>UMAB01046889.1_pt1 | contig 30325 bp, 24 predicted proteins | sample 1963601 | NCBI WGS metagenome assembly UMAB01 (sample SAMEA4835905, study PRJEB28245) | human gut metagenome | biome: gut microbiome; material: fecal sample | place: Denmark | collected 2008 | reverse complement strand
CCAGCGGCAGCCGTCGCCGTCGGCAGGCGCCTCACACGCCTTCTGCTCCTGAAGCATTGCAATCAAATCTTCCAGTTTTCCCTTGTCGGCCATGCGCACCAACACACCGCCCATTTGCATCTGAGAAGCCCCAAAGAAATACACCCGGTCGGTCAGTTTCAGTCCGCTTTCCTCCGGATTCTCCATCAGTTTGTCCACCAGGGCATCCGCATTGCCCTTCAGGCTCGATTTCATCATCTGCCCCATCGACTGCTTTGCCTGATCGTTCAGGTCACACTTCTGTGCCATATCCATCAGGTCGAACGAGAATACAGCAGCCGCATCTTTCGGCAATGCATTGGTGTACGCATTGTCTTCCCCGCAGGCAGACAACAGGAAAGCCATACCCAGTGCCAGGCTTCCCATCCATTTCCATGTCTTTTTCATAATCATTTATTTAAAAGTTACACATCACCTTCATTCCGCGTGTGTCAGGTTCATCAGGTGTACGGCCACCAGTGCCGCCGTCTCCGTACGCAGACGCGACTTGCCCAGGCTCACGGCCTGAAAACCTTTTTCAGCCGCCAGTGCCACTTCCTCCGGACTAAAGTCCCCCTCCGGACCAATCAGCACCACGGCATCCTCATCCTTACGGAGCACATCGCGCAGAAGGGGCTTTTCCCCCTCATAACAGTGCGCAATGAACTTCTGCCCCGTAAATTCCCGCTCCATGAAGCGGCGGAAATCCGTCATCTCGTTTACCACCGGCTTGCGCGCCTTGAGCGACTGCTTTACGGCCGACACCACGATTTTCTCCACCCGTTCCGTCTTGATGACCTTCCGTTCCGAAAAACGGCAGTTCAGGAAAGTCAGCTCGTCGAAACCGATTTCCGTGGCCTTTTCCGCCAGCCATTCCATGCGGTCCATGTTCTTGGTAGGTGCCAGTGCCAGGTGCAGATGCCCTTTCCAGAAAGGCTCCTGCTCCGTTTTCTCCACCACCTTCACCACACAGCGCTTCTGCGTGGCAGCCGAAATGACCGCCCGATAGAAGCAGCCTTTCCCGTCGGTCAGGGTAATCTCCTCGCCCACTCCCAGGCGCAACACCCGCAGACAGTGTCCGGCCTCTTCCTCCGGCAGCTCCATGGTCTGCGCAATATCCGGTGCATAAAACACGTGCATAGACTTATTCCTTTTCGTTAGCTTCTTCTTCCAGACTGTCGTCTGTTTCCCCTCTCTCCTTACGAGCCTGCATTTCGCGCTTAATCAGCTCTGCATATTCGTAGTTTTCCTCACGGATGGCCTTTTCCATCTCCTTCTCCAGGTAAAACATTGGCAATCCGCGCAACAGCGCCGCCTGCAAGTGCGATACAGACTTCTTGGCAAAATCCGGCACCCGGTTTTCCAGCATCTCCGTTCTGATATAGAACGGTGCCTCTCCCAGGGTAGCGAGCACCAGCGCATCGGCCAGTTTCACGGTCAGTTCCACCACCGTGCCGTCCGCCTTGCGCATATAGACACTGGTCTGCGGTACCTGGTCTTCCTTTCCCCACAGCACTGCCTTTTCCACCGTAGCCCCATAATGCTCCTTCAGCATCTTCAGCATCTGGTAGTGCACCGAAAGGTCCACCGCCTCCGGCGCATCCAGCGACACGTCCAGCAAGTCTGCCTCGTCGGCATTGATGATAGCCATGAACTTACGGTGCGGCTCTTCCTTCTCTTCCAGCATCATCTTGTAATTGTAGCCGTTTGCCATCAGCATATCCATTTTGTCCGCATCCGTCAGCACCTCATCGAATGTCAGGTCCTTTACCAGTTCTACCGGGTTTATCATCTCTGTAATGTAGCTGACTTTCAGTTCTGTCAGTCCTTCGTTTCCTTTGAATTCCATAGTGAAATCTCATTTAATTGTTATTACTATTATGCTTATATTTAAATACCACTGAAAAGACTACGGCCACCACCAGCGCATAAGCTGCAAACACGAACCATGCGTAGCTCCAGCCTTCCACCTGCGGCGCCTGCGAGTTGAAGTCCACAAAGCAGTTCACCACCGCCTGCGCACTCAGCGTGCCCACCGTAGCACCGATACCGTTGGTCATGATAATGAACAGTCCCTGCGCGCTCGAGCGGATGGACAAATCCGTCTCCTTGTCGACAAACAGCGAACCCGACACGTTGAAGAAGTCGAATGCCACGCCATACACCAGCATGGACAGCACGAACATCCACACCCCGCTGCCCGGGTCACCCAGGCCGAACAGTCCGAAGCGGAGCACCCATGCCACCATGGCAATCAGCATCACCCGCTTGATGCCGAAACGTCCCAGGAAGAACGGAATCAGCAGGATACAGCACGTTTCACTGATTTGCGAGAGTGAAATCAACAGGTTGGCATGCTGCACGCCAAACGTGTCGGCATATTCCGGAATGGCGCTGAAGCTGGTGATAAACGGATTGGCAAACCCGTTCGTAATCTGCAGCGACACACCCAGCAGCATCGAGAAGATGAAGAACACCGCCATCTTGCGGTTCTTGAACAGCAGAAACGCCTTCAGTCCCAGTGCCTCCACCAGCGACTTGCGCTCTCCCTGTGCACGGCTCACCGGACATTCCGGCAGTGTCTGGGCATATATAGCCAGCACCACGCCCCAGGCCGCACACGTAAAGAACTGCATATAGTTCGACTGGAATCCCAGCAAATCTACCAGCCACATGGAACAGATGAAACCGATGGTGCCGAACGTACGTATCGGCGGAAAAGCCTTGATGGTGTCCAGTCCCGCCTTATCCAGCGCCGTATAGGCCACCGAATTCGACAAAGCCAGCGTAGGCATGTAGAACGCCACACTCACGGAGTAGAACGAGAACAACGGTGCAAATTCCACCTGCGGTCCCGTAGTCATGGCATAGTAGCCCGCTCCTCCCATAAACAAGGCTGCCAGCAAATGGCTCAGCCCCAACAACCGTTGCGCCGGAACCCAGCGGTCGGCAATGATACCCAGCACAGCCGGCATAAACAGGGACACAATCCCCTGCATGGCGTAAAAAATTCCGATATGTCCACCCAGTCCCACGCCTGCCAGGTACGTACCCATCGAAGTAAGATAGGCCCCCCACACAGCAAACTGCAGGAAGTTCATGACAATCAGTCTCAGTTTCATGTTCATATACTCATAGATTTATTAAAGGTTATTTCATCATCGTAGCCAGTGAAGCCAGCATCGTAGCCAGCGAAGCAAACGAAGTCGCATTCGATACCACAGTGGCAAAGTTGAACTTCTTCGTCTTGTTCGGCACCACGATTTCGCAGCCCGGCTCAATCTGTTTCTTTCCGCTGCCCTTCACCTCGGCCACCTGTCCGTTCATGTAAATAATGAACTTCTGGCTCTTCTTGGCGTTGGCAGAGTAGCCTCCCGCCTGGCTCAGGTAATACTTCACGCTCTTGCCCTTGGCATACGACACCGTGTTCGGCATCATCACCGCTCCGTTCACCTTCACCGTATTGTTGTATTCCGGCACCGTCAGCACATCGCCCTCGCGCAGCACCAGGTCGGCATCACCGCCCGGGTTGGCCAGCGCCGCTTCCAGGTCAATACCCACCGTGAACGTGCTGTCCACCTTCAGTCCCAGCGAAGTAGCCAGGGTCTCACCGATTTCCCGGCGCACCATCTTCACCACATCTTCCATGCGGCGCAGTTCCTCCTCGTTGGCCACACGGCGCAACTTGGCTCCCCGCACATACGCATAGCGGCTCACCCCTCCGGCCCGCTGAATCAGGCTGCTCAGGCGTTCGCTCTTCGTACTCAGCGTATACTCACCCCGGTACAGCACCTCGCCGTCCACCGTCACGTTCACCTGCTCGTTGTAGCTCGGGCTGCGGCGCACGAACACCTGGTCGTAAGGTTGCAGTTCAAATCCCGCCTCGCCGTCCACCACGAAGCCGTCCTTCAGGCCGAACGAGAAATTCTGTCCGATCATGTCCGGTTCCGTCGTCCCTTTCGGGTCACGGATGCGCCGCGACACGTCCACACGCACCAGCGAAGCCGATTCCTTCAGTCCGCCCGCCGTAATCACCAGGTCCTCCAGGCTCATGTGGTCGGCATAGGTATAGCTTCCCGGCTTGTTCACCTCCCCGCTGATGGTCACCTTGCCCATGTCCTGCAAGTCGTGGATACTCGGAATATACAAAATGTCATTCTTCTGCAAGGCGATGTCGGGCGAAGTTCCCTTCAGAATCCCTTCGATGTCCACCGGCAGCACCTCCTTCGTCAGGTTTTCCCGTTCACGATACAGCACCGCGCGTCCCGTAAACGCATCCCCCAGCAGTCCGTCGGCCTTTTCCACCAGCTGGCGCACCGTGTTGAGCGAGCCGCTCAGTTCGAACACACCCGGATGATACACCGCGCCCTTCACCTCCAGACGGTTGTTGAAGCGGTTCAGGATAGAATCCACCGTCACCACATCCCCGTCTATTAATTTAAACGCAGAATAGTCTATATCGTTCACCGTTTTTACGGAAAATTCTTTTCCATCTTTTCGTAACACCCTGATACTCTTCTTATAAGCATCCGAAGAAAATCCGCCGGCATACTTCAGTAACGTCGCGGCCGACTCCCCGTTCTTCATTTCATAGAACATCGGGCGCTTCACCTTACCCGTAATCTTCACCAGTTCGTCGTAGGTAGGCACAATCACCACATCACCGTCCTGCAGGCGGATGTCGTCCTGAATCTGCCCCTTCATGATGTACTCGTACACATCCAGCCGGGCAATCGTCTTTCCGCCACGGGCCACCTGCACATTACGCAAGCTACCGATGTCGCTCACCCCGCCCGACGCATACAAGGCATGAAACACCGTCGAGAGCGACGACAGGGCATACGTACCCGGCGCTCTCACCTCTCCCATCACGTTCACCTGGATGGTGCGGATGTTCCCCAGCGTCACCTGTATGTTATTGGCCGAATCCGCATAAATCTTGCCCAGTTCCTGCTTCAGCAGCTGGCGGGCATCCTTAATGGTCATGTTGTTCAGGTATACCGGACCCAGATTCGCGATGTTCACGTAGCCGTCGGGCGAAATCTCCAGCCGCATGGTATTCTGGCTGGCCCCCCACACGTCGACAATCACCTCGTCGCCCGGTCCCAGCCGGTAGTTCTCCGGAGTAGCCATATTCAGGTTCGGCTGGAAAGTAAGTTTGTCAATGTTGAAAATATTGCGACCGAACACGTCATTCTCGCTGGCCGTCGACACCTTCAGCTCCTGACGCTTCTTCATGGTCTCCTTCATCTCGTCCGTATTCGCACCTTCAAGGGCCGCCTCTCCGTCAGTCGCATTGGCCACAGTCGTCTTCCGCGCCCTCGTACCGGTGTCCTGTACCGCACCGCCTTCTCCCGCCTGAGAAGAAGATCCCGAAGTGGCAGCGCCCGAATACTGAGACTTCAAGCGCAACAACTGTTCCTGAGTAGCCCCCTTTGAAAGCAGTTCCATGGCAATGGTCTGCTGGTCTTTCCCCTGCTGAAGTGCTTGCTGTACATATTCTATCACCTGGCTGTCGGTCATTCCGCTTTGGGCATACACAGCCGGCCCTCCCAGCAGAAACAACCACAGCACAACTCTAGCGAACTGTTTTCTCATTTTATTGTCTACGTTTTTGGTTTTAATGACAAAGATACATGAAAAAAAATAACCACCAAGCCCCCAGGGAAAGGAATTACGGCATGGGAACCGAAAAAATAGTAAAATCAGACTGTTCCCGCGGTCAATTTACAGGAAACATTCGGGCTTCAAAATATAAATAAAGTTAACAAGGTGCATTTTTCTGTGCATTTTATATGTTACATAACATAAAACTCTTACCTTTGCACTGTGTTTTTCATGGTATTAGATTTAAGGTTAATGAAGATTGGGAGTCTGGGAAGATTCCCTTTTTTTATTTTTGTCTTTTAGACAATCACCCCCGCTTCTTTTTTATCACCTGGTTAAACCACTGGTGAAGCAGCGTCCACACCACCACGTCAATCACGAACACCAGCGTATTGTTCATATACTGTATGGCCGTGATGGTAAACGCACAGAAGCAGGCCGACATCAGCTGGATAGTCACCATCGCCTTGCGGGGCGAGAAGCCCATCTCCAGGAACTTATGATGAATATGTGTCTTGTCGGGCATGAACAGCGGCCGTCTGTTGCGCGCACGGCGCAGCACCACACGCACCACGTCCAGACACGGCACCATCAGCACGCTGAACGATACCAGCACCGGACTGCTCTTCACCCTCAGCAGCATTTCTGGCTCGTACATGCAGTATTTGATGACAAAAAAGCTCAGAATAAATCCCAGCGTCAAGCTGCCCGTATCCCCCATGAAAATCTTGCGCCCCATGTCGGCATTTCCGAACACGTTGTACGAGAAGAACGGGATGATCACCCCCACCGTCACGAACGCCAGCATGGCATAGCTCCACATCTGGAAATGCACGAACAGCACCCCGAACACCAGCAGCGCCACCATGCTCAGTCCCGAGGCCAGTCCGTCGATACCGTCAATCAGGTTAATGGCATTGGTGATGAACACCACCAGCAGCATGGTCAGCGGAATGCCCACCGCCTCCGGAATGAGGTAAATGCCGAAAAGCCCGTAGAAATTGTTGATGTACAGGCCCGCCAGCGGAAACATGGCCGCCGAGATAATCTGCACCAGGAACTTCCGGCGATAGCGTACCCCCACCAGGTCGTCGCCGATACCTATAATATATAATAAGGTCATTCCGCCCATCAGGAAAAGAAACTCAGACACCTGCCTCTCCGCCTCCCTCTCCTGCGGCCCGATGCCCAGCACCAGCCGCAAGGCCGTAAATACACAGACTGAAAAAAGAATCACCGGAAAAAATGTCACTCCGCCCAGGCGGGGCACCGGACGCTTGTGTACCTTCCGTTCATCGGGCACGTCGAACAGACGCTTCCGCATGGAAATAATCAACACGTTCGGAATGATGATACGGCCCAGAATCACCGCCGAGATAAAGGCCAGGATAACGATATACAGATTCTCCATAAATAATCTTGGTTGAATATTGAATATTATTGCAAAGTTACATTTTTATTTCATATCTGCAACAGAATCGCTTCCCGGCGTACATAAAAAAACGGGAGTCAAAGCTCCCGTTTCACTTCAAAGCAAGGACACGCCTTGGTCCACTCATCCGGTTCCACCACCCCGTCGCCGTCCAGGTCCGGACTCAGGTCGCGGTGCCCCACCACCTGCGTGATGCCCGGAAAGTCCGCCTTCAGCACCCTCACCAGAATCCGCAGCGAACGCTTCTGCAGCTCCGTGCGCGTATCTGCCGGGCGGCCCTGCTCATCCAGTCCCCCTTCGTACGCGATGCCGATACTCCGCTCATTGTAGCCCCGTGCATGCGCCCCGGCCCGTTCCACCGGACGCATGGTGCAGATTTCTCCGTCCGTGCGCACATAGTAATGATAACCGCAGCACTTGAAGCCCCGTTTCCGGTGCATCCTGGTCAGTTCAGCAGGCGAGAGCGGACTATCCGCCCTCGTTGCTGTACAATGAATCACAATCATGTCAATTTTTCTCATCACAATCCGGTTTTCTCCCGGTCAGAAGGCAGAGAATACACTTCAGTACCCTGACCACAATCCATTTTACCCTAGTCATTTCTCACTGCACCTCATTAAGATTAAGCCCCCAGACCTTCGTCGGTTTCTTCTTCCTTCTTATACTTCACCGGCACCTTTTCGAAAGCCAGGTTGCCGATGGCTTCCTGCATCACCGTGCCCGGGCGGAACAGCACACGCACCTTGTCAATCAGCGCGTCCGTGTAAGTCTCCTCGGTGTCCGAACCGCCGCCGCTCAAGCTCAGCTGCAACGAGCCCAGTTCGCCCAGTCGCACGATTTCACCGCCCTGCAAGCCTTCCGACACGATGTCTTCCAGTGCCGTCAGCACCGCCATCACGTCGGCACGGGTCACGGTACACATCTGGTGGATACGTTCCGCTATTTCACGGATGCCCATCTCGCCGCGAGCCTGCGACTGTGCATAATACTTCACTTCACCGCTTTCACGGTCTGCCGGGTTCACACGTCCTACTACTGAATAAGTCACTGTCTTTTTCATAAGTCAATCAATTAATAGTTAATAATTAAAAGTTAAAAACGAAGAACTGATGATTTGTTTTTCGTTTACAAAGGCAAAGATACGACGCGCCGTTCCCGCCGTGTAGACTTATGAAGACATGCGAAGAGATAAGAAGAAATAAAAATTTCAAGACCGTCAGAACAGCTCCACTTCCATGCAGGAATTCGGCTTGCTCACCTCGCCGTGCCGGTTTTTCGCCACAATCAGTCCGCAGCGCTTTGCATCCCCGTTGCGGTCGGTACGGTGCAGCATGAGCACCAGGTCGGCATCCTGTTCAATCGAACCACTCTCACGCAAGTGCTTCAGCTCCGGCCGGTGATCGAAAGTCTGCTCCACCTGACGGTTCAGCTGGCAGGCCACGATAACCGGACACTCCAGCGCACGGGCCAGCGCTTTCAGCCGTCGCGAGCACTCCGCCACCTCCTGTTCCCGGTTCCGTCCGGCCCTCACGTTCGTCCCCACCAGTTGCAGGTAGTCCACAATCACCATATCCAGTCCCCAGCGCGACTTCACCGTCCGGGCTCCGGCACACAGCTGGTCGATGCTCACATACGGCGTGTCGTCCACCATCAGGCGGCAATCCTCCATCCCCTTGGCCACATCCACCAGGCTCTCCACCTCCTGACTCGTCACGTAACCGCTCTTCACCTTCTTATACAAGTCGGGCACACGCATCATCAACACACGCTCGCCCACTTCCTCGGTCATCATCTCCAGCGTGTACAGCAGCACCCGGTAGCCCTTCTCCGCGGCATGCATCGCAAACTTCAGCCCCAGCTGCGTCTTGCCCAGTCCCGGCCGTCCCGCCGTAAAGATCAGGTTGCCCGGCTGCCATCCGCCCGTCATGCGGTCCAGCTCCGGAATCCCCGTCGGGATGCCCGTCACCCCGTTCACGCTACGGCTCACCCGGTCCACGATGCGGGCACACGTCTTCTCCATCATCCCCTTCATGTTCGTCAGGTGATCCTCCAGCGGCGAACCCTCGCGCAGCGCCATCAGGTCGTGCATCATCCCGTCCAGTACCTCATAAATATCCTGCGTCCGGTCGGCAGCAGCCCCCAGTCGCTTTGCCAGGCTCTCCACCACCGAGCGGCGCAGGTAAAACTCATACACCACGTGCACATGCTCCCAAAGGTGCGCCGAGCTGGCCAGGTTACTCGTCTTCCTGGTCACCCCGTACGGGCCTCCCGCCTCCTCCAGCCGTCCCATCTCGGCCAGCTTATGCGCCACCATCAGCAGGTCAGGCTGCAAGCCCGCCTTCACCAGCGCCTCGATGGCCTCCCAGATATAGCGGTTGTCCTGCTTGTAGAACATCTCCGGCCGTACAAATCCGATAATCTCGTTCAGTGAATTCGTTTCCAGCATGGCAGCTCCCACCACTGCATCCTCCAGCTCTTCCGCATACAGCAAATTCAACCCCAAACAGTTTCTCTCGTCATTTTTTTAAGTTTCTTTCATGGTTCTTTATTTTAAGATTGTATTTTGTTCAATATCTTCCGGCATCAGATATGCCTTATAACGCAAATAATTCATGGCCGTTTTCACAAAGCGCATGTCACTCAGCGAGCGGAAATAACGCTCTATATGCTTCATGGCCAGCCTTCGCTCCCTTCCCGTCATGCGGTTCCACTCCGACAGCGCCGGATAGAAATCCGTGCCGTCGCGCTCCAGCAATGCATAGTAGCGTTTCCAGAAATCAAAGAAAGCCACCTTCTCCTTCGGTTCCACCGGTCTGCCCTGTCCGCCCGTCAGCGCCTCATAGAAACACATCGTCAGCTTCGACTTCACGCCCGGCACCACCTCCATCTCGAGCACGCCCAGGTCGCGCAGCGTACGCAGGAAGTCCCTCACCGCATGCTTCGACCACATGAAGCGGTCGGCCAGTTCGCCCGAGGTGCAAGTCATCTGCCCCCGCTTCAGCGCCTCCTTTCCCTTCCGGTTACAAAACTCACAACGGACATACAGGTACATATACGCCTGTGCCGGGGTAAAGGGCGTGCCCGTATCGAGCACGCGCCCCAGTAAATTCCGCGGCACCACCAGGTAACCGCCAGTTCCCATACCCTTGAAATCATCACTCAAATTTTTAATACTTTTCATGTTATTTTATTTAAATATAAGCATACATCTCCCAGCCCGTGAAAAAACCATACTTTCACAGGTCACAGAAATAAACACAATGACGAACGGCAGAAAAGATTTTTAGACTTTCAATTAGAAATTATAAAACTGTTTTTTCAAACATTTTTCTTTCATTCGAAACCATTTTGTTTCATTTTTCGCAACAAAGGTTGGCAAAAATTTTCTAATACAAAAATATTTCGGAAGTTTTTTGCAGAAAAATTTTTTCCGGCCCTCCGCAGACTTCCACCCTGTATGCCAGGGTGTTTCCACCCACCTGCCAAAACTCCGCAGGGTATTCTTCACACCCCTTTCCGCGCAAAACACACGCTTCCAGCAGGTTAAAAACCAATTAACAGATTTTAAGTCAGACTTCTGAACCAGGCCCGCGCGCCCACCTTTATTTTATTAATTAAATCCCCCTCTTAAAGGGCGAAGATTTTTCAAAAAATCCGGCTGAAGCCGGCAGAGTTTCCGCTCACGGTTCCCCTAAAAATTTTACGATCAGCTCCACCTCCGGCTTCAGGTAAAACCGCCGGTTTTTATCATAGCCCGCCGCTTCGAGCGCCTTCTCCAGTTCGGTGCACCGTTTAATCCACCGGGCCAGCCCCTGCAAGGCCGTTTTCTTGCCCGCCTGCGGAAAATACAGCTGGGCCAGCTCCGTTTTTCGGTACACCCTGGGACGGAACGGCGCGTCTTCCACCTCCGTTGCCGTTCCGAATCTCGTTTTCTGTTGCATGTAGTTCATATTCTATTTCTTTAATTTATTGTTATAAATTTACTCATTTTCAGTGAGATATGCAAGTTTTCTACCCGTTTTTCAAACGATTTTCCCATCTTTTTTCACGTTCCTGCGCACTATCCTTTCCGGAAACGCCAGTACACTTTCCCTCAAACGCAAGTGCATTTCACCCGAAACGCAAGCACGTTTCCCCTCAAACGCCGAAGCATTTTGACACAAACGCGCTTAATTTTTTTGTCCAAACATACATATCCGTATCCCAAAAGGCATAAAACCGCCAAAAAACGTTGCTTTCCAACAAAATAAATATTACTTTTGCAACGCTATTACAAAAAAACAAGAGTTTACCTTCCCGGCCTTGCGCATGGGAGCGGTAACGGCGAAGCACGCCCTGGACGCATGGATTGTGCCCCGCCGGACAAGCGAAACTGGAAATTCAAAGACGTAAAGAGATATGAGATTACACAAAATTGCCTGCCTGGCGGTCGCACTGACGCTGACAGCCGGATGTACTTCTTACAAGAAAGTACCTTATCTGCAAGACCCTGAAGTGGTAAACAACTACGGAAAAGAGATTCCGCTCTACGATGCCAAAATCATGCCGAAAGACCTGCTGAGCATCACCATCAACACCACCGACCCGCAGGCATCCGCTCCGTTCAACCTCACGGTACAGACTCCAATGAATGCGGCACTCACCAACATCAACACCACCACCCAGCCTACCCTCCAGCAATATCTGGTGAACAACAAGGGTGAAATCGACTTTCCGGTGCTGGGTCGCCTGCAGGTTGGCGGACTCACCAAGAACCAGGCGGAAGACCTGATTCGCGAAAAGCTGACTCCTTACCTGAAAGAAGCGCCCATCGTGACCGTGCGCATGGCCAACTATAAGATTTCCGTGCTGGGTGAAGTAACCCGTCCGGGGACCTTCACCGTGAGCAACGAAAAAGTAAACGTACTGGAAGCCCTGGCCATGGCCGGCGATATGACCGTGTATGGCGTGCGTACCAACGTGAAGCTGATTCGTGAAGACGCCGACGGCAAGCGCGAAATCAAGGAACTTGACCTGACCAAGAGCGACCTGGTGCTGTCGCCCTACTTCTACCTGCGTCAGAACGACATTCTCTATGTCACTCCGAACAAGACCAAGGCCAAGAACTCTGACATCGGTAACACCACTACCACCGTCATCTCGGCCACTTCCATCCTGGTATCCATTGCCAGCTTGATTGTCAATATCCTTCGCTAATCCATTCACTAACTTTTCGCATATAGCTATTATGACTGAACAAACAACCAACAATATGACGCCGGAAAATCCGGAAGAAAACTCGTTCAATCTTTACGAAATCATTTTCAAGTATCTGGTGTACTGGCCCTGGTTCGTGGTTAGCGTACTGGTGTGCCTGGTACTGGCCTTTGTATACCTGCGCTATCAGGCACCGGTATATAACGTGACTGCCAGTGTGCTGATTAAAGAAGAAGATTCGCGTAACCGTTCCATGGGTGCTGCCAGCGGCGCATTGGAAGCCCTGCAAAGCATGGGCGGCTTCTCCATGAGTAACAACTTCGATAATGAAGTGGAAATACTCAAATCACGCACCCTCATTAAAAAAGTCATTACCAATTTAGGGTTATATATTTCTACCGGAGAAAAACGTTTCTTTGGCTATAGTACTCCACTTTACAAAACTTCTCCTTTGGAAGTCTATATGTCACCTGAAGAAGCTGATAAATTGGAAGGAAATATCAAATTACATCTCACCTACACTCCGGATAATCATCTGAAGGCCAAAGCAGAATATGTATTAAACGAAGAAGATTTTGAAATCGAGAAAACTTTTAATAAGCTGCCGGCTGTCTTCCCTACTCCTGTAGGTGTAATCAGCGTAACAGTTAAAGATTCTTTACTGACCGAATGGAGAAAACAAAATAATGGAGATTTACGCTTAGAAGCAAGCATCAACTCCCCCACAGCTGTAGCCAAGGTATACGGCGAAAACTTGAGTGTACAAGCCGCTTCCAAGACAATCACTATTGCCCAAATGGCTGTACAAAATACAAGCCGTCAACGGGCTATCGATTTTATCAACTGTCTGGTTGCATTCTATAACCAAGATGCCAACGACGAAAAGAATGAGGTAGCCATGAAATCGGCTGAATTTATCGAAGACCGTATCCAAATTATCAATCAGGAATTGGGCACTACCGAAACGCAACTAGCTGATTTCAAACAGAAATCAGGCTTGACCGATTTAACCAGCGATGCTAAATTGGCTCTGGAAGAAAACTCCAAGTACGAACAACTTCGTATTGAGAACCAGACTCAAATCCGTTTGGTAGAGTTCTTGCGTGAATATATTAATAATCCGGCTAACGAGCATGAGCTTATTCCTGCCAACGTAGGACTCAAAGATCAAGATTTGAGCCTGCTGATTGACAAATACAATTCCATGCTGATTGAGCGCAAACGCTTGTTACTCACTTCTTCCGAAACCAACCCCGCCGTGGTCAACATGAATACAGGGATTGAAGCTACCCGCCACAATGTGCAGACCACCGTGTCCAGCGTATTAAAGGGACTTCAGATTACCAAGGCAGATTTGGAACGTCAGGCACGGAAATTTGAAGGCCGCATCAGCAATGCTCCTCAACAGGAAAAAGAATTCTTGAGTATGGCCCGCCAGCAGGAAATCAAGGCACAGCTTTATATCATGTTGTTACAGAAGCGTGAAGAAAATGCCATCACTCTGGCAGCCACCGCTACCAATGGCCGCATCATTGAAGAAGCGCTTCCTGACAAATATCCGGTATCTCCTAAAAAGAAAATGGTGGCTTTAGCCGCCCTTGTCATTGGATTGGCTATTCCGGTAGGTTTTGTGTACCTGCGTGATCTGCTAAAATACAAAATTGAAAACCGCGAGGATGTGGAACGCATCACTAATGTGGGCATTTTGGCTGAATTGCCCAAGTGTGCTACCCCAGAAAAAGGCGCTATCGTCATCCGTGAAAATAAGAACGACATTATGGAAGAAACCTTCCGTGGTCTGCGTACCAACCTGCTCTTTATGCTGGGTAAGGACGACAAGGTGATTCTCTTCTCCTCTACCCAGCCGGGCGAAGGTAAATCCTTCGTAGCAGGTAACACGGCCGTCAGTCTGGCATTTCTGGGTAAGAAAGTGATTGTAGTCGGTATGGATATCCGCAAGCCCGGTTTGAACAAGGTATTCAATTTGAGCCGCCGTGCCGAAGGTATTACCAACTACCTGAGCGATCCCGAGAATGTGAACCTGTTTGATATGGTACAACATTCCGACATCAGCCCGAACCTGGACATCCTGCCTGGTGGCCCCGTACCTCCTAACCCCACCGAACTGGTAGCCCGCGATGTGTTGGACAATGCCATCAATCAGCTGAAATCCCGTTACGATTACGTCATTCTGGATACCGCCCCTATCGGTATGGTAACCGATACCGCCATCATTGGCCGCGTAGCTGATATGTGTGTGTATGTCTGCCGTGCGGATGTCACTCCCAAAGCTGGCTATGAATACATCAATGTATTGAAGAATGAACATAAGTTCCCAAAACTGGCAACCGTTATCAATGGTATTGATATGAGTAAACGCAAGAATAGCTATGGTTACGGTTATGGGAAAAAATACGGTTACGGCAAAGGTTACGGTTATGGATATGGATATGGTTATGGTTATGACAACACAACCAATAAAAAGAAACGGAAATAATATATTTTCTACAACAATACAGAGCATCATCCCTAAATAGTAGATTGTTTCTCCAGCGACTGCTGGAGAAACAATTATAACGTACAATTATAATCATCTTGTGAAATTTTATTACAGGCACCAAGGTTTCCCAACAGGATTTCTATTTTGAGACTAATAATCCATAGTTTAGTATTAGTAATATAGATAATATAAAATAACATATGGAGTTTGGGAACAGGAATAATTATTATGAATTCGTAACCAATCTAAGAGTTAAGATTACAAAATAAATTCAGGAACCAATAACTCACTCTAATAACTATTTTTTTAAACTAAAGGATTAAAATAGATTCTGATTTTAAGCAGAAAAATATGTCCCATTCTTCAAGTAAAAACGATAAACGAATAGCTAAAAATACAATATATCTGTACTTTCGAACAAGTATAATTCTACTTGTTAATTTATACATGAGTAGAGTAATATTAGATAACTTAGGAATTACAGACTATGGTGTTTACAACGCTGTAGGGGGAGTCATTGCAATGTTTAGCGTTGTATCAGGAGCACTTTCATCTTCAATCAGCAGATTTATTACATTCGAACTAGGCAAAGGAAATTCTCAAAGATTACATAATATTTTTTCTTCAAGTCTTATTATTCAAGTATGCATTGCATTTTTAATTATATTAATTTCTGAACCTATAGGAATATGGTTTCTAAATAATCATATGAACATTCCACCTGACAGAATTATTGCTGCAAATTGGGTTTTACAATGTTCTTTAATAACATTTTGTATTAATTTAATAGCAGTACCATATAATGCATGTATCATTGCTCACGAAAGGATGTCTGCATTTGCATATATTTCTGTATTAGAAGCTATACTCAAACTGTTAGTAGCATTTATCCTCCCTGTCATTCTATTTGACAAATTGATTATATATGCAATATTACTTGTAGCTGTGGCACTAATAGTCAGAGGTGCATATAGTATTTATTGCAAACGAAACTTTGATGAATGCCATTATAAATTCATATATGACAAAAAATTACTCAAAGAAATGACAGGATTTGCAGGATGGAATTTTCTCACTAACACGGCCTATATATTTAATACTCAAGGTGTCAATATATTAATTAATCTTTATTTCGGGGTAGCATTGAATGCAGCTAGAGGGATTGCTACCCAAGTTGAAGGTGCTGTAATGCAATTTGTCAATAACTTTACAATGGCATTAAACCCACAAATAACAAAAAGCTATGCCCAAGGGAATAAACAAGAAATGTTTAGCCTTGTTTGTCTAGGTTCAAAGTTTTCATGTTTCTTGATGATGTTTTTCGCTATCCCTTTAATTTTTGAAGCAGATTATATTCTATCATTATGGTTAAAGAATGTACCATTACATACTGTCACTTTCGTTCAATTATCAGTAATTGCAGCTATAATTGACAAAATGGGGATTACATGTACAACAGCTTGTCTTGCAACAGGAAAAGCTAAAGATTATACAATATGGATATCAATTGTTGGAAGTCTCATGTTTTTCTTAACTTGGATTTGTTTTTTTGCCGGTTTTGCACCCGAAAGTGCGTACATTTCCTATATGATAACTTACGTATTGGTGAATGCAGCAAGATTGATAATGATGAAAAAATTACATAGTTTCCCTATAAGTATGTTTATAAAAGAAGTCATATGTAAAGTTCTATTGAGCGTACCGTTTGCTATTATCATTCCATTTTTTATTATAAAAATGATGGAACCATCATTCCTACGTTTAATTATTACTGCAACATGTTGCACAATCTCTACAACTATAAGCGTCCTTTTTGTTGGACTAAAAGTTTCCGAGCGAAACACTCTTTTTGACAAATTGATAAGTAGAATTAACCAAAAGAAGAAGTAATATGCCAAAAGTACTTATATTAGGAGGAACAGGGGCTATGGGAAAACACCTTGTTAATATTCTGTTCAATCATGGGGTAGATTGTTTCATTACGACACGAAGTAATAGAGAGTCCTGCATAAGGAAAAATTATATTAAAGGAAATGCACATGACATGAAATTTTTGCAACCTTTATTGCAAAAAGAAAAGTGGGACGCCATTGTTGATTTTATGATTTACACAACAAACGATTTTGAGGAGCGATACAACCTATTATTGGATTCAACAACTCAATATGTTTATATCAGCAGTGCTAGAGTTTATGCCCAAAATGACAGTTTAATAACGGAAGATTCACCACGAATTCTTGATGTCTGTAAAGATCAAGATTATCTTGCAACCGACGAGTATGCTTTAACAAAAGCTAGACAAGAAAATATTCTCAAAAAAAGTGACAAAAAAAACTGGACGATAATTCGTCCATATATTACTTTTAGTGAAATCAGGCTTCAATTAAGTCCACAAGAAAAAGAACTTTGGCTTTATCGCTGTTTGCATGGACGAAGTATTGTATTTTCTAAAGATTTAGCAGAAAAATATACAACTCTTACTTATGGCTATGACGTAGCCAAAGGAATAGCAAGTATAATCGGTAAAGAAAAAGCAATAGGAGAAATATTTCATATAACGGTAAATGAATCTCACAAATGGTCTGAAATTCTTTCTTTATATGTTAAAGTAATAAAACGTGAAACAGGCATCGAGCCTAAAGTTAAATTGATAAACAAATGGGAAAAACACATAGGAGGAAGTTATAGACAGATTTTCTATGACAGACTTTATGATCGTTGTTTTGATAATTCAAAAATCGCTCAATTCATTGACCCCAAAAGTTTCAAACCTACATTACAGGCACTTGATGAATGTTTAACTGATTTTATTCATAAACAAAATTTCAAAGAAATAAATTGGTGGTCTGAAGCATATAAAGATAAAATAACAGGTGAATGGACTTCTCTTAACGAGATACCAACCATAAAACAAAAAATAAAATATATGATAATTCGTTTGGGATTATGGTCATAATATAAATACTAAAAACAGAAATTTTATGATACAGAATTATACCGTAGAAAAAAATGTCCAACTATTAGTTGCTCACCTAAAAGCTCATAACATAAAAAAAGTAATAGCATCCCCTGGAACTCAACACATGGCATTTCTGGGAAGTTTACAATTTGATGGTTCTTTTGAAATTTATTCATGTGTTGATGAACGCTCAGCAGCCTATATGGCTGTTGGTATGGCTGCAGAAAGCGGAGAACCAGTTGTTATTTGTTGCACTGGAGCCACTGCTTCCCGAAACTATCTACCAGCTTTGACTGAAGCTTTTTATCGTAAATTACCAATTATTGCCGTAACTGGAACCCACGAACAATATTTTATAGGACATCTAATTGCTCAACAAATAGATAGAAACAGAACCCCCAATGATATAGTCGTACATAGTGAACTTATCGAACGTATCAATGAAGAAGGAGAATACTGGGACGTTGAAATTAAGATCAACAGAGCGCTAAGAATGCTCAAGCGTAATGGAGGAGGTCCAATTCATCTCAACCTCGAAACAAGAAATAATAGTGACTTTAATGTAGAAAAACTTCCTATCCCACGTATAATTGATTTTATTGACATAAATAGTGATTTTCCTAAAATGGGAAATGGACCTATTGCTATATTTTGTGGTTCACATAATGTTTGGAGTAAAGACTTAACTGATGCTGTAAATGATTTTTGTGGAAAATACAATGCAGTTGTTTTTTGTGATCATACAAGCAATTATATGGGCAAATATCGTATAGAGGCCCAATTACTTGGTTCTCAAGAACTATATAAAGCACCATCTATCAACTGCATCGGAACTTTGATTCATATAGGGGAAATAACAGGAGCTTATGAAGTAAACGGATGTTTATGTAAGGCGAAACAAACATGGAGGATATCTGAAGATGGCACTCTGCGTGATACTTTTAAAAATGTATCTAAAGTATTTGACATGACAGAGGAATATTTCTTTAAGCACTATGCCTCGCTAAAAGATATTTCAGAATATTCTGATTCTTATTTGAAGGCAAGTTTAGAAGATTATAAACAAATATACGACTCTATACCAGAAGATATACCCTTTTCCAACATTTGGATTGCTAAAACATTATGCACTAAGATACCAGAAGATAGCATAATGCATTTCAGTATACTAAATTCTTTACGTTCTTGGAATTATTTTAAACTACCCCAAGGAGTTACAGGGTATTGTAATGTGGGAGGCTTCGGCATTGATGGTCCTCTTTCAACTATGATTGGAGCTTCATTATGCCACCCTGAAAAATTATACATTGGAATTGTCGGCGATTTATCGTTCTTTTATGATATGAATGCACTAGGCAATCGTCACGTAGGAAATAATGTCAGATTACTAATGATAAATAATGGATTAGGCCAAGAGTTCAGAAATTATATCCATCCTGCTTATGCTTGGGGAGATTCTGCAAATGAATACGTTGCAGCCGCACGGCATTTCGGTAACAAATCTACAAATTTAATGAAACATATGGCTGAAGATTTAGGATATGAATATATGACGGCTTCATCAAAAGAAGAAGTAGAAAAAGTTGCAGAGAAATTCTTAACTAAAGATCAATCAGACAGACCAATGTTTTTTGAAATTTTCACTAATACTGAAGATGAAGGAAAAGCTTTATTTATGTTGAAGCATGCAAAATCAGATATAAAACAAGTGATAAAAAATAAAATGCGAAATGCCGTTAAGGAAACTCTCGGTGAGAATACTTTAAAAGTCATAAAAAAAACATTAAAGTAAACAATTATTTATGAAAATAGGAGTTTTAACTTATTACCGTACAGGTAATTTCGGAGCTAATCTTCAAGCTGTTTCTACCTATAATTATCTAAAAAAGAAAGGACATGAAGTAATTTTTTTACATTATCTCTCCCATCGAACCAATTACGTAGAAACAAAATTAGAAAAAGTTAACCAACAACTTAAAGAGCATTATCGCTTTATTGATAAAAATCTACCATCTCAAAGTTGCAAAATATTTACAATTAGCATGTTAAAGCGTGTAATTGCAGAAAAACAAATTGATGCTATTTTGATCGGGAGTGATGCAGTACTTCAACATTTTCCAATATTTTCTACATTACAATGGGGACAAGGCCTGAAAGCATGGTTGCAACCACTCCAAGGAGAGCGTCGTTTCCCAAATATTTTTTGGGGATATGGATTTGCTAACGACATTCCAACAGCAATGATTTCTGTATCATCACAAAACTCTCCTTACAACAAATGGAATGTTATAACCAAAAAACGAATGGCAAAATGTTTGATTAACTTACGTTATATTAGCGTACGTGATGAATGGACACAAAAACTTGTACATACAGTTTGTCCCTCGTTAATGCCTCCAATAACCCCAGATCCAGTCTTTGCTTTCAATCAAAATGCCGGACATCTTATTCCGTCCAAGGAAGAAATTTGCAAAAAATTCGGGCTTCAAGAAGAATATGCATTGATTGGTCTTAGAGGTAATTATCTTTCTGATACAAAAATAAAGGAGATTGAGAGAGAATTTACTGTTAGAGGCATACAAAGTGTAGCATTTCCTGTTCTCACTCCTTCCAAATTGCCATACAAGAAAAAAATTAATTTGCCCCTAAACCCAATAGATTGGTACGCTTTAATAAAATATGCTTCAGCATACATAGGTAACAATATGCACCCTATTGTCGTAAGCCTACATAATGCAGTACCTTGTTTTTCTATTGACAATTGGGGAACAACTAATTTTTGGGGTAAAAATATAGATAATGGTTCAAGTAAGGTGCAAGATATACTTAATAGATATGGATTGACAAAGAACAGAAGTATAATAACAAATGGTCAATGTCATGTAACCACAGATAAAATATTCAAAGCCTTAGACGATTTTGACAAGAAAAAAATTACAGAAATTTCCAATCGTCAATTTGAGCAATACGATGATATGATGAACAAAAGCCTGAAAAGTCTTTTATGAATAAGTTTGTACAAAAATATGACATAATTGATGTCATACGAAGTTGGGTAATCAGGCTTTTGATAATAGCTTGCTTATGCGAGATGTTATTTTTTTATTCACCAGCCAACTTATATGGATGTTTAACATTGTTATATGGCTGGATATTAATATCTACATTAGTTTTTAGGAGAGAGTATATACAAAAGTATCCATTACCAACTATTGCTGTTTTTTCACTTGGTTTTTGTTATTACTTTCTACCTATAATTATCACTTTATTGGAAGGGAAACCACTTACATTCAATTTTCAGGTTCCATATTTAACTTTTTCAAACCAAATATTGAATGTAACAGTCATTGTATTAGCATTTAGAGTATCTATAAAATTGTATAAGCCTAACTGTCTGTTAAATAAAATATGGAACAAAATAGGATATATGTCTATATTAACTGAAAAACAAATATGGGTTATTGGTTTTTTAGGTTTAATTGCATTGATAAGTATCGTTGCAGGACAAGGTCAAGAACAAGAACATCAAAGTACAGGAAATATGGTAGAAATTATCATACGTTCTGCTTCTGTTTTTTCCATAGCGCCTGTGTGCCTATATTTTAAACATCTTTATGGTGATAACACAACAACAAAAACGAAAAAATATGTTAAGTATTATATTATTGTTCTTGTAGTTATAGGCATGGCAACAACACGAAGAGTATTAATCTTCAATTCTGTCTTTACAATACTTTTAATGACCATATTCTTCGCAATATATAATAATAAAAAATTATTTTCACGAAAAAATATAATCATATCTTTGGTTCTGACTTATTTAGTTGTAGGTCCTTTAGCAGATATGTCTATGGCCATGATTCTCAATCGTCAATCTGTTTATTCTTCTTCTGCAAGTAAGACTTTAGAAGATGTATGGAAATTATACAATGATAAGGAAAAATTAAGAACAACATATGAATATTTCATGACTACTATGGACAATGGAGGTGATAATGAATATGGTTGGAGTGAATATTACGTAAACAACATTTTTCTTGATAGATTTTGCAATCTTCGTACAATAGATGGAACTTTATATAATGCACAAAAAGCTGGTTTTGGATGTTTTGAAGGAAGTAAATATTACGAAAGTTTTTGGATAGATGAGTTACCTTCTTTTATAACTAATGCATTAGGATTAAAGAAAGACTTTCAAGGTACAGCAACAGACCATATGGTAGTAAACAATTTCAGCGGAAATCGCTATACATTGTTTGGATTTAAAGTTGGAGGAGATACAGGTATAGGTCTTTGGATGTTCGGATATTCATATTATTGGATAGCCTTTCTAACATATATTATTGTATTCTATTTCTTGTGCACATTTGTAAATTATCAAGGCTCACTATTACTGATTCCTTTACCAATCCTTGTATCTTTCCGTTCATATTGGCTATTCTTTTTGAATGCGAATGGTATATTCACAAGCATGAACTATACATTTACACGTAATAATTTAAATACAATATTAATTTATTGCATTTTGATTTTCATCATAAAAAGAATATTTATAAAAAGATAAATTATCAAATCTGAAAAAGGAAGAAAAACGATTTTAGCCAGACAAAATATGTGCTATATTGTTTTAAAATCGATAAATAAATATTTTCTGATTAGTATAGGCTATAAAAAACTAAATTTATGAAAATAGGCATAATACTACCACACGTTGCATTTACATATTATGCAGGCATTCCTATTCAAGGCAGATTTTGGAAAGAAGGTCTTGAATCATTAGGACATCAAGTTTATCTTTTAAATAACTGGGATCAATTTGACTACGATTCATTAGAGTATCTAATTATTCTGGGACAAGGAATCTATATGTCAGACATCGTAAATTCATATAAAAGATACCCAAATATAAAAATAATCAGTGCTCCAATTATAGATTGGCACAAATCTTTATTGGAATTTAAGCTAAGATGTAAATATTTAGGTTGGCATAAGGGAGGTCTTATTAAGCCACTTCATGAATTATATGAAGTTCGAAATAATGTAGATTTTTTTCTTGCACGCTCTGAATACGAAAAAAATATAATATCAAAAGGATTGAATGTAGATCCTTCTAAGATCCATATTGTTCCTATATCTCTCAGATTTCAAGAGCTTCCAGAAATTGATTTTAGCCAAAAAGAAGATTTTTGTCTACACGTAAGTCGATTAAGAGATCCAGGAAAGAATGTAACGCGTCTTATTGAGGCAGCAAAAAAATATGGTTTTAAACTTAAACTAGCCGGAACTTTACATGGCAAAGACCGCAAATGGCTCGATAATCTAATATCAGGATCTAATAACATTGAATATCTAGGAAGGCTATCTGATACTGAACTTCTATTCTGGTATAATAAGGCCAAAGTATTTGCATTACCAAGTATTATAGAGGGGGTCGGTTGTGTAGCTTTAGAAGCTGCTGTTTATGGAAGTGAAATAGTACTTACTAATATTGGTGGTCCGAAAGAGTATTATAGCGGGCGAGCTGTTCTTGTTAATCCATACAGTGTTGATAGCATAGGAAAAGGTATAGAAGAAGCTTTTAACAAAAAGAAAGCACAACCCGAACTCAGAGAATACATAATAGAAAACTATACCCTCATCGCTTGCTGTAAAAAATTGGAAGAAGTCCTTCTAAATAATTTATAATTCTATTTATATTATGAACATATCAGATATTCACAACTGTTATGGCTGTGGTGTTTGCACCATGTCATGTGCCCAAAAGATTATAAAAATAAAATTAAACAAGGAAGGATTTTACGAACCGAAAATTACTGATATTTCTAAATGTACAGATTGTGGACTTTGTCGAGAAGTATGCTCGTATTGTCATGATGAAATATCTTCACAACCATCTTTTATCAGAAGTTATGGCTCATGGAGTAATGAACCTGCAATAAGGAAAAAAAGCTCTTCTGGAGGAACAGGATATGAAATCGGTAACTATCTCATAGAAAAGGGATATGCAGTGGTAGGAGTTCGCTATAATGTAGAAAAAAACATTGCAGAACACTATATTGCTCATACAAAAGAAGAGCTAACTCAAAGTATGGGTTCTAAATATATTCCTAGCTATACATTTGATGCCTTTAATCAAATAGACCGTAAAAAAAAATATCTAATAACAGGCACGCCTTGTCAAATTGATTCATTCAGAAGATATATAAAAAAATTCAGATGTGAAGACAACTTTATCCTCTTAGATTTCTTCTGCCATGGAGTACCATCAATGCTCATGTGGAAAAAATATTCCCAATGGGCTGAAAAGAAAGTAGGAAAGCTTACCCACGTTTCCTGGAGAAACAAATTTACGGGCTGGCATGATTCATATGCAATGGCTATTGATGGAGAAAAGCACAAGGGTGAGACTGTTAATCAATCTGATAATTACGATTCCTTGATAAAAGTAAGAAAAAGTTTCTTAAACAGCCGTCTGTCTCAAGGAGACATGTTCTATCACCTGTTTTTAAGTGATTATTGTTTAGGAAAACAATGTTATACAAACTGCAAATTTAAACACACAAAATCATCTGCAGATTTACGTATAGGTGATATGTGGGGAGATTGTTATAAAAATAATGAAGAAGGTGTAACAGGACTATTAGCGTTAACAGACAAAGGCATAATGGTAATAAATGGATTGAAAGATATCTGCACATTTGAATCACAAGATTTATCATCAGTTTTACAAGGACAAATGGCAACTTCTCCTATTATAAACTGGACTCTGCGCAAATGGATATTTAATGGGCTCAGAAGTAATTTAGGCATGAATATTTTTTACAAAATATTTTTTACTTTAATAAGAATAAATAGACGATTTAAAAGAATATTCTCATGAAAATATCATTAATAACACTTCATTGTGTAAATAATTATGGTTCCGTACTCCAGACATACGCTACTCAAAAAGTTCTATCTGATATGGGACATACAGTAGAGATTGTTGATTTTTATCGACCTGACTTAACATTAATACACAAATTATTTTCGTGTTATTTATATGAACAGCACAATTTCAAAGGATTATTAAAAAATCTAATCTTTCTCCCTTCAAATATAGCTATGCAGAAAATGTTTAGCTCTTTTAGAAAAAAATATTTCAAACTAACAGCTCAAAAATATTACAAAGAATCAGATTTTGACAAATATCCATTAAATGCAGACGCCTATATCGTTGGTAGTGATCAGGTTTGGAATTCTGTTCTTAATCATGGATTGATACGTCCTTATTACTTGTCATTCGCTCCAAAAGGTAAGAAAAAAATAGCATACTCATCAAGCTTTGGTGTAGATAAACTCAAAGAGGAAGAAAAAGCCTATAACAAAGAGTTATTAAGTTCATTTGACTATATAACAACACGTGAACTAAGTGGCACATCAATAGTTAAAGATTTAGGAATCAACAATGTAAGCCAGATATTAGACCCAACATTATTATTATCAAAAGAAAAATGGCTTAAAATTTCAGAAACATGTAAAGAAAAAGATCAATATATATTGGTTTACCAACTTCACCATCATGAAGGACTAGACACCTATATATCTGAGTTAGCTCAAAAGTATAAACTAAAGGTCATAAGAATTTGTTATCGCTATGATGAAATCAGAAAATTCGGCCATTGCATATTTTTACCTCGTGTTGAACAATTGTTAGGTTATATAGCTCATGCAAATTATGTAATAACAGATTCTTTTCATGTTACAGCCTTTAGTGTTAATCTAAATACTCAATTTGAGAGTATAGTTCCGGCCAAGCAGTTTGGTGGCCGTATCAGCAGCTTATTAACTTTGGTAAATCTTCAAAATAGAGCAATCTATGACTATAATCATTGCCAATATGAAAATAAAATAGATTTCAATCCTGTCAATGATATTCTGGATAAGAAACGCAATGAAGACATTTCGCTTGTAAAACAAAAATTAAGTTATGAAAATAGTATTATTTAATTCTTTCTATTATCCTCACATTGGAGGAGGTGCAGAAATTGTTTTCAAGGAACAAGCCGAAGGACTTCAGAAACGAGGATATGATGTGGTAGTTGTAACAACTCATGGAGAAGATTTTATTAAAAAAGAAGTTATAGATGGAGTACGCGTAATAAGAATTCCTTACAGTAACCTTTACTGGGGATTTGAAGCTAAAAATAAACCTTCTTATAAAAAAATTCAATGGCATTTAAAAGACATATATAATTTCTCTATAAAAAAATATGTTGATAAAATTTTGGATAATGAAAAACCGAATATTGCTATTTGCCATAACTTATCAGGATTAAGTATTTCTGTATGGGACTCTTTAAAAGAAAGACATATAAAAATCATTCAAGAAATACATGACCAGTACATGACATGCATTAACTCAAACTCATTCAATAATAATAAATTCTGCGAAAACCCATGTAAAGTTTGTAAGACGTTCAAACTTCTACACCGTATAAAATCAGCAAATATAGATTCCGTTATAGGAGTTAGTAAATTTGTACTCGACCGTTTTATCAGTCTTGGCTATTATAAAAATGCAAAAAAATTCGTATTGCATAATGCACGCTCATTCCCTACTGTTGAACATAGACCTTGGTCAAACGACACCCCATTAAGAATTGGCTTTATTGGAAATGTGTCAAGAGTCAAAGGAGTAGATATATTAGTTAAAGCCTTTATAAAATCAAAAATAGATGCTACATTAACAATAGCCGGAATGGCTACAGATAAGCCTTTTTTGGAAGAACTGGAATCATATAAAAAAGATAATAACTCAATAAAGATTGTAGGCTATATGAATTCTCAGGAGTTTTATCGCCAAATTGATATAATAGTTATTCCATCTGTATGGCCTGATACTTTTCCAACCGTAGCATTTGAAGCATGTGCTAATAATGTACCAGTAATTTGTTCAAGAATAGGTGGTCTTCCTGAGATAATAAAACAAGATACAAATGGTCTATTATTTACTCCTGGTTCCGTCGATGAATTAACAACTATATTAAATAATATAACACAGGACAAATTGAATAAATGGAAAACTAATGCAAGAAATTCTGTAAAAGAAATGACAGATCCTGAAGGAATGTTTAATAAACTTGAAAATATACTTAAAGAAACATTTAAGTAAGCGTCTAGTTTTGACTCATTGCCTCAAAGAATAAAAAAATATGACCTTCGCTGCTGTAACAAAAAAAGTAGCAACTATAAACCAAGTAGATATTTACGAAAAATGATAGTTATTAATTCACGTTTTCTGACACAGAATATTACAGGAGTACAACGATTTGCTATTGAGATTTCATTACGCCTCAAAAAAGCATTAGGAAATGAAGTTTTATTCTTATCACCTAAAAACATAGTACAAACAGATTATGCCAAACAACTAGACGCTCAGGTTATTGGCAAACGTACTGGACATCTCTGGGAGCAAATAGATTTACCATTATACTTACATAAGATAGGAAAACCTCTTTTAATTAATTTAGCTAATATGGCTCCTATTTTATATAGCAATAAAATATCTACAATCCATGACGTTGCCTTTTTAGCCTTTCCTCAAACCTTTAGTAAAGGTTTTCTTTATGCATACAGGTTCTTGATTCCTAAAATCTTAAAAACCTCAAAGCATATAATTACTGTAAGTAATTTTTCCAAGTTTGAAATTATGAAAGCTTATCAAACAAAAGAAAGTCAGATTTCTGTTGTTTATAATGCAGTCAACAATGATTTTAGTTACAAAGAAAATAAAACCTTAAAACAGGAAAAGTACTTCTTAGCTGTTTCCTCATTAAATTATCGGAAAAATTTTAAAGCTGTACTTCAAGCTTTTGAAATCTATACAAAATCAAAACATAATGAAAAACTCTTTATCATAGGCGATATACAGAACTCAAATTTTAAAGGAATAAACATTGAAGATTACAAGAATCATCCTCAAATTAAATTTTTAGGTAGAGTTTCTGATAAGGAACTCATTGAATATTATAGTAATGCAATAGGATTTATATACCCATCTTTATATGAAGGATTTGGTATTCCACCTCTGGAAGCACAAAAATGCAATTGTCCGATTTTACTATCAGACATTTCGCCATTGAAAGAGGTTTTTAAGGATTCAGGAATCTATTGTAACCCATATGATATCAATGACATCGCTACAAAAATGGCTTTTTTAGTAGAAAATACGGATGTTTACATTCAAAAAGGAACATTAAACACCCAACGTTTCTCATGGGATAAAAGTGTTGAAAGTCTAATATCTATCATACAGAAAATAAATTAATTTATGCGTATTCTTCATATTTCCAAATACTATTTTCCTTATATTGGAGGGGTAGAAAACATCTGCAAATATTTGGCAGAAGGAGTAAAAGATAAAACTGCTATTTTATGCTTCAATGACAAATGTAAAGATCAAATAGATGAAGTGAACGGGATAAAGGTATATAGAGTAGCTACATGGATTAATATTGCCCGCCAAGCATTATCTTTATCCTATTTTCCAATGATGCATAAGGCTATTAAAGAGTTTAAACCTGATATAATTCATTTTCACTGGGCTAATCCTTATCCAGCAGCTGTACTTCTGACTATGATACCTAAGAATGTAAAATTAGTGGTACATTGGCACATGGATATCATCAAACAAGCGAAAATTTATCCTTTTATCAAACCATTCGAAACAGCTTTACTCAAACGAGCTAATTTGATTTTGGTTACTAGTCCTACATATCGGGACGCTTCACTCCCACTACAGCCATTCAGAGGTAAGATAAAAATTCTTCCTAATGCAATGGATGAAAGTAATTTTATTCTTAAAGAAGGAGATAAAGAGCAAATAGAAAAGATAAAACTCCACTATAACAATAAGAAAATCATATTCTTTATAGGACGACATATTCAGTACAAAGGTCTTCCATATCTTATTGAAGCTGAGAAATATATTAAAGGTGAATGCGAAATAGTGATTGCAGGACAAGGTCCATTAACAGAAGGTTTAAAGAAACAATGCAATTCGAAAAGAGTTCATTTCGTAGGAAAGTTGAGTGATGATGAGTTAAGATGGCATCATTATGCGGCTTCAATATTTGCTTTTCCCTCAATTACTAAAAATGAAGCCTTTGGAGTTGCTTTAGCAGAAGCTATGTACTGTTACACACCAGCTGTCACATTTACTATTCCTGGAAGTGGAGTCAACTGGGTTTCAATCAATAATGAAACAGGATTAGAAGTGCCCAACAAAAATGTAAAAGCTTATGCAGGGGCAATAGATACATTATTGTCTAACGACAATCTATGTAAACAATTCGCAGAAACTGGTCATAAAAGGGTAAAAGAGAATTTCACTATACCACAAATGATAAAACTAGCAGAGCAATATTATATCAATCTATAAAATACAATTGTATGCAAACCCACGTAGTCATCATGGCAGGCGGCATAGGAAGCCGTTTCTGGCCTATGAGTACCCCCGAATATCCCAAACAGTTTATCGACGTGATGGGGGTTGGAAAATCGCTGATTCAGCTCACAGTAGAGCGTTTCAAAAGTATCTGCCCGAAAGAGAATTTTTGGGTGGTGACATCGGAAAAGTATGTAGACATAGTAAAGGAACAGCTTCCGCAGATTCCGACTCAGCACATTTTGGCGGAACCGGAAGCTAGGAATACGGCGCCGTGTATCGCGTATGCGTGCTGGAAGATCAGGAAGGAGTTTCCGCAAGCGAACATCGTGGTGACACCTTCGGATGCGCTAGTGATCGATACGGTAGAGTTTGCGCGCTGCATTACCCTGGCACTGGAGAAAACTGCGAACTCACACGCTATCGTAACCTTGGGGATGAAGCCTAGCCGACCGGAAACGGGATATGGCTACATTGCTGCACAAGGAGAAGCGGACAAAGCGGGTATATACAAAGTAGAAGCCTTCAAAGAAAAACCGGACAAGGAAACCGCTCTGAAATATGTGGAAGCGGGTAACTTTTTCTGGAATGCTGGAATTTTCGTATGGAATGCTGAGACTATTACAACAGCCATCCGGACATACGCGCCGCAAATAGCCGGGGTGATGGATGAACTGGAACCTGCTTTGTTTACCGACAAAGAGCAAGAAGAACTTAAACGTCTCTTCCCTACTTGTGAGAAGATTTCCATAGACTATGCAGTAATGGAAAAAGCAAAGGATATTTATGTGCTTCCAGCCGAATTCGGATGGAGTGATTTAGGAAGCTGGGGGTCTCTGCACACTTTGCTGCCGCAGGATGAAAATGGCAATGCTTCAGTAGGCGAAAATGTAAAATTGTTCGGATGCCAAAATTGCGTGGTACACGTGGCTGATGAACGTAAAGTGGTATTGGAAGGCTTGGATGGCTATATTGTGGCAGAAAAGAACGGCCAATTATTGATATGTCGTCTAAGTGAAGAACAACGTATCAAGGAATTTTCGCAAGCATAAATACTATTAGAATAGAAAACTATTTTAACCTCCCGTTTCTACGGCCCTAAAAATCCGCAGAAACGGGAGATTTTTTTATTAGCAGAACTATTCTTTACGTAAGCATTCGGTAAACCACGTTGCAAATTTTGTG
>UMAB01048033.1_pt1 | contig 30529 bp, 25 predicted proteins | sample 1963601 | NCBI WGS metagenome assembly UMAB01 (sample SAMEA4835905, study PRJEB28245) | human gut metagenome | biome: gut microbiome; material: fecal sample | place: Denmark | collected 2008 | reverse complement strand
GTTGTCGGTGTAGGGGACGGTGCCGAGGAAGGTCTGGAGGAGGCGGAGGGCACCGTCGAGGTCCTCGTTAAGGATGGCTCCGTATATTCTGGCGACGGTGGTTGAGGCCTCGGTGGAGCACGGAGGGGTGACATAGTAGGGCAGGAGGGAGCGCATCAGGCCTATGCGCACCTCGTTGTTGGGAATATCCAGCGTGTAGAGGTCAATTATCCGGTCGTATGCCTTGATGGTGATGTATCCGCTCTGATAGAGCAGCGGAGTTATCTCCGTCATTCTCTCCGTAGGGGCATCAAACGCCGGGGCAGGGGCCGAGTTTCCTCCTATGCGTGAGGGTGTGACGTGGAATTTTCTCATCATCTCTATCAGGTAGGTCGGTGTGCCGCTGCCGAACCAGTAGGAGTCCAGCTTGGCATTGGCAAATGCCCTGAGGAGGCTGAACGGGTTGTAGATGTCCGGCGAGGGCCAGGTGAAGTGGTAGCCGTCGTATTTGGATTTCAGCTTGTCCAGTGTCTCTTCGCGGTTGAGCTCCAGCCTCTGGGCCAGTCTGTCGATGTCCGGGCTCATCTGAGTAAGGATCTCTTCCTCAGTGATGCCGCATACGGCTGCGTACTGCTCCAGCATACTGATGTTCTCTATGTTGTTGAGCTCGCTGAAGATGCTGAGCTGGGAGAACTTGGTGATGCCGGTCATGAAGACGAAGCGGAGATACGGGTCGCAGGCCTTGAGGGGGCTGTAGAAGTTTCGCATGACGTTGCGGAGTACCGGCAGGGCCGTATCCTCGTGGACTACGTCTAATAGGGGTGCGTCGTATTCGTCGATGAGCACGACCACTTTCTGCCCCGTCTGCCTATATGCGGTCTCTATCAGATTTTTCAGCCTGAGATTGGGGTCTTTATCTTCGGGAACTATTCCGTATTCCTTCTCGTGCCACGAGAGCTGGTTGCTCAAAGCCGCCTCCAGCTGATCTTTCTCCATGTGCTTTGCGATGCTCATATCTAAGTGCAGCACCGGATACACCGTCCAGTCCTTTTCAAGCGCCTCTATGGCCAGCCCCTGGAACAGTTCCTTCCTTCCCTCGAAGTAGCTGTGCAGCGTAGATACCAGCAGCGACTTGCCGAACCTCCTCGGGCGGCTCAGGAAGATGAATTTGGCGCTGGAGTGAGTCATCCTGTAGACGTACTCCGTCTTGTCGATATACAAAAAGTTGCCCTCTGTCCTTATCTCGGCGAAGTCCTGCCGTCCTATCGGGTAGAGTCTCTGCTGTGTGTCCATGGTCATGCGCGTTTGGGTTTCCGACTCCAAATTTAGTTAAAATAGCCGAGATTCGGTAAATCTTGCTATTTTTGCTACATGATTCAGACATTCTATTTCAACGACCTGCGCACCTGCTGCTACGTGCTCTACGACGAGGCGGGAGAGTGCGCGATAATCGACCCGGGCTGCATCAAGCAGTCGGAGAAGGACAGACTGGTGAAGTTTATCGAGGAGAAGCATCTGCATCCCCGGATGATACTCCAGACCCACGGCCATTTCGACCACGTGATGGGCAATGCCTTCGTGGCCTCGAAGTGGAACATACCCACATACCTCGCGGCGGCCGACATCCCCCAGCTCAGGCGCTCCAGCTCCTACGGCAGCTACTTCGGCTACGAGTTCGGGCAGCCCTCGGAGGACAATGTCCGCGACATAAAGGACGGGGACATCATCAATGTGGGGACAATACAGCTCAGGGTGCTGGCCTCCCCCGGACACACCGCCGGCGGGGTGCTCTTCTACGATGAGAAGGGTGGTTACGTCTTCACCGGCGACACCCTCTTCTGCGGCAGCATCGGACGCACCGACCTTCCTGGAGGGGACTTCGACCTGCTCAGTGAGAGCATCCGCACCAAGATACTGCCCCTGCCCGTGGATACTGTGGTATATCCCGGTCACGGTCCTGCCACCGACATCGGACGGGAGAAGATGACCAATCCATTCTTAGAAGACATCATTGCAAGGGAGATAGACCGGCAGCAGAACGCATAGGCATGCAGGACAGCGGCTACATAGACATCTGCAAGGCCTCGGTCCACAACCTCAAGGGCATCTCCCTGAGGATACCGCGGCATGCCCTCGTGGTCATCACCGGCCTGAGCGGCAGCGGCAAGTCGTCGCTGGCCTTCGACACCATTTATGCCGAGGCCAGGCGCCGCTACATGGACACCCTGTCCGCCTACGCCCGGCACTACATCGGCGTGATGGAGCGGCCGGAGGTGGAGAGCATCGACGGTCTCAGCCCTACCATCGCCATAGAGCAGAAGAGCACCAACCGCAACCCCCGTTCTACCGTCGGCACCATTACCGAGATTTCCGACTTCCTCCGCCTCCTCTACGCCAGGGCCTCCACGGCCTATTCGCCCGTAACCGGCAAGCCGATGGTCAAATACACCGACTCCGGCATCGTGGACCTGATCATGAAGGAGTACGCCGGCCGCAAGTGCATCATCCTTGCCCCCTTAGTCAAAGGCCGCAAGGGCCACTATCGCGAGCTGTTCGACAGCCTGCTCAAGAAGGGCCTGTCCTACGCCCGCATCGACGGGGAGATCCGTCCGCTCGGGGACATGACCTCCGGGGTGGACCGCTACAAGGTGCATTTCATCGAGGCTGTCATCGACCGGGTGGTTCCCAAGGAGGAGGACGGCAAGCGGATCCGCGCCTCGGTCCTCTCCGCCCTGACACAGGGCAAGGGCTCCCTGATGATTCTCGACCCTGAGACGGGGGAGGTCCGCCATTTCAGCAAGCATTTTATCTGTCCGGACAGCGGAATATCCTTCCCCGAGCCGGCACCCCATACATTTTCCTTCAACTCCCCGGCGGGGGCCTGCCCGGTGTGCAACGGCCTCGGTACCGTCCGGGAGGTGGACATGGCCAAGATAGTCCCCGACCCCTCGCTGTCCATCGCGGACGGCGGCATCGCTCCTCTCGGCAGGAAGCGGGACAATGCGGTGTTCACGGTCCTCGAGGCGGTGGCCCGCAAATACGGTTTTTCCCTTTTCGACCCGATCAAGGACATTCCCCAGGAGACAATGAACATCATTCTCAACGGCTCGGAGGACCTGATCCGGGTGGATACCCGCGGCGGGCTCTCGGAGATGATCACCTTCCCGGGGCTGCTCTCGCGGTTCGAGGGGGACGGCGAGGAGGATGACAGCGTCGCTAACAGGTATTCGAGCGAGGTGGTGTGTCCGGAGTGCCACGGCAAGCGGCTCAGGAAGGACTCGCTCTGCTTCAAGATCGGAGGGCTGGACATCGCGGAGGTCAGCGATATGGACGTGAGCGTGCTCTACGACTGGGTGGGCGGTCTGAAGGACAAACTCGACCCGAGGGGGCAGGCGGTGGCCGCCGATATCGTCAAGGAGCTCCGGGAAAGGATAGGTTTTTTAGTGGATGTCGGGCTGTCGTATCTCTCGCTGAGCCGCAGCACTATGTCTCTCAGCGGCGGGGAGAGCCAGCGCATCCGTTTAGCCACCCAGATCGGCTCCAAGTTAGTCAATGTGCTGTACATCCTCGACGAGCCCAGCATCGGGCTGCATCAGTCGGACAATATAAAACTCATCAACTCCCTCAGGCGGCTGCGCGACGAGGGCAATACGGTCATGGTCGTGGAGCACGACGAGGAGATGATGCGCAGTGCGGACTGGATAGTGGACATCGGTCCGGGTGCGGGTGAGAAGGGTGGCGAGGTACTTTTCAGCGGGCCGCCGCAGCTCAAGTTAGACCCTGGGTTCAGGCTGTCGGCAGCTCTGCCGGTCATCGACAGGGAGGCTCACGGGGGATTTACCTTCGAGTACCTCAAGGGAACGCGGCAGATAGAGGTGCCGTCCTACCGCCGTCCGGGCAACGGGAAGCTGATCACTCTCCGCGGGGCCTCGGGCAACAATCTAAAGGACGTGGACATCAGCCTCCCGCTCGGCTGCATCATCGGTATCAGCGGAGTCAGCGGCAGCGGCAAGTCCTCCCTGATCAACGACACCCTCATGCCGGTCATCAGCAACCGGCTCTACCGCTCGAAATACAAGGTGCTGCCGTACCGGGAATTGGAGGGCCTGGAGAACATCGACAAGCTCGTGGAGATAGACCAGTCTCCGGTGGGCCGTTCCCCGCGCTCCAACCCCGCAACCTACACCGGCGTGCTCACCTACATCCGCAATCTCTTCGCCGAGACTCCGGACGCAAAGATCCGCGGTTTCAAGTCCAATAAGTTCTCGTTCAATGTCAAGGGCGGCCGCTGCGAGGCCTGCAAGGGCGCGGGGGTGGAGGTCATCGAGATGAATTTCCTCCCTTCGGTGACAGTCACCTGCAAGGAGTGCCACGGCAAGCGGTTCAACCCGGACGTGCTGGCTGTCAAGTACAAGGGCAAGAGCATCAACGATGTCCTTGAGATGACTATCTCCCAGGCCGTGGAGTTCTTCGCCCCCGTGCCCTCGATAGCCCGTAAGCTCAAAACCCTCGAGGACGTGGGTCTCGGCTACATCCGTCTCGGACAGTCCTCCCTGACCCTCAGCGGCGGAGAAAACCAGAGGGTCAAAATAGCGGCCGAGCTGGCCCGGCAGGATACGGGACGCACCCTCTACATCCTCGACGAGCCGACCACCGGCCTGCATTCCGAGGACATCGCCGTGCTCATGAACGTGCTCCAGCGTCTGGCCGAGGGCGGCAACACTGTCGTCATCATCGAGCATAACCTGGACGTGCTCAAGTCCGTGGACTACCTTTTCGACATGGGCCCGGCAGGAGGCCGCGACGGAGGCCGCATCGTCTCCCAGGGCACCCCCGAGCAGGTCGCCGCCGACCCCGCCTCGGTCACTGGTCCCTATCTCAGACCCCTATTGAAACTATAAGATGAAAGATATGATTACGGTATATTGCGACAGCCTGCAGGGCTTTTACGACTGCGCTCCCGGGACGACGGTGGGCGAGCTGGCACGGAAGATAGACACCGGATGCAGATATCCGGTGGTGGCCGCGTTAGTGGACAACATGCTCAAGGAACTGACCTTCCCGATATATACGTCCCATACCGTCAAGTTCATAGACTGCACGCATCCGGACGGACGCAGGACCTATTCCCGCTCCCTGTCGTTCGTGCTGCAGAAGGCGGCGGTGGACTTGTTCCCGGACCTCAGCCTTTTCTTAGACTACACCCTGCCCAACGGCCTGTACGGCGAGCTGCGCCGCGATACCGGAGACAGGGTCTATGTCACCGAGCCGGCAGGTGCGGACAGGGTGGGAGCCCTCCGCAAGCGGATGGCGGAGATAATCGCCGCCGACCTGCCTTTCGAGAAGAAGAAGATGACCAACGACGAGGCGGCCCGGCTCTTCCGCGACAACGGCCGGCCGGAGAAGGCCTCGTTAGTGGCCGATATGGAGAAGTTCTTCGTGTCGGTGTACTGGTTAGACGGCTATGCGGATACATTCTACGGTCCGCTGCTGGAACGCACCGGAGAGATAGACGTATTCGACCTGATACCCTACGGGGACGGCTTCTGCCTCCAGTCGCCTTCGGCATCCGACCCGTCGGTAATCTCGCCCTACAAGTACCAGGACAAGCTCAGCGCCGTCTTCAAGGAGAACTCCCGCTGGTGCTCCATCCTCGGAGCCCACGGTGTCGGCTCGGTCAATGAGGCCGTCAGACGCGGGGAGGCCAAGGACCTGATAGCCGTGGCCGAGGCCCTGCACGAGCGCAAGTACGCGCAGATAGCCGACCGCATTTACGACAGGCGCGATATGGTCAAGTTAGTGCTGATAGCCGGTCCGTCGAGCAGCGGCAAGACCACTACATCCAAGCGCATAGCCATGCAGTGCCGGGTGCTGGGACTCCGCCCCCTGGTCATCGCCATGGACGATTACTTCTTAGACCGGGACAAGACTCCTAAGGACGCTAACGGCGAGTACGATTTCGAGAGCATTTATGCCCTCGACCTGCCATTCCTCGGAGCCCAGCTCAATGACCTGTTCGACGGCAGGGAGGTGGAACTGCCCAAGTACGACTTCGTGAACGGGTGCCGCCGCTTCGACGGCCGCAGGATGCAGATGCGCGAGGGCGATATCCTGATTATGGAGGGTATCCACGCCCTGAACCCCGAGCTGACCAAGCACATAGACGGGGAGAAGGTCTTCCGCGTCTTTGCCTCCGCCCTGACCTCCCTGTCTGTGGATGAGAACAACTACATCTCGACCGCCGACAACCGCCTGCTGCGCCGCATGGTCCGGGACAATTTTACCCGGGGCATCACCCCCGAGGACACCATTCTCCGCTGGAAGAGTGTCCGCGCCGGGGAGGAGAAGAACATTTTCCCCTATCAGGAGAATGCCGATGCGATGTTCAACTCGGCCCTGCTCTTCGAGCTGCCCCTGCTCCGCTACTATGCCGAGCCCCTGCTTGAGCGCATTCCGCCCCTGTCGGAGGCTTACTCCGAGAGCGTGCGGCTGCTCAAGTTCCTCTCCTACATTACTCCATTGACACCGGACGAGATAGACTGCATACCGCCTACATCCGTGATGAGGGAGTTCATCGGAGGCAGCAGCTTCGAATATTGATGATTGCCTGACAGAGGATTTACCGCAGCCAGTTTTCAGGGTTCTGCTTGGTGGTGCCTTTCCAGAGCTGGAAGTGCAGCTCGGCGTTGCCGTCCTCGTTGAGGCTGATCTCTCCGATGCGGTCGCCGGTGGATATCTTGTCTCCGCTCTTGACATAGACCCGCTTGAGCTTGCAGTAGAAGGTGAAGTACTCGCCGTGCTGGACGAGGACGCACTGGTCGTAGCCGGGCATGACGAGAATCTGTTTCACAACTCCGTCAAATACGGCATTGGCGTTGCTTCCGGCTGAGGCCGATATGTTGATGCCGTTGTTGTAGGGCATCTTGAGATTCTTGAATACAGGGTGGTAGTTCTGGCCGAACTTCTGGATGACCACTCCGCTTACGGGCCAGGGCAGCTTGCCTCTGTTGTCCCCGAACTTCGCGGAGAGGGCATAGTCCACGGCTGTGCCCTCTCCGGATTTCTGCTGCTTGACGGCTTCGGCCAGAATGCGTTCTATCTCATCGTTAAGCCGTTCGACTTCCTTTCGTTTCTTCTCTATATCCCGTTTCATGGATTTTTCCTGCCGGGAGAGCTGTACAACGAGGGTATTCGTGCGGCGCTCCTCTGCGCTGAGGGCGTCTCTTTCATCTTCCCTTTTACTACGGGCCTCCATGGACTTGGCCTTGAGGTCTTCAAGCTTGGCATTCTCTAACTGAAGGTCGAGTTCGGTGCTCTTGATGGCACGGGCCTGCTGACGCACGGAGGCGGAGATATTCTTGAGGTATGACCATCGGCGCAGACCCTGATTGAGGTCCTTGCTGGAGAGGATGTACATGAACCAGACTTTGTTGTCGCGGGTCTTGTAAGCTCCGAGGACGAGGTCCGCGTGGTATTTGCGGAGGGTGTCGAGGCGGTCGTTGAGACGGCCTATCATGGTGTTGGTGGAGGATATGGAGCGGTCGTATCCGGCTATGTCGTCGTCGAGCTGCTCGATGAGCTTCTTGCGGGCTTCCAATTTCTGGCGGGTAAGGATAAGGGTGTTGAGGCTCTCCTTACGCTTCTTGGAAGTAGAGCTGAGCTGCTCGTCTATCATCGCGATTTCATCTTCAAGCAGTTTCTTGCGCTCCTGTTGTTCTTTTACATCCTGACTCCAGGAGGGTATGGCGATAAGTGCCGCGATACACAGTATGATGATTTTTCTTATCATGTCCGGTGCATTTCTATCTGCCGGCCTCTGCCCTGCGTTCGGCTATCTTTTTGCCAAGGCCTAAGCTGGGGTCGAGCTTGTCGGCATTGCCCCAGTAGAGGAAGGCGAGGTTGTATTCCTTGAGGGCGAAGAGGGCCTCGGCATAATGGTCCAGTACTTCGGCACTTTCCTTACCTCCGTAGACGAGGGCTTCTTTGAGATACTTCTTGGCCTGTTCGTATTCTCCGGTGAGGAAGAGCAGCCAGCCGTAGGTGTCGAGATAGGTGGCGTTCTCAGGCTCGCTGAGTACGGTCTTGCGGCTCATCTCTATGGCTTTCTTGAGGTTGCGCCGCTCTTCGCTGAGATAGTAGGCGTAGTTGTTGAGGATGGGATTGTAGTCATCGTCGATCTTCAGCCCCTTCTCGTACCAGGAGTAGGACTTGCGCCTGTTGCCGAGCTCGTGGTAGAGGTCTCCGAGGGATCCGCAGCAGTTGATAAGCATGGGGTGGTCCTGAGGTATATCCTTGAGGATCCGCTCGTAGGTCCGGATAGCCTCTTCTATGTCTCCGTTCTGCCAGTAGGCTACGGCGAGGACCTCCCTCAGGGTGAAGTCTTCGGGGAACATAGCAGTGGTGGCAGTGGAAGCCTCTATGAGCCTTTTCCAGTCCTGCAGGTAGTAGAGCTGACCCATGTAGGCCGAGCGTGCGGATTTTACGTCAGGGTGCAGCCTGACATTTTTCTCTAACAGGCTCAGACCTTTATCGATGCTGTCAGTGGCTATGAAGTACGATCCGCAGAGACTGAGGATGGTGGTGTCTTCCGGATGTGCTGTAAGTGTGTTGTTCATCATGGTGTCTACCTGGGGCTTGAACAGCTGGACCATACCTGAGGGGAAGACTATCTCATTGAGATAGCTTGCTTTCATCTCCGGATTCATTATGGGACTTGAGAGGAATGCGTTGATGCTCTGGAAGAACTTGTAAAAGTTGCGCTGCATGCGGTATATCTCGGCGAGTCCGAAATAAGCTGGAGCGAAGTCCTTGTCTATCTCAAGTGCTCGGTGATAGTAGTACATGGCAGTAGAGTCATCGTAGCGTGACTTGCTCATGTCTCCGAGGATAAGGGCGGCGCGTGCAGAGGGAAAGTCCTTGTCCATCTTGCGGACAACGGCTTCGGCTTCATCTATCCGGTTCTGCCTCATGAGAATCTCATATCGTGCGTTGTAGGTCAGCTCGTCACTGCCCCTGAGCTGCTCGAGCTTGTCGAGGGTAGAGAGGGCCTCGTCCAATCTGTTGTCCCTGACAAGCAGTTCTATGAACTCATAGTAGTAGTCGCTCTTGGCCGGATGCTTCTCAATAAGGTCCTGATAGATGTCTATGGCGAGGGGTATCTCTCCGATGTTGACATAAAGCCGTGCTGTCGCCAGGCTGTACCATTTGTTCTCTGGAGAGAGGGCCGATGCCTGACTCAGCATCTGCATGGCCCGGTCGCTATCGCCCCGGCTGAGGCTTATCATGGCGAGGTAGTACATGGCGGCATCGTTGTCCGGGTCCATTCTCAGGCTTTTGGTGAGAAGGGATTCGGCGTCCTTGTAGTCTCCTCCGCAGTATTCGCGTATACCTTCTATATAGAAGTCCTCTGCTCTTACAGTGTCTTTTTCAGTAGCGGCCGCGCTCAGAGACAGGCTTATAGCCGCTAATGCCAATAGTATTGACTTTGTGATGGTCAGTCTCATGTGAAAAAATATCTGCAGACAAAGATACAATATTCAAGCCGAAGATGCAGCAAATTGAATTATTTTTGCATCTTCAAAAAAGATAGAGTGAATGTCCTTAGGCGTTTTTGACCTTAGAACCGAAGAAGGGCTGGTCCAAGGGTGTGTTGCTCAGGACCGTAGAGCTCAGAGAGCGTTGTACGAGAAGTTTTCTTCCCGTATGTTTTCTCTTTGCTTGAGATATGCCAAGGACAGGGATGAGGCTCAGGACCTGCTGCAGGAAGGTTTTATTAGGGTGTTTTCAAAGATAGGAACTTACAATGCGGCCGGCTCTCTGGAGGGGTGGATGAGGCGGATTTTCGTCAATACGGCTCTGATGCGGCTTCGGAAAGGAGATGTGCTCCGCGGAGCTGCGGAAGTAGAGCAGGCCCGCAATGTCTCGGACGGCATCGATCTGCTCTCCGGTATCGGGGGAAAGGATATTGTCAGGATGATAGGTCGGATGCCTGACGGCTTCAGGACTGTTTTCAATATGAGTGTGATAGAAGGTTACACCCATCAGGAGATAGCCAAGGAGTTGGGAATATCGGAAGGAACTTCCAGATCGCAGCTGAGCCGTGCGAGAACGTGGCTGCAGGAAAGACTGCTTGAAGAAAAGAAGAACAGAAGATGAAACAGGAATTGTTTGACAGCAAGATTAAGGAATTGGCCGAGTCCTATACCGAGGCTCCGTCACCGGAGGTCTGGGACAGGATAGAGGCCGGTATGGACCGCAGACGGAGGCACAGAGTTCTCTGGAGGCGGGTGGCCGGCTGGTCATCCGCGGCTGCCGTGGCTGCAGGTCTGTTCTCTCTTGCACTTCTGCGTCAGCCTGCACAGACTGAGTCTGTGATGACGGCGGACGCGGTCATTGTTCCGGCCGGGGAGCAGGAGCCGACGGTAAAGGTCAGCAGGACGGACGTTCCGGATCTGAGGCCTATACCGCGCATGCTTGCAGAAGTACACAGTACTGCTCCGGCTGAACTTCCGGAGATTGACAGGACTACAGACAGAAAAAGCCGGAGCCGGCACGAGGACATAGAGGAGACCTCAGGGACAGTGCCTGCACTCCGGACCGGACAGCCGTCCATCTATGACATGACGCGCGATATGGATTACGTGGCGATGGCAGAGGCCCAGGAGGTGTCAGGAACGGCGAAGAGCAGACCGTCCTTCTCGGTATCTGCCGGAGGAAATCTTTCTCCCACAAATGCTACGGGCAATGTGGATTTCACCGGTCCGTCATATTCTTCAGGAGTGTCCGGTGGAGGGTCTTCTTCGAGCGGTATTGTACCAGTGTCGTCTCCAAAGCATTATTTCCCGGTCTCAGTGGGAGCGGAACTCAAATATTCTTTCCTCAATGACCGGCTCGGCATCGGACTCGGGGTCAATTATACTTTCCTGAACAGCCGTTACGAGGCTTTGGTAGACAGGAGGTACCAGGCGTCAGTCGACCAGTCCGTGCACTATATCGGAGTGCCGCTGAATCTATATGTCACCATACTCTCCTCAGACCGTCTCTCATTCTATGCCAATGCAGGAGCGATGATGGAGAAAGCTGTCCGCGTATCATACGAGATGACGGACCTGTATGCAGTCAAGTACCAGCATGACAGCAAGGCGGAAGGAGTGCAGTGGTCCGCCAATATAGGTCTCGGCGTGGAGTACCGTTTCTTGGATTTTATGGGCATATACGTGGATCCCCGGCTGACTTACTTCTTCGACTGCGGCCAGCCTTATTCCGTCCGTACCGAGCAGCCTCTGCAGTTCAATCTCGAGATGGGTTTCCGTTTCCATATCGGAGCTTGAGTTCCCTGGCCATGCGCGAGGCAAAGATGAATTCCTCCAATTCTCTGTTGTCGGCCGTCAGAATTTCGTCCTTGGAACCTTCCCATCTTTTTTCCCCCTGATAGATAAACATTACTTTGTCGCCTATCTCCATTACAGAGTTCATGTCATGGGTGTTGATTACGGTGGTGATGTTGTATTCGCGTGTAATCTCCTGTATCAGTCTGTCTATCATTACGGATGTCTGCGGGTCAAGACCTGAGTTCGGCTCGTCGCAGAACAGATACTGCGGGTTGAGGGCTATGGCCCTGGCTATCCCGACCCTTTTCTGCATTCCCCCCGAGAGTTCGGAGGGGTACTTGCCTTCTACATTCTCCAGTCCTACCCTCCGGAGACAGAAGGCGGCTCTTTCTATTTTCTCCGCCCTGCTCATCTGTGAGAAGAAATCCAATGGAAACATTACATTTTCCATAGCAGTGGCAAAATCGAAAAGAGCGCTTCCCTGAAAGAGCATGCCTATGCGGCTGCGGGTTTTCTTTTTTTCTTCGAAAGGCAGCTTGTTGAACACTGTGCCGTCGAATACCACTTCTCCTTCATCGGGCTCGAGAAGTCCGACTATCGATTTCAGCAGTACTGTCTTGCCGGAACCGCTTGCACCGATGATCAGGGAGCATTCTCCGGGGCTGTATTCTACCGAGATGTCCTTTACAGCGGGTTTGCCGTCGAAGTATTTGGACAGATGACTTACGGAGATCATAGCATTATCCTTGTGAGAATGAGGTTGAATATCAGAATTGCGGCGCTTGCGGCTACTATCGCTTTGGTTGCCGAGCGTCCTACTCCGAGGGAACCGCCTGCAGCATAGTAGCCGTAATAGGATGATATGGAACTGATGATGAAACTGAACACGGCTGTCTTTACGATGCTGTATGTGATGTAGTAGCCGTTGAACGCAAACCTGAGGCCTTCTATATAGTCGGCGACTTTGATCATGCCGGTGAGAGAGATGATGAGGTAGCCTCCTATCAGTCCCATAATGAAGCTCATCAGGGTCAGCAGCGGGTTGAGGAGGGTCGTTGCGAGAATTTTGGGCAGGACTAAGAAGTTGGCGGAGTTGATGCCCATCATCTCCATCGCGTCTATCTGCTCAGTGATGCGCATGGTGCCTATTTCGGAGGAGATGTTGGAACCTATCTTGCCGGCAAGGATGAGGCATACCATCGTGGAGCAGAATTCGAGAATGAGAGACTCTCTCGCCATGTATCCGATGTACATCTTGGGCAGGAACGGAGAGGTCATGTTGTTGGAAGTCTGTATTACGAGCACTGCTCCGATAAACACGGAAATCAGGGCAATCAGCGGGATGGAGTTGATTACCAATTTCCCGGCTTCGATGAAAAATTGCCTTGCGGACAGTCTCCATTTCTCCGGTTTCCTGAATACGAGCTTCAGGAACAGCAGGTAACGTCCGGTCTCATATAGAAAGTCTCTTATCAATGCGGCTGAGTTGACTGAAAGTGACCCCAAAGATAGTCATTTTAGATTTTTAAAAACATATAATCTTTTTTTAAAACAACCGTCTCTGTAAAATATCTGATAGTGCCCGCTTGCAACTCTTGTGAGGAGGGCATAATTTAGAGCTCTGAAAAATACTGTTGAGATGAGTAATGAGGGAACTTTGTTCAGGACCTGCAGCGCCACGTGTGTGGGAATAGAAGTGGTCAGGATTACCGTGGAGGTATCTATAACTCCCGGTGTGGGTATTTTTATTGTCGGTCTGCCTGACAGTGCGGTAAGGGAATCGCTGCTGAGGGTTACTACGGCCATGCAGCGTAATGGGTATGTTATACCCGGCAGGAAGACTGTGGTAAATATGGCGCCCGCCGATATCAGAAAAGAGGGATCCGGATATGACGCCGCTATAGCCGTGGCCATGCTTGCGGCTTCCGGTCAGATGTATTTTCCACATCCGGAGAGATTCCTGATTTTAGGGGAGCTGTCATTGGACGGAACGCTCAGGAGAGTGAAGGGCGCTCTGCCTATCGCGGTAAGGGCGGCGGAGATGGGGTATGACAGTGTGGTGTTTCCGCGGGAGTCTGTCAATGAGGCGTCGTGGGCTACGGGAGTGAGGCTTTACGGAGTGTCGGACCTGCATGAGATGGCTGAAGTTCTCAGTGGGGGACCGGAAGCTTCGGAATACGAGGTGAAAGGGAAGCGCTATGTTCCTTCTGCGGGCAGTGCGGTATATGACTTTGCGGATGTCGCCGGGCAGCCGTTTGCGAAGAGGGGACTGGAGATTGCCGCCAGCGGAGGACACAATGTGCTGCTGTCCGGTCCTCCGGGATCGGGAAAGAGCATGATGTCCAAGTGCGTGGCCTCTATTCTCCCGCCGATGACACGTGCAGAGGCTATAGAGACGAGTATGGTGTATTCGGTCGCCGGCCTGCTTGACGGGGATGCCGGCCTGCTTGCGTCCAGGCCTTACCGTTCGCCGCATCATACGGCAAGTACGGTGGCTGTCGTGGGGGGAGGCGCTAAGGCTATGCCCGGGGAGATATCGTTGGCGCATAACGGAGTACTGTGTCTCGACGAGCTTGCACAGTTCTCCCCCGCGACCTTGGATGTGCTCAGACAGCCTTTGGAAGACAGGCAGATAGTCATATCAAGAGCCCGGTACAAAGTCTCATATCCGGCGTCTTTCATGTTGGTGGCGTCTATGAATCCGTGTCCGTGCGGGTATGCTGGGGATGATGACGGCAGGTGCAGCTGTACTCCCGGGATGATACACCGTTATAGGGCGCGGGTCTCAGGACCTCTGTTGGACAGGATAGATCTGAATATCAGGGTTAGGGCAGTGGAAAGCGCATCGATGTCGGCATTTCCGCGTCAGGAGACGAGCCGGGAGATAGCACTCAGGGTTGCCGCCGCGCGCGAAATCCAGAACCGGAGATTCCTCCGGGACGGAATTCATACCAATGCGCAGATGCAGCCCCGCCATATTCAGCGCTACTGTCGTCTTGACGGTGATGCGGAACATCTGCTGCAGAGGATGATGGAAGGATTCAGACTGTCTGCCAGGGGATATGTCCGGGTGTTGAAAGTGGCCAGGACGATAGCGGATATGTGCGGGGAGGACGGTATACGTCAGGAGCATATTTCGGAGGCAGTTCAGTACAGATTTCAGGAAAATGTGTAATTTTATGCTTTCTTAATTTTTTGCAGATGGGAACAATCAGAATCACCGGACTCTCTTCAATCCGGCAGGCCGCAGAGGAGTTTCTCCGTCAGACCGACGGCGTGTCTGTTTATGCATTCTACGGTTCTATGGGAGCCGGAAAGACCACTTTTATCTCCGCACTGTGCGATGTTCTTGGGGTTGCCGATGAGGTGGCCAGTCCTACATTCACCATTGTCAACGAGTATCGCGCCGCTGACGGAAGACCGGTGTATCATTTTGATTTCTACAGGATAGAAAAGCTCTCTGAAGTTATGGATATCGGCTATGAAGAGTATGTCGACGGTGACGGTATCTGTTTCATGGAGTGGCCTGAGAATATAGAGGGACTTCTTCCGGAAGATGCCTTGCGCGTACGTATCGCGGAGGAAGATGACGGCTCGAGGGTTATCAGCTTCTGATTTCGTAAGGACGGGTTTAGATATTTTTGGGTTTTTGCAGTCGGTTGTGTAGTTTTGTATAACGGAAAAATAGGATATGCTGAAGTATTTAGTAATAGGAAGCGGTTTGGCCGGATTGTACACGGCCCACAGGGCATCTGCCTTAGGCTCAGTCTTAGTGGTTACAAAGAGGGCTTTGCGGGACAGTAACTCTTTCAATGCCCAGGGAGGCATAGCCGCAGTTACGGATATAGAGGACAATCCGGACATCCACTTTACAGACACTGTGATAGCGGGCCGTGGGCTTTGTGAGGATAAGGCTGTGAGGGTGCTGGTTCAGGAGGGTCCTCAGCGTATCAAGGAGATTATCGGCGAGGGCATGAAGTTCGACACCGAGAACGGAAAGCTGTCCTTAGGATTGGAGGGAGGACATCACCGCAAGCGTATCCTGCATGCGGGCGGGGACTCTACCGGACGCTATATCACGGAGTTCCTTATATCAAAGGTGCAGAATGACCCGAACATCACCATCCGTGAGAATGTCTCCGTGATAGATTTTCTGGTCCGGGACGGAGTGTGCTACGGCGCCCGCTGCTGGGATGAGGAGAGAAACTGCGAGGAACTGATCTATGCGGAACATACCTTCCTGACCACCGGAGGCACGTCCGCGATATATACCCGCACGACCAACCCGGAGACCACGATAGGAGACGGCATAGCCATGGCTTACAAGGCCGGCTGCCGGATTATTGACATGGAGTTCATACAGTTTCATCCTACCTCCCTGTTCCTGGAGGACTCCCCCAAGGCCTTCCTTATCAGCGAGGCCGTCAGAGGAGAGGGCGCCTGGCTCATAGACAAGGCAGGCAAGCGCTTCATGCTGCCGGTCCATGAACTGGCGGAGCTCGCTCCGAGGGATATCGTGGCCCGTTCGATTTTCAAGCAGATGGCCTTAGACGACAGGCCTTATGTGGTATTGTCCCTGAAGCATCTGGATCCTGAGAAGATACGAAGCCGCTTCCCCAATATTCTGGCCAAATGTGCCGAGTACGGGTATGACCTCACTGACTGGATACCGGTAGCGCCGGCGGCGCATTATACCGTGGGTGGGGTGGCCTCGGATCTTTACGGCCGTACCGACATCCGCCGCCTGTATGTCTGCGGGGAGATAGCCTCCACCGGCATTATGGGTGCCAACAGGCTTGCATCCAATTCCCTGATTGAGTGCCTTGTATTTGCCCACAGGGCCATCGGGGTAGCGGAGGAGTGCGGTCCTGTAGGTGATCATCCGCATTTTGACCTGCTGTACCGGAAGGATGAGTCGGCGGCTGAGCGTTACTACGCACTGAAGCGGCAGATAGCCCATACGATGAACAACTGTTCCGGCATCATACGCTCCGAGCTGCTGCTCTCGACCGGGCTGAATCTGGTTAAGAAAGAACTTCGGGAACTCGGAGATGTCAAGTATGAGTATTACGACGAGGCTTCACGCAAGCTGCTGACGGTGGCGTACCTCATCATGACCGGGGCCAGATTCCGCAGGGAGAGCCGCGGCGGACATTACCGCGAGGACTATCCCATGCTCAGTGAGGAGTATGCCCTGCATACCGTCCAGAAGGCAGGGGAGAAGCTCACGACCAAGAAAGTAAATCAAGAATAACAATAGAATAATACTTATGACAACACTGCAGAGCCACCGTGATAATCTGGTGGAAAGATTGATTGACCTTGCCATAGAAGAGGATGTTTACACAGGGGATGTGACCACAGACTCGATTGTCCCGGAGTCTACTTCGGCCGTAGCCACCATGACGGCCAAGGCGGACGGCGTGATTTCCGGACTGCCGGTAGTGGAGAAGGTCTTCCGCAGGTTCCAGAAGGACATCGTGTTCAAGCCTGTGGTGCGTGACGGCGATACTGTCCGCAAGGGTGACGTGATACTCAGGATAGAGGGCAGCTATCCCGCGCTCCTGAAGGCCGAGAGAACTGCGCTTAATTTTTTCCAGAGAATGTCCGGAATAGCTACCGAGACCGCTAAATATGTCGCAGAGCTCCGCGGTACGCATACCCGTCTGCTGGATACCCGCAAGACCGCTCCCGGCATGAGGGTAACCGACAAGATGGCCGTGCACGACGGAGGTGCCGTGAACCACCGCATGGGCCTGTACGACATGGCCATGATAAAGGACAACCATATCAAGATGGCCGGCTCGATAGCCAAGGCGGTGGAGCAGGTGCGCTCCAAGGTGGCTCCCGGCATACAAATCGAGGTGGAGGCTACGAACTTAGATGAGGTCAAGGAGGCTCTTGAGGCCAGGGCCGACATCATCATGCTGGACAATATGTCTACGGAGATGATGCGCGATGCCGTCAACATTATCGGCGGCCGTGCCAAGACTGAGGCATCCGGCAACATGACCCTCCCGAGGATTGCCGAGGTGGCGGCCACAGGGGTGGACTTCATCAGCGTGGGCGCTCTGACCCATTCCGTCAAGGCCCTGGACATCAGCATGAACATACAGCTTACTCCGGAGTATCTGACCAAGGCCATAAAAGAACTGAAACAGAAGCACAATGCCGTGATTCTCGCGCATTATTATGTTCCGGCCGAGGTGCAGGACGTAGCAGACTTCGTGGGAGATTCTCTCGAACTTTCCCGCAAGGCGGCTCAGACAGACGCGGATATGATCGTGTTCTGCGGTGTGAGGTTCATGGCCGAGACAGCCGTCGTACTTTCCCCCGGAAAGACGGTCCTTCTTCCGGTGCCTGACGCCGGATGCTCGTTAGCGGACAGCATAGAGGGGGTGGACCTGCAGGCCTGGAAGAAACGTCATCCGGACGGTGCGGTCATCTCCTATGTCAATACCGACGCCCGGACCAAGGCTGCGGCGGACATCTGCTGTACATCGGCCAATGCCGTGAAAGTGGCTGAGGCAGTGGCGGCTGGGGCTCAGGGCAGAAGTATCCTCTTCGTCCCCGACCGCAATCTGGGCGCATACGTCAACTTCGCCGCCGGGCTCAGAATGGAGCTTTGGAAAGGCTGCTGCCACGTGCATGAGCGCATCACCTCCAAATTAGTGGAGGAGGCCTTGGCCAAGTATCCCGAGGCCGAGATCCTGATCCATCCTGAGGCAGCCTGCTCCGCAGATCCTAAGATTACGGGCAATCCCCGCTGCTTCTTCTATTCTACATCCGGCATCATCCGCCACGTCCGGGAGTCGGAGCGCCGTCAGTTCGTCATAGCTACGGAACTCGGAGTGATGCACCGCCTCAGTCAGGAAGCACCCGGAAAGGAACTTATCCCTCTGTCGGAGACTCTCGTCTGCGAGGACATGAAGAAAGTGACCCTGCTCTCTCTCTTCGAGACTCTGCTGCATCAGAACCCCCGCAAAACAGTAACGCTGCCCTCCGAGACAGCTCAGAAGGCAGCGTCGCCTGTGCAGAAAATGCTGGAATTATAGATTCTCGGCGATCAGGGCGCGGATTTCCCGTTTCGCGGCCTTCCATCGCGGAATGTCAATTTTAGGTCCCACCACCTCCACTACTTTGGAGGCGGTGATGGATCCTACCCGTCCGCATATATCTAACGGCATGCCTAAGGCATGGGCGTAGAGGAAACCGGCGGCATAGAGGTCTCCGGCCCCGGTGGCGTCCTTGACCTCGGCAGGGCAGGCCTCGATGTGGTGGAACTCGTCCCCGCTCTTGATGTATGAGCCTCTGGCGCCTATCTTTACGACAGCGATGTCGCACATTCCGGCGATGATGTCCACTGCCTCGCGGGGGGCATGCCGGGTGAAGCTTTCTGCCTCTGTCTCATTGGCAAATACGATGTCGACGTACTGCTCCACGATGTCGTGGAGGAAGGTGTCGTTGGACTCCACCACGTTGTAGGAGGCCATGTCTATGGCGATATAGCAGCCGGCCTCCCGGGCAAGCCTTACGGCCTGCCTCAGGAGCTGCTGGTTCTGCACTAAATATCCTTCTATGAAGAAGTAGTCGTAGCCGGAGAAGTATTCCGGTCTAAGGTCCTCGGGACAGAGTTCAAGGGCTGCGCCGAGATATGTGGCGAAGGTCCTTTCGGCATTCGGCGGAGTGATGAAGACTGAGGCTCTTCCGGAGTCCTCCTTTCCGGTCAGGAGTATCGACTTGATGCCGTTGCGCTCCTGGTCCGAGCGGTAGAGGGCGCCGACCTCGTCGTCTCCCACCTTGCCGATGAAACCGGAGGGCATGCCGAAGACGGCTGTGCCGGTGATGGTGTTGCCGGCAGCGCCTCCAGCGACGTACTGCGCTCCCATTTTCTTGAGCACCTGCCAGATTTTGTTGCCGGTTTCCCGGTCGACATGCTGCATGCTCCCCACCGGCAGGTGGAACTGCCGCAGCAGGCTGTCGTCGGGGAGCACTGCGAGTATGTCGGTCAGGGCGTTGCCTATTCCGAGGATTGATTTCATCCCTTGAGTGAGTTTACTGGTCGTTGTTCAACTGGTGGATGTCCACGCTCTCCTCACAGTCGCCGATGAGCCAGCGGCTGAAGTAGTCGGCCATTCTCCAGAAGAAGTATTCGTTCATGTCACCGAAACCGTGGCGCTGTCCGGGCAGATAGAGCATCTCGAAACGCTTGTTGGCGCGGATGAGGGCATCTGCTACGCGGATGGTGTTGGCGGGATGAACGTTGTTGTCCATGTCACCGTGTACGAGCATGAGGTGGCCCTTGAGGTTCTTTGCGAACTCGTGGTTGGCTTCGATACTGTATTTGAATGTGGTGTCGCCCTCAGCTGTAACGACTTCCTTTACGCCGTGATGGGTTTCGCTCCACCAGCGGTTGTAGATGTTGTTGTCGTGGTTGCCGGCACATGATACGGCTACCTTGTAGAAGTCAGGGTAGGTGAGGATGGCTGCAGTGGACATGAATCCGCCGCCGGAGTGGCCGTGGATGCCGACTTTGTTGACGTCCATGTACTTGCGCTCTGCGGCAAGATTCTGTATCACGTACTTGTGGTCAGCGAGAGGGTAGTGGCGCATGTCTCCGTAGCCGTAGTTGTGATACCATTTCGAGCGGTCGGGATGACCTCCTCTGTGGCCCACGGTCACTACGATGAAGCCGAGCTGGGCCAGACGGTCCACGCGGGTCATGCTGGCGTTCCAGGTGTAGTTGGTGGACTCTACCTGAGGGCCGGGATATACGTACTCGATGATGGGATAGAGCTTGGTGGAGTCGAAGTCGAAGGGCTTGTAGATGACTCCCCAGAGGTCGGTCACACCGTCAGCTGCCTTGGCTGTGAAGATTTCGGGATACTTGTAGCCGTAAGCCACGAGGCGGCTGATGTCGCAGGCTTCGAGGTCCATGATCTTGGCGCCGGAGGCATTGTAGAGGGCGTTCACAGGGGCTGCGTCCACTCTCGAGGCATTGTTTACGAAGTACTTCAGATCCTCGGGCATCCAGCTGTCGTTGTAGTAGTTGCCGGGGTTGAGCATCTTCAGGCCGGAGCCGTTGAGACCGACGCGGAAGAGGTGGTTGTAGTAGGGATGCTCGTTCTTGTCGAAGCCGTTGGCCGTGAAGAATACTGTCGAGCTGTTCTCGTCTACGCCCATGATGGCTGATACGTGGTATGCGCCGTTGGTCAGGGGACGGATGAGCTTACCGTCAGCACCGTGCAGGTAGAGCTGTGCCCAGCCGTTGCGCTCGGAGCGCATTACGATCTGGCCGTTCTTCAGGAGCTCGAAGTCGCACACGTCGATGTAGGTGTTCAGACGCTCCTCGATCAGTACCTGAACGGAATCGGTGTCGAGCCAGTAGCGGCAGATGTCCACGCGGTGCTCATCGCGGCTGGTGCGGGTGAAGTAGAAGGAGCTGTTGTCACCGAGCCATACGGGAGACACATAGTCGGCGTAGAGGTCGCGGGTGGTGTAGGGCTTGCGGTGAACGTCTACGGTCTGGTCCTTGAAGGCCCACACATTGAGGACTTTGGAAGACTTGTCCTGCATGTCGAAGAGCATCAGGTAGCTCTTGGGACCGGGCTCGCCGGGCATCTGGTACTTGTAGGTCTCGAGTTTGGGACGGGGCTCGGCGGTGGAGTTGATTACCCACAGCTCTCCGATGTTGCTCATGTCGTACTTCTCCATGATGAAATGCTTAGCGTCGGGAGACCACTGTCCCCATGCGGAGTATCTCTTGTTGGTGTCCCTGTCGTCGATACCGGAATAGCTGTTGCCGCCGTAGGGCACGTCCTTGGTGCCGTCAGTGGTGAGGGCGTACTCGACGATGGTGGAGTCCTTCTCATCCTCCATGGCCTTGCGGAGGTTCTCCATGTCCATGTACCAGAGGTTGTAGCCCTTGGCATAGACTACATAGCTGCTGTCGGGAGCGATGTTGGCCCAGCGGGGGAAGTCCTTCTTCTCCTCCTGGTCGGATACATCGGTCAGCTTCTTAGTGGCGATGTCGTATTCGAAATGGAAGACCTTCTTCTCCATTCTCGGGTTCTTCTTGGCAGCTGCGGAGGTGTCCTTGTCATCCTTTACGGGCTGCTCTACAGTAGACTTGATGCTGAAAGTGAAAGTCTTGTCATCTTTGAGCTTGAAATCCTGGAAAGGAATGTGCTGGGCATCGAAGGGATCCTTGATGATAGTGGTCAGCTCCATGGCGAGTTTGTCCATGTCGAAGACTGCTGTCTTGGTCTTGGCAGCGGGATCTACGATCCAGTACTGAACACCGTCGTTGTTCTTCCACATATACCAGAACTTATCTGAGTTGGGGAACCACGAAGGGCGTATGGTCTTTGAGAATACCATACTGTTGATTTTGTTCGGTGAGAACCGTTCGGCCAGGTCGTAGTTGGCTTCGGTTACCGGAGTCTGCTGGGACCATGCTATGGGCGCGGTCAGGCACAGCAATGCGAAGGTGATAACAATATTGCGTTTCATAAGGTTGAGAGTTGTTTAAAAAACGGATGTAAATATAAAAATTATTTGATAAATCGTGGCCATTCGCCGATTTCCATGCCGTGAATATTTCCGTCGTCGATGTGGACGCGGATGGCGGTGCGTACCTGGTGGAAGCCCTGGATGCCGGCTGCACCTGGATTGACGGTGAGCATGTTGTATTTCTTGTCGAAGATGACTTTGAGGATGTGGGAGTGGCCGCAGACGAAGATGTCGGGCAGATGGGCGTTGATGAGCTGGAAGGCCTTGTAGTCGTAGCGGCCGGGGTAGCCGCCGATGTGCATCATCAGCACTCTCTTTCCCCCGCACTCGAAAAACTGTGTGTATGGGACTCTGCCGCGGACCTGCGTGCCGTCGCAGTTGCCGTAGACTCCTTTGAGCGGTTTGAAATCTGCAATCTGCAGCAGGGTCTCCTCGTTGCCGAAGTCCCCCGCGTGCCATATCTCGTCCACCGGCTCGAGGAACTTTTTCAGCGGGTCGTCGAACCAGCAGTGTGTGTCTGAAATGATTCCGATGTACATGTGTCGGTTGTCGTATTAGTGAGGGCAAATATACTGCTTTCGCGGTTTTTTTGTTTACATTTGTGCCCGGACCGTTAAATTTATTCAGACGATGAGTTCTCTTCCATTCAGAATAGGCCATGGTTACGACGTGCATGCTCTCGGCGAGGGGCTGGAACTGTGGCTCGGCGGGGTGAGGATCCCGCATACAAAGGGCTGTATCGCCCACTCGGACGGGGACGTGGCCATCCACGCTCTCTGCGACGCTATGCTCGGGGCCTTAGCGCTCGGCGACATCGGTCAGCATTTTCCGGATACTTCGGAGGAATACCGCGGCATAGACAGCAAGATTCTGCTGCAGAAGGTGGATACTTTGGTCCGCTCGCATGGCTATGCAGTATCCAATGCCGACATCACCATCGCCGCACAGCGTCCCAAGCTCGCCCCCTACATCATCCGGATGCGGCAGACCTTGGCCGACATCCTCGGCGTGGACATTTCTCAGGTCTCGGTCAAGGCCACCACGACCGAGCACCTCGGCTTCACCGGCCGCGAGGAGGGCATCGCCGTCTGGGCCTCAGTCCTGCTCAATCGCTCCGACGGAGGAGATATGCAGCGACGAGAAATGACTAGCCGCCCTCGGCTCTAGAGGGAGGGGCCCGCCGCAAAGCGGTGGGAGGGCCTGGTCATTTCGACCGCTGCATATCTCCTCCTGCTACTGCAAAGCGCGCCAGATGCGTACGGTGCGGACGGCCTCTGCGACGTCGTGGACGCGGAGGATGGAGGCGCCGCGCTCGAGGGCTGCCAGGTGCAGGACCTGGGTCTGGGGCAGGGACTCCTCGGGGGTGATGCCGAGAAGACGGTAGATCATGCTCTTGCGGGACACGCCGACGAGTATCGGACGGTCAAGGGCGGCGAAACGGTCCAGGCCGGCTAATAGCCGGTAGTTCTGCTCCACAGTCTTGGCGAACCCGAATCCGGGGTCCAGAATCCATTCCCTGATGCCGTGCTCAGCGGCCCGCCGGCCGAAATCCCCGAAGTAGGCCAGCACGTCCTCCACTACATTTTCATATTGGCATAGCGACTGCATGTCCTCCGGAGTGCCGCGCTTGTGCATCGCCACGTATTCCAGCCCGAGCTGTCCCACTATCGGCAGCATCGCCGGATCGTCCTCTCCCGCTGATATATCATTGACCATGAATGGGCCTACCGTGTCGAAGCAGCGTTCCACGACCGAAGCCCAGTAGGTATCGACCGATATGCGGACACCGTCCCCGAAGGCCCTGCGCACCTCCCGCAGGAAAGGCCCGAGCCTGCGCCATTCCTCCTTTGCGCCCACTCCCTGCGATCCCGGACGGGTCGAGCACGCACCTATGTCTATAATGTCGGCGCCCTCGGCCAGCATCCGCTCCGTGCGGTCGAGGGCCTTGCCTATGTCCACCTCTCCGGAGGGGCCGAGGCAGCGGCTGGAGGCAAAATAGGAATTGTCAGTGAGGTTGACGATCCCCATGACGGAGATCCGGCGGTCGGGGGAAAATGCTGCGCTGTTCATGTCCTGTGAGTCTTTAACGGACCGCCAAGATAGGAAAAAATGGAGTATCTTTGCGGGCATGGAAGTATTTTATTCAAATGATATCCGCGACGGGAGGATCCGCCTCTCTCCCGAGGAGTCCGCTCACTGCGTCAAGGTGCTCAGGCACAGGGTGGGGGATGAGGTCTATGTAAGCGGAGGGGACGGTAATCTCTACCGATGCTGTCTCGAGGAGGCGGACAGCCGTGCGGCCGTGGCCCGGGTGCTCTCGGTCGAGGGCGGCTTCGGGACGCATCCCTACCGGCTGTGGATGGCCGTGGCTCCGACGAAGAATATCGACCGCTTCGAGTGGTTTACCGAGAAGGCTACGGAGATGGGAGTGGACCGGGTCACACCCCTGCTCTGTGCCCATTCCGAGCGGAAGGTGTACAATCAGGAACGCGGGCAGCGGGTCATCGTCGCGGCCGCCAAGCAGTCCCTCAAGGGGGCGGTGCCGCAGCTCGACGGTCTGACTCCGTTCCGGGCCCTGATGGAGGAGGTGCGCTCGGCAGGGTTCTCCGGGAAGAAGTTCATCGCATACTGCGACAGCGATATAGCGGCGGGGCTGAATCCCCGTGTGCCGCTGATGGAGGCGGTCGCCGCCGTGAAGGCCGGAGGGGAGAAGGCTGCCGGAGAGGCCCGGCCCGGGGCATTGTTCCTGATAGGGCCTGAGGGGGATTTTTCTTCGGAGGAGATCACGGAGGCCTTAGAAGCCGGTTTCGAGCCCCTGTCCCTCGGCCCTTCGCGCCTGCGTACCGAGACTGCGGCAACTCTCTGCGTATCTGCGGTGTATATGACGCTCTGCTGTATTTGAAATCTGACTTGATATGAAAAATACCGTAGACAGGACTGTGGCCGCATCGGCCTTTGCGGACTCAAAGCCGCACTATGCCATCTTAGACGGGCTGCGCGGAGTGGCCGCCTTAGTGGTGATATGGTATCACGTGTTCGAGGGCTTCGCGACCAGCCCGCTGGACCAGAAGTTCAATCACGGGTATCTGGCCGTGGACTTCTTCTTCATCCTCTCCGGCTTCGTGGTCGGATACGCTTACGATGACCGCTGGAAGGGACGGCCGGGGGACGCTTCCGGAGTCCGCGGGGGCATGAGGATAAGGGATTTCCTCAAGCGCCGCCTGGTCCGTCTGCATCCGATGGTGATGCTCGGCTCGGTGCTGGGAGCGGTGACCTTCCTGATTCAGGGCTCGGTGCAGTGGGACGGGGCGCATGTGCCATTCGGAGCGGTGATGCTGGCCATGCTGCTGGGCATGTTCCTGATTCCGGCCTATCCCGGGGCGCCCTACGAGGTGCGGGGCAACAACGAGATGTATCCGCTCAACGGCCCTTCCTGGTCCCTGTTCTTCGAATATATCGGCAACATCCTCTACGCCTTAGTCCTGCGCAGACTGTCCACCCGCTGGTTAGCCGTGGTTGTCGCGGTCTCCGGCCTGGGTCTGGCGGGTTATGCGGTAGGCGGCCTTTCCGGCTTCGGCCATCTCGGGGTGGGCTGGTCGTTGACGGACCTGAACCTTCCGGGCGGCTTCCTGCGGCTGATGTTCTCGTTCGGAGTCGGGCTGCTGATGTCCCGCGGCTTCCGGCCGTGGAAGGTGCGCGGGGCGTTCTGGATCTGCTCGGCGGCTGTCATCCTCCTGCTTTCGGTTCCCCGAATCGGAGGAGAGGAGCGTATGTGGCTCAACGGCCTTTACGAGGCGGTCTGCGTCACCTGTATCTTCCCTCTGCTGGTCTACATAGGAGCGTCGGGGCGCCTTGCCAGTCCTGTCTCAGGACGCATCTGCAAGTTCTTAGGCGACATATCCTATCCGGTCTACATGATCCACTATCCCTTTATGTACCTGTTCTATTCCTGGACCTTTACCGGCGTGCCTTTCTCCGAGGCGTGGCCATGGGCGGTGACGGTGTTCATAGGCAGCATAGTCCTGGCGTACATCGTCCTGAAGGTGTATGACGAACCGCTGCGCAGGTGGCTGAGCCGGAAGTGGCTGTTGCAAGTGAGGTAAATTTTATCTATTTTTGTAAGTTGCAACATTAAATAAGACAAGCGATGGGTATAAGTTTTTTCAAAGTCCCCAATCACCGCGTGTTTCACTACGAGCCCCGCTACTGGGACGAGCGGAAGGAACGCCGCGAGATGGTCAAGAACGAGGCGCTCCGCGAGAAGGCTCTGCGCGAGGGAAGGGAGTGGAAGGATGAGTCCTATAAGCCGGGCATGTATATCAGCGGCAAGTTCCAGGAACAGGCCCGCAACAACAGACGCGGCTCGCTCAGCAAGAATCTCACCCGTATCATAGGAATAGTGTCGGTCGCCACCTTCATGGCGCTTCTGTATTTTTTCGCTAAATACGCGACAATAGTCTTAGAGGGCATACGATAACAAGATACGATGCTTAGGATTCTGCCTCCCAACATATCCAATCTCATAGCCGCCGGGGAAGTGGTCCAGCGCCCTTCTTCTGTTGTCAAGGAACTTGTAGAAAATGCCATAGACGCCGGGGCCGGCTCGGTCAGCGTCATCATCGAGGATGCGGGCAAGACCCTGATTCAGGTGATCGACGACGGCTGCGGCATGACTCCGGAAGAGGCGCGGCTATGCTTTGAGAGACACGCTACCTCCAAGATAGCGCAGGCCTCCGATCTGGACTCGATTCTTACCTACGGTTTCCGCGGGGAGGCCCTGCCGTCCATCGCGGCGGTGGCCGAGGTTACGCTCCGTACCCGCAGGAAAGGCTCCGAAACCGGCACTGAGACTGTCTTCACTCCCTCCGGCCTTGTCTCCCAGGAGGAGGCGGCCATGCCCGAGGGGACCAATATCGCCGTCCGCAACATCTTCTACAGCCTCCCGGCCAGGCGCAAGTTCCTCAAGTCGGACAATACGGAACTGCGTCAGATCATAGCCGAGTTCTCCCACGTGGCCCTCTGCCGTCCGGACGTGAGCGTCCGCCTGTCCCACAACGGCAAGGACATCTACAACCTCAGGCGGGCCAATACCCTCAAGCAGCGCATCCTCGAGATCGAGGGCAAGGACATGGGCAAGGAACTCATCGACGTGTCCACCTCGACCCGCATCATAGAGATATCCGGCTTCGTGGGCAATCCTCAGGATGCCCGCCGCAGTGCCGGCAACCAGTATTTTTTCGTCAACGGCCGCTATTTCCGCTCTCCATATTTTCACAAGGCGGTGATGAAGGCCTACGACAAGCTCATCCCCGAGGGGACCTATCCCTCCTACTACCTCTTCTTCTCCACTCCTCCGGAGAATGTGGATGTGAACATACATCCCTCGAAGACGGAGGTCAAGTTTGAGAATGAGACCGAGATCTTTGAACTCCTCACCGCCGTGGTGCGGGAGGCTCTGGGACGGGGGTCATTTATCCCTACGATAGATTTCGACCACGATACATTGCCTGACATTCCGGCTCCCTCGCAGTTCCATTATTCCAAGGGGGGCGGCGGAAGTTTCGGGGGAGGACGCTCCGTATCCGGGAAGAAGGTGGACTATGGGGCGATTTTGCCTGAAACGGTTGATTTTCATAGGCATCGCTCCACGGCTTTTGCCACTGAGACATTGTCCCCCGCTGAACCGGATGTCGCCGGCTACGGCCATATCTTCGAGGACAGCGGAGCGGCGGGAAGCGGGGCGGGGGTCCTTCAGATCTCCAGCCGCTACATCGCTACCCCCATGCGCTCCGGCCTGCTGATAGTGGACGTGCGCAGGGCTAAGGAGCGGATATTCTACGAGAGATACCTGAGGCAGCTGGACGACGGCTCGCCCATTTCCCATCAGGTGCTGTTCCCCTGCGATATCACCCTTCCTCCCGAACGGTATCATCTGCTGATGGAAGACCCGGGGAGGCTGCGGCAGATAGGATTTGACATTGAGCCTGCTGGGGATTTCACCATTTCCGTAAAGGGGCTGCCCGAAGGGTTCGGCACGGACGAGGAGGCGGTGCGGAAGGCGGTGGATGACATAGTGGCAGCGCTGATGGATGCCGGTCCGGAGGGCCTTGGGAAAGCAGATGCGAGGGAGGAGATGGCCAGAAAGCTGGCACGTTCGGCTGTGTCGGGGACTGACACGAGGATAGGCGGAGACGAGGCACGACTTTTGGTAGATACCTTGTTTGCCTGTGCCGAGCCCGAGATTTCACCGGCCGGACGCAGGTGCATGTTTATATTGACAGAACAAGACATAGAGAGACATTTATGAATTACGGCTATTACCGACCCGGACTGCCCTTTGTAGTCAAGAACCTGATAATCATCAACGCGATAGTCTTCGTCGTCACGATGTTCGCCCAGAACTTCATGTACGGGACATTCTCGCTCTTCTATTTCACCTCGCCCTTCTTCAAGCCCTTCCAGCTGATTACCTACATGTTCATGCACGGGGGCTTCTGGCATATCTTCTTCAATATGTTCTCGCTGTACATGTTCGGCAGCGTGATAGAGAACTACTGGGGCGGGAAGAAATTCTTCCTCTACTACATGGTCTGCGGTATCGGCGCGGGCCTGATCAACGAGCTGGTGATGTATCTGCAGATCGCTTTCGCCGAGACTCCCGGACTGGTCGAGGCCGCCATCAACCGCGTGCCCACCGTCGGTGCCTCGGGCGCCATCTACGGTCTGCTGCTGGCCTACGGCATGATGTTCCCGAACAATGTGCTGCAGTTCGTCTTCCCTCCCGTCGCCATGAAGGCCAAGTGGATGGTCATCATCTTCGGTGCCATCGAACTCATATCGGGCCTGTCCGGCAGGGGCGGCAATGTGGCCCATTTCGCCCATCTCGGAGGTATGATCTTCGGTATCATCATGATACTGTACTGGAAGAAAAAGAACCGGCTGTACTCCTAGCGTGTCTTGCTTCAGATGACCCGGCGCGAATCCAGAAAGAGGCGCAGTCCTTTCCTGAGCCTGTCCTTCCGGCTGGTGGCGACAGTATGCTGCATACTGCTGCTGCTCAGTTACGTGTCGGTGCTGATCGACCCGGGAATCTTCCCTCTTGCGGGATTTTTCGGCCTGTATTTCATCCCCATGCTGGCGGTCAATGTGCTGCTGCTGGTCCTGGCCCTGCTGAGGTGGTCCTCCTCGGCCTGGATACCGGTCATCGCCCTGCTGCCGTCTCTGTTCTTCGTCGGGTTCTTCTTCCGTGCCGGGGATAGGAACGCGCTGCCTGAGAGCGTAGTGGCCCGCGCGGACGGGCTCAAGGTACTGACGTGGAACGTAGGAGGCTTCCGCTCGGGAGTCTCGGATGAGGTGGAGGACAATATCCGGGGAGTGACGGCCCTCGTCGCCTCGGAGTCCCCCGACGTGGTCTCTCTTCAGGAGTTCCGAACCGGCGATCCCTCCGGGCTGCGGCGGATGTTTCCGGGGTATCCCCACGTGCGGGAGCATTTTTTCCAGCTGCGCAACGGGGACTATGTGGGCAATGTGACCTTCAGCCGCCTGCCGCTGCGCGGGGACGGACATCTGCCGTTCCGCGGTACGACCAACATGGTGCTGTACACCGATGTGGAATATGCCGGGAAGGTCCTCCGGCTGTACAACGTGCATTTAGAGTCGAACAATATCTCGCTGACCTCGCTGATACAGGACGTGCGGGGCGGAGGATATGACGAGCTGCAGCAGGAACTGGCCGAGGCACACGAAAAAGTACGCAGATCTTCGTCCCGCCGGGGCAGTCAGGTACGGGCTTTGCTAGAGGATATTTCAGGGAGCGGTCTGCCCTCGGTGATCTGCGGGGATGTGAATGATACGCCGATGTCCTACTGCTTCCGGAGCCTGCAGCATGGCCGCAAGGATACGTTCTGCGAGGCCGGCAAGGGTTTCGGAGCGACCTACAGGGTGCTGTGGCCGCTGCTCAGGATAGACTACGTCTTCGTTCCGGAGGATTTCGAGGTGCTGGAGCACAGAACGCCACGGGTCGGGAACTCGGACCACTATCCGGTAATAGTGAAAGTACACATGTAAATATAAGAGTTATGAAAGAGAGAAAAGAACAGATCGAAGAAGCCGTAAAGGTGCTCAGGGCAGGAGGCATCCTCCTCTATCCTACTGACACTATCTGGGGCATAGGCTGCGACGCCACGGATGAGAAGGCGGTCGAGCGGGTCTTTGAGATCAAGCAGAGGGCGGACTCCAAGAGCCTCATCATTCTGGCCAGCGACATGGACATGGTGGCCTGCTATGTCCGGGAGATTCCCGAGATGGCCGTCACTGTCGAGTCTCTGAGTGAAAAGCCCCTGACCATCATCTACCCCGAGGGCATCAACCTCGCCCCCAACGTCACCGCCGAGGACGGCAGCATCGCCATCCGAATCCCCAAGAACGATTTCTGCGTGGAGCTTGTCCGCCGCTTCGGCAAGCCCATCGTCTCCACTTCGGCCAATGTCTCAGGCACCCCGGCCCCCCGCCGCTACATCGACATCCCCGACTCAGTCAAGGCATCTGTCAATCTGTGCATTGACCCCTCCTTCGACCAGGGTTCCACGGGCAAGGCCTCATCCATCATCAAGCTCGGACTGCACAACGAGGTCCAGGTAATCCGCGAATAAATTCAAAAATTTTTTGAATTTTGTAAAAATTGTCTACCTTTGCGCTCCGATTCCAAT
>UMAB01040125.1_pt1 | contig 34265 bp, 22 predicted proteins | sample 1963601 | NCBI WGS metagenome assembly UMAB01 (sample SAMEA4835905, study PRJEB28245) | human gut metagenome | biome: gut microbiome; material: fecal sample | place: Denmark | collected 2008 | reverse complement strand
GTATTCGCCCTGATATTCACCTCGGGCGAGCTCAGTATCCCGGCCATCATCGGTTTCATCGCCCTGTTCGGCATCGCGACCAGGAACGGAATGCTACTGATCAACCGCTACAACCACCTGCATACCGAGGAGCACCTCTCCGTCCGCGAGTGCATCCTCCGCGGCTCCCTGGACCGTCTCAATCCCATTCTGATGACAGCCCTCTCCTCGGCCCTCGCCATGATCCCCCTGGCCCTCAACGGCGACCTGCCGGGCAACGAGATCCAGAGCCCCATGGCCAAGGTCATCCTCGGAGGACTGCTCACCTCCACCTTCCTCAACGCCTTCATCGTGCCTATAGTCTACGACTGGATGCACCGCCGCGAGCGCAGGGCAGAAAACATTGAACATGCTGAAAACTAATCCGATATTCCATATGAAAATATTTTACAATACACTTCCTTTCCTGAGCGCCGCAGCCATTCTCCTGTCCGCATCCTGCGGCAGTCTCCGCGCCCAGAGCATGGAGAGCATAGACTCGGTGCTGGCAGCAGTTGAGAGGAACAATCTCGAGCTCCGCGCCCTGCAGCAGAACAACGAGGCATCGCGGCTCGAGATCCAGTCCCAGAACAACCTCCAGCAGGACCTCTCCGTCTCCTACAGCCCCTTCTTCTCCCGAGGCTACGACGGGGTATCCAGCTCGGAGCTGGTAGTATCCATGGGCTTCGACTTCCCTTCCCAGTACGTTTCCAGAGGCAAATCCGGCAAGCTCCAGAACCAGGCCCTCGACATGCAGTACGCCCTACAGCGCAGGGACATCCTCCTGCAGGCCCAGCTGCTCTGTCTGGATCTGGTGCGGCTCAACCAGGAAAAAGAGCTGCTGGACACCCGGATGGCAAATGCCGACGAGCTCCTCGCCCTGATGGAGAAACGCTTTGCCGAGGGCGGGGCCAATGTCATAGAAGTCAACAAGGTGAAGATGGAAAGGATGAACGTCCGCACCCTCGCGGCACAGAATGAGGCAGCACGGCAGAACGCCCTCCAGTCCCTTAGGGCAATGAACGGGAATATCCCCGTGGAGCTGCTGGCAGCCGAATATCCGGCAGTATCCGATATAGTCGACTACGATGAGTTCTATGCCGAGGTGATGGCCACGGACGCCGGTATCCTCTCCGCAGAGGCCTCTGTCGATGCCGCCGCACAGGAAATAAAGGTCAACCGGCAGAACTGGCTGCCCAAGTTCGAGGTCGGCTACCGCCGCAACACTGCCATGACCGAGGCCAGCCACGGCTTCCTGGTAGGCGCCTCCCTGCCCCTCTTCTCCTCCCGCAACAAGACGAAGATCGCGGAAGCCCGCCACACCGCAGCCCAGAGTGAGCTCGAGAACGCCCGCTTGCAGGCCGAGACCCAGCTCCAGTCCCGCTACAACGAGCTGCAGCAGATCCGCTCCGCCGTACAGACCTACGACGTTCCCCTGATGCACAGCACCCTCGACGCCCTCAAATCGGCCGTCCTCGCCGGCCAGATGTCCGTCATAGACTACTACGTCGAAGCCGACAACGTCTACGGCAACCTCTCCACCTACCTCTCCCTCGAGAACCAGTACCGCAAGCTTTTAGCCGAAGCCTACAGGAACCGGCTCTGAGCAGACAAGACGGAGACTCCCGGAAAAGGCCTGGCTTGCTACCTGTACGTATAAGTCTACTACCCGGAAGTAAAAGCCTACTGCACGAACGTAATTGGAAAGCCGCACCGAAGCACGTATTCGGCGCGGCTTTTTTCTGTGGCTCTGCTGCGGACCCACTGTCGCAGGTGAACCGGAATGGGCTGATTCGGTTCACCGTACCATCTTACCATGCCATATTGATGATGTTCACCATACCATGCCATATTGACTATCATTGGATCTGGAGAATTACATCCTAATCACATCCTTTATCACATAGTTCACTAAACAGTTTAGTTATATCTAATTCCCTGGACACAAGGCAGTTGATTGCAACGAGATTATTTAGTGACCCAAAACAATGCCTTTTCTGAGGTTTTCCGTATCAAACAACTTTGCATTACTTTTTAACTAATTAGATTTCAGGCACTTTATTTCAACTATTTTGTTTAGTGAAAATAAGGCAGGGGAAAGAAGAACATAGAGGGAATTTTCAACCGGAGTCATGTCAGAGTCATGCTGGAGTAATGCTGAGAATTTGCGGCGGGGACACGCACCGCCCCAGGATACGCGTGCAGGGCTGGTGGATGCAGGAACACCTTGCGCAGGTGTACCGGAATGGGCTGATTCGGTTCACCTGCGGAGGGACGGAAACATCGCAACGCCCCTGGATATGCGCACAGGGCTGGTGGATGCAGGAACACCTTGCGCAGGTGTACCGGAATAGGCAAATTCGGTTCACCTGCGGAGGAAAGTACGGAAAGGCGAAATAACAATTTGGGTATTTTCGTGCATTTTTTTGAAAAATTTCGTGCACGGGAACGGAAATATATTTATCTTTGTAACAAATTCATAAAAAAAGAAACGCGCGTGAAATCTGAACTTACCTTGAAACGTACTATTAATACTTTGATTATTAGTGCTTTTTGCATGTCAAATCCAGCGCTGTGCATTTACCAGGCAAGCGCCAATGACACCTTTTTTTTCACCCATAACACCGTGCACGTACCCGAAACACACCGGACAGACTCGGATATCAGCCCTTGCTGCGGAATGCATGGCCAGTCCTCTTACGAATTCGCACACCTATATAATAACCTTCCCTTCGAGATGCCGCGCGTAACCCGTCCGGAGATCCCGTCCCGCCGGGTATGCCTGACCGACTTCGGAGCCGTAGGTGACGGCGTGACACTCAACACAGATGCTTTCGCCCGTGCCATCAATGCACTGTCAGAGCAGGGCGGCGGCCACCTTGACGTACCCGCCGGTATCTGGCTTACCGGCCCCATCACACTGAAAAGCAACATAGACCTGCACCTTGACAGGAACGCCGTCATCCTCTTTTCCTCCGACAAAGACCTTTACCCCATCATAGAGACCTCCTTCGAGGGCCTCGACACCCGCCGCTGCACCTCCCCCATCAACGCCTGGAAGGAGAAAAACATCTCGATTACCGGCGAGGGAGTCATCGACGGCTCGGGAGACGCATGGCGTCCTCTGAAGAAATCCAAAGTCACCTCTTCCCAGTGGAAGGAAAAAGTGGCCTCAGGCGGAGTACTCAACGGGAAAGGAGATGTCTGGTATCCTTCCGAGGACTACATCCGTGCGGAACAGCTCAGCGAAAAGGGTCTTAACGTCCCCATAGGTGAGTTCGACGATGAATTCTGGGAGAGTGTCCGCGATTTCCTCCGCCCCGTAATGGTCAGCATACGCGAGTGCGAGAATGTCCTCCTCGAAGGCCCCACATTCCAGAATTCCCCCGCATGGAACATCCATACTCTTATGTGCAAAAACGTTATCGTCAACGATATCGTCGTACGCAACCCGGCATACTCCCAGAACGGGGACGGCATAGACATCGAGTCCTGCGAGAACGTAATCCTGACCAACTCCTCATTCGATGTAGGCGATGACGGCATCTGCATCAAGTCGGGGAAGGACGAGGACGGCCGCCGCAGGGCCATGCCCACACGTAACCTTATCATCGACAACTGCTTCGTCTATCACGGCCACGGAGGATTCGTAGTCGGCAGCGAGATGTCCGGGGGAGTCGAGAACATAGTTGTATCCAACTGCCGCTTCCTCGGCACTGACGTAGGCCTGCGCTTCAAGAGCAAGAGAGGCCGCGGCGGAGTCGTCCGCAACATCTACATCAGGGACATCTACATGACCGACATCGTAACCGAGCCCCTTCTCTTCGACCTCTTCTACGGCAATATGTCCGCAGTAGACGCCATGAAGCAGGAGGGTGAATACAAAGAGCCGGAGGCCATGCCTGTGGACGAGACCACCCCGGAGTTCCGCGACATCTACATCGAGCGCGTGGTATGCAACGGCGCTGCCCGTGCCATGTACTTCAACGGCCTGCCCGAGATGCCCGTCTCCAACATCCACGTCACCGACTGCGTAATCACCAGCGAGACCGGTGCCCAGATCTGCTTCTCCAAGGACGTAACCCTCACAGACGTAACCATCCACCCGGAAGAGGGCGAGCCCGTCACCACTTACAAAGTCGAGAACTACACTTTCAGGAAAACAAAGGAAAACCCGGAAAAATAACATCTGAACATGAAAAAACTGTCACTAAAAAAAATAGTTCTATTTCTTTCCCTCGCCGCCTGCTCCCTCCTGCTGACTTCTTCCGCAGTTCAGGAAAAAGGTAAATTCACCATCCACCTCATCGGCGACTCCACCATGGCCCCCAAGGACCTGAGCGGAGGCAACCCCGAGCGCGGCTGGGGCATGATGTTTCCCAATTTTCTGGATGACAGCGTAAAAGTCATCAACTACGCCCGCAACGGCCGCAGCACCAAGAGTTTCATGACCCTCGGCCACTGGGCTCAGGTGGAAGCCAACCTACAGAGGGGCGACTACCTCTTCATCCAGTTCGGGCACAATGACTCCAAGCAGTCCGACACTACCCGCTATGCCGCCGCATGGGGCGCCTATCAGGACAACCTGCGCCACTACATAAAGGTTGCCCGGGAGAAAGGCGCCACTCCAGTCCTCCTCACCCCCGTTTCCCGCAGATGGTTCAAGGCCGACACCCTTGATGAGACCTGTCTCGAGGACTATCCGCAGGCCATGAAACAGGTCGCCGAGCAGGAGAACGTCACTCTCCTCGATATCACAAAAGTCACCATGGACTGGCTCAAAAGCCTCGGAGACAGCGCATCGCGCGAATACTTCATGCACGTAGCCCCTGGCACCGTACCTGCCATGCCTGAAGGCAAGACCGACAACACCCACACCAACGCCAAGGGCGCACGCAAGGTAGCAAGCCTCATCTGCGGCGAGATAGCCAAAGAGATTCCAGAGATAGCCCGCCACTTCGTCCACTACGACATCGTGGTGGCCCAGGACGGTACAGGCGACTACTTCACCGTACAGGAAGCCATCGACGCCTGCCCTGACTACTCCCACGAGCAGATAACCAAAATCCTCATCCGCAACGGAGTCTACAACGAGATGGTGACCATCCCCCACAACAAGTTCCGCCTCCACATCATCGGTGAGAGCGCCGACAGCACCGTCATCTCCTGCGGCAAGTACGCCAGGCAGATGTGGCCCGGCAGGGATTTCAACGTCGGCACATCGGGCAGCGCTGGATTCTACATCCACTCCTCCTACGTGACTGTCGAGAACCTCACGATACTCAACCCCGCCGGCGAGGGCAAGGAGATAGGCCAGGCAGTGGCCCTCTTCACCAACGGCGACTGCATCTATTTCAAGAACTGCCGCATCATCGCCAACCAGGACACCATCTACACCTACGGCCGATGGAACAAGGAAGGCGGTCCCTGCCGCAACTATTTCCTGAACTGCTACATCGAGGGCACTACCGACTTCATCTTCGGCCCCTCCATCGCATACTTCGAGAACTGCACCATCCACAGCAAGAAAAACAGCTATGTCACCGCAGCCTCGACCCCTGAGGGCCAGAAATACGGTTACGTCTTCCACAACTGCCGCCTGACGGCAGCTGAAGGCGTCGACAAGGTCTACCTCGGACGCCCCTGGAGACCCTACGCCAACACGGTCTTCATCGACTGCGAGCTCGGCTCCCACATCCACCCCGACGGCTGGAAGAGCTGGCCGCGAGAGCTGTATCCCTCCGGTGAGGGCACCGCATTCTACGCAGAATACGGCAATTACGGCCCCGGCGCCTCTCCTGAAACCCGTGTCAAATGGTCCGTCCAACTGACCAGGAAGCAGGCAGAGGAATACACCTTTGAAAAGGTAATGCACCAGGACACCGATACACACGCATGGAATCCCGAGGACAACAGATAAAAGGACAATACAACATGAAACACAATATCATAACATCAGTAGCGGCAATATTCGCGGCGGCAGGAGCGTCCCTCCTGCTGTCCGCTTCCTGTTCATCGGAAAGTACCCGCACCGACGGCAAAGCCAATGCACTGAGCATGGTCCGCGCCGAAATGACCCGCTGCCCCGACGGCACATACCTCGACGGAATGGAGGGCAGGCTGAAGTGGAACTATACTACCGGACTCGAACTCATGTCATTCCTCGATGTATGGGAGGCATACGGCGAGGCTCCCGAGTATCAGGACATCTTCGACTACGTGCTGGACTGGTACAGTAAGGCCGTGGACTCCGCCGGAGTGATTTACAAATACAGGAAGTCCAACTTCAACACCGACCACGTATGCCCGGGCAACGCCCTCTTCGTCCTCTACGAAAAGACCGGGGATGACCGCTGGATGACCGCCATGCAGACCCTCCGCGACCAGCTCACAGACCATCCCCGTACCTCGGAAGGCGGCTTCTGGCACAAGCAGACCTACCCCCACCAGATGTGGCTCGACGGTCTATACATGGCCCAGCCCTTCTACGCACATTACGCATCCCTATACGATGCTCCGGAGGACAGGGACTCGATTTACAGGGACGTGATCAATCATTTCCTCACAGTCGCCCGACACACCTATGACCCCGCAACGGGCCTCTACCGCCACGCCTGGGACGAGTCCCGCCAGATGTTCTGGAGCGACCCTGCCACCGGTCAGTCCGACCACGCCTGGGGCCGCGCCCTCGGCTGGTACACGATGGGCATAGTTGACGTCCTCGACTACATTCCGGCAGAGACTGAGGGCCGCGACTCCCTTATCGCCTTACTGCAGGACATTTACAAGGTGCTGCCCGACTTCGCCGACCCCGCCACAGGCATGTGGTACCAGGTCCTCGACTGCCCCGGACGCGAGGGCAACTACCTCGAGGCCACCTGCTCCGCCATGTTCTCCTACTCCCTCCTCAAAGGAGTGCGCATGGGCTACCTCTCACCTGACCTGAAGGACTGGGCGAAGAGTACCTACGAAGGCTTCATAGACTATTTCCTCTACACCGACGGACAGGGCCTGCCCGCCATCAAGGACTGCTGCGAAGTGGCAGGACTCGGCGGAAAGGACAACCGCAGCGGCGACTACGATTATTATATCAACGAAAAAAGACGCAGCAATGATCCCAAGGGCGTAGGTCCCTACATCAAGGCAAGCCTCGAATACAGCAGACTCTTCAATGAAAATTAACCATAGAGTAACCATGAACAATATCAAACATCTGACAACTCTGGCGATGCTTTTCGCCTCCCCCTACCTCCTGTTCTGCGGCTGCGACAAACAGCCCGTTCCGGGAGAGGAGGAAGGCAGCACCGTTCCGCAGAACGTACGTCTGGTATCCTCCACGGAGACATCCCTGACCTACGCCTGGAGTCCGGTCGATGGAGCTGACTTCTACTACTGGAGACTGCTCGAAGGAGAAAACCAGCACTCCGCCAACTCGGTGCGGGACACCACCGTCACCATCTCCTCCCTCACCACCGGAACAGCCTACAGCTTCTCTGTGCGCAGCCAGAGCGGAAGTACCCAGTCTGAATTCTCCACTGCCATAGAAAGCATCCCGGGAGGTATCCCCGAATCTCCCGAAGTCACCGATGAGCTGATAGCCGAGCTGGGGCTTCCTGAGAATGAAAACGATGAGCTGGTCAGGGCATTCCCCACGGCCCAGGGCTGCGGGATGTTCACCACCGGCGGCCGCGGCGGCAAGGTGTACCGCGTCACCAACCTCAACGACAGCGGTGAAGGCTCCCTCCGCTGGGCCATCGACCACGAGGGTCCCCGCACCATTGTCTTCGACGTGGGCGGAACCATCGAGCTGAGCCGAGACCTGGATATCAACGACGGGAACATCACTATCGCCGGCCAGACAGCTCCCGGGGACGGAATCTGCCTGAAGAACTATTCACTGAGGGTCAACGCCGACAACGTCATCATCCGCTTTATCCGCGTGAGGATGGGAGATGATGCCATGAACGAGAGCGACGCCGCATGGGGACGGGACCAGAAGGACATCATCATAGACCACTGCTCCTTCAGCTGGAGCACGGACGAATGCTCTTCGTTCTATGACAATGAGAATTTCACCATGCAGTGGTGCATCATCAGCGAGAGCCTCACAAACTCCATCCACGGCAAGGGCGAGCACGGCTACGGCGGCATCTGGGGCGGTACTCCCGCATCCTTCCACCACAACCTGATAGCACATCACTCCAGCCGCACCCCCCGTCTCTGCGGCAGCCGCTACACCGGTATGCCGGAGAACGAGAAGACCGAAATCGTCAACAACGTATTCTACAACTGGGGTCCTGTCAACGGCGGCTATGCAGGTGAAGGCGGTTCCTTCAACTTCATAAACAACTACTACAAGCCCGGAGCCGCCACCAACCAGAAGAAAGACCTGGTCGACAGGATTTTCAGTCCCAATGCCGATGACGGCTCAGAGGCCAACGAAGCCGGCACCTGGGGCATGTTCCATCTTTCCGGGAACTATTTCGACGGCACATCGCCCTACATGCGGTCCGATTACATGAGCCTTATCGACGAAGTCAACGCTGACAACTGGCTCGGCCTGCAGCCCAAGGGCACCCCTGACGGCGGAGAGGAGTCCATCCGCTCCGAAAGTCCCTTCGACATCTCATACAACGGCTCATACATCGACATGCAGAGTGCGGCGGAAGCCTACGGAAGCGTACTCGACCATGCAGGTGCCTCCCTGGCAAGGGATGAGGTCGACGAGAGGATTGTCAACGATACCAGGGAAGGGACCTACACCCATGAAGGCTCCCACGGTTCGACCGGAGGCCTCATAGACACCGAGCAGGATGTAGGCGGCTGGCCTGAATATCAGTCCGGCGAGCCCTGGACCGACACCGACGGAGACGGCATCCCCGACGAATGGGAGGAGCATTTCGGACTGGTGAAGACCAACCCCGCCGACGGCTCCGCCAGGACCCTCGACCCCTCAGGCCGCTATACCAACCTCGAGCTCTGGCTCCACTACCTTGTAAAAGACATTATCAAATAACAACATTTATTAACCAATAACAATATCCGTCTTATGCGAAAATTATCATCAAAACTTTGCTTTCTTCTGACGGCCCTGCTGTGCATGTCCACAGCACTGTACGCACAGGAAGTAAAAGGAGTGGTGACCGACGCGAACGGCGAGCCCCTTCCGGGAGTCAGCGTCATCGTAGAGGGAACCACTATCGGAACACAGACAGATCTGGACGGTGCGTATGTCATCACAGTACCTGACATCAGCTCATCCAGCCTTCAGTTCAACTTCATCGGAATGAAGGAACAGATCATTCCGGTCAATGGACGCACCACTATCGACGTGACGATGGAAGAAGACATCAATATGCTCGACGAGGCAGTCGTTATCGGTTACGCTACTGTAAAGCGCCGCGACCTCCTCGGCTCGGTATCGTCCATCAACAGTGAGAAAATCACAGAGCAGCCGGTGACCAGCGTATCCCAGGCCCTGACCGGAAGAATGGCCGGCGTGTCCGTCACCACCACAGAAGGTGACCCCGACGCCGACATCAAGATCCGTGTCCGTGGCGGAGGATCCATCACCCAGGATTCATCCCCTCTGTACATCGTGGACGGCTTCCCCGTTGACAACATCAACGATATCGCCGCCTCCGAGATTCTGTCTATGGACGTCCTCAAGGATGCATTCTCGACCGCCATCTACGGATCCCGCGGTGCGAACGGAGTAGTCATCATCACCACCAAAAGCGGTGAGAAAGGCCGTAAGATCTCCGTCAGCGTCAACGCCTACTACGGTCAGAAATGGATGGCCAACCGCGACGCCATCCAGACCATGGACTCCGAAAACTTCGTGAAGTTCCAGTATGAGCTCGGCCTCATCAGGGACAACATCTCCGACAACTACGAACCCTTCTTCGGAAGCTACGATGATATCGACATGTACTACGGCCTGCCCACCAACGACTGGGTCGGCATGGTATTCGGCAATACGGGCCAGACCTGGAACACCGACGTCAGCGTATCCGGAAGCGGCGAGAACTACAACTGGACCCTCGGCTATGCCCACATGGACGACAAGGCCATAATGATGGGGTCCTCCTACGCCCGCGACAACCTCAACCTGAAGGCCCAGTTCAAGCCCCACAAATCCCTGACCTTCGATGTCAACGTCCGCTACTCCAACATGAACACCCGCGGTTCCGGAGCCAACTCCATGAACGACGCCGGCTCGACCTCCGGTAACGGACGACTGAAACACGCCGTATCCTACACTCCGATACCCATCTCCTCCTCCATCCAGAACGTCGACCTCGAGGAGGACTACGGAGACAACGCACCCCCTCTCCTCTCGGTTGCCGACAACGACTCCAAGCGCAGGCGTACCCAGTGGAACGCCAACGCAGCCGTAACCTGGGAAATCATCCCCAACCTCCGGCTGAAAGTCGAGGGCGGTCTGCAGGACTACCGTCAGACGGACAACCGCTTCTACGGCCTTACCACCTACTACGTGGCAAACACAGCCACCTACAAGAACCTCCCCGCTTCCCGCTATACCGACCGCTCATACCAGAGGTACCGCAACACCAATACCCTCAGCTATGACTTCGCGGAAGTGTTCAACGATGACAGGCACCGTCTCAACTTCATCCTCGGTGAGGAGATGATCATCACCAAGGAGCACCAGATCACCGCGATGGTCGAGAACTTCCCCGAGTCCTTCGCCTCCGACATGGCCTGGAACTTCATGAGCACCGGTACCCCCATATCCTACGAGGACTACTTCGACCCCGATGACAGACTGCTCTCAGGCTTCTTCAGGGCCAACTACGAGTTCGACGAGCGCTACTCCATAGGAGCCACCATCCGTGCGGACGGTTCCTCCAAATTCGGTCCCGGCAACGAGTGGGGCTTCTTCCCCTCGGCAGCCGCTTCCTGGCGTATCTCCGCAGAGCCCTGGATGGAGGGAGCGAAGGGATGGCTGGACGAGCTGAAACTCCGTTACAGCTACGGTACAGCAGGTAACAACAACATCCCCGCCAACCAGATCAACCGTGTCTACAACGGAAGCTCCACCTCCTGGATCAGCATGGGCAACACAATCTATACCACCGGTAACGTGATGAGCAACCCCGACCTGAAGTGGGAGACCACCATGACCCACAACATCGGACTGGACTTCAGCTTCTTCCAGGGCCGTCTCGCCGGATCAGTGGAAGTCTATCAGAACGATACCAAAGACCTGCTCATCGAGTTCCCCATCGCGGGCAGCGGCTACGAGACCCAGTACCGCAACATCGGAGCCACCCGCAACAGAGGTATCGAGGTCACCCTCAACCTCCCTATCATCCGCAGGCAGAACTTCGACCTGAGCTTCAACGCCAACATAGCCTTCAACCAGAACCGCGTCACCTCCCTCGGAGGACTTGACCGCATCGAATACGCCACACAGTGGGCCTCCACCGAGATCGGTACAGACTACATAGTGGAGGTAGGCAGGCCCATCGGCTCCATGTACGGCTATCTGAACGACGGCATGTACACCCCGGATGACTTCGAGGGCTATATCGACGGCAAATGGGTGCTCAAGGAGGGCGTGGCTGACGCCTCCTCCATCATCGGCGCAGACTACCTCCGTCCCGGAGCCCTGAAGCTCGTGGACCGTGACGGCGACGGTCAGATCACCACGGCCGACAAGACCGTCATAGGCGACGCCAATCCCCTCTTCGCCGGCGGTTTCTCCCTCTCCGGATACGTCTACGGAGTGGATTTCTCGGCCAACTTCGCCTACAGCTACGGCAACGATGTATACAACGCCAACAAGATAGAGTTCACCTCCTCGAGGAAATACTACAACCGTAACCTCATCAAGCAGATGAACGTCGGGAACCGCTGGACCAACGTGGACTGGGAGACCGGTGAGCTGGTCAACGACCTCGAGACCCTCAAGGCCATGAACGCCGGAGTCACCATGTGGTCCCCCGCCATCGGCAACGCAGTCTTCTCCGACTGGGCAGTCGAAGACGGCTCCTACCTCAGGCTCCAGTCAGCGACCGTCGGCTACACATTCCCCGAAAAGTGGACCGCCAAGGCCTACATCCGCAAGATCCGTATCTACGCCACCGGTACCAACCTCTTCTGCTGGACCAACTACTCCGGCTTCGACCCCGAGGTAGACACAAGGCGTGACACACCCCTCTCCCCTGGCGTGGACTACTCCGCATACCCCAGGAGCATAGGATTCGTATTCGGTATCAACCTGACATTCTAAATCGACCAAGAGTATGAAAACACATATAAAGATTCTGACCGGCGTCCTCGCAGCTGCAGCGGCACTCTGCATGACCTCATGCTCGGAAGAGGAGAGTTTCTTCCAGGTGGAAGCGCCCTCGGCTGCCAACGAAGCCAACGTCTACTCCAACTATACCCTCTCGGAATATGCCATATTCTCCATATCCGAGACCTTCGGCCACACCAACAACTACCGCGGCCGCTTCCTCCCCTGGTACGGTTTCAACACCGACATAGAGTGGTACAACGGTACCAACACCACAGGCCGTGAGCTCACCCAGTACGCTCCCACCGTCAACAACACCCAGATGAACCTTGACAACGGTCCCTACAACGAGATGTTCGTCGGCATCGAGCGGGCCAACCTCGCTATCGAGGGACTGCGTGCCTACGGTGACGTCGAGAACCGTGAGGAGATGGCTTACCTGCTCGGTGAGGCCCTCACCCTCAGAGCCATGATCTACTACGACCTGATCAAGGCATGGGGAGACGTGCCCGCCCGCTTCGAGCCCATCACCTCCGACAACATATACGTGGCCAAGAGCAGCCGTGATGTGATCTACAAGCAGATCCTGGCCGACCTCGAGGAAGCCATTCCCTACCTCTACTGGCCCAACCAGTCCACCCAGACTGCCACAACCGACAGGATCAACCGTGCCTTCGCCAGCGGACTCTACGCCCGCATAGCCTTGGCCGCCTCCGGCTACGCCCTCCGTCCCGACGACGGTCTGGTAGGCACCGGCAACACCGGTTCCGTACGCCTGAGCTCCGACCCCGAGCTGTCCAAGGATGTCCTCTATCCCAAGGCCCTCAAGTATCTCCAGGATGTGATCGCCAGCGGAAGCGCCTCGCTTACCGCATCCTACCGTGATCTGTGGTACAGGTTCAACAATATGGACATCACCGCCGGAGGAGAAGTGCTCTACGTGATTCCCTTCAGCGACGGCCGCGGCAGATGGAACTACACCTTCGCCGGCAGCCACGAGAAATCCCCCTACATCGGGACAGCCTCGTCCCGTGGAGGTGACGCCGGTCCCCTGCCCACAGTCTACTTCATGTACGAGCCTCAGGACGTGCGCCGCGACATCAGCTGCGTCAACTTCGACTGGGTCGAGAACACCCAGGAGCCTGCCGGCATCGACATGTGGTACTTCGGCAAATACCGCTTCGAGTGGATGGACGCCCAGCCCTTCGGAGGCGGTAACGACGACGGCATCAAGCCCGTGGTCATGCGTTACTCAGACATACTGCTGATGGCCGCAGAGATTGCCAATGACCAGGGTGATATCAAGAACGCCAAGGACTACCTCCTCCAGGTACGCCGCCGCGCCTATGCCGGCAATGAGGCCATGGCCGAGGCATACGTCAACGGCCTGGGTTCCAAGGATGATGTATTCAACGCCATAGTGGACGAGCGTGCCCTCGAATTCGTGGGCGAGTTCCTCCGCAAGGGCGACCTTATCAGATGGAACCTCCTCTCCTCCAAGATGGAGCAGGCCAAGAGAGACCTCACCGCCCTCGCCAACCGCCAGGCCCCTTACCAGTGGCTCGGCAACGGCGACATCTGGTACACCTACTCGGATGACGGCATGAGCCTGACCTTCTGGGGTCTCGACCCCACCGAAGCCGGCCTCGAACCTGCAGGCTCCCAGTGGATCAAGGAAGAGGGATACATCTCAACCGACAAGTTCGACTCCGAACTCATCGACAACCTCTACCGCAACAACCCCGACACCCGCCAGTTCTGGCCCATCTTCGACATCACCCTCACCAACAGCCAGGGTGCCCTCAAAAACGACTATGGATATTAACAGTCAAACCGAATTGAGATGAAAAAGATTAAAAACATATTGACAGCAGCGATCCTGACCGCCGGCGGCCTCATCGCCGGATGTACCAGCGTCGCAGACGAGCTCACGGAGCTGAGTCTCACCCGCTGCCTCGAGCCCCTCAACCTCGAATACACCATCAGCAACGGAGACAGCGTGATCTTCAACTGGGATCTGGTGTCAGGCTCGGACCAGTTTGCCCTGCAGATCGCCGAGAACGACGGTACCTTCGAGACCGAGGACGGCAAACTCACCTCAGCAGTGATCAAGGACCTGATCGTCACAGCCGACAAGGTGCCTTACGGTATCAAGCTCACCGCTGACCAGAAGTACTTCTTCCGCGTACAGGCCCAGACCTCGGCCAACGACAAGGAGCCCTCCAAGTGGGCCGTCTCAGCCGATACCATCTCCACCTACGCAGTGCGCAGCAGCCTCTTCCCGGAAGTGACCGGCAGGACATCCACCTCGATCACCATCTCATGGAACGAGGATCCCGAAGTGACCCACATCCTCTGCACCCCCCGCGAGGGCACGCCCGTCCGATATGACCTGACGGATGAGGACATCAAGGCCCACACTGCCACTATCGACGAAGGCCTGACCGCATCCACCAACTACACGGTCATCCTGTACTACATGAGCGCCAGCCGCGGCGAGCTGAGTCTCTACACCATGCCCGACCTCTCCGGCATCGCTCCCGTCTCCACTGTCGAAGACCTGAAGCAGGCCTTTACTGACGGAGCCGCCAAGGTAGTGGTCTCCATGGCCGGCTCACCCTACGAACTCGGCAGTGTAGACCTCACCAAAAATATGGAGCTCTACGGACAGGAAGATGCTGACGGCACCCGTCCCGTCATCATGGGAACAGTCTCCGTCAACGGCACGATAGATCACTTCCGCTGCGAAGGCATCGAATGGAACGGCAACGGATACGAGATCGGCCGCCACATCCAAATAGAGAAGGGAGCATCCATTACTGAAGTGACATTCCGGAACTGCACGATCACGGGACTTGAAAACGGACTTTTCTACAGCAACAAAGGATATAGCGCTAATATTGGAACCATAACCTACGATGGCTGCACCATCTATGACATCCCCGGCTCGGGCGGAGACGGTCTCGACATCAGAGAAGGTAACAGTTTAGGAAGCATCAACTTCACAAACAACACCGTCTACAACAGTTTCAGGACTTTCCTGCGAATTGACAAAGATGTCACTCTTACCGGCAAGGTCACCATAAGCAACAACACCCTCATGGGCCTCTGCACCGAGATCGAAGGCTCCAACAACCGTGGTCTCTTCGCAGTTCGCTCCGCAGGAACGGTGGAGATCTCCTCCAACCTCCTGCTGCATATGACCGGACTTGCCACTTTCATGAGCACCAGCAGCGATAATATCGCCGCCAGCAGCTTCACAATTTCCAACAACCACTACTTTGACGTGGCGGAGACATTCTTCAATGAAAGATGCACCGAAGCCAACGCAATCGCCGGCGGCGGATCGGTTCTGGCCGCAGACCCCTGCTTCAACTCCGCAGGCATGAACTTCCACCTCACCAACTCCTCGATGCTCAACGCCAAGGTCGGTGACCCCCGCTGGTTCGTAGCCTACGTGGAGCCTCCCATCGACAACAACCTCACCCTCATCACCGGTGCCAAGACCTGGGACCTCACCGACGCCTCCATCTTCAGCGGCTCGATCAAGACCACACAGGTCAAGGACCAGCTCCGCATCATCGCCGATGACGCCCACGAAGTCATCCTCGCCGACAGCCTCGTATTCACCGCAGCCGCCGACATATCCCGCGCCGGCATACCCAACGCAGGCGCCCTCGAGTTCCTCGTAGACAAGCCCGGTTCGCTCATCATCGAGACCCTCGACTACGACGGCAACACCGGCAACCACATCGTCGTATCCCTCAACGGTACGGTGAAGGGCGGCGTGGCCACCAACTCCGACATGAGAGGCTCGTCCCAGAAGATAGTGATAGAGGGTATCGAGGAGCAGTCTTCGATCTACCTCTACCCCTCCGGTCCCATCGCCATCACCACCCTCTCATGGAGCAATGACGTCAGCCCGGTCAACACCGCCCTGCAGACTCCCGAAGTGACGGCTACCCCCAACAATGTAGGCGAGACAGCCGAGCCCGTAACGGTAACGTGGAACGCAGTACCCGGAGCCGCCTCCTACTCCTTCAGCTTCGGCTCGATCAGCACTGAGGTGACCGGCACCGAATACACCATCCCTGCCGATGTATTCTCAGTCCTCGGCAGCGGCGGCTACCCCGTCACCGTCATCGCCAACCCCGCCGAAGGCGACATCTACAACACCGCCTCCTCCGCAGGCACGGCAACCATCTCCGTCGTCAAGGGTGGCAGCGGCACACCTGTGGTCAGCACACTCGATGAGGCATTTGAATACCTGAAGGCCGGACAGCCCGTACAGCTCGCTGCCGGCACCTATAACTTCGCCGGTTCAGGTATTGATGGCATGAGTGACGACGGTGTCTACACTATCACCAACAACTTCGACCTGAGTGCTGCAGAAGGAGAAGTAATTATTAATGGTTGTTTTGCTCTTGGTGCCAGCAGTAATGGAGCCCCTTATTCTGTCAAACTAAATGGAATAAACTTCCAAGGCAGTAAAGACAGATTCATTGAAGGAACAACTGAATGTCAATCTCCCTCTATAGAGGTAACAGACTGCGAGATTTCAGGATACGGAAGTTCGCTGCTTTCTACATCATCATCTTCTGCTGCTTGCACTTATGGAGAAGTGATATTTTCCAATAACTATATCCATGATATCGGAGCTAAAGCAGCTGGCTTCCAATCGAGAGGTGGAGGAGACATTACCAGCTTAATTTTCACCAACAATGTTGTATCCAAATCCTTCCGCGAGTTTATACGTATTGATGATAAAAGTAATGTTGTTACGGATAAAGTAGATATTAGTAATAATACTTTCTCAGAAATCACAGCTGGTGGCGAAAGCTACTTTATCAGAATACAATGTACTGTAACGAATGGTATTAATGTCTCTAAGAATGTTGTTGTCAATACTCCTGTAAATGGAGATGGAACAAAGAGTCAAACATATAGATTCATAGATGGTTCAACGATTAAAAAGAGTACTCTTACTACATCTGCCAATTTCTTCTTCAATTGCACACACAACTGGTTCGACGGTATAGATCAGGCTACGTCCACAGCAAACGGCGGAGCCGTTCTCTCAGCAGATCCTCTTCCCAATGCTGCCAGCGGCAACTTCACCGTCACAGGCGAAGCCGCAACTGCCGGAGCCGGTGCCACCTGGCCCAAATAGCAGGACATGATTCATCGCTTGCAAGATATTTGACTAACTTTGGAGGGTGTTTCCGCAAAGGGCACCCTCCTTATTTGAACCCGATTTGAATTTTAATACAACGACACTGAAATGGTAGATTTCTCACTTAAAGGAAAGATCGCGCTGGTGACCGGCGCATCCTACGGAATCGGCTTCGCCATCGCCTCCGCCTACGCAGAGGCCGGAGCCACCATCGTATTCAACGACATCAGGCCCGAGCTGGTGGAGAAGGGACTCGCCTCCTACGCCGGGCTGGGCATCAAGGCCCACGGCTACGTCTGCGATGTGACCGACGAGGCTCAGGTACAGGCCCTCGTGGCCCAGATAGAGAAAGAGGTCGGGACAATCGACATCCTGGTCAACAACGCCGGCATCATCAAGCGCATACCCATGCACGAGATGAAGGCCTCCGAGTTCCGTCAGGTGATAGACGTGGACCTCAACGCACCCTTCATCGTCTCCAAGGCAGTAATTCCCTCGATGATCAGAAAAGGCGGCGGCAAGATCATCAACATCTGCTCCATGATGTCCGAGCTGGGCCGGGAGACCGTATCGGCCTACGCAGCGGCCAAGGGCGGACTGAAGATGCTTACACGCAACATCGCCTCCGAATACGGCGAGTACAACATCCAGTGCAACGGCATCGGTCCCGGCTACATCGCCACCCCCCAGACCGCTCCCCTGCGCGAAAGGCAGCCTGACGGCTCCCGCCATCCCTTCGACTCCTTCATTGTGGCCAAGACCCCTGCTGCCCGCTGGGGCACCACCGACGACCTCAAGGGCCCGGCTGTCTTCCTGGCCAGCTCCGCCTCCGACTTCGTCAACGGCCACATCCTCTATGTGGACGGCGGCATCCTCGCATACATCGGCAAACAGCCCCAGTAAACCATTTTCATACAATACAGGATTATGAGTAAAATCAACATAGAAGTGCGCTACCCGTCCCACCAGGACGACGCCAGGCACTACGACACCGCCACCCTTCGCAAGCATTACCTCGTGGAGAAGATCATGGCTCCCGATGAGATCAACATGTGCTACTCGATGTTCGACCGCATCATCGTCGGAGGCGCCATGCCGGTGGCCGAAACACTGACCCTTACCTCCCCCGACATCCTCCGCTCGGAGTTTTTCACCCAGCGCCGTGAGGTCGGAGTGATCAATGTAGGAGGCCGCGGAGCCGTCACAGTCGGAGACCAGCGCTACGAGCTGGAATTCAAGGAAGCCCTCTACATCGGCCGGGGCGACAGGCACATCGTCTTCGAGAGCCTCGATGCCGGGCATCCCGCCAAGTTCTACTTCAACTCTGCTCCCGCCCACAAGGAATACCCCTGCAAGAAGGTATCGAAAAAGGACGCCATAGTCATGCACATGGGCTCCCTCGAAGAGAGCAACGAGAGGACGATCAACCGACTGTTGGTCAACGAAGTCACCCCATGCTGCCAGTTGCAGATGGGCATGACCGAACTGGCACCGGGCAGCACCTGGAACACCATGCCGGCCCATACCCACGACCGTCGTATGGAGGCCTATTTCTACTTCGAGCTGCCCGAGGACGCCGCCGTCTGCCACTTCATGGGCGAGCCCCAGGAGACCCGCCACATCTGGATGCACAACGAGCAGGCAGTCATCTCCCCCCAGTGGAGCATCCACTCCGCCTGCGCCACCCGCAACTACACATTCATCTGGGGCATGTGCGGCGAGAACCAGGACTACAATGACATGGACTGGTGCGCCCCCAAGGACCTCCGCTAAACTTTAACGACAGTTACCATGAAAAAGATTCTGATTCTGACAGCAGCTGCGGCTGCAGGCCTTTTAGCCCTGATTTCCTGCAGGAGTGCTGAGGAAGGCGATAAAGTGATGGCCCGCTATGTCCCCGAGAGGGCCGATGACTTCGTATGGGAAAATGACCTGGTGGCCTACCGCGCCTACGGCAAGGCCCTCGAGGGCAATCCCACTTCCCCCGGCTTCGATGTATGGGTAAAGAAAGCCGGCAAACTGGTAGCCGACGAATGGTATAAGGGTGCCATGGACGACCCCGACTACTACCACCACGACCACGGCGGAAAGGACTGCTACAAGGTAGCCGTCAGCCTCGGCGGCGGTGCCTCCTCTCCCATTGTGGACGGCATAATAGCCTATCCCACGACCAACTACCGTGACTACCGCATCGTCGAGGATACCCCGGAGAAAGTGGTTTTCGAACTGGTCTATCCCGCATGGAAGGCAGGTGAGGACAGTGTGGCCCTGACCAAGCGCATCACCGTCACCCCCGGCACCCGGTTCTGCAAGGCCGAGGACATCTACACCGGCACATTCGACAGTCTGACCGTTGCCGCCGGCATCATCCGCCACGATGTGCTCGACACCTCCTGCGGCGATGATTTCGTGGCAATATGGGAGAAAGCCTCCGACCAGAGCATCGAGCCCGAGGAAGGTCTGATAGGTCTGGCAGTCTACATGCCCGGAGCTGACCGCGCCGAGATAGAGAGCATCGCTGACCACGCCCTCGTCTTCAAGACAGTCAAGAGCGGCGAACCCCTCACCTACTGGTTCGGTTCCTGCTGGTCCCGCGGCGGCAGAATAGCCACCTCCGAAGCCTGGAACGCCTGCGTCAGCGACTTCATCGCCGCCAACCGGTAACAGCCGGCTCACCCTCACATAGGGCTGCCGAATGCACCATGTCTCTGACAGTGCTCCTGGCAGCCTTTCCTATTTACATACTTTTCCTGCCAACTCACGCAGACTATGAACATTCTTTTTACAGCAGCACTCTCCGCTATAATCACTGCCGGCACCGGCGGTCCCGCGGACACCTCTTCCACTTATGTCAATCCCATCCTGAACGCCGACTACTCGGATCCCGATGCAATCCGGACAGGGGACGACTACTGGATGACAGCCTCGTCGTTCAACCACGTGCCCGGCCTGCAGATCCTGCACTCGGCCGACCTGGTGCACTGGAAGATAGTCAATGCCGCCCTGCCCCGGATGGCACCGGAGGAAGACTTCTCCCTGCCCTCCCACGGCAATGGGGTCTGGGCTCCGTCCATCCGCTGCCACGACGGCATATTCCGGATATTCTGGGGCGACCCCGACCGCGGCATCTACTGCATCACGGCGGAGGACCCTGCAGGAGAATGGTCCCGGCCGCATCTGGTCATCGAGGGCCGCGGGATGATCGACCCCTGTCCCCTCTGGGACGATGACGGGCGCGTCTGGCTTGTACACGGATGGGCCGGCAGCCGGGCAGGGTTCAAGAGCGTCCTCTCAGTCCGCGAACTGGCTCCGGACTGCAGCCGGGCCATCGGGGAGGAAATCCTCATATTCGACGGCAAGCACAACGGGAACCCCACCGTAGAAGGACCGAAATTCTACAAGCGCGCCGGCTGGTACTACATCCTGGCCCCCGCCGGCGGAGTCAAGGAAGGCTGGCAGCTCGTCCTCCGCTCCCGCAATGTCACCGGCCCTTACGAGTACCGTAAAGTACTGCATCAGGGCGGCACTGACATCCACGGTCCCCACCAGGGCGCATGGGTCGAGGACACCGAAGGCGGCCACTGGTTCCTGCATTTCGAGGACCGCTACGCCTACGGCAGGGTAGTCCACCTCCAGCCCATGACCTGGGACAATGAAGGCTGGTGCGTAATGGGCACTGACCCCGACGGCGACGGCACCGGCGAACCGGTCACCTCATGGCAATGTCCTCCCCTATCCGCAGGGGCCCGGAAGATTGAAGGTCCCGACGCCCTGGAGCGCAGGGACGATTTCTCCTCGACAGTCCTCTCCCCCATCTGGCAGTGGCCCGCCAACCCCTCTGTCGGACAATACTTCCTCAACCCCTCCGCCGGCAACCTCCGCCTCATCTGCCGCCCACTTCCCGAAGGCTCCCGGAACCTCTGGGACTCCCCTGCCCTGCTGCTGCGCAAGCTCATCGGCCCGGAAGACTCCTTCACCGCCCGTCTCAGCTTCCACCCCTCCTATGGAGGTGACCGCGCCGGCATCACCGTCATGGGCGAGAGCTACGCTGCCCTGAGCCTCCTCTACGAGGACGGCTCCGTCTACCTGGCCCACAGCATCTGCGATGAAGCCGACACCGGAGCCTCAGAGAGCGAGACAGCCCGCATCCTCCTCTGGAGTTCAGAAGACCTGGAGCCCTCCGCCGGCAGCGGTGTCACCGCACCGGACGTCCTCCTGCGCGTCGAGATAGACAGCAAGTCGCTATGCACCTTCTCCTACAGCACCGACGGCAAACGCTTCCATCCAATCGGCAGCACATTCAAAGCGACAGCCGGCCGTTGGATCGGAGCCAAGACCGGCTGTTTCGCCACTGCCCGCATTCTCAAGAATGACGGAGGTACCCTCGACATCCTCGAGGTGCTATAAAAGTCTAAAACTTGAAGAAATTCTTCGCGTTGTAATACGAGATATCCTGGACCATCTGATGAATCCGGGGCATTTCGCTCTTGGGCAGACGTCCGCTCTCCACATCCTCGCCTATCACGCTGCAGAGGATTCTGCGGAAATACTCGTGACGGGGATAGGAGATGAAGCTGCGGGAGTCGGTGAGCATGCCCACGAAACGGCTGAAGAGGCCGAGGGCGCTCAGAGCGTTCATCTGCTTGCGCATACCGTCCTCCTGATCCAGGAACCACCAGCCGGAGCCGAACTGCATCTTGCCGGGCACGGTGCCGTCGTTGAAGTTGTAGGCCATGGTGGTGAGCACCTCGTTGTCCCCGGGATTGAGACAGTAGAGGATAGTCTTGGCCAGCTTGCCTTCCGAGGCCAGACGGTCGAGGAGACGGTTGCCGGCGGCGGCGCAATGCACGTCGTGGATGGAGTCGTAGCCGGTGTCGGGACCGAGCCGGGACATCATGCGGGAATTGTTGTTGCGGATAGCGCCCACGTGGAACTGCTGGGTCCAGTCGCTGGCGGCATCCATGGCTGCGAAGTCATAGAGCATCGCGCTGCGGAACTTGTCCAGTTCCTCCGCATCGGGAGTCTTGCCGTCGAGAGTATTTCGGAAGATCTTCTCCACCTCTTTCTGAGTGTAGTCGGCGGCGTAGAATGTCTCAAGACCATGGTCGGAGAGACGGCATCCCATCGAGGCGAAGAAGTCGTGGCGGCGCTGAAGGGCCTCCAGGAGGTCGTCGTAGGTGCGTATCTCCATACCGGCAGCTGCTCCGAGGCTCTCAATATACTTGATGTAGGCCTCGGGATTCTCAATGGCCATGGCCTTGTCAGGCCTCCAGGCAGGCAGGACCTTCACACCGAAGGGCTTGTCCATGATGGCCTTGTGATACTCCAGGGAGTCGGCGGGATCATCGGTGGTGCAGACCACCTCCACGTTGAAACGCTTCATCAGGCCCTGGGCGCGGAACTCCTCCGTGGCTAAAAGTTCGTTGCAGCGGTCGAAGATTTCCCTGGCATTCTCCGGTTTAAGCAGGTCATGGATGCCGAAGACACGGGCCAGCTCCAGATGGGTCCAGTGATAAAGGGGATTGCGCATCGTGTAAGGCACGGTCTCGGCCCACTTGCTGAACTTCTCGAAGGGAGTTCGGGAACCGGTAATGTACTCTTCCGGCACACCGTTGCCGCGCATGGCCCTCCACTTGTAGTGGTCGCCTCCAAGCCAGAGCTCGGTGATGTCACGGAACTGGTAGTTCTCGGCTATCATCTTGGGCACAAGGTGGCAGTGATAGTCTATAATCGGCAGCTTCTCAGCGCTTTCGTGATAAAGCTCTTCAGCAGTGCCGTTGCTGAGCATGAAGTTTTTGTGGATAAATGAAGCCATATATTTTACCTTTAAATGATTGTCGTAAGGTCATTGATGACGCAAATGTAGGAATTAATTTTCAAAAGGCACCATAAAACCGTGCACGTTCACGATTTTTTTGTAATTTTGCACGGAAATCAGAAAACAACCAATTTCACACAATATCATGGAAAGACTAAACCGTTCAACTGCCAAAGCCCGCACCTACACCGAAAAGGTGATTCAGTTCGGCGAGGGCAACTTCCTCCGCGCATTCGTGGACTGGATTATCTGGAAGACCAATCAGAAAACCGATTTCAATGCCTCCGTCGTCGTTGTACAGCCGATAGAGAGGGGTATGGTGGACATGCTCAACGAGCAGGACGGCCTCTATGACCTCAACCTCCAGGGCATCGACGAGGGCCGGCAGGTGGACTCCATCGAGATGATAGACGTGATCAGCCGCGGCATCAACCCCTACCGCGACTTCGACGCATACATGAAACTGGCCGAACAGCCTGAGATCCGTTTCGTTATATCCAATACCACAGAGGCGGGCATCGCCTTCGACCCTGCCTGCAAGTTCGACGACGCCCCGGCCTCCTCCTACCCCGGCAAGCTCGTCCAGCTCCTCTACCACCGCTGGGAATATTTCAAGGGCGCTCCGGACAAGGGCCTGATAATCTTCCCCTGCGAGCTTATCTTCCTGAACGGAAAGGAACTGAAGAAATGCATAGAGAAATACATCGGGCTGTGGCAGCTCCCCGACGGGTTCCGCAGCTGGTTCGAGAACTCCTGCGGCGTGTACTGCACCCTCGTGGACCGTATCGTGCCCGGCTATCCCAAAGACACGATCAACGAGATACTGGAGCGCATCGGCTATGAGGACCGCCTCGTAGTAAAGGCTGAGATCTTCCACCTGTGGGTCATCGAGGCCCCTGCCGAGGTTGCCGCCGAGTTCCCCGCCGACAAGGCCGGACTGCACGTACTCTTCGTGCCCAGCGAGAAACCATACCACGAGCGTAAGGTCACCCTGCTCAACGGTCCCCACACCGTCCTCTCCCCGGTGGGCTACCTCAGCGGTCTGAACACAGTACGCGAGTGCGTCGAGGATCCCCTAATCGGCCGTTACGTGCGCAAGGTGATGTTCGACGAGCTGCTCACCACCCTCGACCTGCCCAAGGACGAGCTGGAGAAATTCGCCCACGATGTGCTCGACCGCTTCGTCAACCCTTACGTCAAGCATTTCGTTACCAGCATTATGCTCAACTCATTCCCCAAGTACCGCACCCGCGACCTGCCGGGAGTGAAGATATACCTCGAGCGCAACGGACACCTGCCCCAGGGCCTGGTATTCGGTCTGGCCGCCATCATCACCTACTACAGGGGCGGCAAGCGCGGCGAGGACACCATCACCCCTGCCGATGACCAGAAGATACTCGACCGTCTCACCGAGCTCTGGGCTACCGGCGACTGCCGCAAGGTAGCCGAGGGCGTGCTGGCCGAGAAATACATCTGGGACGAGGACCTCAATGCAGTTCCCGGCCTGACCGACCTGCTGGCCTCCTACCTCGGGAAGATAGCCGCAAAGGGCATGCGTGCCGCCGTAGAGGAAATACTGTAGCGACATAACTTTATCATGGACAGATACATCAAGATCAACTCAGCCGACAATGTGGCCGTAGCCGTACACCCCCTCTCCGCCGGAGAGACAGTAGAGGTGGACGGGCTGCGGCTCACCCTGGCGGAGGATATACCGGCCGGGCACAAATTTGCCCTCAAAGACCTGCATACAGGGGACAATGTGATCAAATACGGGTTCCCGATAGGACACCTGACCGCCGATGCCCCCACCGGAACCCGCATCGACCACTCAAAGCTCAGGACCAATCTGGAAGGGCTTTTGGAATATACCTATACCCCAGGGCTCACCGATATACCGCCCACAAGGAACCGACTCACCTTCAAGGGGTACCGCCGGAGCAACGGGGGCGTGGGCATCCGTAACCAGATCTGGATCATCCCCACAGTAGGCTGTGTAAACGGCACAGTGGAGCGCCTCGGAAAACTGTTCCGCAAGGAAATCGAGGGCCGTGAGGGCAGTGTGGACGCAGTGGTGGCCTTCCCCCACAACCACGGCTGCTCCCAGCTCGGAGACGACCATGAGAACACACGCAAGATCCTCAGGGACATGGTCCTGCATCCCAATGCAGGCGGAGTGCTGGTCGTCGGACTCGGCTGCGAAAACAACCAGATGAGTGCTTTCCGCGAGTTCGTCGGCCCGGTTGACCCCACCCGCGTCCGTTTCATGGAGACACAGAAAATAGAGGGCGATGAAATCGGGTACGGCATGGAGCAGCTCCGCGGCATTTTCGATGCCTGCCGTAACGACATCAGGGAGGAAGTACCTGTCTCTGAGCTTAAAGTAGGTCTCAAATGCGGTGGTTCCGACGGCCTTTCCGGCATCACCGCCAACCCGCTCCTGGGGCTGTTCTCCGACTGGATTGTCTCACAGGGAGGTACGACAGTACTGACCGAGGTACCCGAGATGTTCGGAGCCGAGACTCTGCTGATGAACAGGTGCTGCGACCGGGCCACATTCGACTCCTTAGTGGCCATGATCAACGACTTCAAGGAATATTTCATCCGCAACGGACAGCCGGTATACGAGAATCCATCGCCTGGCAACAAGGCCGGGGGCATCTCCACCCTCGAGGAGAAGTCCTTAGGCTGCACGCAGAAGTCCGGAAGTTCCATCGTAAGAGGTATCCTCAAATACGGCGACCGGCTGAGTCTCAAGGGGCTCAATCTGCTGAGCGCTCCCGGCAACGACCTGGTGGCCGCCACTGCCCTGGCCTCTGCAGGATGTCAGATAGTGCTGTTCACCACGGGCCGAGGCACTCCCTTCGGGACCTACGTGCCTACTATGAAGGTGTCTACCAACACCCCGCTGGCTGAGCGCAAGCCGCTGTGGATAGACTTCAACGCAGGCGTTCTGGTAGAGGGCATATCGAAAGAAGAACTCCTGCAGAAGTTCATCAGTTATGTGCTGAAGGTAGCCTCGGGAGAACCGGTCAACAATGAGATGTCGGACTTCCGCGAGATAGCCATCTTCAAGTCCGGCGTAACCCTCTGAAAATACAGTTCCCGCACAGATCCGTTTCTACCGGACACAGGGGAAGGAGATATTCTCTGAAAAGCATGCCACCCTCGGCCTGTTAGAGGGAGGGGCCCGCCGCGAAGCGGTGGGAGGGAAAAGCGCGGAGCGCGTCCTTTTCAGAGAATATCTCCTTCCCCTGTGTCGTCAACTATAAAGAACCGGCCTAATAGTTGTCAGCATTGAGGGCGGTGAGAATGTCCATGTGCATGAAATTGTCCCTGCGCTCCGGACGACGGTGCTTGATGATATAGTCTGATAGGGCCATCACAGCATTATAGGACTGAAGGTCAGTATGTTGACAAATGAGACCACTAATCTGCCCGTTTCTCAGCGCACTGATATTCTTTTCGAGATTGTCGAAGCCCATCACGACACGGTCCGGATCCGGATTCCTGGACAGGAAGTCGACAAGCAGGTGGACCCTGGAATTGAACATCACTACGTGACGGATATCCGGATGTGACTTGAAGAAGGATTTGAGCTGGCTCTCCGTGTCCCTGACATCATGCGGATCAATGAATACATTATGGATCACGCTTGACGGGAAATTCTCCGCCATATAGTCCAGAAATCCCGAACGGCGGTTGATAGTAGGATCCGACTGCCGCATCTTGTCCCTTATAATCCTGACTACCAGCACTCCTTTAAGATGCTTGGGCTGTGTGCGCAGGGTCAGCAGATGGGCACACAGGTAGCCGCTCTTGTACATGGGCATGCCGTAATAGGCAAAATAGTTGTCGTCCTCGAGCTTTGCGTCCACGTACACGTAAGGGATATTGCGCAGGGCAAGGGAATTGACAAGTGTATATGTGTCATTCTTGAAAAACGGAGGGAGTACCACCCCCGAAGGATTGGTCTCCAGCATCTGGAGGCAGGCCTTGCGGAAAGACTCCGGAGAGTACTGGTCGTAATAGAAAAGGCGGGTGGAGATGTTCATCGAACTGATGTTCTCACCTCCTTTCTCAAAGCCCTCCCGGACAAGATACCAATAGTCGTCCTTCTCGCTCTCGGGAAGAATACAGGCGATGCTATGATCCCTCCGCGTTGCGAGCATGGATGCGTAAACATTTGGTTCATAGCCAAGTTCATCTATCACTTGGCGTATTTTCTCCATGCTCTTGCGTGAGACTCCGCCGCGGTCGTGGAGAACTCTGTCAACTGTGCCCTTGGATACGCCGGCAAGCTTGGCCACATCGGCTATGGTTATCTTCTTATTATTGTTTTCTTCCATTTCTTTACAATAGGATTGGGTGATTCCTTAAATCATGCGGACAAATATAGGGATAAAAATCGTGTTTTTTTAAAAAATTTTCGTGCACGTGCACGAAAATAAAAATAAATACCTATTTTTGCCTTTGAAAAACCACTCACAATATGGCAAAAGTTGTTACTTTCGGAGAAGTCATGCTCCGTCTCTCGACCCCAGGCTACCTGAGGTTCTCACAGGCAAAACAGTTTGATGCTACTTTCGGCGGCGGTGAAGCCAATGTAGCCGTGTCACTGGCAAATTACGGAATCGACGTGCAGTTCGTCACCAGACTGCCGGAGAATGAAATAGCGCAGAGCTGCATCCGTGACCTCCATTCCTATGGCGTGGGCACGGACTACTGCGTGTACGGCGGTGACCGCCTCGGAATCTATTTTCTCGAGACAGGTGCCGTAGCCAGAGGCAGCAAGGTGGTCTACGACCGCGCCCACTCCTCCATTTCCGAGATACAGGCGGGCATGATAGACTGGGAGAAAGTACTCGACGGAGCCTCCTGGTTCCACTGGACAGGAATCACACCTGCCATCAGCCAGGGCGCCGCTGACGCCTGCCTCGAAGCGGTAAGGACAGCCAACCGTATGGGTGTGACCGTTTCCTGCGATCTGAACTACCGCAAGAACCTCTGGAAATACGGCAAAAAGGCCTCCGAGGTCATGCCTGCCCTCGTAGAGTGCTGCGACATTATCCTTGGTAATGAGGAAGACGCCGAGAAGGTCTTCGGCATCAAGCCAGAGGGATTCGATGCAGCCGCCACAGAGGGCAAGGTCAACGCAGCCGAGTTCGAGAGCGTATGTACCCAGCTGATGCAGAAATTCCCGCGTGCGAAGAAGGTCATCATCACCCTGCGCGGCTCCATCAACGCCAACCACAACACCTGGGGAGGAGTCCTCTACGACGGACAGAAACTCCACACTTCCCCGCGCTATGATATCACCCACATCGTGGACCGTGTCGGAGGAGGAGACTCCTTCATGGGCGGCCTGATCTACGGCCTGCTCACCTACACCGGCGACGACCAGAAGGCCCTGAATTTCGCGGTAGCCGCCTCCTGCCTGAAGCACACCATCTTCGGAGACTACAACCAGGTAACTGTCAAGGAGGTCGAGAACCTGATGAAAGGTGATGCCTCCGGACGTGTAAGCAGATAATAAAAGGAGAAAAGTAACATGGCAAGATTCAACAAGATACAGACACTCACGGCCATGACCGGTACCGGCATGGTGCCCGTGTTCTACCACAGCGACATAGAAGTGTGCAAAAAGGTCCTGAAAGCCTGCTATGACGGAGGCGTGAGAGCCTTCGAGTTCACCAACAGGGGCGACTTCGCCCATGAAGTATTCGCGGAGCTGATGAAATACAGCGTGAGGGAGTGCCCGGAGATGGTGCTCGGCGCCGGTACGGTAGTGGACGCAGGCACGGCTTCCCTCTACATCCAGATGGGAGCCAACTTCATCGTAGGTCCCCTGTTCAATCCGGATGTGGCCAAGGTCTGCAACCGCCGCTGCATCCCCTACTCACCAGGCTGCGGTTCGGTTACGGAAATAGGCTTCGCCCAGGAAGCCGGCTGCGACCTGATCAAGGTCTTCCCTGCCGGTAATGTAGGCGGCCCCTCGTTCGTCAAGAACGTGCTCGCTCCCATGTCCTGGAGTATGCTCATCGTCACCGGTGCCGTGGAGCCCACAAGGGAGAACCTGACCGAATGGGTAAAGGCAGGGGTAAGTTGCGTCGGCATGGGTTCCAAGCTCTTCCCTAAGGACGCCATCGCCGCCGGGGACTGGGCCCGTATCACCTCTCTCTGCCGCGACGCTCTCGGCTACATAGCCGAGGCCAGGACTGCCAAAAAGTAAATATCAACTGAAACCTGAAACATATATATGAAAGAAGTATCGACAAGCAAGAAGCTTATGACCAACTGGCGCTGGTGGATGTGCGTGCTGCTTTTCCTGGCCACTACTGTCAACTATATGGACCGTCAGGTCCTGTCCCTGACATGGAAGGACTTCATAGCACCGGAGTTCCACTGGACCGACAGCGATTACGGCACCATCACCGGTATATTCTCTATCGTCTACGCAATATGCATGCTCTTCGCCGGCAAGTTTGTGGACTTCATGGGCACAAAGAAAGGCTACCTCTGGTCCATCGGCGTATGGTCTGCAGGGGCGTGCCTTCATGCAATATGCGGCTGGGCCACAGTCCATATCGAGGGATTTGTGAATGCCGCAGCAATGACAGCAGTCGAGAACGGTTCCGCTGCAGCCCTGGCCATAGCCTCCACCAGTGTATGGCTCTTCGTGGCCGCACGTTGCATCCTGGCTCTCGGAGAGGCGGGCAACTTCCCTGCGGCGATCAAGGTAACGGCCGAGTATTTCCCCAAGAAGGACCGTGCCTTCGCCACCTCCATCTTCAACTCCGGAGCCTCCATCGGAGCCCTCGTGGCCCCCGCCACCATCCCCCTCCTTGCCCAGTTCTTCAAAGACCACGGAGTAGGCGGGGGCTGGGAGATGGCCTTCATCATCATCGGAGCTCTTGGCTTCATCTGGATGGGCTTCTGGGTATTCATGTACGACAAGCCGGAGAAATCGAAACATGTCAACGCCTCCGAGCTTGAATACATCCATCAGGATGACGCCGAGAATGCAGGAGCTGTTTCCTCTGCAGCTGTAACAGAGAAAGACGAGATGAAGATTCCTTTCTGGAAGTGCTTCACATACCGTCAGACCTGGTCTTTCATCGTGGGCAAGTTCTTCACCGACGGAGTATGGTGGTTCTACCTCTTCTGGGCTCCTGCCTACTTCTCCGACACATACGGCTATGCCTCCAGCTCGAGCCAGGCCATAACCCTGATATTTACCCTTTACGCTATTGTGACCATTCTTTCCATCTTCGGCGGCTACCTGCCCAAGCTCTTCGTGGAGAAAAAGAGCATGAACCCCTATAACGGCCGTATGCTCGCAATGCTGATTTTTGCCTTCTTCCCCCTGTTCGCCCTCTTCGCGCAGCCTCTCGGAGGTTACTCCGCATGGTGGCCTGCAGTAATCATCGGACTTGCGGGAGCCGGACACCAGGCCTGGTCCGCCAATCTGTTCTCCACCATCGGAGACATGTTCCCCAAGTCTGCCATTGCAACCATCACCGGTATCGGAGGTATGGCTGGCGGCATAGGCTCATTCCTGATCAACAAAGGTGCCGGCGCCCTCTTCACCCACTCCGAAGAGCTCGGCGAGGCCTTCACCTTCCTTGGATTCAGCGGGAAACCGGCCGGATACATGATAGTATTCTGCATTTGCGCCGTAGCTTACCTGATTGCATGGTCCATCATGAAGGCCCTCGTGCCCAAGTACAAACCGATCGGGAAATAAATCCGATAACGTCTGATCATCATATCTATTCCCACTCCGGCCGACCGCTTCTGACCGCGGCCGGCCTTATTTCAATCCACGCCTATGAGACTGAAGAACCGTTTCCCCGCAGCTGCGGCCATAGCCGCGTACCTGCTTTCACTGCTGTTTCCCGGACCCGTCTCCGCCCAGCCGTCATCAGACACCTCCCGCTATGAGGTATGCGGATACATGCCTTCATTTTTCCCGTTGATGAAAGAGGCCCTTACATGGCCCGAAGCATGGGGCAACAGCCCTGAGAAGGACTTCGTCAAATGGAAAGGACGGGCCCGCGGCATTGTCCTCGGATGTATGGAAAACCTGCCTCCCGCTCCCCTTGGCTTTGCTCCCGAGATTACTGCTTCCGAGCAGAGAAACGGATATTCCGCCCGCAAGATCCTGTTCAATGCCTCGCAGTGGTGCCGCGTGTCTGCATACCTGCTGGTGCCGGACGGAAAGGGACCGTTTCCTGCCGTGATAGTGCTGCATGACCATGGGGCGCATTTTTCCATAGGCAAGGAAAAAGTTGTACGGCCATTCGCAGTTCCGCCGGAGGTGGAGAAGGACGCAGAGCTGTGGGTGGAGAAATTCTATGACGGGGTATTCATCGGGGATATGCTCGCCCGGAACGGCTTTGTGGTACTGGCTGTGGATGCACTTTACTGGGGAGAGAGGGGAAGGCGTGAAGGGGCGGACTACGATGTGCAGCAGGCACTGGCCTCCAATATGCTGCAGATGGGCTCATCCTGGGGCGGATTCATCACGGCGGATGATTTGCGCAGTGCGGACTTTCTCGCATCACTGGACTGTGTGGACAGCACACGCATCGGGTGCTTAGGCTTCTCGATGGGGGCTTACCGGGCCTGGATGCTGGCTGCTCTCAGTGACCGGATAGCCGTCTCGGCATCTGTCTGCTGGATGAACACCACCGGATATCTGATGACGATGGACAACAACCAGAACAAGGGGGGCTCGGCCTGGTCGATGATAGTCCCGGGTCTGCGCCGCTTCATGGACTACCCCCATGTGGCAGCTATTGCCTGCCCCCGCCCGGCCCTTTTCTTCAACTGCCGTCAGGACAAACTCTTTCCGACAGAGGGAGTGGAGGAAGCCTATGACGTCCTCCGCCGGACATGGGAGGAACAGGATGCCGGAGACAGTCTGGTCACCCGTCTGTGGGACGGGAACCACTTCTTCAACCGACAGATGCAGGAGGAGGTTCTTGAGTTCCTTTGCCGCTGGCTTTGATGAATTTGAAAGCAGCCTGCATTGGTGCATGCGAAGATATTCCGGAATTGCAAAAAGTTCGTATATTCGCGCGGTTAATCTCTACTTGGGAACACGATATGGAACTGAAAGAATTCTTGGATTTCGTCAAGACGGGGAAGGCTTTGAATACCCCTGAGATATACGAGTTTATGGACAGGATGAGCGATGAGGCGCGGAAGATAACCTTCGAGCTGAACAGCTCATATCACGAGGCGGACGAGGTACGGGAGCTGCTCTCGCGGCTGTTCGGGAAGCCGGTGGATCCTACGTTCAAGGTGTTTCCGCCGCTGTACGCTGACTTCGGGAAGAACATCACGGTAGGAAAGAATGTGTTCATCAATGCCTGCTGCCACTTCCAGGATCACGGAGGGGTGGTAATCGGGGACGGCTGCCAGATAGGGCACAATGTGGTCTTCGCGACCCTCGACCACGGCATCACTCCCGAAGACCGGCGCAACACCTACCCTGCCCCCATCGTCCTCGGCAAGAGGGTCTGGGTAGGTTCCAACTCCACCATCACAAAAGGGGTGACTATCGGGGACAATTCCATCGTGGCGGCAGGTGCCGTGGTCACTAAGGACGTACCGGCCAACTGCATCGTCGGAGGCGTCCCGGCCAAAATCATCAAACGGATAGAATAGCAAGGCGGAAAGGTGAGACACACAGTGGACAAACGGATATTCAGAGCCGTATCCGAGGCAGTAAGGAGACTGGCGTCAATGACGGCAGTGATGCTGGTGCTGGCGGTAAGCGGATACTCTGCCTCAGCTGCGACGGAACTTTCCGGCACGGACATGGCCGGAAGCGGAGAGCAGGAGCGCAAAAGGTCGCTGGGTCCGTACACCATGTACGAGCAGATCATCTACCAGGCCAAGCAGGAGCGCATCATGGAATGGCTGGCGGACGACATGAGCGAAGGAAGGGCCACGGGTACGCACGCAGGCATGTCAGCGGCACGCTTTATTGAGATACTCTTCCGGCAGTATGGTCTCGAACCCCTCTTCGGCAGCAGTTTCTACCAGCCGTTCATCGCCGACAGCCTCAACGGCACAGTAGGCCGCAATGTAGCGGGCATCGTCCGCAGTGCTGTCCCCTCCGATGAATACGTCCTGATCTCGGCCCACTATGACCACCTCGGCATCCTGAACGGCAACACCTACAACGGGGCCGACGACAATGCCTCCGGAGTCACGGTCCTGCTCAACCTCGCGGACATGTTCGGGACCATGAAGAAAACCAAGACCGGCCCGGACAAGAACATCATCTTCGCCGCGCTGGATGCCAAGGAGCTGAACATGGCCGGATCCAAGGCAATTATCGACAAGCTGCTGTCAGATGAAGAAAGTACAGCTTGTACGACCTCAGACACTACAGACTCAGCCAGCAGCCCCGAGGAAGAATTCCCCGGCATTCCAAAAGACCGGATTATCTGCGCCATCAACATAGACCAGATAGGCACCGTCCTTGAACCCGTACACGAAGCCGACACGAATTTCGTCATCGTCCTCGGAGAGAATACCCTCCGCAAGGAGCACCGCGGCCTCATCGACATGTGCAACCGCTACTACAACATCGGCCTGGACATCGACCACACCTTCTACGGCAGCGAGAACTTCACCGAACTCTTCTACCAGCTCTCCGACCAGACCGTATTCCATCAGGCCGGCATCCCCTCCCTCATCTTCACCTCCGGCTTCCACCGCCACACCTACAAGACCACCGACGACCCTGACATCATCTCCTACCCCGTAATGAAAAAGCGCACCGTCCTCATCTTCTACCTGGCCCTGATGCTCTGACCACACATCCTTACCCGACAACGGTTCCCACATCCCACCATAACACCAGTTCACGGCCCCTACCACTTGCACCGGACACCTATCACAGACCCCTTTGCGCAGGTGTACCGAAACGGGCAAATTCTGTTCACCTGCGACGGGGAGGAAACATCGCACCG
>UMAB01036198.1_pt1 | contig 34266 bp, 36 predicted proteins | sample 1963601 | NCBI WGS metagenome assembly UMAB01 (sample SAMEA4835905, study PRJEB28245) | human gut metagenome | biome: gut microbiome; material: fecal sample | place: Denmark | collected 2008 | reverse complement strand
GGGGTCCGGAAAGCCCGGACTGAGTAACACATTTTAAACCAATATCATGAAACACATTACATTACACGGCACAGCAAGGACTAAGGGCCGCAAGTCGCTCACCAAGAGCATCCGCAGAGAGGGTCAGGTACCCTGCAATCTCTACGGCAACGGAATCGAGAACGTTCTCTTCTCAGTAGACTCAAGGGACCTCAAGGCTCTTACCCACACCCCCAACAGCTACATCGTGGACCTCGACATCGACGACAAGAACTATCTCGCCATCCTGCACGAGCTTCAGTTCCACCCTGTTACTGACAACACCATCCACGCTGACTTCTTAGCCATCTCGGCTGACAAGCCCGTGACCATCAACGTGCCTCTGAACATCTTCGGTAACTGCGCCGGAGTGAAGGCCGGCGGTAAGCTCCTCATCGAGGCCCGCAAGCTCAGGGTATGCGGTCTGCCCGACCAGATACCTGATGTACTCGACATCGACATCACCAACCTCAAGCTCGGCAAGCAGATTGTGGCCGGAGACCTCTCTTACGAGGGCATCAAGATCGTAAGCCCCAAGACTACAGGTGTCTGCACAGTTAAGCACACCCGTGCCGCCATGGCTGGTGCAGCTGAGGAGGAGGCACCCGCAGAGGAGGCAGCAGCACCCGCAGCTGAGTAATCGTCCCGCTCATGACATATCTCATAGTCGGATTGGGAAATATCGGGTACGAATACGTCGGTACCCGCCACAATATGGGATTTTCGGTATTGGACACCTGGGCTCAGGCGTCCAATACTCTTTTTACGACAGTCCGTTACGGCGACATGGCGGAGATACGGCTCAAGGGCCGCACCTTCGTCCTGCTCAAACCCTCGACCTACATGAACCTGAGTGGCAAGGCCGTGGCCTACTGGCTGGATAAGAAAAACATCCCTGTGGAGAACCTATTAGTGATAGCGGACGACATGAACCTGCCGTTCGGGGCCCTGCGCATGCGCAAGGGCGGCAGTGCCGGCGGTCACAACGGACTGGCCAACATCGCGGAGATGCTCGGGACCCAGGACTATCCCCGCCTGCGCGTGGGCATAGGCTCACATGTGGGACGCGGCCCTCAGGTAGACTTCGTCTTGGGAAAATGGGATGAGGAGGAGCTCAGGCAGCTTCCTGAAATAAGGGAAAGGGCGGTGGAGGCAGTCAAATCCTTCGGTCTGGCCGGCATAGAGCGGACCATGACCCAGTTCAATCGACAATAAACACTTCCTCGTCCTCCCGGTGGAAGTAGTACTCCTCCCGGGCGAATTTCTCTAAGGAATCGCGGTCCGAGGTCAGCTGGTCTATTTTGCGGTCCAGTTCTTCTATGTCCCGGGTATACTGGCGGATGACCCTTTCCTGACGCAGGACCTCGAGATAGTCTCCGGCCCAGCGGATGAGGTTGTTGCGGTCCACGAAGAGGACTATCACCGCGAAAACGAATGAGACGATGAAGTACTTGTTCGTGAGCACTTTCACGAACTTCCTGCGGGGCCGCTGCTTTTCTTCCGGCTGCCTGTTCTCCGCCGGAGCAGCAGGCTGTTCCATATTCTGGTGTACTTCTTCTTCCATGGACGCAAAGTTATTATTAATTGTGTATCTTTGAAAAATTTTTGAAAAACCCTGACCGAACATGTTTAGAACGCTGACATATTCCCTCCCGGACCTGAAGCAGGCCTGGCTGGTGCTTTTCCTCTTCGTGCTGGGGCAACTGGCTGCGTCGGTGCTGCTGGGCCTGATTCTCGGTATCTTTCAGTTACAGGACACTCAGAATCTCACGATGCCGCTGTCCTATGCCCTGTCCTACGTCCTGCCATTGCTCTACCTTTACTGGAAAGGATTGCGGAGGCTGAACGACCCGCTGAAGGAAGGACAGCCGGAATACGATGAGATCTGTCTGAACCGCCCTTGCCTCGGAGGCATGCGCCTGTGGGCCTTCATCCCTTTAGTGATAATAGTCATGCTGGCGGTGATAATCCTGCTGAGCTGTCTGCCCGAGGGCCGGGAGATGCCGGAGTGGTTCCGTCAGGCCCTGAGTCAGGTATACGGGATGAAGCTGGCCGTCAATCTGCTGACGATGGGAGTCCTGGCTCCGGTGCTGGAGGAGTTCCTGTTCCGCGGAATCATCCTTACCGGCCTGTCCCGCCGTATGGACCCGTGGTGGGCGATACTCTGGTCGTCAGTGCTCTTCGGCATAGCCCACCTCAATCCCTGGCAGGCCCTTCCGGCCTTCGCCATGGGCTGCTTCTTCGGCTGGCTCTATTACAGGACGCGCAGCCTCTGGACAGTAATCGGACTGCACTCGCTGAACAATGTCATGGCCATCGTCGCCGCGGCTCTCTTCGGAGTGGAGGAGGTCACTCAGGAGAATATCCAGTCTGTCTTCGGGGAGACGGCGGCATATATCATGGTGGCTGTCTCGGCCATCGTGCTGGTAGCAGGCATAGGACTGATAAATAAATACATACCCGCAAAAAAACAAGAGTTACAATGAAAAAGGCGATATATCCCATTAAGTTCATCCCCCAGCCCAAGGAGCGCGTCTGGGGAGGCCGCCGTCTGGCCGCACAGTTCCACAAACCCTTCGACCCTGACGCTGTGATAGGCGAGAGCTGGGAGGTCTCCGGCTTCGAGGACGACAGCTCGGTGATAGAAAGCGGCTGGCTGGAGGATAACCCTCTCTTCGATGTCATCGAGACCTACATGGACGAGATAGTGGGAGAGGACAACTACAAGCGCTTCGGCAACGAGTTCCCCATCTTAGTCAAGCTGCTCGATATCCAGGAGCGGCTCTCCGTCCAGGTGCATCCTGACGACGAGACGGCCTTCGACCGGCACAACTCCTACGGCAAGACTGAGGCCTGGTATGTCCTCGAGGCTGACCCTACGGCCCGTATCTACATGGGATTCAACAAGGACATAGATGCCCGCGAGTTCCTGGACCGCTGCGCTGCCGGGACCCTCGAGGAGGTGCTGAACGTCGTGACTCCGAAGAAGGGCGATTTCTTCTTCATCGAGGCCGGTACCGTGCACTCGGCCGGAGGCGGGCTGGTGATAGCCGAGATCCAGCAGCTCTCCGATGTGACCTACCGCATCTACGACTGGGGCCGGGAGAATAACCCCGCGACCGCCCGTCAGATGCACGTGGACCTGGCCCTGACCTGCATCAATTACCGGAAGTACGACGGCTCCGGCTTTGTCCCCGCCGGCGGAAACTCCCCCTCGAAGAAGCTCGTCGAGTGCAAATACTTTACTGCCAACGAGCTGCTGCTGACCGATCCGCTCCGGGTATGGCCAGACCGCTACGAGAGCTTTCTGCTCTACTGCTGCTTAGAGGGAGAGGCGGTGATCACCCCCTCGGACTCCTCGCAGCCGACGCCTCTGCTGCGAGGAGAGTGGGTGCTGATACCTGCCGCCATGTCCGACTTCGTCCTCTCGGCCATCACGGCCGGTACCCGTCTGATGGAAGTGTATATCGGTAAGGTCGAGGAGAAGGACAGTTATATAAAGGAGTAGCGGGGATGGAACAGCAGGTACGCATAGACAAATTTCTCTGGTCCATCCGCGTCTACAAGACCCGCACGGAGGCGGCGGACGCCTGCCGCAGCGGCAAGGTCAGTGTCAACGGGGCCGAGGCCAAGGCTTCCCGGGACATAAAGGCGGGGGACACCGTCTCGGTGCGCAAGGGCAGCGTGCATTTCTATTACCGGGTCATAGTGCCGATAGGCAACCGGGTAGGGGCCAAGCTCGTTCCCGAGTTCGCGGAGGACATCACTCCGCAGGAGGAACTGGACAAGCTCAATGCTCCTTTCGAGACCGTCTACGTCAGACGTGACCGGGGAACCGGCCGTCCCACCAAGAAGGAACGCCGAGACCTGGACCGCCTTATGGACGACTTATTCTGATTTGTAGAGCGGGGTGAGGTCGGAGGACTCGTAGGTGGCATGGGAGATGGCGCGGTTGCCTTTGTGGTTGTAGTAGAACTGATCGATGCCGAAGATCTGGGCGCCCTCGATGTCATTGACCGGATCATCTCCGATCATGAGGGTTTGCCGCTTGGCCTCGCGCCATGCCTCGGGGTCGTCCTGCCGCCGTATGCCGGAGAGCTGCTCCACTGCGTAGGCGAAGATGCCGGGACGGGGCTTCAGGCATCCGGCCTCCTCGGAAACCACGACGGCGGAGAAATATTCCGAGATGTCGGCTCCCCGCAGCTTGCGGTACTGCACCTCGCGGAAACCGTTGCTCAGAATCGCCATTTTACCTCCTGACGACCGTATTGCCTCTAACATTTCCTTAGCTCCGGGCATAAGCCTGTTCTCGCAGACCATCTGTTCGAGGTAGTCCTCCCCGAACTGCCGTGCTATAGCCTCATCCTCCACTCCGTACCAGCGGAATGCTTCGTGGAACCGCTTCCACCGCAGGTCTTCCTTGCTCATTGCTCCGCTTTCGTACTGGGCCCAGAGCTTGTGATTGAGCACGTCGTAGCGCATAAAGAAACGGTGCAGGGAATCATCCCCGCACCCTTCCTTCTCCTGTACTGCCTGAAGGAGTACCGGGTTGCGGGAGACGAGCAGGCTGATGGCGTGCTCGGAGTTGCTGTCGAAATCCCACAGGGTCCGGTCTAAGTCGATCAGGTAGTAACGGTATGGTCTTATCGTCATTATCTGCAGTAGAAGTCTATCATCCGGCTTATGGCCCTCTGGCATACTGGGCAGAAGTCCGGTGCGGTGTTGGTGTTCATGCGGCAGTCATTGCGTGGACGGTACACACCCTTGGCCATGTATCCGCCGCCCTCGTAGACACCTACCTGCTCCTCGCTCCACTTGCCGGAGTCGATCATGTCCTTCCACTTGCTTTCGAAGTTCACGAGAGTGGTGATGTTGGGCTCCCATGGCTCTGTCTCTATGTTGTAGAAGTTCTCGTAGGCCACCTCAGAGGTGTAGTACTCGTCTCCCAGACCTGCGAAACTGTGGCCGAACTCGTGAATGAATACCTGATAGGACAGCTCGTTGCCGGCAGTACCGAGAGCGTAGGAGTTGTAGATGCCTCCGCCGCCGTATTTCTCCTCATTGACCACGATGAAAAGTGCATCGAAGGGGGCGCCGGCTACGTTGTCGGCTATCGATTTGTGGTCGGTGATGGTCAGATAGCGGTCTATGTAGAAGGTGTAGAAGTGCGAGTTGAGGGCAGTGTGCTTCCAGATGTCCTGATTGGGGATGTCGGTGCCCTGCTCTGGGGATACTACGTCCACTGCGGTGACGTTGAAGTCACTCTTGCGGGACTTGTAGGGTTCCATCGAGAAGAGGTACTCCATGAACTTGCGGCAGTCGCGGTGGAACTGGTCCATCTGGTCGGCGGTGTATCCCTCGGCTACGAAGAGCAGGTCCACCTTGTGCTCCATGTCTCCGGAGGTGAGAAGAGGGGTGACCGTATAGTCAGGAGCGGCCTCACGGCTGATGAGGGCATCCTCCGGATCGACGCTGCAGGAGAATATCTCGCGGAACTCACCTGTGGCCTTTACTCTCTCTGAAAGGGTTATACGTATATCTTCCTTGGGAAAAGGCATCCAGACGGCCTGGGTATAGGCCTTGGAGACTTCGCGGGCCTCGGCAGTCGTCCTCCATTCCTGGAAGAGGGTGGAGAAGCCGCGGGAGTAGATCAGGGTCTCGCCGGACCAGGCCTCGAACATGTATTCTCCGTAGCGGAACGGGTCGATCAGTGAGGCGTGCGAGCCTGCCCACGCGCATTCTTTCCTCAGACCGGCTACATAGGCGTGCTGCGCCTGTGCGTCTCCTGCAAGGATGAAATCAATACGGAGGCGGTCGTCAGTGAAATATTTGTCGTATTCGGGAGCCTGAGCCCCGAGCATGCCGGCTGACAGTACGGTAGCGGCAAGAATGACTGTCAAACGTTTCATATCTTATCTTCCGGTATAGTTGAATGGTGTAAGTCTTCTGAGCTCGTCCTTGACGGATTCGGAGATGTCGAGAGAGTCAATGAACTCGCGGATGGTGCGGTCCGATACAGCCTGTCCGGTGCGGGTGAGGGCCTTGAGGGTCTCGTAGGGGTTGGGGTAGCCTTCGCGGCGGAGGATGGTCTGGATACCCTCGGCCACTACCTCCCAGTTGTCGGAGAGGTCGCGCTCGATGGCCTCCCGGTTGAGGATAAGTTTGTCGAGGCCTTTTTTGAGGGACTTGAGGGCGATGAGGGTGTGGGCTATGGGTACTCCGACGTTGCGCAGGGTGGTCGAGTCGGTCAGGTCTCTCTGGAGACGGGAGATGGGAAGCTTCGAGGCGAGGAACTCGCAGACAGCGTTGGCCATGAGGAGGTTGCCCTCGGCATTTTCGAAGTCTATGGGGTTGACCTTGTGGGGCATGGCGGAGGAACCTACCTCTCCCTCTTTGATCTTCTGCTTGAAATACTCCATCGAGATGTAGGTCCAGATGTCGCGGCAGAGGTCCACAAGGATGTTGTTGATGCGCTTGATGGCATCGAAGAGGGCCGCGGTGTTGTCATAGTGCTCGATCTGGGTCGTGGGCCAGGAGCGTTTCAGCCCGAGGCGGTCTTCTACGAAATCTACTGCGAAGGCGTTCCAGTCGATGCCGGGATAGGCAGCGAAGTGAGCGTTGAAGTTGCCGGTGGCTCCGCCGAACTTGGCTGAGAAGGGTACGGCGAGGAGCATCTTCTGCTGTTCTCTCAGGCGGGCGGTGAACACTGCGATCTCCTTGCCGAGGCGGGTGGGGGAGGCGGGCTGTCCGTGGGTATGGGCCAGCATGGGGATGTCCTTCCACTCCTCGGCCATGCTGTCGAGTGTGTTGAGCACCTCGTAGAGCTGGGGCAGGTAGACGTCCTGGATGCCCTCCATCAGGCTCAGGGGCACTGCAGTGTTGTTGATATCCTGTGATGTGAGGCCGAAGTGTACGAACTCCTTGTAGCGGGGGTCGATGCCGAGTCCGTCGAATCTCCTTTTAATATAGTACTCCACTGCCTTGACATCGTGGTTTGTAGTCTTTTCTATCTCCTTGACCTGTGCTGCCTCGTCCTCGGTCATGTCCTGATATATCCCGCGCAGGGTCTCGAAGAGGCTGTGGTCGAAGCCTTCGAGCTGCGGCAGGGGAATCTCGCAGAGGGCGATGAAATATTCTATCTCAACTCTTACCCTGTATCTGATCAGGGCAAACTCGGAATAGTAGGAGGACAGGTCGCGCACCTGCCTGTAGTACCTTCCGTCTATCGGGGAAATCGATGTTAACATGACTGTAGTATGATTAAAACACAAATATAGGTTATAATTTTGTACATTTGCAAAGTTTCATTAAAAACGGATTTATGCTGATAGTAATTGAGGGTCTGGACGGCTCCGGCAAGTCCACCCAGGTGGCCAAGACGATAGAATATCTTACTGAGCGTTCGGGGCGCAGGCCTGAATACCTGCATTTCCCCCGCTTCGATGCTCCGGTGGTAGGGGATATGATCGCCCGCTTTCTGAGAGGAGAGTTCGGAAAGATGGAAGACGTTCATCCGATGATCGTGGCCCTGCTCTTCGCCGAGGACCGCAGGGACGCCTCCTCCCTTATCCGGCAGTGGCTTTCCGAGGGACGCACTGTCCTTCTGGACAGGTATGTGTATTCCAATATTGCATTTCAGTGCGCGAAGCTCTCCTCTGAAGAGGAATCCCTCGCTCTCGAGGACTGGATTCTGAAGACCGAATACGGGATATACGGTATTCCGAGGCCGGACCTGAATATTTTCTTAGACGTGCCCCTCGCCTTTGTCAGCGGACGGCTCAAGGAGCAGCGCGGCGGCAGCGACAGGGAGTATCTGCACGGCGGGCAGGATATCCATGAAGCGGATATGGACTTTCAGAGCCGGGTCCGCGAGGTGTATCTGAGACTGTGCCGCAAGGACCCGTCATTCCGGAGGGTTGCCTGTGCTGATGCCGGCGGTCTGATGCCCTCTCCTGACGAAGTATTCAAGCGTGTGAAGGAGGTGCTCGTATGAGACTGCTGCGCATCCTGATGTTTCTCTTCCGGTTGGTATTCGGCGTAACCTACATTCTGTCCGGATTTTTCAAGCTGACAGATCCGGTGGGCACGGGGCTGATAGTGGAGGCGTACCTCAATACCCTCGGCCTCGGATTTCTCCGTTTCGGCGCCGTGCCTTTCGGAATGGCTCTTTCCCTTACGGAGTTCCTGATAGGTATAGCCATACTGATGTGTGTGCGGATGAGGGTGGCGGCCGTGGCTGGATTGGTGATGAATATATTTTTCACGGTGCTGACATTTTTCCTTGCCTATTTTGACGCGATAGAGGAATGCGGCTGTTTTGGCGAGGCGGTGCAGCTGACGATGTGGGAGACATTTTTCAAGAATGTGGTGCTGACGGTGTGCATCGTTCCTGTATTTTTCTTCCGCAGGAAGTTCAAGCCGGTGGCGCCGGTGCCGGCCGAATGGGCATTCTTGGGAACGTACGGAGTGCTGGCCCTGAGCTGTTCGCTGTATTCGTATGTCAATATTCCGCTGATGGACTTCGGCAATTTCCGTGTAGGCACCAACCTGTCAGCCAAGATTGACGACATCACCAATACGGACAACTTCGCGACTGTATTTATCTATGAGAAGGATGGCCGGCAGGAGTATTTTGATTTGGACAGCCTGCCCGATACTACCTGGTCTTACGTCAGTACCGAGTCGCTGTATCTCGGGGACGAGGACAATATGCTTTTCGACATGACCCTGTCCAATCATGCGGGGGATATAGTTACTGAGGATATCGTCAGTTCCGATGTTCCGGTATTCATATTCACTGTCCTTCGGCCCTCTGAACTGCCGGAGAGTTACTGGACAAAGGTGACAGAGTGCATGGACTCGGTCGCTTTCCGGGGCGGAAGGACATTGGTGGCCGTGCCCGCCATGGATTCGGTGATGGAAGTGGTGGCGCTGAGATACCCTGATGTACAGAGGTCACTGGTGTTCGGAGATTACAAGACCCTGATATCCATGGTGCGTTCCAACGGAGGGGTGATGTTCATACACAACGGTGTGGTGGTCCGGAAATGGGCCGGATGGAGGTTCTCTCCTGAAGATGTGTCCCGCTCTTTCAGATTGGACTCGGAGGAGGTGGCAGCGCGGGAGACGATAGCCCAGAGGCTGTTCTACGAGGTGTCCATTCTGATACTTTTCTTAGTGATAGTGATATTCCGCTATGTATGCGGCATCGTATACGGCAGGAGATTCCATGGACTGAGTGCAAGGGAAAGACTGAGAAGGCGCCGGAGATCGGCAAGGCGGGCGGCAAAGAAGATTCTGAAACAAAAAGGCAGTAACAATGGCTCAGAAGACGGCGACGCGTCACGGGAACAGTAGGGCGCATCGGATATATGTGGTCCTGATACCGCTGCTGGTGCTGTCGGCGGTGGTCAACCTGTTCTATGGGGCGGTTCCTATTCCTCCCGGAGAGGTGATGGACATTCTCTTCGGAGACGGCGGGGACAACCCTGCATGGCGTATTATCATCACGGGCTCCCGTCTGCCCCAGGCTGCGACGGCCATGCTTGCCGGGGCGGCTCTTGCTGTGAGCGGACTCCTGTTGCAGACTCTGTTCCACAACCCTCTGGCAGGTCCGTCCATCCTCGGAGTCAGCGACGGAGCCAATCTCGGGGTGGCTCTCGTGATGCTTGCCTTCGGAGGCTCCGTGGGGTCATTCGGCGGCTATATGGCTACTGTCGCGGGAGCGCTTGCCGGGGCTTTCGCAGTATTGGCGGTAATAGTGTTTTTCTCCAAGAAGGTAGGGAACAGTGTGATGCTGCTTATCATCGGCATCATGGTGGGATACCTCGTCTCCTCCTGCATATCCATATTGAATTACTATGCATCGGCGGACAAGGTCCGGCAGTTCGTGATGTGGGGGATGGGGGATTTCTCGGCTGTGTCTCCCGATTCACTGCCGTTCTTCGCTGCGGCTGCCCTTGTCGGTCTGCTGTACTCTCTGCTGCTCGTCAAGTCGCTCAACGCCCTGCTGCTCGGCGAGAAGTATGCGGCGAACCTCGGAGTCAATGTCGCCGCGGCACGCATCTCTGTGCTGGTCTGCACCGGCCTGATGACTGCTGTTGTGACAGCTTTCTGCGGTCCGATATCCTTTATCGGACTGGCTGTCCCTCATGTGGCCCGTATGCTTTCAGGCACTTCTGACCATACGGTGCTGGTTCCTGCCACGATGCTGTCAGGAGCCTGCATCGCATTGATATGCAACGCTCTCACCGTTATTCCCGGGACGGGTACCCTTTTGCCCTTGGGTGCCGTGACTCCTCTCTTCGGGGCTCCGGTGATAATCTATGTTATCATGAACCGCAAGCGGATCCAATATTTCAACTGATATGCCTGCAAAAGTGAACCATATCCCCGTTTTGACTGCCTCTTCCTTGGCCATAGGCTATCCTGTCGGGAAAAGTCAGGGGCAGTGGAAGGTGGTGCATCCCTGTGTGGAGTTCTCACTCTTTTCAGGAGAACTTACGTCTCTGATAGGACTAAACGGTGCCGGTAAGTCCACGCTCATCCGTACCCTGTGCGGATTTCAGCCCCCGCTGCGCGGTTCAGTGACAGTGAAGGGCCGCGGAATAGAGACTTTTTCGCCCCATGAGTTTGCTCTGACTGTGGGAGTGGTACTGACAGACAGGACCAATGCAGGAGGTCTTACGGTAAGAGAGTTGGTATCGCTTGGCCGGCAGCCCCACACCGGCTTCTTCGGCCGGCTTGGAGAGAGTGACCGGCGGGTGGTCTCGGAAGCGATGTCTGCTGTAGGAGTAGCCCATAAGGCGGATTCCTATGTCTCGGAGCTGTCAGACGGTGAGCGGCAGAGGGCGATGATCGCCAAGGCTCTGGCTCAGGAGTGTCCGCTGATAGTGCTGGACGAGCCTACGGCATTTCTCGATGTGGCCAGCAGGATAGAGACGATGGAACTGCTGCACCGCACGGCCCGGGAGCAGGGCAAGGCGATACTTTTGTCCACTCACGATATAGACAATGCCCTGATGTATTCGGACCGGCTGCTGCTGCTCTCTTCCGGGACAGCCGTGGTGGCGGGAGCTCCTGAGGACTTGGTCTTGGACGGAAGTCTCGGGGAGTTCTTCGGAAGGAGGGGAATGAATTTCGACTTGCGCTCCGGCCGTCTGTCCACCGGCGTGTCCGGGCCTGAGGTCGGGGTAGACGGAGATGGCCTTACAGCCCGCTGGATGGCCAATGCATTGGCCCGCAACGGCTTCACACCTGTGCTTCCTGCAGCAGGACTGCCTTGTGTACACTGCGTCTCGGCTGTGTGCCTCGAAGTGACGGCAGCCGGTGGAGTGGAGCCAGTGACTGTGCAGAGCATTTCCAGGGCAGTGTCGCTCCTTGCAGATGATATCTAATTCAGAGGCAGGGGCTGAAAATATTTTCTCCTGTAGCCTTCCATAAGATCCGGATGGAATACCGCCGCCAAGTCAGCGAGAATCCATGCCGGGTGCAGGACTATGTCATCGTAGTAGGTGGAAGAAAAGGTGTTGCAGCCGAAGATGCGGTGCTGGCGGAATGCCTTGAACTGCGTATACAGATGATACTCTTCCTGAAGGGAAGCGTAGGTCATGGGACGTTCGCTCCAGTATTTGAGAACCCAGATATCGGCGTCGATGCCCTCCTTGAGTACATTCTCGAAAGACATGTTGACATTGGCCGTGGAGGCATTGTTCCCGAAGATGTAGTCAGCTCCTGCATCCTCGTAGAGCCGGACCATGTAGCTCGCACCGCCAGGAACGTCCCACGAGGCTCCGTACTTGCGTTCGGCCAGCAGGGTGGGGCGGTGGGAGTCTCCGCCGCGGTCTTCTATGTGCTGTGTTACCTTGTTCTTGATATCATTGTACTCGGATTCCGCTTTTAGAAAGAGTGAGTCTGCTTTCTCAGGGCAGTCGAGCAGGGCTCCGAAGAGCCGCACCCATTCGGTCCTGCCGAGCGGGAGATTCTCCATATAGTCGGCTGCCTCAATGATGGGTATGCCGAGTTTGCCGGCGGCTCCGTAACCGCTGTTTGCGAAGGGAGAGGCGATGATGACCTGGCCGCCTGCGTCCGCTATCCGCTCGATGCTGGGTGAGACGGAGTTGCCGCAGTCTATGATGGTGCCTGCTGCGATGCCGCGCCTGACGGCTCCGCATGTCATATATTCGGGCTCGCATACTCCGGCTATGCGGCCGGCTTCCCCGAGCATGTCTATGATCGAGGCGTGTACCGAAGAGTAGACGATAATCCGGTCTATGGGGGTGCGTATGAGTGTGCCCTCAGGAAGGTTGGCCGGCAGCGTGCTGTCGGAGGGGACGAGGATATAACGGTGAAGCAGGCGGGCGGTGTCCCAAGGGTTGGTGATGTCCGCGATGGTGCAGTTGCCGAGGTCAGTGATGGAGAGGTAGGCGGCGTATCTCATAGGCAGTGGCTGACCGTCTTCTGTGTGCGTCTGTCCTCCGCCGCAAGAGGTAAGGACGGTGAGGACTGCAGCGGTCAGCATGGATGACAGGAGTGATGCGGGTCTCATATTTTCTGTTCTGATTTTGCAGGCAAATATAGCTTAATATTGGATAAATGGCCGCCGAGGACTATATTTGCGGACTCAGACATGAGTATGGGCAAGCAAAAAACGATAGAAGATCAGATACTTGCAGCTTCCTATGTCAGCATCATCGGCAACGGAGTGCTGTCTGTGGCCAAGATAGTCACGGGTATCATAAGCGGCAGTTTTGCCGTGATAGGCGACGGTATAGACTCCGCTTCAGATGTCGCTGTGTCCGTAGTCATGATAGCTGCCGCCAAGATCATGGGCCGTAAACCCAACAAGAAGTATGTCTACGGCTATGCCAAAGCCGAGTCCATCGCTACTAAGATCCTTTCGATGCTTATCTTCTTCGCGGGAGCGGAGATGTTTATCTCTGCGCTCGGTCATCTCTTCTCACATGAGGAAAGAGTCATGCCCGGTGCCGTGGCTGTTTACGTGACCGTGGCCTCCATCGTCTGCAAGCTCCTGCTGTCTGTGTACCAGACGCGGGTAGGCCGCCGGACCGGCTCCTCCATGCTGGTAGCCAACGGAGTCAACATGCGCAACGACATGATCATCTCGCTGAGCGTCCTTGTCGGCCTGTTCTTCTCGTTTATCCTTGATCTGCCGGTGCTCGACTCAGTCACGGCGCTGCTCGTAAGCTGCTTTATCGTCCGCTCTTCGATTAAGATCTTCATGGACTCCAACATCGAGCTGATGGACGGTGTCAAGGACGTCTCCGTCTACCAGAAAATCTTCGATGCCATCAGCAAGGTCGACGGCATCAGTAACCCGCACCGTGTCCGCTCCCGCAGCATCGGTGGCAAATACATGATTACTCTCGATGTTGAGGCTGACGGCAGCATGACCCTCTCCGAGGCCCACGCCCTTGCCAACCAGATCGAGCAGAACATCCGCGGGAGTATCCCCGAAGTCTACGACATAGTCGTCCACATCGAGCCCTTCGGTACGCATCCGGAGGATGTGTTCGGGGTCAAATAGAAGATGTGCCGTCTCTGTGAAAGAGACCGTACGACAGGTCAACACCCACGGACAGATATGGATAGAGATTAAAACTTGACGGATTTTGTCAATTTTGTAAGAAAAACTGTGAGTTTTTTTGTCTGTGTACTAAGAATAATTAACTTTGCACCAATGTACAAAAACGATGTGCCGTCTCTTTCACAGAGACAGTACATTGTAAAAGTGTCTGCGCATACGGTAAACTATTGATTAACAGGTGGTTAATTAAAAGTTTAGGAGCCAGGACTATATCTTCTCTATATTTTAGCACTATCAGAGATGAACTTGATCGACAGTCCGGAATTAATCCGCAGCAAGGTCTTTCAGATATTCCGTCAGTTACTCTCGGAAGTGTCATCCGTGGGTTGCAAAGCGTTGAGCGGAGCTGAGATAGAAGCTCTGTCTTCCTGCTGCAGCGTCTTTGCCTGCGCATTCCCGGGAAGCGCGGAAGAAGCTGCTGCCAAGAATATGCTGTTTCAGATCTGGGAAGAAGGAGAACGGCGGGTAAGCGGGGGCGAGTTGACAGCTGAGGCCATGTACACCGTCCTTGCCATGTACCATGTCGCCTATTCTACAGAAGTGTCTTCTGCATACGGCTCTTTTGCTGAAAAATGTGACCGCATGGCATCAAGCATGACGGCGGAACTGTGTAAAGGAAATGCTGGCCTTGCCGAGGAGGCGGCGGCAGTTATGCTCGCTTCCAATCTGTATTGCTATGCACTTCCGGAAGATATGGAGGATGATGCTGTAGTCGGATATTGCCGTGAGAAAATAGAAGTCTGGAACTCTGCCGCGGCAAATCTGCCGGAGAAATTTGCTTCCTCTCAGCAGGAGATGTCCGTAATGCAGTGCCTTCTTGCTGCCGAGTATGCCGGGTTTATCGGAGGGGGGCTCAGACCTGTCCTTCCTGCACCGGCTCAGCTTTCTACGACTGAAGGCCTGAGCGCTCTGTGCCGTATCATAGCGCATCGCATGGATGATGCGGAGGCACTTCTCAATGCTGTATGCGCCCTCGAGGACAGGCTGACGTCAGGATTCCAAGGCTGTTGCGCGGCAGCTTCTCTTGTCGAGGCTCTATGTGCCCTGCATGCTGTTTCCGAAGAAAGACTTGTGCTCAACTGCGCTTGACGATCGATTGAATCTGTTTATGAAAGACCTCCTCTACCCATTGTCGTCCCTGCTTATATCGATAGTAGTAGGACTTATATATATCCCCAAAATAGTAATAATCAGTAAGCGGAAGAACCTGTACGATGAGTCAGGAGGCCGTAAACCGCATAAAGGCAACATTCCGAGAATTGCTGGAATGGCGTTTTTCCCTGCGTTTATCGTGGCGTTCTTTGTCCCTTTCGCTGCTGCCACTATATTCAGCAGCGACTATCATATCCTGCTTCACTCCGAATACATACTGCAGATAGGAATGCTGATGACTGGCCTCAGCCTGTTGTATATGATGGGTTTTGTGGATGACCTTATCAGCGTGAGCTGGCGGAGGAAGTTCCTGATACAGTTCTTTGCGGCGCTTATGCCTGTGTTGGCAGGCATGGGGATTGATACCATGGACGGACTCTTCCTGCTGGACGGAGTCGGACCTTGGGCCGGTGCCGCCATTACAGTGTTTGTAGTGATGCTGCTGATCAATGCCTATAACCTGATAGACGGTATTGACGGTCTGTGCTCCTCTCTGTCGATTTTCGCTACAGCCGTACTCGGAGCGTGGTTCCTTACACACGGATATTTGGTTTACGGATTAGTCAGCACTTCCATTGCCGGTATTACTGCCGTGTATTTCTACTACAATACCACCCACGGACAGTTCCGCACATTCATGGGAGATACCGGCTCGACCAACTTAGGTTATATCATCGCCTTCCTCTCCCTTGCATTCTACAACGCTGTGACAGACTCCGAGGCATCCACTGTCTATGGCACAGGCATCAGCCATCCGCTGTCGATATTGCTTGGAATCGTGGCCCTGCCCCTCTTCGATACGGCCAGAGTCTTCGCAGTGCGTATCTCCAAAGGACTCTCTCCTTTTCATCCGGACAAGCGCCACCTGCATCATAAGCTCTTGGATCTCGGCCTCACACACCTGCAGTGTACCCTCATCTGCTTCGCCCTGCAGGGATGCTACTTCGGCCTCAACTATGTGATGAGGAATGTCGACGTAAACATCGTGTTGCTGGCGGATCTCGGGTTCATGGTGGCTTATGTGGGGGTGATCGATCTGTTGGTGAGCCATTATACGAAGGAGAGGGCTCGCTATGATAGTAAATAGTAATAAGTGGCTTCAAGATGGAAAGAAAAGGAAACAGTAGTCTATTATTCTGTACTAGGATACGTTTGGAAGAAACTTGTTCAAATATTGTGAACCAATCTTATAAGTTGCTGTGTTATGTGAGAGACTATTATTTAATACCATGAAATATTTAGAGTAGGATTAAACAGTATACAATAATTAATATAAAGTGACAAAGACTAATAACAATTTTTGGACATGTAAATGTTTGAAAAGGTGAGGTGTGTGTACGTTATAGATTATGTAATATTATATCTGTTTTGGAGACATATATAAACTATAAATACAAAATTTAATGGTAAAATAACAATGAATAAGATTGTTTATTTGGGGATGATCGCAGATATAATGCATCCTGGATTGATAAATATTATACATGAGGGCAGTAAATATGGAGATGTGATGATAGGTCTCTTTACTGATAAGGCGATAGCAACGCATAAAAGATTGCCATATTTGAGTTATGAGCAACGTAAAACAGTTGTTGAGAGTATTAATGGAGTATCGCAAGTTGTGCCTCAGGATGAATGGAGCTATGTCCCTAATTTACTTAAATATAAACCGGATTATATAATACACGGAGATGATTGGCTTGAGGGGCCGGAAAAGTATTTGCGTTCAGAAGTTATCGAGGTTATGAAAAGTATAGGGGGACAAGTTATTGAAGTCCCTTATACAAGAGGCATAACATCTTCAGGGTTAGCTAAGGAATTGAATTCATTGGGTGTCACACCTGAAGCAAGAATGAAGACACTACGCAGACTTATTACAGCTAAACCAATTGTTAGAATTCTTGAATCACATTGCGGTCTTACGGGTCTTATTATTGAACATACATCCATTAATGTGAACGGATATGTTAAAGAATTTGATGGAATGTGGTCTTCTTCATTGACAGATTCAACGTCGAAAGGAAAACCTGATATTGAGGCTGTGGATTTAACAACGAGACTGCATGACTTGAATGATACTTTGGAAGTTACAACCAAACCAGTTATTTTCGATGGTGACACCGGTGGGAAAATAGAGCATTTCACTTTTACAGTAAGAACATTGGAGAGATTGGGCATATCTGCCGTAATCATAGAGGATAAGGTTGGACTGAAACAGAACTCTCTTTTTGGAACGGATGCTGTTCAGACTCAAGACACCATAGATGGTTTTTGTAGCAAGATACGTGCAGGTAAGGCTGCACAAGTTACTCGGGACTTTATGATTATAGCCAGGATCGAGTCATTAATAGCCGGAAAGTCTGTTGAAGACGCGTTGGAACGTGCTTTTGCTTATGTAGAAGCCGGTGCAGATGGAGTTATGATACATTCTAAGAATAAAGATGGTATTGATATCAAATCTTTCTGCGAACGTTTCAGAGAAAAGGATGATCATACTCCAATAGTTGCAGTTCCAACTACGTATAATCAATACACAGAAAAGGAACTGGCAACATGGGGAATCAATATCGTGATATATGCGAACCATATGCTTCGCAGCGCTTATCCAGCAATGGTTAACTGCGCTAAATCCATTCTCGAGCATGACCGTTGTAAGGAGGCATCAGAAGAATACTGTATGCCTGTAAAAGAAATTTTGAATTTGATTCCAGGTACAAAGCAAAAGTAAGTATACGATGATAACTCCAGCATTTTTTATTGATAAATTGCAATCTTCCGGGATATCATTTTATACCGGAGTGCCGGATTCGTTACTTAAAAATCTGTGTGCATATATAGCAGATCATACGGATTCTGATAAAAATATCGTTGCCGCAAATGAAGGAAATGCAATAGGTCTTGCGGCCGGACATTACTTGGCTACAAACGAGATACCAGTAGTGTATATGCAAAATTCAGGAGAAGGTAATATCATTAACCCTATGGCGTCTTTGACTGATCCTGAAGTGTATGGAATACCGATTCTTCTAATAATAGGGTGGCGAGGCCAACCTGATGTCAAGGATGAACCTCAGCATATAAAGCAGGGCAAGGTGACGATTCCTTTGCTTGAGGTAATGGGGGTCAAGTACGATATCCTTGATAAGGAAGAGTCTGTGGCAGAGAAGCAGATAGATAGTGCGGTGAAATATATGCGGGACAGACAGGAATGTTTTGCGTTGATAATAGAGAAAGACACATTTAGTCCCTATTCTTTGCGGCAACAAGCAGTAAGCAACTTGGCAATATCACGAGAGGATGCGATTAAAACAGTGACATCATATCTGGATGATAAAGATGCTGTTGTTTCCACTACGGGCATGATATCTCGTGAATTGTTTGAATACCGGACGTTCATGCGCCAAGAACATGAAAAAGATTTCCTGACAGTCGGATCTATGGGGCATGCGTCTCAAATAGCATTGGGCGTTGCCTTAGCCAAGCCGGAACGCAGAATTTGGTGCTTTGATGGAGATGGTGCGATTATAATGCATATGGGTTCAATGGCTATTATTGGAGACAAATCACCGCGCAATCTAGTTCATGTTGTGTTCAACAATGGAGCCCATGATTCTGTGGGCGGTCAACCAACAGTGGGATTAAAAATAGACTTGCCGGCAATAGCCCGTGCCGTTGGATACCGGCATGTGTATTCTGAATCTGAAATGTCAGGTTTGGAAAAGACGTTGAATATTATTAAGAATACGGAAGGACCAGTATTCTTGCAAGTTTGCGTTAAGAAAGGTAACAGGCCTGATTTGGGAAGACCGACAACAACCCCTATTCACAATAAAAAAGCATTCATGTCTTTTCTGGAAGATTGATGAGAGTAGCACTGATTTCAGATATCCATGCCAATCTTACGGCATTATCAGAAGTTTTGGAGGATGTCAGGCGGCAGAATATTTGTTCGGCAATATTGTGCGGGGACTTGATTGATTATGGGCCTCGTCCGAATGAGGTGGTTTCGAAAGTTCGCGAATCATCGTTACATCTATATGCAAATATATGGGGGAATCATGAGGCTTCGCTTTTTCAGAAAGACCTTTCCAAATTTTCATCTGACAGAGGTAGGAAGTCCTTGATGTATACTAAGTCAATTCTTTCGTCAGGAACACTTGAATATATACGTCATGATATGGAATGCTCCGGGCGGGTAGAGCTGGAAATAAATGGTAAAACAATGCTGGTGGTGCATGGCAGTATCGACAATCCTATGTGGGGTAAAATATCAGTATCGGAAATCGATGACGTGCAGTATTCTGCTTACGATTATATCATAAGCGGACATACACACATTCCTCATTATATCGAAAATTACTACCCTGCAGAATTACCGGCTCTAAGGAATAAAAAGAAAACTGTCTTTATAAATCCAGGTTCTGTCGGGCAGCCAAGAAATCAGTGCTCATTATCACAATATGGAATATTAGATGTGGAAACAGGTTGCTATGAACAGAGGCGTATACTATACGACATCAGTTTGGAGCAATCCTTTTTTTCAAAGGAGACAGATCCTTTTTACAGAGATAGATTGAGAACCGGAATATAATATTGTTAAAAAGGGATTAAAAATGAATTTGTATGTAATAAGCGGTGCCACAGGAATGACAGGAAGTGAGTTGGCACGTAGGCTTCTTGAACAAGGACATATCATTGTAGGATTTGATAATTTCTTTGCCAGTTCTATTGATACGGTAGCTGATATATTGGAGAATCCAAAATTCTTTTTTTATGAATATGATTTGAACTCCATGATGCAAATGGAGAAAATATCAGATAAGGTTTTAGAATTGAAAAAGAAAGAGAATCCGGACAGACTGGTATTTATTAATTGTGCTGCGGTAGTTCATACCAAGCATTTTTATAAAATAGAGCATACTTTCCAGACAAACGTGGTGTCGATGAAGGCTTTTTTGGATCAGGCCATAGCATTGAAAGCAGACACATACATCAACTGTTCAACTTCAGAAGTTTATTCAATGCAGTCTTGGAATCTGAATGGGGGTGTCAAGGAATCGGACTATTTAGTCATGGCGACAGCAGAACATAGCCAAAGGACTAGTTATGCCGTGGGTAAATTGCTTACAGAATTTTTCTTGAAAGATGCGGTGGATAAAAAATATATTAAAGGATGTTCTATACGATTCGCAAATGTGTACAGCAGGCATGAACGGTTTGCGGAGCACATCATACCTCATATCATAGACAATCTGCTTGAATCTCGAAGTGTGACCCTTTTAGAAAATTCTAAAATCAATAAAAGGACCTTCCTTCACAATATTGATAGTTGCCGTGCCGTGATGGCACTGATGAATACGCCACAAGCTCTTGATGGAAGTGTATATAATGTGGCGACAGACGAAGAAGTGTCAATAATCGAATTGGTTAAGATTATCGCACATAAGATGGGAGTCAATAATGCTGAAATAAGATTTGATGGATATCGACAGTCCGATCCGGAAAGACGGCTTTTGAATACCGATAAGATCAGAAACCGTACAGGATGGTCTCCTATCATTAACTTGGATGAAGGGTTGGATATGTGCATAGCATCTATAAAAAAATGAGGAGTTTGATTATTACCGTGGCAGGCCTGTCCTCAAGGTTCAACAGGGATTTGGACAAACCTGTGCTGAAGTGTCTTTATTACCGTAAGTCTTATAAAGCGTCTCTCCTATATCAGCTTGTTAGAAAGGCGGGTGATATAGATGAGATAGTAATTGTAGGTGGCTATCTTTACAACGATTTAGAAAAATTTGTCAGAACGTATTTTAGTAAGAGTGCATCTAAAATACGACTAGTATTTAATCAGCATTTTGATGATTTCGGCTCAGGATACAGTCTGCTTAAAGGTATAGAAAATGTAAATGATTTGTCAGACGAGGTAATCTTTGTAGAGGGCGATCTGTTTTTCGATATGGAAAGTTTCAAGGAGGTAATCTACTCATCAAAGAATGTAATAACTATCAATCATGAGCCGATTTATGCAGATAAAGCTGTAGCCATTTATCTTTCCGAAAAAGGAAATCCTCGTTATATTTATGATACCAGTCATGAGGTATTGCAAGTCAACGAGCCTTTTAAAGCTATTTTCAATTCAGGGCAAATTTGGAAATTTCTCTCAGTGCGGGAATTGAAAAAAATATGTAAGACTTTGTCTGAGCCAAGATTGCAAGGGACAAATTTAGAAATTATCCAAACCTATTTTAATAATATGAATATCCGTGATATTGATATTGTAACCATCAGGAACTGGATAAATTGTAACACTGTCGCTGATTACGACAAAGTAGAAAATCAGATTTAATTGTTATAGAAATGAAGATTCTAAATGAAAAACTACAGCAGTTAAAGAAAAAAATCTCTGAAGGAGATACTTTAACTGTAATGATTATAGGATTGGGAAGTGTTGGCACATTTTTACTTGATTATTTGGTGTCGCGTTCCGACCCAAAGTTGAGAATTATTGTAGTTGGCAGGAGCTATGACAAAATGGAAAAGGATGTGAACATAGTCAGGACTGCAGCAGCTATTCGGGGCCAGTTAAGAAGTGAAATTATAATTGCTGATGGATGTGATTTAAATGATCCTGAATCTATCTCCGGCCTGTTAAAGAAGCATTCACCTGATTTTATAGTTAACAGCAGCAGGGTTTACCCAGGTCTGAAGTATGGCAGCATTTCGTGGTCCAATCTGAGGGCTTACGGAATATGGACACCTCTTTCGATTCGGTTTGCAAGAAATATCATGGAGGCGTACGCTTCGACAGGTTGTCACGCAATCACTATAAATACATCTTATTCTGATGCTGTTATCCCATGGCTGAAGTCCGCTGGCCGTTGCTACTTTGACTTTGGAAGTGGTAACTTGAATCATTTAATACCCAGAATAAAATTTGCAGTGGCGGAAGAGTTTGGAGTTGATAATCTTAATGAGATAGATGTAACACTTGTAGCCAGTCATTTCCACGATGTCGTAATCTCCAAGGAAGGCCATGCTGAAGGCCAGCATTTGCTACTTGACATTAACTATAATGGGAGTCATTTGGATGTAGACCAAGAGAAAATCTTCAGGGCATGCTCAATCCCTATGCCAATTGATCAGAAACGGAATATGATGAATGCGTCAAGCAATTACAATATAATTAGCTCGCTGATAAAAGCAATAAAGTATAACACAAAAGTAAAAGTCCATTCGCCAGGTGTGAATGGAGAGATAGGAGGATATCCGGTGATTATAGACGGTAGTACAGTTGTGCCGACAGCGTATTATGATACAACTTTCTCGATAGACGAGATGCGTAACACAAACCGAAAGTCAATATACTGTGATGGCATAGAAAATATTGAGAACGGGTGTCTTATATATACTGATGAGCTTGTTGATAAAGTGAAATCCGTATTTCATTGTAATCTGCCTAAAAAGGTATGTTTTGATGAGATTGATACAGTCGCAGAGTTTTTAATAAAAAACATAATTGAGAAGCGGCTGAACAGTTGATACCTCCCTGTCATTTATAAAAGTTACTTAATGATGAATTTAACCAGTTTGCCTAAAATAGTAGATTCAAGAGGTAATCTTTCATTTGCGGAAAATGGCACGCAGGTGCCATTTGAAATCAGAAGAGTTTATTGGATCTATGACGTGCCTGGAGGAACAGATAGAGGCGGACATGCGTACCGTGAGAATACAGAGCTTGTTATTGCATTGTCCGGCAGTTTTGACGTTCTACTGGATGACGGAAGTAGAGTTGAGCGATTTAATCTGAATCGCTCGTATTATGGTCTGCTGATACCAAAAATGATATGGAGAACAATGGAGAATTTTTCAACAAATTCGTTAGCGCTCGTGCTGTCATCAACAGAGTATAGTGAATGTGATTATATAAGGGATTATCGGGAGTTTCTTAAAGCTTTAAAATGAGAAAGACAACAGTTTTTGACTGCACTCTGATAGAGATGGACAAACATCACAGCGACTTCAAAGGTAATATTACCGTAGTGGAGAATGGGAAGACCGTTCCCTTCAATGTCAAACGCGCGTATTATCTTTACGATGTACCCGGCGGTGGTTCCCGCGGCTCCCATGCGCACAAGGAACTTCAGCAACTTATAATAGCAGCGAGTGGCAGTTTTGATGTTACTTTGGATGACGGAAATGTGAAAAGGACATTTACGTTGAACCGTCCGTATCAAGGTCTTTTGGTTGTTCCTGGCATATGGAGAGACCTGAACAATTTCTCAGCAGGATCCGTTTGTCTTGTCCTCGCATCAGAAAAGTATGACGAGAATGACTATATCCGTGACTATGATGATTTTTTTAATTGGAAAAAGCAACAATAGAGAAATGTCATATTTTATACATCCGACATCAGACGTTCATACAAAAAGAATAGGAAAAGACACAAAGATATGGCAGTACTGTGTGGTTTTTCCAAAGGCGAATATAGGCAGCAATTGTAACATTTGTGCAAATGTCCTTATTGAGAATGACGTCATTATAGGTGATAATGTAACAGTCAAATCAGGAGTACAATTATGGGATGGTGTGACAGTCGAGGATGATGTATTCATTGGGCCAAATGTTACTTTTACAAATGATCTTATACCAAGATCAAAACATTATCCAGAAATATTTGAGAAGACAATAATAAAAAAAGGAGCCTCTATTGGCGCAAATTCGACAATTGTCGCGGGAGTTACTATAGGGAAGTATGCGTTTGTAGGTGCGGGAAGTGTTGTTACAAAAAATATTCCCGCAAACACATTATGGTATGGAAATCCTGCAAAGTTGATAAAGTACATATCGGATGATGGAAAAATGTTTGGGACATTAGTGGAACTCCAGAATTATCAAAAAAATAATAAAGATTAATTTGTCAATGATTAAATTTTTGGATTTACAGAAGGTTACAGCGAAGTATGCTGATGAGGTTCATCAAGCCGTTCAGAGAGTGGTCGATTCCGGTTGGTATCTTCAAGGTCAGGAAAACTTAAATTTTGAGAAACATTACTCAGAATATATTGGGACAAAGTATTCGATTGGAGTTGCAAACGGCTTAGATGCACTTATATGGATTCTTCGTGGCTATATAGAGTTGGGCGTGATGACCCCTGGGGACGAGGTGATTGTGCCTGCGAATACATATATCGCTACAATTTTGGCTATAACAGAGAATGGTCTTAAACCGATTCTTGTTGAGCCGGATATTAATACATATCAAATAGATGACAATCAGATTGAATCGGTCATTACTCCAAGGACGAAAGCTATAATGATAGTCCATCTTTATGGCCGTTGTGCATATACGGACAGAATAGGAAAAATCTGTAGTAAATACAATCTTAAGCTCCTCGAAGATAACGCTCAGGCTCACGGATGCCTGTTCAATGGAAGGAGAACAGGATCTTTAGGAGATGCCGCGGCCCACAGTTTTTATCCTGGTAAGAACCTTGGTGCGCTTGGAGATGCCGGAGCTGTGACTACTAATGACAAGGAACTTGCGGATACAATACGAGCCTTGGCAAATTATGGCTCGACTAAAAAATACGTGTTTAAGTATATTGGCCGTAACAGCCGTCTCGATGAGATTCAGGCTGCAGTATTGGATGTAAAACTTCAATATCTGGATGAGGATAATGCCTTGCGCAAGCAAGTAGCCAGATATTATATGGAGAATATAAAGCATCCGGATATAATCCTGCCTAAGGTAGATGATTGGGACGGTCATGTGTTCCATATTTTCCCAATACGCAGCAGCAGGAGGGATAATCTTCAGAAGTATCTTATAGAGAATGGTATCCAGACCATCATCCATTATCCGATACCACCACATAAGCAAGAGTGTTACAAAGATTGGAACAGTTTGTCGTTTCCTATAACAGAAAAAATTCATCAAGAGGAATTGAGTCTGCCGATTAGTCCTGTCTTAGATATGGATGAAGTAAATATTGTTGTAGGCGTTATTAATGCATTTTAAATGAAAGAATACATTAAGACTCATTTGCCGTGCTCTGTCGTGTCGTTTATCCAATATTTAATTCGTAACTTTGTTAAGTTTTGCGAATACATATCTGTGTTGTGTCAGCCGATTAGGTTCAAAAAGAGTCTTATAAAATTACGGGATAAGCAGGTTTATAATGTTGCGTTTTTTGTAGTTCACAGTTCGGTTTGGAAATATGATTTCCTATATCAGTTAATGCAGCAGCATAAAAAATTCAAACCGCTTATAGTCATATGTCCAGTTGTGAATTATGGAAAAGAAAATATGCAGATGGAGATAGAGAGAAATATTCAGTATTTTGAGCAAAAGGGCTATGATATGATATGTGCGTATGATATAAAAACCGGACGGTATTTGGATATTAAAAAGGAAGTAGAAATTGATATCATATTTTATACGAATCCTTATAAATATCTGATTGATAGAAGGTATTATATTGATAAATTTTTAGATAAATTTACCTGCTACGTTCCGTATTCGGCAAGTGTCTGTTGTGATTCCTCACAATTCAGACTGAGCTTTTATTCAATGTTGAGCAAGTTTTATTTAGAAAATACATTGTCACAACAAATTGCAAAAAGAGAGATGCTGAACAAAGCGCGCAATACAAAGGTGGTAGGATTCCCTGTACTGGATGCAATATTTGACAATTCTGTTAGAAGAGATGTGTGGAAGCATCCTCAGAAATTTAAGATTATCTGGGCACCGCATCATTCATTTGATGCAGGATGTTCAATTCACTTTTCCAGTTTTTTGCAAGTGTCTGATTGTATGTTGAAAATAAGAAACAGATATAAAAAAGATATACAGATTGCATTCAAGCCGCATCCTTTACTGTATATCAAGTTGCTTAATTTATGGGGTAAGGGAAAAACTGATGAGTATTATCAAGCTTGGGCAGACGGAGAAAATTCACAATATGAAGATAGTGAGTATGTTGACCTTTTTAGGACATCGGATGCAATGATTTTTGATAGTGTATCCTTTATATATGAATATTTGTATACTCAAAAACCTTCGTTATTTATTTACAGTAATAGTATTGACGAACAGCTTAATGACTTTGGGAAAGCAGCTTTACAGTGCCATCAGTTTGCAGTTTCAGTATCAGATATAGAGAAATTTATATTGCAGGTAATTAATCAGGCGCAAGATCCTTTGCAGGAAAAGAAGAAAGCATTTTTCCAAAATAATATTGTTCCACCTAATGCTAAAACAGCATCAGAGAATATTTTAATGGATTTGTTATCAGTGTTATCGTAAAGCAGTGACAGCAAATACAATTAAACAGAAAACAGTAAGAGGAATCTTGTGGAATTCAATTGAAAAATTCCTAGTTAAAGGTTCTTCATTTATTATAAGTATTATTCTGGCCAGAATACTATCACCATCGGATTATGGTTTGATAGGAATGCTGGCGGTGTTTATATCACTATCTAATGTCTTTATAGAAAGTGGCCTGAGTAAGGCTTTAATCCAAAAGCAGAACTGTACTGATACTGATTATAGTACGGCATTTTATACTAATATTATAATATCAATTGTAATTTATGTAATATTATATTTTGCAGCTCCTTATGTGGCGAAATTTTACCATGAACCGCAATTGTGTGCCATATTGAGAGTCCTTTCAGTTAATTTTGTATTAGGTTCGTTAAATGTAGTCCAGAGAACAAAATTGATGTCAAGAATGGACTTTAGATCTTTGGCATTTGTGAATTTTATCGGAACAGTTTCTGGCGGAATTATTGGGATTATAATGGCGTATTCGGGATGCGGTGTATGGTCTTTAGTTGGGCAGAGTATAGCTGTGACCTTTGCGACAATAATATTTTTCCCAATCTATTCTAAGTGGAGGCCGCAGATGCAATTTTCAAGACAGTCTTTTAACCACTTATTCAAATTTGGATCAAAGCTGTTGATCTCTGGGACCGTAGCGACTGTGGTTAACAATATTAGTACAATAGCTATTGGTAATATATATAGGACTAGTCAGCTCGGCTTTTATACAAGGGCATCTCAGTTTTCAGAAATGGTAGCTTTTACGGTGAATGATGTAATGGGTACAGTGACATTTCCTGCCTTAAGCGAGCTTCAGAATAATACTGATAGGATGATAGCTGTCTATAAAAAGTCATTGTATTTTACGGCATTCATAATATTCCCAGTTATGACAATGATGGCTCTTCTGGCAAAGCCACTTGTACTTTTGCTTCTTACAGAAAAATGGTTGCCGTGTGTTGCTCTTATGCAATTGCTTTGTATTGCAAGGATGTTTACTCCCTTGTCGGCTATTAATATGAATTTATTAAATGCAATAGGGCGGTCAGATCTTTTTATGAAAGTGGATTTGAGCAAAATACCGATTATTCTTGTGTCTTTAGCGATAACTATTCCAATAAGTGTAAAGGCAATATGTGTCGGAAATCTGGTGACAACCATAATTTGTTTTTTTATTAATACTTACTACCCTGGAAAAATGTTTGGGTATGGTGCGTTGGAACAGATTAAAGATTATTGGAAACTATTTGTGGCAATAATTCTCATGAGTTTTGTAATTTATGTGGTATGTATGCTTATTATTAATATCTGGATACAGATCTTTGTCGGGGTTATTGTCGGATGTGGAGTATATTTTATAAGCTGTCTTTTTCTCAAGGCTGTGACAATAAAGGAAATAAAGTCGGTTTTTAATGTAAAATAGTTTTGATATGCATCATACTCCAATAGTGTCGGTGTGCGTAATAACATACAATTCTTCATTATATGTTATAGAGGCTCTTGAAAGCATAAAAAGGCAGACATATAAAGATATAGAGCTGATAGTTTCAGATGATTGCTCTAAAGACGGTACTGTCGAAGTGTGCCGGAAATGGCTGAATGAGAATGCTGAAAGATTTTTAAACGTAAAAATAGTAACAAGCGATATTAATACAGGAATCGGCAAAAATGCAAACAGGGCACTATATCAGTCAAGGGGAGAATGGATAAAACTAATAGCAGGAGATGATGCGTTGGTAGAAACGTGTATTGAAGAATATGTTAACGAAGTAGAGCAGCATCCCGATTACTTTTTTTTCCATTCATTATGTAATAGATATAAAGAAGAATTTGTAGAGCGTAATATGCTTCCTGCAATTAAAAATTATCCGATAAAAATTTACCGCGATTGTGATATTTATAGTCAGTATTTACAATATAGAAGTTTTTTACTCACATGCGGCATATTTGCGTGTACATGTTTTATAAATGCAAATATCTTAAAAAAAATTGGAGGCTATGAAGAATTAGTTCCAACTTGTGAGGATTGGCCTACGTGGATAAAAGTAAGTGAGCAGGGATACAAATTTTATTTTGTCGATAAGTCCTTGGTCAAGTATAGGGTAAATCAGAAGTCAGTTTATTCCGGTTCTGCAAATGAACGCGTCTTTCATAAATTCTACGAAGTGGAGAAAGAAGTATATAAGTTGTATATAAAAGCGCGGGCGCCCTTCTCAATAAGGGCGTACTGGAACTACTACTTTTTCATAAGGGATATGTTGACATTCTTGGGAATGACAAAGAATAATTTACTGAACAGGTTCATATTTAAGTCCCTAAATAAAATAGCTACCTTATGGAGAGACCATTTACAGATGGCGGGTAATTAAGATGGTGCTGTATATTGCGATAACGATAGCCTTGTTGCTGTTTTCATTCTGGGAACTGTTCTGTAATCCTCCTAAGATACGCAGAAGATATCTTTTATATATACTGTCCTTTGTTCTATGGTGCATCTCATTTCTGCGCTGGGATGTCGGAACGGACTGGGATTCTTATTTGGCAGTATACGAGGAGTGTAATAATATCAGTTGGTATGAGCCCGGTTTTCTATTCTTGAATAGACTGGTCCGAAATACGGTGGACAGTTATACCGTGCTATTGGCAATACTTGGAGGAATACTTTTTTATTTCCAGACAAAGGCAATAAAGTCACTGAGTCTTTATCCCGTTACTACCTTACTCGTCCTATTGGGAACGAACCTGTGCAATGTGTTCTTTGTCCGTCAGTTAGTGGCAGTGGCAATTATGCTGTACGCAGTGACACAAATAGAGCGGCGCAAACTTAAGAATTTCATACTGCTTGTAGGTGTTGCAACGCTGATACATGCGGCCTCCATCGCATTTCTCCCCGCATATTGGATCTATCACAGGAGGTTTACGGTAAAGCAGATAATCATCGCCTTGTCAGCAAGTGTGGCCATAGGCAGTGTCGGAGGTGCACTTATCTGGGGAGGAATAGGAGATCTATTGGGCGGTATTTTTGCAACGAAGATTGACATTTATTTGGCCGAGGGAGCGGACGCGTCGTTTAATTCAGGAATGAGTGCCGCAGTGTACAATATCCGTAGTATAGGTGGAAAGCTACTGCAGGTCGGTCTGTTTGCGGTTCTGATTGGTCCCCTGTACAGGGAAAGAACGCGAGGAATGATGAATCTGTTTCTGTTTGCGACAGTGATGCTGCCGCTGACGGTAAGTGTCTCGGTCTCGTTTGGCAGGATGTGGGTTCCCTATTTCCAACTGTCGATTTTTCTCATGACGTATGCTGTCGCATCGCAGAGGCGGTTCTCAAACAGAATGCTTCTTTTTATAGTATTATTTGTCATAACAATTGCGAGACTTTATCTTAAGTTGTTTGTAGATTATGACGGAGAGGCATATCTGCCATTTCAAACGGTATTTTCATTAATATTATGAAACGGATATTGTTTTTGTCAACGGCAAATTTGCATGTAAGGCATGGCGGTGCGTTGGCGACTCTTGCGTATTACAACGCGTTCAGATGCTTGTATGGGGAAAAAATAGAACTTGCAATGCCGTCCGAGTGGTGTTATGGCCCATATAGTTCCGCAATCCAGGTTCCTCAGCGAAAAAGGATATTGACGTATCTAAAGTTTCTTCAGGGACGTTTTCACCGGTACAGGGATTTTTTCAATGATTTTTTACGTAATAATTCGGATTGTTATGAAGCAGTGATACTCAACGGAGGGTTCTGTGCCGGAGATATGGTTCGGATGTTTCATTCTTACGGAATAAAGGTTGTCGTAATCCATCATAATTATGAACCGGAGTATCACATGGATAATAGGACGCTTCCTACATTGGGAGGCGTGACCTCATATTTCATTAGGAAGAATGAAAGCAAAGCTTACAGGAATGCGGATATAAATGCATATCTGACCAAGTCGGACATGGAGCTTCACGAAAAGAATTATGGAAAGGTTTCAAGTCCGCGTTATCTGCTCGGAGTATTTGAGCCAGAATCCGTACTGCTGTTTCCTGGAGAACTTAAAAATCAAGGGGAAAAAGAAAAGACTATAGTGGTTACCGGAAGCTTGAATTCAATTCAGACAATTCGTGGAATAACAAGTTTCAGGAATGGATATTACGAGGAGTTTAAACGGATAATGCCGGATTGGAAAATTATTATCTCAGGTAGAAATCCGGATGCAAGAATTCTTCAATTCGCATCTGAAGATCCTTCCCGGATAACAGTCATAGCAAATCCCGAGAATATCGACGATGTGATATCGCGGGGAACCATATTCCTCTGCCCGACAAATGTCGGGGGCGGTTTGAAACTGAGAATAATGGACGGTTTGAGAAGCGGGCTGCCCGTACTTTCTCATAGAGTGTCATCCAGGGGTTACGAGCTGTTTTTTGATACGCCCTTTTTCCAAATATATGATGACAGGGAATCATTCTCAGACGGATTGGAAAAACTAAAAGACTATATAGAGAAGAATGCGGACCACCGTTCAGAAATTGTCGGCCTGTACCGTTCTGAATTTAGTTTTGAGGCGGGGTGCTCGCGGGTCAAGAAAATGATGAGCACACTAATACAGTAAGTTGTTAAATAATTAAACTAATTAATATAATGAAAGCATGTTTTATGGGCTTGGGCTACATCGGCCTGCCCACAGCTATTATTGCAGCCAAACACGGAGTACAGATTATCGGAGTGGATATCAATCCGTCAGTTGTAGAGATGACCAATCAGGGGCATCTCCATATCATAGAGCCGGGCATGGAGGAGATGCTTCAAGATGTAGTCCGTTCAGGATCTCTCAGGGCCTCGACTGAACCGGAGACGAGTGATGCTTATTTTATAGTAGTGCCTACGCCTTTCAAAGGCAATCATGAGCCTGATATATCCTATGTGGAGGCAGCGACAAGGTCCGTGATACCGTTCCTCAAGGAGGGAGACTTATATGTTATTGAGTCCACATCCCCTGTAGGGACAACGGACAAGATGACGGGGATTATATTCTCGGAGAGACCGGAACTGAAAGATAAAATATACATAGCATATTGCCCTGAAAGGGTTCTTCCCGGCAACGTGATTCACGAGTTGGTGCACAATGACAGGGTTATCGGCGGTATTAACCCGGAGTCCACCGAGAAGGCCGTAGAGTTCTACAGCCATTTTGTTCAGGGTATGCTGCACAGGACAAACTCAAAGACAGCCGAGATGTGCAAGCTCACAGAAAATTCATCACGTGATGTCCAGATAGCGTTTGCCAATGAGCTGTCACTGATATGCGACAAGGCAGGGATTAATGTTTGGGAATTGATAAGCCTTGCAAACAGGCACCCGAGAGTCAACATCCTGTGGCCGGGATGCGGGGTCGGAGGACACTGTATTGCAGTGGACCCTTATTTTATAACAGCGGATTTCCCTGTAGAGTCCCAGCTCATATCCAAAGCGCGTGAAATCAATAATTACAAGTCATTCTGGTGCGCTGAGAAGGTGCAGAATGCGATGCTGAAATTTGAGCTTGAGCACCACCGCAAGCCGTGCGTGGCCATGATGGGACTCGCATTCAAGCCCAATATCGATGACTTGCGGGAGTCGCCTGCGAAGTATATAGTGACAAAGGTGATGCAGAGCTGCAACAACGCCAATATACTTGTGGTGGAACCCAATGTCAGTGAACATAAAGTATTCAAGCTTACGGACTACAAGGAGGCATACGACAGAGCAGATATAGTGGTGATGCTTGTCGCGCATGATCCGTTCAGGACCCTGCCGTACAGCAGCGAGAAAGTCATTCTCGATTTCTGCGGCATATATAAAAATCAATAAGGGACAATGAAGAAGATAATGCTCGTCTTCGGGACACGTCCGGAGGCGATAAAAATGGCACCGCTGGTAAAGGAGTTCCAGAAGCGCCCGGAGTCATTCGAGACCGTCGTGTGCGTTACGGGCCAGCACCGTGAGATGCTGGATCAGGTTCTGGATATTTTTGACATCACTCCGGATTATGACCTGAACATAATGAAGCAGGGGCAGGACCTTTACGATGTCACATCAAGAGTCCTGACCGGCATGCGTGATATTTTAAAAGAAAGTAAGCCCGATGTCGTCCTGGTTCACGGAGATACGACTACTTCTACTTCCGCTGCACTGGCTTCATTTTATCAGCAGATACCTGTCGGGCATGTGGAGGCCGGATTGAGGACGCATAACATATACAGCCCATGGCCGGAGGAGATGAACCGTCAGCTGACGGGCAGGATCGCCACGTATCATTTCGCTCCCACACCTTTAAGCCGTGAGAATCTGCTGAGGGAGAATGTGGCGGAGACAAGCATATCCGTTACGGGAAATACTGTCATAGATGCATTGTATATGGTGGTTGACAAGATAAAATCAGATGACGGTATGGCCGGGCGGCTGGATGGCGAATTGCTGGCGGCAGGGTATGACACAGGGCGGCTTCGGAATGGCAGGAAACTGGTACTGATCACTGGCCACCGGAGGGAGAACTTCGGCGAGGGCTTTGTAAGCATGTGCCGGGCAATAAAGACCTTGACGGAAAAGTATCCTGATGTCGATTTCGTATATCCTATGCATCTGAACCCTAATGTCAGGAAACCCATCCATGAAGTTTTCGGAGAGGATCTCTCAGCCTGCGGCAACATTTTCTTTATCGAGCCGCTGGAGTATCTGAGCTTCGTGTATCTGATGGAGAAGTCCTACATAGTTCTTACTGACAGCGGTGGAATTCAGGAGGAGGCTCCCGGACTTGGAAAGCCAGTCCTGGTAATGCGGGATACTACAGAAAGACCTGAGGCATTGAAGGCCGGAACAGTGAAACTTGTTGGCAGCGATTATAATAAGATTATCTCGGAGGTCTCCTCCCTAATCGAGGATGAGTCAGCTTATGAGAAGATGAGCAGGGCTGTCAATCCTTATGGGGATGGCATGGCATGCGAGAGAATAGTCAGAGAGTTAATAAAATGAAAGTAATCTGTTTATTGTCCTCATTGTCACAGCCGAGATGTATAAAACGTGTGAATGCATTAGTGGATGCGGGTTTTGACGTGGAGGTTTATGGATATTTAAGGAAGTATTATGATGTGAACACAATGTCTTATAAAGTAAGCATTGTAAACTGGGGCGTGATAAGTAACGGCGTAAATTATTTTAAAAGAATAAAAGACATAGCATATAATATCAAAAAGATATTGCGTGAGAATAAAAGTAGGAGGGATATCCTCTACTATGCTTTCGGTTTTGATTTCTCGCTAATTCTGTCTTTTCTTCGTCCTCATTCGTATATCTACGAGTCTTCAGATTTGATTTACGCTAATTACAAGAGCAAAATCATAGTCAGCATTTTTAAGACAATCGATAAACTGATTATTAAAAAATCATATAAGACAATATTGACATCAGAAGGTTTCAGAGATTATCTGTATGGTGCCAAATATCCGGAAAATATTATAGTCCATCCGAATAAAGTCAATTCATGTTTCCGGGATTTTAAAAGAGAGAATAAAGAATACAGTTCAGAGAATAAGAAATTGACATTTGCATACGTGGGGGCGTTCAGATATCCGAATACGGTATTCCGATTCGCCCGTGTCATAGGAGAGAAATTTCCTGATTATTCATTTTATTTTTATGGGGATTCTGAATACACATATTTGGCCAAGGAATTATCGGAAAAATATGACAACGTTAAGTTTTTTGGGAAATTCAGAAATCCAGAGGATCTGGAAGCAATCTATTCGAACGTAGATATACTTGCGGTCTGCTATGACACATCGACATTGAATGAGAGAATTGCCGAGCCTAACAAATTATATGAGGCAATATGTTTCTGTAAACCCATAGTGGTATCAAAAGGAACTTTCTTGGAGAAAAAAATAAAAACCCTCGGAATAGGTTTCGCAATTGATGCGGCAGATGATGTCTCAATAACAGCATTTCTTAAATCAATTGATACAGAGACATTGAATATAATCGGCAAAAAAGAGAAAGAAATGGATGTTGACAGTTACGTTGACTCATCAGAATTTTTAATTGATGCCGTAGATTCATTTTTAAGTTAATAAAATTCGAATTGTTATGAGAACAGCACTGATAACCGGCATCACGGGCCAGGACGGCTCGTAC
>UMAB01018022.1_pt1 | contig 38864 bp, 32 predicted proteins | sample 1963601 | NCBI WGS metagenome assembly UMAB01 (sample SAMEA4835905, study PRJEB28245) | human gut metagenome | biome: gut microbiome; material: fecal sample | place: Denmark | collected 2008 | reverse complement strand
AAAGCTATTCCGCAACGGCAGAGAATCGCGGGAAACGCTGCCATTGCGGAATAGTAAAAGGAATAGAGTACCACCAAATGCTGCTACCGCCCGTAGTCGTAGACGGCCTTGCGCAGCGCATCGCGGACGTTCTTGACGGGCACGAGGGTGAAGCCCCAGGTGTAGTCGCGGTCGGCGGGGAGCTGGTACTGCGGTTCGGGACGGTCACCCCAGCTGTCGTAGCCGGCGACACCCTGCTGGCGCATGTCGACGCAGACCTCAACGTAGTCCTGCGGTACGATGTCGTTCACGTGGTGCATACGGCGCAGCACGTCCTTAGCCTCGGCGGGATCCTTCGAGGCGATCTGCTCGGGAGTGAAGTTGGGCCACTGGTAATCGTGCTCCACGGCCTCCTCAGAGTCGAAGTCCTCTATCGGATTCCTAAGGGCATTGAATCCTACGGTGCTGTCAGCCACCACCATCAGCCCGCTGCCCCCGCCGTAGAACGCAGCCCAGCGGGTATCGCTGCGGTGTCCGTTCTCCTGAGGACGCACATAGGGGAAGTACATGTCCTCAGCGGTAGAGGTGTACAGCCCGACCAGCGAGCCCCTGCTGCGGTCGATATAGTTCTCCCCGGGTCCGCGTCCGTACCAGGTCACACCGTCCATGCTCACCGGCAGACGGAAGCGCACACCGATACGGGGCACCTCCGGACGGGCCTTCAGACCCACGCGGGATTCCTGTCCAGGAGTATAGGTCGCGGTCAGAGTGGCCTCCGAAACTTCGGAAGAAACCTCAGGCATCAGCGCCGGAGTAAAATGCAGCCGGGCATCCACCACCCCGTCGGGATGTACGCGGTACTCGACTACATACTTGTTGCCGGCCGCCAGCAGATATTCCACCGTCATCACCGCATCCGCGCCGTCCATGACAGCCGACACGGAGCCGACCTTCAGCTCCCGCGAAGAGGTCTTCCAGATCTGCAGCCGCTTGGGAGCCCCGTTGCCGTAGTCATTGTCATTGGGCCCGCGCCAGAAATTGGGACGAAGTCCGAAGCCGTCGGCAAAATACTCGACCCCGCGCACCTTGTAGGAGGTGACGGCAGCCTCCGAGCGGTCGAATACCCAGGATACCGAAGATGAGGATATCCGCACCACGCCCTCCGACGACACGGAATCAATCGACAGAGCCGGCCCGCGGCCCTCGGCGTACGCAGGACGCTCCCCGTTCACAGGAAAGGCTATCTGATCCGAAGCCAGCACATGCCCGGCGGGAATACCCGGAACACCGGAACGCTGCTTCATATAAAGGTTCAGAAAATACTCCACACCGGAGCCGCTCATAGCAGGCAGCTCTATCGACACCTCGGCGGTATCCTGAGGAGCGGCATCCACGGAAAATTTCCCGGAAGCGGCCGTCCGTCCGTCAGCTGTCAGCTCATACTCAAAGTCATACGCACTCAGTGAGGTAAAATAGAAACGGTTCACGACCTCTACGGTCACCCGTCCGTCGGCAGGCACCGAGGCAAATGAGAGCCGTCCGGTGGTCAGGACACGCTCGGCCGTAGGCTCATCGACATAACCGGAAGGGAGGAATGCGGCATTCTGGTAGGCATGCTTGACCTCCGTCATTCCGGGATGGGGATTGCGGTCAGGATTGACAATACCGTTGCAGAGGAAGTTGCCGTCACTCGGAGCATTCTCCCCGAAGTCTCCACCGTAGGCCCAGAAGCCTCCGTCACGGTCCTGCCACAGGCCCTGGTCCACCCAGTCCCAGATGTATCCGCCCTGGAGGTTGGGATAGCGGTAGATCTCGTTCCACTGCAGGGAGAGGCTGCCGGAAGAATTGCCCATGGCGTGGGAATACTCAGAGGGCACTACGGGACGGTCGCTGCCGGAGCGGCCTATCGACCGCAGCCATTCGGCGCCGGGATACTGCGGCACGTACATGTCGCTGTTCCACTCCCACTGCGCCCTCTCGTAGCAGACGGGTCTATTCATGCCGGAGAGCTCGCGGTCCTTGATCCAGAGGTAGGTCTGGTAGAAGTTATAGCCGTTGCCGGCCTCGTTGCCGAGGGACCAGACGGTGATGCAGGGGTAGTTCTTATTGCGCTCGTACATGTTTATGGTACGGTCCATGTGAGCGGTGAGCCATTCGGGGTTGTTGCCGAGGGTTCCGCCCTTACGCAGGTTGTAGTACATGCCGTGCGACTCGATATTGGCCTCATCGTAGACGTACAGTCCGTACTGGTCGCAGAGCTCGTAGAAACGGCGGCCCTGGGGATAATGGGCCAGACGGACGGTATTGATGTTGTTCTGCTTCATCAGCTCCAGGTCACGGCGGATCAGGTCCTCGGTGACATAGTGGCCGGTAAGGGGATTGTGCTCGTGGGTATTGACACCCTTGAGCTTGACGGGCTGGCCGTTGACGTAGAAGAGCACGTAGGGACGGCCCTCGGGAGAGAGCTGGCCGGAGGGCTTAATCTCGAACTTTCTGAATCCCACATGATAGGGCACGGTCTCCACCGCCTGTCCGTCGGCATAGACGGTCATGGTCAGCCGGTACAGGTCCGGATGCTCCGCCGACCAGGGCCTGACGTCCGGGATACGGCTCTCGAAGCGCACCTCCGAGGTACCGCCGGCATCCAGGCCGACCTCCTGAACCTCAGACCATACCACAGCTCCGTCCGGTCCGGTCAGAGTCCCGCGCAGCACGGCCTCGGAGCCCTCCGCGGCGGTATTCTTCAGCACGGCCCTCACCGACAGCAGACCGTCGGTATAGGTGTCGTCCAAAGTGGACACTATCGCAAAATCCTTCAGCGCCGCCTCACGAGGCTGGCACCACAGGTACACATCCCTCTCGATACCGCTCATCCGCCAGAAGTCCTGGCACTCTAAGTAGGAGCCTGTGCTCCAGCGGTAAATCTTCAGAACTAAAGTGTTCTCGCCGGGCACGAGATAGTCGCTCACCGCAAACTCTGCCGAGGTCTTCGAGTCCTCGCTGTAACCCACCTCGCGTCCGTTCAGGTACACATATACGCCGGACTTGGCCCCGTCGATATTCAGGAATATCTCGGAACCGTCCCAGGACTCGGGTACGGTGAACTCCCGGCGGTAGACTCCCACCGGATTGTCCTCGGGCAGCACGGGCGGCGTAGGATTGCGCGGCTTGAACTCGTAGCCGTGGTTGGTATAGATGGCCGTACCGAATCCCTGCACCTCCCAGTTGCCGGGCACATTGATATCGTGCCAGCCGGAAGCGTCCACAGCAGGGTCGGTGATATTCTCCGGAAGGTCCCGGTAGGCATCCACGAAGTAGAACTTCCACACTCCGTTGAGCAGCAGGTAGCGCGGGCTGTTCTCGTAACGGTACGCGGCGGCAGTCGCCGAGTCCGGATAGCTCATGAAGGCCGCGCGGGGATATTCCCGGTTCACCTCCACAGTCTGTACGTCCTGCCAGTAAGGCAGCCGGTCCTCCTGTCCCTGAGCGGCCAGAACCGCTGGACAGAGCACAAGTGCGAGAGAAATCAGTATGTTCTTCATTTTCTTGAAAATTAAAAAAGGCTGTGTCGAAATGCTTCAACCACAGCCCGAATATTTCTAAATTATAAGGAGGTGTGTCAGAATGGGTAAAATGCAAGGCGTCGAAGTTCACGTGGCTGAAGACAACGCAGCAGTTTGCTCGTTATGACACTCCGTAAATTACATTATAGCGTTGGCTTTCAGGCAGGACACTACAGCCACTGCCACGAACACCAGGCAGATGATGGTAGCCACGATGTAGGAAATCACCTTCAGGCGGCCGATCCATATATTGTTGTTCCAACCGAGAGTGTGGAATGCGCTCCAGAAACCGTGGGTCAGGTGCATCCACAGAGCCACGAACCAGATGATGTACAGGACGGTCACCCACCATGAGCCGAAGGTTTCGAGCAGCAGTCCGTAAGGATCGGCGAGCTGGTCGTGAGGCACGCCCTGGAACTGCAGCAGCTGCATGTCAGCCCAGAAGTGAGTCAGGTGGAAAGCCAGCAGACCGAGAACAACGATACCGAGCACGAGCATGTTCTTGGCTGCCCAGTTGTCGGCCTGACTCTTGTTGGCTACGGCGTAGCGGTTGTTGCCGCGGGCCTTGTAGTTGGTCCATGAGAGGTAGATGGCATAAATGATGTGGATAATGAATCCGGCTGCAAGGATGGGCACCATCACGGTAATGATGGGCAGGGCCATAAAGTCACAGCCTGCCCTGAAAGCGTCGGCGCTGATGAGGGACAGACCGTTGATGGTCGCATGCAGGAGAAGGAAAATTATCAGGAATAATCCCGTTACACTCATTATAAGTTTTTTCCCGATGGAAGAAGTAAAAATATTAGCCATTGTGTGTTGTTTTTGTTTTTCGCGGCAAAGATAGGAAACCGTTTGTAATTTTCACAATCTTTAAATACTTTTGTTTAGTCTTATGAGTGATTTTTGTCAAATACAGGATTGGAAGCTCTTCAAGGGCTGCGGACGGCCGTGGATCATCGCAGGGCCGTGCAGCGTGGAGAGCAGGGACAGCCTCATCACGGAGGCCCTCACCCTTAAGAAAATAGGAATCAATGTCCTCCGCGGAGGCCTGTGGAAGCCCCGCACCCACCCCGGCTGCTTCGAGGGAGTGGGAGAAGAAGGAGTCCGGTGGCTCCGTGAGGCCGGAGAGGCCGCAGGCATGAGGACAGTCACGGAAGTGGCGACCGCCCGGCACGTGGATGTCATCCTGAACAATGGGATAGACGCCGTCTGGATCGGGGCCCGCACCACAGGCAACCCCTTCCTGGTCCAGGAGATAGCCGAAGCCCTGCGCGGCACCGGCACTCCGGTATTCGTCAAGAATCCCCTCGTCCCGGACCCCGAGCTCTGGAGCGGAGCCATCGAGCGGTTTATCCGCTGCGGACTGGACTGCGTCTGCGCCGTCCACCGCGGCTTCCATTCCTACGGAGAAAGCATCTACCGCAACCCTCCGTTCTGGCAGATCCCCGTCGAGCTGCGCCGCCGCTTCCCCGGCCTGCCGCTGCTCTGCGACCCGAGCCACATCACCGGCCGCCGCGACTTAGTGGAGGACATTTCGCGTCAGGCATTGATCTTAGGATTCGACGGACTGATGGTGGAAGTGCATCCCGACCCGGAGCGGGCCATGAGCGATGCCGCCCAACAGATTACCCCGGAGGCCCTCAGAGAGATGCTCGGCCGCCTGAGGATGCGCAGCAGCTCCACCCCGGACGCAGAGGCCGCAGCCGCCATAGACGACCTTCGCACCGGCATTGACCGGATAGACGCCTCCCTTATCGACCTGCTGGCTGAGCGCATGAGCATCTCCGGGGCCATCGGCCGCATAAAGGAGCGCAGCGGCCTCACCGTCCTGCAGACCGGCCGCTGGAACGCCGTCTTAGAGAAAGTCCGCACCATGGCAAAAGAAAAAGATCTCGATGAAGACTTTATCACCGAGATCTTTACGACTATCCACCGCGCCTCCATGGAGCGGCAGTTAGGAAACAGTACTGACCGTCAGAAACGGTAACCGACACTTATGCCGGGGCGGATCAAGGTCAATGGGAGCGGGCCTCCGAAGTCTCCGTTCTGGTAATAATAAGTCCCTGACAACATAAAATCAATGCTGCAGGACACCGCAACATCTATCGCATCTCCATTCCTCAGTTTTATTCCCAGGCCTAATTCGGGCTCAAGTTCCGGTCCAATTCCATACGATGCCGATCTATCCGCATCACTTCTGAAATTCCACCCGCTCAGATATTCAAAACCGGCATCACAGCCAAGATAGCACTCCACTTTCTCAGCATTGACAAAAAACCACCGAGGATGAAATCCTATACTATAGAAGGATCCGTATGGAAATCCGACGTCGGCGGACAGCGCACCTCCGACAAACCACATGTCTCCACCCAGTCTTACACCATGAACTGTCGACAGCCCAACTGCCACCTCGTAGGAATATGTCAAAGACACACTACCCTCGTACCTGACGGTATTTTCTATCCCTCGGGTATTCTGACAAAAAAGCAAAGATGGTACAAGAAGCAAGGAGAGAATAGTGATATGCCTACATCGTACGTCCACCTTATCTTTCAGAATACGTTACAATCACAGCTGCTGACTGATTGTCCGGGTCAGCGTTCGTCGTAAAGAGAATGTTGGTGTTGGCCGTATACATAGACGCCTCCACTCTCACGAAGCCCCTTACCATACCCTCACCGAGAACCGTCATCTCAGCATCGGTCAGCGGGTCTCCGGCGACATATTTGTTGACAACATCAAGATACGCAGCGTCTTCTGTATTGGTCACGGCTTTTCTGGTACCTGTACCTGCATACTCTGTCTCCAAAGCCCTTAGGGCAACATCGAACATACCCGACACATACCTGGCTCCCTGAGAATGTACAGACGAGACTGAGAATGACTCCTTTATCTCGCTGAGCTTCTCATTTTTAAAGGTATATGTCAGATCTACAGAATTAATCAGGGAGGATATGCCGCGGATAGAGCTCTCACCTTTGCCGATATATACCCCTTCTCCGCTCGGATTGGACGACAGACCTGTCTCTCTGTGCAGAGTTATCTCCACACTGTCGCCCCAGAACGAATTACGCGCATCGCACTTAAATACCTCAAGCTGTGCAGTGGCTGTCACAGTCTGTTCGGCTTCTCCCTGAGGCGCGTCATTGAAAAGCATATAGACCTCCAATTCCACATTGAGAGAGCCCTCACTGTTAGGTGTGTAGTAGCAGGTATACTTGCCCAAACCGTTTGAATAGGCATAATTTGTAAAGTCCTCAAGGACCCGGTTGCCATTAACTGTCCATACAGGCTGAATCAGATACAGATTGCCGGCCATGGGCGTCTCGTCATAGGCCGTAAGAACTATCTGCTGGCCCACACCTATCTTCTCCTGACTCACAGTTATCTTCCCAAGTGTAGGAGGAATAGGAGAATCGGGAGTCTTATCGCAGCTGGTCAGGGATAAAACCGATGCAGCAGCCACACAGATTACATACCAAAACTTTTTCATATTATTTCTTTAATTACACTGTCATTATTTCCTTCTCCTTGTTGGCAAGGATGGTGTCGATCTTCTTGTTGTAGTTGTCGACCTCCTTCTGCACGTCGTTCTCGGCGTCCTTGGCCACATCCTCGGGCATACCGTCCTTCTGGGCCTTCTTCAGCAGGTCGTTGGCGTCCTTGCGGGCGTTGCGGATGGAGATCTTGGCCGACTCGCCGGCTGCCTTCGACTTCTTCACCAGTTCCTTGCGGCGGTCCTCAGTGAGGGGCGGAACATTGATGCGGATGTGCTCGCCGTTGTTCTGGGGAGTGAAACCGAGGTTGGCATCCATGATGGCCTTCTCGATCTTGGGTATCATGTTCTTCTCCCAGGGCTGGATCAGCATCGTACGGGCGTCGGGCACGGTGATGCTGGCCACCTGGGGCACGGGGGTCGGGTTGCCGTAGTAGTCCACCATCACGCTGTTGAACACAGCCGGGTTGGCCTTGCCGGCCCTGTAGGTCTTGAGGTCCTCTTCCAGATAGTTGACGGCCTCGCTCATCTTTTTCACTGCTGAGGCAATGATGTCTTTTGCATTGTCTGCCATAATATTGTGATTTAGAAATTATTTCCTCCGTTCTGTCTACTTGTGCACCAGCGTGCCGACTTTTCCGCCGGCGAGCAGCTGCTGCAGATTGCCCTCGCGGTTCATGTCGAAGACCACGATGGGCATGTCGTTGTCCTTGCACAGGGCAAATGCGGTGCTGTCCATGACCTTCAGTCCGTCCGAGAGAGCCTTGTCAAATGTCAGCTCGTCGTACCTTGTGGCCGTCGGATCCTTCTCCGGATCGGCGGTGTAGACCCCGTCCACGCGGGTGCCCTTCAGCAGTGCTCCGGCTCCTATCTCGCAGGCTCTCAGGGCCGCCGCGGAGTCAGTGGTGAAGAAGGGGTTGCCGGTACCTCCGGCGATCAGAGCCACCGCACCGCGCTCCATGGCCGCTACGGCATTGTCCCTGGTATAATATTCGGCGATGGGCTTCATCGGGGTCGAGGTAAATACCTCCGCGTCCACTCCGGCACTGCGGATGGCCATTGCCAGGCCGAGGCTGTTGATCACCGTCGCGAGCATACCCATGCGGTCGCCGCCCACGCGGTCAAAGCCCTTGCCCGCACCTGAAAGTCCTCTGAAAATGTTGCCGCCGCCCACTACGATGGCGACCTGCACTCCGTTCCTGACGGCCTGAGCCACCTCCGCGGCATAGCGGGCCAGCATCCCCTCATCGATGCCGCGTCCCTCATTGCCCCCGAGGCTCTCCCCGCTGAGCTTGAGCAATACCCTTTTATACTTCATGTTTTCCGTAATTTCCATTTAACTTCCGTTTATCCTGCAAATTTACGGAAAATTTCCTTTCAATCTCGCGTCCCTCCTGCTTTTCACCCACCGCTGCGCTAAATTTCCAAACAGCACCGCGCCTTACAAGTTAGCACCGGGCTATTTTTCATCAGCGAGGAGGGCGTCCACATCTGCCTGAATGGGAGTGCCGGTGGCGTAGTCCCAGAGGGTGACGGAGCGGATGTTGTAGTAGTAGTACCAGTAGTAGTAGAGCTGCTGGACGTAGTCCTGGCGGGCGAGGTCCTTGGCGTCGCGGGCATCGTTGAGCTCGAGCACGCTCATGCGGCCGATGAGGAAGGACTCGACGGAGGCCTGGTAGCGGGCGGAGGCGACGCGGTCGGACTCACGGGCGAGGTCCAGCTGGCCGGCCTGGTTGTTGAACTGCTCGGTGAGCAGGAAGATGTTCTGGTTGAAATTGAGTTCCTCCTGCTGGAGCTGGGAGCGGACCACGTCACGGTTGCTCTCGGCCACCTTGACCTGCCCTTTGCGCTTGCCCCAGTCGAGAATCGGTATCGACAGGCCTATCGAGACGACCTCCTGGTCGCGGATGTCGTTGTAGGCCATGGCCAGCTCGCGGTTAACGCCGGAGTAGCCGACGGTCACGTTCAGGTCCACCTGGTAGCGCTGTCCCTTGGCCGTAGCCACGCTGTAGTCGGCCTCGAGCTTGCGGCGCAGGATATTCTGGGCAAATGAGCTGTTGGCCAGGGCCTTGCCCAGAACATCATCGTAATCCAGAGCCGGCAGGGGAATGGCCTCGGGCAGCACGGCCTCGATGGTGTCCTGCTCGGAGAGGCCGAGGAAGGCCCGTAGGTTGAACATCGCTCCGTTCAGGTTGCTGCGCCGCTCGGTCACATCGGCCTTGGCCTGCAGGGCGGAAAGGCTCAGCTGCATCAGCTCGGTCTCGGAGATCTGGCCGATCTTGCGGCGTTCCTGGGCGATGGCGTAGAGCTTGTCGGCATTCTCGAGGTTCTGCTCGGCTATCTTCAGGTTCTCGGTCGCCAGAACATAGTCGAAGAAATACGCGATAGTGTTCATCTTGACCGTCTCCATGTCCTCGGAGTAGCCTGCCCGGGACTCGGCATAACGCACCGGCTCAATCTTCTTGTCCCAGCGGAAAGGGTTGACCGAGAAGAGGGGCTGGGTCAGGGTCAGGGCTACGGGTATGGACATGAACTCGTTATAGGCATTCACGCCCAGCTGCCGCGTCATGTCCAGACCGGTGCTCAGCGAGACCGTACCGCCTGTGAACGGGATGTTCTGGGTCACGGACAGTTCTCCGGTGAGTCCTAACCAGTTGCTGCGCACGTAACTGTAGGTTCCGTCGGCATTCTGATAAGAATTGTAGTTGTTGTTGAACGTCGGCAGCGTCCCGTTGAAAATCAGCTCCGGCAGCCGCTCCGCCTTGTAGGTCCGGAACTGCCAGTACGCGCTCTTGAGCTGGTTCAGCGCCACCGCCGCATCCACCGACTGACTGCAGGCCAGGTCCATCGCCCCCTCGAGGGTCAGCTGCATCACGCCGCCCTGCTTCCCATCGGCCTGACCTATACCGGGCTCTTGCACCCCATCCGGTACATTTCCCATATCCGGCAGAACGCTCTCATCAGCATCCTGGGCTGCCAGCCCCTGCTGTCCTGACACTGCCGCCATCAGCAGCACCGCCACCGTCATCATCACCTTTGTTTGAAAAATACGTTTCATTGTTTCTAAATTATTGTCACTATACATTTTCGTCATATCCCAAATATCAATTTATCAAGCTCTTAGCATCTCCCCAAAATGCTAGATGCCCCATATTTTGCCCCAAAATGCTCATTTTCCCCTGTCCTAACATTTTCTCGATTCAATATCTTATTCATTCTCAGCATATTGTCGCACACCTAAAATGTATAGTGACAATATGTATGTTCCGTATTTCCACAACGGCAGGAAAATGCCGGTTCCGCTGCCGTTGTGGCAAGGGGCGGAGTACCGGGGTGGCCCGGGAAGCACCTCTCGCAGGGGTCGGTCGGTTCCGGGGCTTCCGCAACGGCAGGAAAATACGGGTTCCGCTGCCGTTGTGGAATGGGGCGGAGGACCGGGGAGCCCAGGGAAGTGCCTCTCGCAGGGGTCGGTCGGTTCCGGGGCTTCCGCAACGGCAGGAAAATGCCAGTTCCGCTGCCGTTGTGGCAAGGGGCGGAGGACCAAGATGGCCCGGGAAGTGCCTGTCGCAGGGGTCGGCCGATTCCGGGGCTTCCGCAACGGCAGGAAAATACGGGTTCCGCTGCCGTTGTGGCAAGGGGCGGAGGACCGAAGTGCCCCGGGATGCACCTCCCGCAGGGGTCGGCCAGTCCCTGGACTTCCACAACGGCAGGAAAATGCAGGATTCGCTGCCGTTGTGGCAAGAGGCGGACAAATCGGGATGCCGCAAGGAGCGGGCAACCGGAGCGGCCGCAAAGGAGCGGAAGAGCGGGACAATATGGAACGACGGTACTTCATCGGTCATTCCTCCTGAAGGGCCTCCGACGGCCGCATCCCGGTGACTTTCCATACGGAGAAGAGAGCCGCCAGGGCATTTATCAGGAATATCACTCCGGCGACTATCACAGTCACCACTATCCCAGACAGGAAGCCGGATGTAATCAAAGGCCACGGCGCCATCGACTCGGCGGACGGATAAGCACCGTAACGCACTGCGCCCAGAACGGCCGGATCCCTTCCCGTCGCAAGGGAGAGGTTGAATACGATCAGCAGTCCTATGCCGACCGCTACGGCAGTTATTCCCACACTCTGCAGCATGGCGTTCAGTCTCAGCCGGGAAGGCGTCGCGCCCATAGCAGTACGGACTCCGTATTCGTCCTTATTCTTGCGCGAATACAGCAGCCAGAATGACAGCACGCCCAAGACCATGTTCAGAAGCAGGAAGACGATGCCGACACGGTAGAAAGTCACATCCTCATTGTTCCTGACCTGGTTGTGCATAGGCCATGCGCTCCTGGCCCGTATGTTGCCGAATGCCGCCTGCGATGACGAGAGCCGGAGATTGACAGCAGCTGTAAGTTCCTCAATGTCAGTATCAGGCTCTGCACGCACCATCCATCCGGCATAGCCGTTGGATATATCGGAGCATATCCCGGATGCGGGGACATTGACAATCATCACGGGCACAGGGACACCGGTAATCTCCCAGACCTTCTGGCGGGACACCACTCCGACTATCGTATTGGATCCGTTCTCATTGGTCTGAAAAGACCTTCCTACAGGATTCTCCCCTGGGAACAGAAACTCCGCAAGATCTTCAGAGACAATAACCTTTCCTGACACATCCTGCTCAGGAGGCAGACCTCCCTCCGGCAATACCCACCGGTAGCCCAAGGCCCCGATAAAATCACTGCCGGTCACTCTATGCATCACGGCGCAACTGATAAAATGAGATGAATCCCGGAATGCCCCGACATAATGCTGATTGTTCACCCCGGGGGAAAGCGCCCCGCAGGGAGTGACAGTCTCCACACCTTCCACAGATGCCAAAAGTGCCCCCATCTGATTGAAATTGCTCAAAATGCGTCCGGGATCAGCCGCCGCAGCATCATACATAGGATCGTAATCCGGCAGCACCCTGACTGGCACCATCAGCACTTTCTCTGGCTCCCAGCCCATCGGAATCAGCGTCTTGCGCAGCTGTTTCATGATCTCCTCATCAGCCAGCAGCCAGCCTACCGTGAACACCATGACGGTCTCTATGACAAACCATGTCCGGCTCATTCTGTTATTGTGTCTCTTCTTCATGGCAGATTTACTTTTTTTCATTCAACGAATCCGTAACATTGGACCTTACTGCTCTAAGCACCGGGATAAGAGAGGAAAGCAGATTGAGCAGCAGCACGCACACAAAGACAGCCGCATAGACATCCACCCTCAGGAACACATCTGTCGGAAAGACCAGATCGGCCTGCAGCACCCCAGTTCCATACCCGGATTTGGAGCCGGCCAGCACCGGCGAGAGCAGCCTCAGCAGACCGCCGGCACAGAACATTCCGGCCAGTCCCCCAATAAGAGTCAGGAAGAAATTCTCCGAAAGCACCTGTTTGACCAGCACTCCGACCGGAGCACCGTAAGCCTTACGCACTCCGAACTCGGGGATCCGCTCCTCCACGCTGGAAGACACCATACCGCTTAGATTGACAGCCGGAATAAGCATCAGCAGCAGTACCACCGCAATAATCGCCGAAATAAATGCTCCGGCATGGGCATCTGTGGACGCGCCCAAATAGGTCAGAGGAACAGTCTCTTCCGTGGATATGTACATACCGTCAGTCTTGCCGTACGAGGCATTGTATCTGGCTATCACCTCCTCTACCCCGGTCCTGATCTCCGGGAAATCCCTGCGGCTGCCGGCCAGCAGGCAAACGATGTCAGTTCCGATATAAGGCTCGCTGTGAATAAGCGAAGTCATCTCCTGGCCCATCTGCCTCGGCAGCCATATCCCAGCATCGGTAAGCATGGCGACCACAGGCACGTTCCGTACCACGCCGCATACCCTGAGCAACGTACCGCCGTACATCAGTTCCCTTCCGGCCGCATCCTCGGTGCCGAAGCATCTGCGTGCCGTAGTAGCGGATATCACCGCCTCTGGGAGCGCCGGATTCCATTCTCCGGAAGGTGTCCTGCCGGAAACGAACTCAAACTGAAATATCTCCCAGAAGCCATCGTCTACATACATCTCCGGGACAGTGACAATCCCTCTGCCCGGGGCTTCCAGATCCACTCCTTTGGTAAGAGCTGGATAGGAAATCACGGCCATATTCTCCACTCCATCAATACCGGCATCCCTCAACAGGGCTGCGAATCGGGAACTGACCATAGTGTTCAGCTTGGGATTCCCGTTCTCGTCACACAGGAGCACACTGCCGATGAGCATCATCCTGTCGCGGTCCCTTTCAGGGTAAATACTTCTGGTACTCATCAGGACAAACATCAGCAAAGCCATCACGAAGGCCATCGACAGCGCCACACCGATGATGTAGATCAGGCTGTACTGTCGGTCCTTAAGCATTATCTGCCAGCTTTGACGGAAATATACAGGTAGTTTCATAATCATTCTTCTCTTAAAATTTCTGACGGGCGGGTCCGGGAGACTTTCCATACGGAAACGAGCGCCGCCAGGGCATTTACAACAAATATTACCGCAGCCACGACCAATGTCACCATCAGCGCGGACAGGAAAGGCGAGGTCAGCACCGGCCAGGGAGCAAGGGAGCTCTCGGGCAACGCAGGCATATTGACCTGACCTATAAATACTACGTCCCGACCCCGGAAGAGGATGATATTCAGCACCACAAACAGTCCGATACCGACAGACAGCGCAGCCTGTCCGAGACCCGCTGCCACTACATCGCGGCGCAGACGTCCCGGAGTCGAGCCCATGGCCGTGCGGACACCGAACTCATCGGCCCTGCGGCGGGTCTGAAGGGCATAGTGCGAGAACGCCCCGAGTATCAGGTTCAGCAACAGGTACGAGAGCAGTATGGTCTCCAGTTCCCTGCCGTCGTAAGAATCCATTACTTCCGTCACCGGATAGGATAGTCCTACCCGAAGATTACCGAATGAAGTCCGGGAAGCCGTCCCGTAATTGATCTGCTCGATAAATTGGCGCATGTCCGTATCCTGCGACAGCCGCAGCACCCAGAAACACTGCCCTGAGCGGATGTAACCGGCCGGGTAGGAGGCCATATTGACAATGACGACGGGCCGGGGATTGTCAGTTATAGTCCGGACCTTCTGCCGCTGAATCACCCCGGCCACCGTCCTCGGAGCAGCAGGAGACGAGTTGTTGGCAAGGTACAATGTCTGTCCAACCGGATCACTGCCGGGGAAAAGAGCCTCAGCCAGGTCCTCCGAAATAATCACAGTACCAGTTCCCTCATCGGCAGGGCGCACGCCTCCCTCCGGTACCAGCACGCGGAAACCGAAAACATCCATGAAATCACTGCCCAGCTCCTTGAGGAAACAGGCAGCCTGTATTTTGACAGAAGTATCCGCATAGACCGTCATGCGCGTCTCACTGTTGTTGCCGGGAATGAACGGTGACGTAGGTGTGAGTGCCTCCACCCCGTCCAAAGCAGCCAGCACCCGGCCAATTCTTCGGAAATCCTCCAGCAGTACTCCGTCCTCCGAGGCCTCCGGACTGTATGCCGCATCCGAGGCGGAAAGAGAGGAGACCGGAACACAGACTATCCGGTCAGAATCCCAGCCGACAGGTACGGCATGACGGCGCACCCCGTTGAGCAGCATCGGGTCGGCAAACAGCCAGCCGATGATGAATACCAGAGCGGCCTCTGTCACCAGCCAGGCATTCCTGACACGACGTGTCCTGTAATAGGAATTGTCCCTGAGCAGTTCCACCGCCCCCTTGCGCAGCACCTTCATCACCGGCGGCACCGAGGCGAAAACAGTCAGCAAGGCCACCGCCGCAAACCCCATCAGGAAAAGGCCCGGACGGAAAAATGACTCTGTCGGAAAGAGCAGATCCGCATCATTGAAAAAATCGCCCATTACTGCAGAAACCTCCAGGAAATAACCCGAGAGCATATTCAGCACTCCTATGGACAGGCCGAAGCCCAGGATCCCCCCTATAAGCGTCAGCATCAGGTTCTCTGCAAATATCTGCGAGAACATCGCCCGGAACGGTGCCCCATAGGACTTCCGTGCTCCGAACTCCGTCAGCCTCTCCTGCAGGCTGGAAGATACCATCCCGCATAGATTGACAGCCGGTATCAGCAGTATCACGACAATGGTTCCGATCACCAGAGACAGGACAAGCCCCGGAACTCCGCCAAGCCATGACACCCTGAAAGACAAGGGTTCTGTCTCATACGACATCCTGAACTCACTGTCCTCAGGCTGCACGGAATTGTAGCTGCCGACAGCTTTTTCCACCGCCTCCCGGATATCGGAGAAATGCCTGCGGCTCTGTGCCAGGAAGATTATATAGTTCCCGCCTTCCGGCATAGCCCAATCCGTCAGAATACGCCTGCGCTCCTCCATATCCCTTGTCAGCCATATCTCCGCATCGGCAATACCGGCTGCGAGCGACACGTCCCGGACTACTCCGCAGACAGTCACCGCACGGCCGTTTACCGTAAGCATACGGCCCACGGCATCTTCATCCCCGAAACACCTCTGCGCCATAGTAGCGGAGACGACCGCTGCCGGACCGGTCTCCTCTCCCTGACCGTCCCGTATATCCTGACCGAAAGGTCTTCCCGCCAGAAAATCGAAATCGAAAACATCCCAGAATCCACCGTCCACATACCTCACATTGGCATAGAAAGCCGCCCTCTCCCCGGATGAGACCAGGACGTCCGCGCAGATGGACGGAGGCCGGATCACCGACATAGCCTCAAGGCCCTCCGGCTCCACCTCCCGGATAAGGCGCACCAGGTCATCCGGCACACTCGTAGTACCGAAATACTTGCCGTCTGCGTCATTATAATGCACGCCTGTTAGCAGCATAGTCCGTCCACGGTGACTCTCAGGGTAGACATTCCCCAGCATCATCACCATAAATATCAGCACAGACGAGACAAGTGCCATCGACAGCGCCACACCGATGATGTAGATCAGGCTGTACTGCCGGTCCTTGAGCATTATCTGCCAGCTCTGGCGGAGGTATACGGGTAGTTTCATCTTTTTGGGTTATTTTCTGTTCTATTTGGTTATGGTTCAATGTTTCATTTTACTCGGTTTTCGGGTCCTGGTGCCTGGCTTTTCCACAACGGCAGGAAAATGCGGGTTTCGCTGCCGTTGTGGCAAGGGGCGGAGGACCGGGATGGCCCGGGAAGCACCTCTCGCAGGGGTCGGCCAGTTCCGGGGCTTCCGCAACGGCAGGAAAATGCGGGTTTTGCTGCCGTTGTGGCAAGGGCGGAGGAGCAAGGGGGCGGAGGACCGGGATGCTGCAAAGGGCGGAGGGCAGGACAGGTCGGACAGGCAGAAGCAGGCCTCAGGTCCCTACCCGATGATGCGGCCGTCGAGCATGCGGATGATGCGGTCGGTCTGCTTGGCCTGGGACTCGTTGTGGGTCACCATCAGGATGGTCTTGCCGCGCTGCTTGTTGACCTCGTGCAGGAGCTCCATGACCTCGGCACCCATCTTGGAGTCCAGGTTACCGGTGGGCTCGTCCGCTAAGATGATGGAGGGATCTCCGACTAAGGCGCGGGCGATAGCCACCCTCTGGCACTGACCGCCGGAGAGCTGCGAGGGGAAATGCTTTACCCTGTGACTCAGGCCCACGGCCTCGATCATCTTGAGGGCACGTTCCTTGCGTTCGGTCGCACCCATCCTGCGGTACAGCAGGGGCATCTGCACGTTGTCTAAGACATTGAGCGAAGGAATCAGGTGGAAGCTCTGGAAGACAAATCCGAGCTCGGTGTTGCGGAAGCGGGCGGCCTCCCTGGCATTGAGGCCCGAGACAGGCTTGCCGTGCAGTTCCACGGTACCGGAAGAGGGCTCGTCGAGCAGTCCGGCTATGTTGAGCAGGGTAGACTTGCCGCAGCCGGAGGGGCCCATGATACTTACAAATTCTCCTTCGCGCACTTCGAGGTTGATGTTGTCGAGAGCCATGGTCTCGATCTCGGAGGTTCTGTAGATTTTGGAAATTTCGATAAGCTTGATCATAATTCTTAAATTTTATTTGTTTTTAAATATTTTCAAAAAGTTAAAATTTACTCGTCCTTCAGCACATCGGCGGGCGACTCCTTCAGGGCCCCGGCGACAGGGACAATGGTCGAGAGGGTCACTACCACCAGCAGCAGCCCGGCCACTATGCCGGCCACCGCGAGGAAGTGCAGCACCGGCTCGAACAGCACCGGCAGGCTCTCCTTGGTCACATTCAGCACATAATAGGAGGAGAGTCCCGGAGCGCAGAAGTCAATTTTGCCGAAAATCAGCACATTCAGCACTATCAGTAGTCCCACGATAAGCGAGGCTGCAAAGAGAAGCCACACCTCCGCGAGCTGCGTCAGCATGATGCTGCCGGCAGAGCCGCCCATGGCCCGGCGCACGCCCGTCTCTCCGCGTCTCTCACGGGTCCGCAGCCATACGAAAGAGGCCACTCCTATTAGGATGCACACCAAAAGGAAGATGAAGAGGGCCCGCCACATAAAGGTGTCAGTAACGGCTGATTCCAGGTTCTCCTCTAACGGCATGACGGAAGCCACCCTCCAGTTGCCGAAAGCGAGGTCCTCCCTCCAGGTCTTCTTGGCCTGCTGTATGAAGGCTTCCTCGTCCACACCTGGAGCAACACGGAATATCCACACTAAGGACATTCCCTCATCGAGAGCCACGATATCGGAACCGGCATACATCACGAAACTCCGGTACTCCTTGTCCTTTTCCACTTTCACGGGAGCTATTACACCGGATACGCGCCAGCCGTATTCCTGGTAAGTGCTGAACTGTGAAAGCCGGCGGCCTACGGGATTCTCCCCCGGGAAAAGGGCCTGAGCCAGATCCTCCGTGATAATCACGGTGTTCGGAAGGTCCTCTATCGGAGCACCTTGCGGCCATACCTGACGATAGCCTAAAAGTTCCAGGTCACTTGCCCCTGCCTCTCGGATGTGATAGGCGTAGGAATAACCATACCTGTTTACAGTATCTACCATAATTGCCCTGTTATAATTGCTGTAATTCAATCCGGGGAGAGTGGCCCCCACCGGAGCCGCGTCCTGCACCTCGGGCATCTCCCTGAGAGCGTTGCCTATACGGTGGAAATCCACGGACCTCTGCTCCGGAGTGTCCATCTCCGGGCGGTAGCCGTTCTGTCCATCACTCAGGCGGTTCAGCGAGACGGCATACACTCCGTCGGTCTCATAGCCGTCCGGCAGGGAAGTCCTGTAAATACCCGGCCATACGGCATTGACTAAGAACCATGAGGCTGCCGCGATGAGGGTCATCTCCACGAAGAGCCACGCATTGCCGCGGCGGTAGAACCAGAGTTGTTTGAGTATCTGTTTAAACATAATCCAATTACTTTACAGAGTTCAACGAATCCGTGATGGGCCGGCGGATGACCTTGAAGGCAGGTATCAGCGCCGAGACGATATTGAGCACCAGCACTATGGCCAGCAGCAGCACATACAGCTTGATCTTGAAGAAATCCCTGACGGAGAATACCGCCGCCTCCACCTTCTCCATGGAGAAAGCCATAGCCATGGCCTCTCCGGGCACCATGCCGTTGAACTGCTCCGAGAACACGCCTAAGAGCACGTACGAGAGCACCAGCCCGAGCACTCCCCCGAGCAGGGTCAGCAGCAGGTTCTCGCCCGTAATCTGCTGAAGCACATCTCCGCGCCAGGCCCCGAAGGACTTGCGCACTCCGAACTCCCCCATGCGGGCCTCCATCCGGGAGCCCACCATGCCCGAAAGATTGATCATCGGTATCAGCAGGATGAAGAACATGATGCCTATCCCTATCCAGGTGAAGGAGGCTGATGTCATGCCAGTCCACCTCAGGGCCATCTCCCTTACCGAGGGTATCCCTGACTGAAAGGACAGCTCATACTCCACGTCCGAGCCGTTGTTGTACCTTTCGAGCCTGTCCTCCAACGTCTTCCGTATAGTCCCGAAGTCACTCCTGTCCCGGGCCAGCAGATACACGAAGTACTCTCCCATCATGGTAGGACGGCCTATCCACTGCTCGAGAGAGCTTCTGGAATCTCCCTCCAGATCCGGCAGCCACAGCTGGGAGAAGGCCAGCGAAGCCGTCTGCGGCACATCCCGCACCACTCCGCACACCCTGTATTCCTTGCTGTCGATGAAGAGCCTCTCCCCCACTATATCCTCCCTGCCGTACAGGGTCCTGGCTAACGACTCGCAGATGACCGCCTCGGGAGCAGCCTGATTGTAGCTCGTTTCCGAGAGAGCGTGCCCGTAGAGGAAGTCGAAACCGAAGACCTTCCAGTACTCCATATCCACGTCCGAGGCCACACTGCCGACCGCCTCACCTAAGTCATTGGCCACTACCGCGTCTCTAAATGCCACTGTTGTCAGAGTCTCCAGCCCCTCCACCGGCTCGTTGCGTATGAAGCGGTCGACGAACGCCTGGCTGACCATCGCATTGGATCCGCCCTGAGAGCCCTTCTGAGACTCCATAAAGGTAGGAATCACCAGCATCCTGTCCCTGTGCACCTCCGGATAGGAGTTGTCGAAGTGCATCGACTGCACCGTCAGATAAGCCATCACCAGCGCCAGCGAGAAGCCCGTACCGATGATGTAAACCGCGCTGTACACCCTGTCCTTGCGCAGGTTGTACCACGATTCTTTCAGATACATTCCAAGTTTCATATATTGTCCTTTTAAATATTATTCGTCCTTTAAAATATCGGCCGTCCGCTCCCTCAGGGCCTTGCCGAGGGGAATGAGGGCCGCGAGGGTCACCGCCGCCAGCAGCACCGCCGTCACGATCCCCGCCACCGCGAGGAAATGCACCGTCGGGTCGTAGAGCAGCGGCAGGCTGTCGAAGAGCACCGGCAGCACCTCTCCATGCGGTGCGGCGATGTCTATCTTGCCTATGACAATGATATTTGCGGCTATGATCAGTCCCAGCACCAGCGCAGCACCGAGAATCATCCATGCCTCGGCCAGCTGCTGCAGGACAATCCTCCCCGCACCCGAGCCCATGGCCCGCCGCACCCCTATCTCGGAGCGCCGCATCCTCAGTCTCAGCCAGCTGTAGGAAGCTGCGGCAATGAGCACATTGACCACCAGGAACACCCAGAGGGCCTTCCATTTGAATGTTCCGGTAACAACGTACAGGCCCATCAGCTCCTCCATCGGAGTCACCGAGGCGACGCGCCAGTTGCCGTAGGTCATCTCACTGCGCCAGGTCCGCGAGGCCCGGTCGATGAAAGTGCGGGCATCCACGTCCGGACGGAGGCGGAAGATGTAGCACGGGGTGCCGTACCAGAAATTCAGGACACTGGCCTCGGAAGCCAGCACCGTCGGCACGGGATCATCCACAAAACTGAACTTCAGGGGCTCGATAACTCCGGATATCACCCAGTCCCATTCTTTGGGAGGAGGGCAGGTGGAGGCGTCCGAGAGCCGGCGGCCCACCGGATTCTCCCCAGGGAAAAGGGTCATGGCCAGGTCTTCGGTTATCACGGCCGTGCCGGGGACATCCTCTATCGGGGCATCTTTGGGCCATACCTGGCGGTAGTCCAGGATCTCCATGTCGCGGGCTCCTGCCCTGCGGGTGTGGATACAGTAGTAAATGTTGTTCTCTGCGGAAGAGTCGACAGGGAAGAAATTATTGATGTACTGGCTTTTCAGTCCGGGAAGAGAGGTACCGGTCTCCGCCCATGCGCTCACCTCGGGCATCTGGCCCAGTGCCTGCCCGAAGCGTTCCAAAGCCATTTTCGGGGCATCCCCCATGTCCGCTTCCGGCACGTAACCGTCCTGCCCGTCGTACAGGGACTCGAGTTTCATCACGTACACGCCCTCGTAATCATAGCCGTAAGGTGCTCTGTGAGCGCGGTAGTGCACTGTCCATATCTCATTGACTAAGAACCAGGAGGTAACCACTATCACCATCAGTTCCAGCAGCAGCCAGAGACTGCTCCGGCGGTAGAACCACAACTGTTTGAATATCTGTCTGAGCATATCGGTCTATTTTTGAGAGTTCAACGATTCGGTTATAGGCCGGTGCAGCACCTTCAGGGCCGGAGCCATGGCCGAGAGCAGATTGAGGGCCGCCACCAGCACGAACAGCAGCAGGTAGAGCCTAAGCCTGAAGAAATCTCTGAAGGCAAATGCCGGAGCCTCCGCTATTCCCCGTATATCCGCCACTCCGTTCAGCGGCAGCAGGTCGTATAGCTGGTCCTGCAGCAGGTACAGCAGGAGGTAGGACAGCAGCAGGCCGAGCACACCTCCGATCAGGGTCAGCAGCAGGTTCTCCGCCGTCACCTGACGGACGATGGCCCCGCGCCAGGCTCCGAAGGACTTGCGGACTCCGAACTCGGCCATGCGGGCCTCCATTCCGGAACCGGTCATGCCCGAGAGGTTGAGCACCGGCACGAGCAGCACTAAAAGCACCACACCGAGACCGATCCAGCGGTAGGCCGAGGCACTTCCGAACATGAATATCCGCTCCTTCTGGGAAGGTATGCCGTTTGTAAATGTCATCTTCCAGTCGTCGTCTCCGGAGCGGTTGTACCTCTCCACGCGGTCCTCTATCTCCTGGCGCACCCTGCCGAAATCCCTCCGGCTGCCGGCCAGCAGCACTATCTCGTAACTGCCCTGCATTCCACCTAATGCCGGTGCTACCAGACGCTCGAAGAACGTCTCAATGTCCGGAGCCCAGATCTGGGCAAAGGCATAGGTGGCCGTCATTGGCACGTCCCGCACGACTCCGCAGATACGGAATTCCCGGCTGTCGAAGAAGACTGTCTCGCCCACCACATCCTTCCGTCCGAGAAGCAGCACCGCGGCAGACTCAGAGATCATGACCTCAGGCACCACCCGGTCAGCGGCATCCTCGGACAGCCAGGCTCCGTCGATGACATCCAGCGGGAATATCGTCCTAAAACCGGAGCCAATGAACTCTACAGCCATATTCACGGACTCACCGGAGGTTGTGGAGACTATAAAGTTGTCGGTCTTCACGGCCGTCCAGGCCTCAAGACCAGGGATGGGCCCGGAGAGGAACCTCTGCATAAAATCCTTGTTCACACCACGGTCCCGCACTGACTGGCCTGCGCTGAACGTCATGGAAGGTATCGACAGCATCCGGTCGCGGTGCACCTCGGGGTAACTGTTGTCCATGCGGACAGCCTGCACGGTAAGGTATGTCATCACCATGGCCATCGAGAAAGCGACAGCCAGAATATACACCAGACCGTAGGTCTTGTCGGCCAGCAGGTTGTGCCACGACTCCCTGAAATATACTCCGAGTTTCATAACTTATTTCTTTTTAGAGGGTTTGATCTTCAGTTCAGGCTGCTTGGCGTAGTCCTGCATGTCGGAGATGACCACCTGCTCGCCGGGCTCGATGCCGGAGATGACCTCCACGTAGTCGTAATTGGCCTCGCCGAGGGCCACGCGGCGGCGCACCAAGCGGTCGCCCTCGCGGACGAAGAGGTCGTAGTTGCCCTCACCTTTATAATATGTGCCGGAGGGCAGGCGGAGGACATTCTCGCGGTAGGCGTAGACCACGTAGATGTCGCACTTCAGGCCCGAGCGCAGGCCCGGCGCAGACTCGTTGTCGAGCTGTACGGTAAAGGATATCAGGCCGTCGGTGGACATCGGAGAGAGAACCGACACCATGCCGGTGAGGGTGTCCCGCCCGGCCAGCACTGTGGTCCGGTAGCCCTCGGCTATCTTGCCGGCCTGCATGTCGCCCAGCTCGCCCTCCACCTTGAAGCGGGTAAGGTCGGCCAGCATAGCCAACTTCTCGCCCTGGCTCACCTGGGCACCTATCTCGCTGTTGATGAACGTAAGGGTCGCGGCGTAGGGTGCCCGGATACCGGCATCGTAGAGCCGGCGGCGGGTCTGCTCCTTGTTCTTGCGGAAGATCGAGAGCTCCAGCTCGGCCACGGCCTCATCGGCGGCGGCCAGGTCCCGCTGGTTCTGGAACTTGCGGCGGTTGTCCTCCAACTTGAGGCTCGACACCGTGTAATCCAGTTCGGCCTCGCGCACCTTGTCCGGAGTACCCGCTCCGAGCGAGTCCAGATACTTCTCGTTGCGCAGGGCGGCGGCCTTGCGGTCCAGCTCCATCTCCTGTATCTCGATGTTCATCTCCATCTCCGAGAGGTTGTTGCGGTTGGTGATGCGCAACTGCTCGAGCTTCAGTTCCTTCATCCGCTCCTCGTCCAGCATATTGTCATACTCAGTCTGCACCTCGGAAAGTTCCAGACGCAGCAGCGGCTCGCCCGCCTGCACCACCTCGCCGGCCCGCTTGTAGACCTCCATCACGCGGGAGGTAATCGGGGAGTTGATGATCTCCTCGTAACCCGGCACCACCTTTCCGGTAGCCGACACCGCGAACTCTATCGAGCCGGTGTCCACCGTAGCCAGCCGCAGGCTGCTCTCCCGCACCGAAGGCTGGATCAGCACTGCCAGCAGCACCACCGCCACTACTGCGACGGCGCCTCCGAGGCTCCAGCGGAGAATGATTTTGCGGCGGTCCTGCCATTTTTCTTTTGTTGTAAGTTCTCTATCCATGGTATTTAATTTTCACTTATTTCAACATTATTCCTATCTATTCGTCTCTGAGGGCCTCGACGGGGGGACGGCGGAGCGCTCCGGCGGCGGGGATGAGGATGGCCGCAGTCACTGCCAGGAGCAGGAGGCCGAGGACAATGCCCTCCACCGCGAGGAAATGCACCGTGGGGTCGAAGAGCAGGGGGAAGTCCGCGACATTGAGGGGCATCATGCCGTGCTGATTATCCGGAGCCACGATATTTATCTTGCCTATGAGGATGATGTTGACCGTTATCAGTATACCGATGACGGCGGCCGCAGCGAAGGTCACCCAGACCTCCTGCATATAGTGCATCAGGATGCGGCGGGGCGAGCCTCCCATGGCCCTGCGGACTCCGATCTCCCCGCGTCTCTCCTCCATCCGGAGCCACCCTGTAGAGGCCACAGCCAGCAGAACATTGACTATCATGAACATCCAGAGGGCCTTCCAGATAAAGAGCTTGTCCAGCACCTCGATTCTGACCACAGAGTCCACCCTGTCCTCGAAGGAGTACACGTCCTGTACGCGGTAGTTGCCGAACTGCAGAGTCTTCCTCCATTCCCTGGAAGCCTTCTCGAGGAAGCGGTCTCCGTCCACACCGGGCTTGAGGCGGAAAGCGTACATCTGGTCTCCGCCGTAGTCTCCCACCATGTCGGCGACATTCTGCAACATGTAAGGTATGTCATCCGAGTACCCGGCACCGCGCATACTGCCTATAACTCCGGCTATGGGTTCTGTATAATTCATCTTAGTCAATTTCTCTGAGTCACTGAGTGTCCTGCCCACAGGATTCTGCCCCGGGAAGAGGTAATCGGCCATATCCTTGGTGATGATGATAGAGCCGGGCGTATCCTCCATCTGTCCGTCCGCAGGATAGATCAGTCCGTACCTCAACACCTCAAAATCATCTGAGCCGGACTCCCGCTCAAAGGTCGTGAACATCATCGTAGTCACACTGTCGATGTCGACCATCATCATGGAATGTACACCGTCTCCGGGATGGTTTGTGCTTATGGGCGAGGCGCACAATACTTCCGGCATGGCTCTGAGAGCGTCTCCGAAACGGCGGAGATTCTCCCTCTGCGCCTCCAGGGAAGCAGCCTCAGGGTCATATCCGTTGCGGTCGGATGTCAGGTCCGTGAGATGCACACAGTACACTCCCTCAGGGTCATATCCGTCCGGGACGTTCCCGATACGGTATGTGGAAGTCCACGTCTCGTTGACGATGAACCAGGACGCGGCGATGATGACCACCAGCTCGATGAACAGCCAGGCATTGCTCCTGCGGTAGAACCACAGCTGTTTGAATATCTGTCTAAGCATATCTTGTCATTTTTTACAGTTCAACGATTCAGTGATGGGACGGCGGATGACCTTGACCGCCGGGATGACTGCCGATATCATGTTGAGTACGGCCAGGATTACCAGCAGGACGGCGTACAGCCCGACATTGAAAAAGTCCCGGAAGTCGAAGAAGCCGCCGGACTCAGGCACCTTGTAGGTGTAGGACTCCACCAGTACGCTGCCCGGCACCATGGCGTTCATCTGCTGCGAGAACAGCACGATGATCAGCCATGCCACCAGCAGGCCTACGACTCCGCCCATCAGGGTCATCAGCAGATTCTCCCCCGCTATCTGTGCGAGAATAGAGCGCGGTCCGGCTCCGAAGGACTTGCGGGTGCCGAACTCGGTCAGACGGGCCTCCATTCTGGAATTGACCATACCGGAAAGGTTCAGCAGCGGCACCAGCAGGATCAGCAGCACCACTCCCGCTCCCAGCCATGCGTATGCAGAGGAACCTAAGTCGCTCCCCGAGAAGATGTACTGGCGCTGCGAGTCTATGCCGCTGACGGTCATCTTATATTCGGATTTCTCGATATTGTTGTACTGTTCCACGCGGTCCAGCACAGCCTGTTTTACTGCCGGAATATCCTTGCCGTCCCTGAGCAGCACTATTATCTCATTGCCGTTCATATACTTTGCCAAAGCACTGGATTCAGGGCCCAGGGTTTTATCTCCTATCGTAGACGGCAGCCATATCTCGGAAAAAGCCAGCGTCGCGCTCATCGGTACGTCCCTGACCACTCCGCAGACAGTCAGCGTATATCCGTCCATGTACACCTTCTCTCCCACAGCGTCTGTCCGTCCTGTCAGGGAGCGGGCCAGTGACTCGGTCACCACAGCCTCGGGCGTATTGAGGTCCATACCGCTCTCCGATATCGGCCTGCCGTACAGGAAGTCCAGACTGAATATCTTCCAGAAATTCCTGTCCACCATCCGGGCGTACGCGTAGGAGACCTCATCCGACGTATTTTCCAAAGCAGCGAACGTATCGTAATACGTATAGACAGCCGACCAGCACTCCACCTCCGGCATGTCCTTGAGGAAATCTCTGGCGAACCGGTAATTGGGAGCCGCGCCGAACATTATGGTCTCGCTTCGCAGCTCGATTCTGGAAATCACCATCATCCTGTCCCTGTGCGTCTCCGGCACTGTATTCACCACCCTGGCCGACAGCACCGTCAGAAACGCCATCACCAGCGCCAGCGAGAGAGCCGTTCCGGCGATGAATACCGCGCTGTACACCCGGTTCACCCGGAGGTTGTACCACGCCTGCCTGAAGTATAATCCTAATTTCATATCTGCTGTGTTTTTCTATTTTCGTTAATTTCTTCTCTTTGGGCCTTGTGCTGTCCGCTCACGTCGCCCGTTCCATCGTCCGTTCCCATGCACTTTCATGATCACTCCCCATTCAGCGGACACTTTTCTCCCCGGCAGCCCGTCACAACCGCCGTGCCAAAAACACAACACACTGATAACACGCATGTTGCACTTTTTCAAAAGTGTCCGATATCGGACACCTGTCCGTTTTCGGACACCCTCGGGCGGACACTTTCATTATGACCGTACACTTTCCCTTCTACCCACCTTCCGAAGGTGAGCTGTTTCCCCGCGTTTTCGTTCCACCTTCCGAAGGTGCGCAGAAGCAGAGCCCCCACGAGAGCCTGCTGTAGCTGCGTTTCTCCCTTCACCATGCCCGTTCCACCTTCCGAAGGTGAGCAGTTTCCCCGCATTTTCGTCCCACCTTCCGAAGGTGGGATTTCTGACCCGACTGTCGCCCAATCGTTCTCGAGAACAGCCAATGACCAGTCCCCGCTGTCGAGTGGACAGAATGCGTCAATGCTCAGGCAAAGCTTTACACCGACATCCCCGTACGTTGCGTCACTTTACATTTTAGTTGAATTTTACACCTCTGATTATGAACACTTTGCTCATCTGACAACATGTTGACCGGATAGTCCTTCTGCGGATGACCATTCTCGAAAACGACACGCAGCCCCACGTCACTCAACGATATTTTATCGGGCTGGAAACACTTCAGCAAACCTCCTATCAATCAGCCATTTAACCTCTCTACATCCCGCCGTAACCGCTTTGAAACGACCTACGGCAGAACCTCAAAACTACAACTTTTTGAATTTCAAAAACTTAACAGACACCTTTCCTCCCCGACAATATTTAGTTCACATCCCTTCGACGCGAGAGCGCCATTACTTTCGGTAGGAGTAGGGAAAATGTGCACTTGAGGCACTCCTTTGGAAGGAGTTCGGAGGTGGAACACGGGCAGAATGGACGTACAGAGTGCCGTAGCGAGGATTCACGGAATTTACCCCTTCGGAAGGAGTGGCAGAAGAGGGCATTTTGCTTACTCCTTCCAAAGGGGTTAAGAAGAAGCTGTTGTCATGGGAAGTGTTGGACGTCACCACTGCTGTTCGCGGATAAGATGTGACTGTCAGGGGGAGGACGGGACGGCGCTACAGCAGCTCGCGGATGATGGAGTCGCTGATGAAGAGGCGGGAGGGGGGAATGAACAGGCGGTCGTCGCGGAGGATGAGGGAGCCGGTGGCCAGAAGGCGGTCGACAGAGGTCCGCAGAGGGTGAGGAAGTTGAGAAAGAAGGGATTGGCACGAGTTTTCTGCGGCTCCGGGGCGACTATCAGGCACGGTAGACGACGACGGCCGGCACATGGCAACGAGGACATCCAAGAGCAGGCCGTCCACGGTGCGCAGGCCGAGCATAACGGTCTCGGTGAAGATGTCCTCATCGGTAAGGTTCTCTTCTGATGACACAGACGGCACGGTGCAATCACGGCAAGCAGGAGCAGCACCCGAAGCGTCCCCCCCACCGAACGCAGCAATATACCGGTCGAGGTCCGGAGCATTCCACCAGCGGCAGCGGCCCCCGTCAAAGGAGTGGGCACCGGGCCCGAGGCCAATGTAGGGGCTGCGGTTCCAGTAGCCGCTGTTGTGCAGGGCGCGGCGGCCGGGGAGGGAGAAATTGGAGACCTCGTACTGGAGGTAGCCGGCGGAGGCGAGGCGCTGCTGCAGGAGGGCGTACTGGGCTGCGCACAGCTCGTCGGAGGGCTCCCGGTAACGGCCGGCGGCGGCCATCTCTCCGAGGACGCTGCCCTCCTCAATGCCCATCTGGTAGGCGGAAATATGCTCCGGCCGCAGCCGCAGCACGGCATCCAGGTCATCACTCCACAGCTGCATCAGCTCTTCATCCGAAGAAGAGCCGCTCCCCCAAGCCACCGAATCATACCCGAAAATCAAGTCCAGCGAGATATTGTCGAACCCGGCAGAGCGCAACACCCGGAAGGCCTCTACCGCCCCCTCCGGACTGTGCCGCCGGGCCATCCACCGCAGGCTGCGGTCGCTGAAGGACTGCACGCCCATACTGACGCGGTTCACTCCGAGCCGCCGCAGGGCCCGGGCGTAGGCCTCCGTGACATCGTCCGGATTGACCTCAACGGTAAATTCCGCGAAGATCCCGGCATCCCCCCGACCATCCCATGTTCCCGGGACAGCTCCGCCGCCCCCTCCCGGAGCACCGCAGGAACGTCCATAGTCCGCCGCCCCCTCCCGGAGCGCCGCAGAGACCGCCGCCACCGCCTCCCCTAACTGCTCCACCGGCCAGAGCGAGGGAGTCCCGCCCCCGACGTAGAGCGTGGCAGGCTCGAAGCACCTGCATAAAAAAGCCTTCCGCAGGGAGATTTCCCGCAGAAGGCTCTGTGTGTATTGTGCTATCCTGTCCTTTTCCCTGACCGAATAGAAGTCGCAGTAGGTGCAGAACGACTTGCAGAAGGGGAAGTGGATGTATATCATCGCAGGATAATCGCAGGATGCCGTGGACGCTGACTGACGCTATCTCAGCAGTATGTCGCCGGTGCCCAGCAGACCGGACGAGGTGTAGGCCTCGACGGTGTAGACGCCCTTGGTGAACTGCTCGGAAGCGAAGTAGATGCATACCTCCACCTCGGCGCCCTGGTAGTCTACCTCACGCGACTCAGAGTAGACGAGCTGCTCGCCGTTCATCTCGAAGATGCGCTGCTGGTCGGAGGTCATCAGGATGCCGTCCGGTCCCTTGACGCGGATGTACACGCGCATGGGGCCTTTGGGAGCGATGGAGTTCTCAATCAGAGAGAGGCAGGTGCGGAGCTTCTTGATACGGCTGCTGCGGTCGGTCTCCTTGTTGGAGGCGTTGATGCCGACGATGTTGATGCCGCGGCCCTTGATCTCGGAGCCCTGCTCCACGAGCTTGGCGTACTCGTCGGTGGTCTTGCTCAGTTCCTGGTAGCGCTCGGCTGACTTGGCGGCCTCGGCACGGGCCAGCTCGGCGTCCTTGCGGAGGGCGATGTTCAGCGTATTGAGGGAATCGATCTGGAAGATATAGTGCTTCATGATCGAGCGGAGAGTTCCGAGCTCCTTCTCATACTGACGGATCTTGCTGCGGTTGGCAGCGTCGGTCTTCTTGATGCGGTCCAGCAGCTGGCTGACCTTCTCGCGCTCGCGGTCGAGCTGAACATTGAGGCTGTCGTTGTTGGACGAGAGCTGGGCATACTCACCCTGCAGCTCCACGAGTTCGTTGGTAAGATTCTGCTTGTCGATAGTCAGGTCATCGATCATCTTCTGCCTGTCAATCCATACGTACGCAAATACAGCCGCCAGCACTACGGCCACCACGGCCAGTACGATAACGGTGACTTTTAACCCCTTGTTGGGATTGTCAGACTTACTGTTCTGAGAGGTCCATTCGGGAGTGGTGCCGGAGCCCACTGGTCTTTTGTTCTCTTCCATTTCTATAATCTGCTTTTTATGTGGGGCAAAAATAATACGATTTGCTATATTTGCAGCAAATATTAATCAAAAACAGCGAAAATCATGAGTCCTAAAGTCCGCAGGGTCGTCAGATCCGTCAAATATTTCTTCGTTTTTCTCATCCTCGCAGGTGTAATCCTCTGTATCGTCACCATCCTCAGCGGTGAAAGCGTCACCAAGCTCTTCCTCCCCTATTCGGAAGGCGGCATGCTCAAGGAAGGCGCATGGTGGCAGATGCTTCTGATATTCGGGGCAATAGCAGCCGTCTATCCGGGTCTCACCTTCGTCAGGAAGGAGGTAATGATCGAAGGGGACTTCGAGGACCACAGGAATACAATAATCAACGCATTCGAAGGTCTCGGCTACGAGAAGACGGATGAGGACGGGGAGAAGCTCACCTTCCGACTCCGCAACCACTTCACCCGCTTCATGAGGGCCTACGAGGACGGAGTGACCATCACCAAGGGCACCGCTCCCCTGATACTCAGCGGCAACCGCAAGGACATCCTCCGCCTGTCCTCCCACATCACCTACGCCCTGCGCGAGGATATCGGGGAAGGCGCGGCACAGCAGCATGACGACCCCTACGATTTCGGAAGCGGCAGCAGCGATACCGCAGACCAGCCCGGGAAAGCAGATCAGCAAAAAACAGAATAAACCGACATAGCCATGAAAGTAGTCCGCAAATTCGACAACGCCATCTCGGCCAATATCTGCAAGGGTGTCCTCGAGGAGAACGGCGTCCCGGCCTTCGTCCTCGGCGAGAACCTCGTATGGTCCACCGGTGCCGTCAACACCGACCTCGTCTCCGTGGAGGTAGTGGTCGACGACTCCCTCTACGACAAAGCCGTCGGAATACTCCAGTCAGAGCCATTATAAAGTTTATAGAAAGCGGTTGACTATGAAAAGAACTATCACAATATTTGCCGCATTTTTTATTTCCTACACAGCATATTCACAGGAAGAAGTCATAGAATACGACACGAAAAGCGGACAGAATATAGAGCATATTATCCCGATAGACAGACAGTACATTCTGCCGGAGTTCGAGCAGTGCAGCCTCCTGGACAAGAACGGACAGAAATTCTCCGGTATAGTAAACATACATCTGCCGTCCAATACCCTCCGCATGATAGATTCTGACGGAGACACACTTGAGGTATCCAACGCCGACGATATACGTACAATCATCAGCCGCGACCACAAGATTCTGCACGTCGACAGGAAATTCATCATCCCCATCGCTGAGCACAAGGGCATCACCTTGTCCGTGCTTCCATCCATAATTATAGAATTTTTCGACAAGATGGAGCGCGACTACATAGTGGATATCGCCAATGTCCGTAACGAGGCTGTCTCCTGGAACACCGGTTCGATAAAAACGATTCTTGTCCCTGACGCCCTCAGCGACAAGGTCACCATGAGATGTACCTACAAATCAGAATACGTCCTAACTTCCGGCGACAAGGTCTACCCATGCAGGCTCTCCTCATTCTATAAGGTCTTTCCGAAAAAGAAAAATCTCATCCGCGCCTATACCCACGACAACTACATCTATTTCCATATCCGCGAATCCGTCCTGAACCTCTTCAATTTCTGCATCCGTAACATGTAACTGAATTTTTTGAAAAAAATTTGGAGATAGGAGAATTTTACCTACTTTTGCGGTGTACTAATAAACTAATACACCAAAACTGTAGACAACAACAGGAATATTCACTCAGTAAAAGTATAAGTTATGGACACAAACAACCCGGTCGTCAAGATCGACCACCTGAAGTTCAACTACAAGAAACACATCGTGTTCGAGGATCTGAGCCTTGAGATGGAGCCGGGCCGCATCTACGGCCTGCTCGGTGAGAACGGCGTCGGCAAGACCACCCTGCTGCGCATCATCTGTGGCCTGCTGCGGGCCAAGGAGGGCAGCTGCACCGTGGACGGCATCCCCTCTGAGAAACGCAACCCCGGAATGCTCAGCGACATCTACTACGTACCCGAGATCTTCTTCGCCCCGGCCATCAGCGTCAATACATTCGCCAAGAGCAACTCCCTGCTCTACCCCCGCTGGGACGCCGCCCAGTTCCAGAAACTCTGCCTGACCTTCGAGGTAGACCCCGGCTACCGCTTCGACAAGCTCTCCCACGGCCAGCAGAAAAAGGCCCTGATAGCCTTCGCCCTCGCCCTCAACACCCGCATCCTGCTGATGGACGAGCCTTCCAACGGCTTAGACATCCCCTCGAAGACCACCCTGCGCCGCGTCATCTCCGAGTGCGCCACCGAAGACAGGGTCATCGCCATCTCCACCCATCAGGTACGTGACCTGGAAAACCTTATCGACCCGATCATCATCCTCGACCGCAGCGGTCTGATCCTCAACGCCTCCATAGAGCAGATAAGTGAAAAGCTGCTCTTCACCATGAGCCAGGAACTCGACCCCGAGGCTTACTGGAGCGAGAGCAGCCTCAGCGGTTACTACCAGGTCATCCCCAACCGCGAGGGCATGCCCTCCAGAGTGAACCTCGAGGCCCTCTTCAACGCCGCCCTCAGGAACAAGGAAACATTCAAAACCCTGTTCAGATAACCGCCGGTATACACCCGGACCACAAGAACACCGTAAACAGTCATCACCTTTATCAAACAGAAGACTATCATGAACGCAACATTCAACATACGCAGATTCGGACTCAACATCTACAAGGAGCTCCTCGAAAAATACAAACTCATCCTCGGCTTCTGGGCCGTCATCGTACTGGTCTACCTGATGATCTGGGGCCTCACTCTCCTGATAGGCGGCAACTTAGGAACCACCGGCCGCGGCACACTCGTCGCCACCCTGCTGCAGTTCTACTGCGCCCTCATCCCCTTCCTGCTGTACAAGAACGAGAACCGCCACGTCGAGGGCACCTTCTACGGCATCACCCCTGCCTCCACCCTTGAGAAGACCCTGACAGTATTCGTCATCGCCACCCTTCTCTTCCCGGCCCTGACCTCCGTACTGATGCTCTCCCTCGACTCCCTCCTCGCATCCATGCCCACCGACGGAGGCTTCTCCGGCCACATCTGGAAGAACATCTTCACCACCAGCGGATTTGCCGACAACCTGTTCAACATCGACCCCTCTCCTGAGAAAACGTTCATCCTCGACCGGCTGTACTACGCCACTCCCGCCATATTCCTCAACCCCTACTTCGGCATGCTGCTCAGCCAGTCCTCCCTCATCTTCATGGCCATGCTCTTCCGCACCCACAAGATAGGCAAGACCCTCCTGGTAATCTGCGGCGTCGGATTCCTGCTCTCCGTAGGCGCCACCTGGTCGATAGTAGCCACCGTAAAGCACCTCGATGAAGCAGTCCTCAACAGCATGGACGCCGAAATCATGGCCAACTGGGTCGAGAACTTCGTAAAGACAGTGATGGTATTCACCTGCTACATCCTGCCCGTAGTCTTCTGGGTCCTCACCTACTTCCGCATCCGCAGGATACAGTACTAACCCCTCAAAACTCAGACAACCATGGAATTCGACCAGCATAAACCCATCTACCTGCAGATAGCCGACGCGATATGCGAGCGGATCCTGACAGGCACATGGCCCGAGGGCGAGCGTATTCCTTCCGTCAGGGAATGCGGCATATCCCTGGAGGTCAATCCCAACACCGTCGCCCGCTCCTACGACGAGCTCTCCACCGAGGGCATCATCCACAACAAGCGCGGCATCGGGTATTTCGTCAGCCCCGGAGCTAAGAGCGTCATCCGCGAGAAACAGCGCAGCAGCTTCATCTCCGGCGACCTGAAGGAGGTATTCAGGAAAATGGACATCCTCGGCATCTCCATCGAGGACATCACCTCCCTCTACAGGAAATATATCACCAAGGACAATAATTAACCAAGTACAATGAAATACAGCACAATAAGGGCAGCGGCGGCCATCACCGCCCTGCTCCTGTGGGTTGTCTGTGCCTCAGCCCGTCCACAGAACGGCCGCAGCATCTCCGGCAGAGTCCTGGACGCAGCGACGCAGGCACCGATAGAGTTCGCCACCGTCGCCCTGATAGCCCCCGACAGCACGGTGGTCAACGGTACGACCACCGACTCTGCCGGCCGGTTCACCATCGACCGTATCCCCTCCGCCGGCGGATACAGACTGCTGGCCTCCTTCATCGGCTACCGCGACCTGATAACCGACCTTAGCGCAGTCCCGCAGCAAGGTGCGGAAATCTTCCTCGAGCCCGATGCCGAAATGCTCGCGGAGGCAGTGGTAACCGCCCGCCGCCCCGTCATAGAGCAGAAGCTGGACAAGATAGTGATGAACATCTCCGACGCCGTCTCCACCGAAGGCAGCAACGGCACCGACCTGCTCCGCAAGGCCCCCGGCGTGACGATAGACTTCGACGGCAATGTAAAGCTCAACGGCTCAGCAGTGGCGGTATGGATCGACGGCCGTCCCTCCAACCTCTCCGGCAAGGAGCTGGAAGTCCTGCTCCAGTCCACCGACGGCACGACCATCGACCGCATCGAGATCATGGCCCACCCTTCCGCCAAGTATGACGCGGCCGGCGGAGGCGGCATCATCAACATCGTCACCAAGAAGAATTTCATGCAGGGATTCAACGGCTCGGTCAACCTCGGCTACGGCGGCATGTACTTCGACCGCTGGGACCAGAGCGGTGACGGCTCGGTCAACCTCAACTACCGCGGCCGCAAGACCAACACCTTCCTGACCTACAGCGCCCGTTACGACGACATGACCGCGGAGATGCTCTCCAAGTCCCTCTACGGCGCAGCCAACGAATACACCATGTCCAACTCCTCGCAGCTGCTCATGCGCAACTTCAACCAGATGTTCCGGGCCGGCAACGACTGGTACATCTCCGACAAGGACGTCCTCGGCGCCATAGTCACCGGCACATTCCGCAACAGCAGCACAGGCACCTACGGGGACAACTTCACAGAGCACCTGCTCGGAGAGGACATCCTCGGCCGCCTGAACAGCGAGATAACCAACACTGACGACTTCAACGGAGTATCCGCTAACCTCAACTACACCCATACTTTCGACCCTGCGAAAATGCAGGAACTGACCCTCAACGCCGACTACTCCTGGTACGACATCGGCAACACCAGCCGGCAGAGCGACATTCCCGACCCGATGATCACTGCCCTGATCCCGCTCGACTCCACCATATTCCGCCAGGATGCCGCCCAGAGGCTCCAGATCTGGTCCGCCAAGGCCGACTATCAGCAGCTCTTCTGGCAGACCGGACTGCTCGAGGCCGGCCTCAAGTGGTCCCGCACCGTCACCGACAACAACTCCGTCCGCGAGGACTTCTACAACAACATCTGGAACTACAACTCCAACCTCTCCAACATCTTCCTCTACGACGAGCAGATAGCCGCCGCCTACATCTCCGCAGCCAAGAGCTTCGGCACCAAATGGTCCGTCAAGATAGGCCTGCGCGGCGAGTACACCTACGCCCGCGGAGACTGGCGCAGCGCCGGGGAGAAGAGCACCAAGAGCTACTTCAACATCTTCCCCACCGCCTTCGTCAGCTACATGCCCACAGAGAAATGGCGCCTGGCCGCCTCCTACACCCGCCGTATCAGCCGCCCCGGATACAGCCAGCTCAACCCCTTCCGCACCTACATGTCGGCCAACTCCTACACCGAGGGTGACCCGGACCTCAACCCCCAGTTCTCCGACCAGGTATCCCTGACCGTCGGCTACGGCCAGCACCTCAACCTGAGCCTGCTCTACCAGCACAACTCCAACCTGATCATGCAGCACCCCGAAGTCAACCCCGACAACGGTGAGCAGCGCCTCATCTGGGAGAACTTCGGCACCCAGTCCTTAGCCGGCGCGGCCCTGTCAGTATCCGAGCTGCCCATAACCAAGTGGCTCAACCTCTCGGCCAACTACTTCGCCGCCTACAACAGCAACATCAGCACCTCCGACGACAGCTACTCCGACGGTTCCTTCCTCCAGAGCTTCTACGGCAGCCTCAACTTCCTGCTGCCCAAAGAATGGAAAATAGAGGTCGGAGGCTTCGGCTCCGGCAACATGACCATGGGCTACATGGACATCCGCCCGATGTACATGCTCTTCGCCGGCATCAAGAAGAACCTCTGGGACGGCCGCGGCACCATCGCCCTCAACGTTCAGGACCTGCTCCGCTCCTTCCGGACCAACATCTCCTCCTACACCGGCGACGTGCTGACCTACAGCATCGACCAGCGCATCAACATGCAGAAAATCACCATCTCGTTCAGCTACCGCTTCGGTACCGCATCCAACGTCCGCAGACGCAACGTCGGCAACGTGGAGGAATCCTCCCGCGTAGGCGGCTCAGGCGGCATCAGCACGGGACAGAGCGGCGGTGGAATAGGCAGATAACCCCTCAGAAGCTATGGGAAGTCCGTATTTCAGATTCAAACAGTTCACTGTATGGCACGACCGGTGCGCGATGAAGGTGGGAACCGACGGGGTCCTATTAGGAGCGTGGGCCGGTCCGGGCCGTCCGGGAGAAATATCCGGAGGAAGCCCGCAGACAGTTCTGGACATCGGCACCGGCAGCGGCCTGGTCGCCCTGATGCTGGCCCAGCGTTACCCCGAAGCGCAGGTAACGGGCATCGACAGCGATGCGGAGGCAGCGGCCCAGGCCCGGGAAAATTTCGCAGGCTCCCCATGGCAGCAGAGGCTCAGGGCCGCTCACATCTCCCTCCAGGAATTCTGCCGCGGTACCGCTGCCACAGCTGCCGCCCGCCGCTTCGACCTGATAGTCTCCAACCCGCCGTTCTACGACACCACCCTCACCAGCCCGGACCCGCTCCGGACTGCCGCCCGCCATACCGGCGGGCTCACCCACGAAGAACTGCTGCTGCTCTCCGCCGGCCTCCTTTCCGACACGGGGGTCTTCAGTCTGATCGTTCCCTCCGAGTCAGAGAAATCCATCCTGCGGCTGGCGGACAGAAGCAGACTCCATCTGCACCGGCTCACCCGCGTCTATTCCAAACCGTCCTCCCGGCCCCGGCGCATCCTGGCCTCATTCGGCAAAATAAGCAAAGGACCTGTAACAGAAGAGACCGTCTGCCTCACTGATGCTGACGGCAGCCGCTCGGAGTGGTATCGCAAAATAAGTGAAGAATTCTACTTAAACTGAGCGGCAGCAGCCTCCAGTGCTGCATAGAACTCTTCTCCGAAGGCATCCGTCAGAGGCTTCTGCAGGAAGCGGAAGACCGGGATGCCTTCCTTTTTGCCCTTGGCGAAGGCGCAGGAGCAGATGTTCCAGCGGTGGAGGTTGAGGGCGGTCATGCCGTTGGAGAGTCTGGAGACCCGGATCGGGTAGAGACGGCAGGAGATGGGCTTGACGAAGTCCGAACCGCCGCGGCACCAGGACCGCTCGATGGTGCAGAACCAGCTGCCTTCCGCGTCGCAGGCCGCGTATGCGCATTCCTCCCGGCCCGGGACCAGCGGAGTGACCATGTCCCCGTCCGAGTCTATCTCGAAAAATCCCTTCTCCGCCACCACCGCCCGGCCCTCGGGCGACATCAGCGGGGAGAACCTGCCGTAATTGGCTTCTATCCGCTCCGGCTCGTCCTCCTCCATCGGAGCGCCGCTATCCCCGATGACGCAGCACACCCCGCCGCAGACTCCGTAGTCACATGCGAAACACTCGGTAAACACCTCGGAGGAAATAATCTTGTCGTCTATTATCACCATTGTATCCATAAATCTTTATTTTTCTTCAGGAACTACTGACAGCACGGAGATACGGCCATCGTCCAGCACATCGAGCAGAGCGCTGTTCACATCCTCCACCGAGACTGAGTCCATCGCAGCCTGCCTCCGGGTGTAGAAATCCTTACGGTCGATGTACCGGTTCCGGAGCACACCTGTCCAGTAGGTATAGTCTGTCTGCTCCCTGAGCTTAGCCTTGAGATCCATATTGCGCTTGACTGCCTCCACCTCATTCTCACTCACTCCCTTCTCCGCACATTCCATGACTATTCCGGCGAACATCCCTTCCATATCCCCGACATCATCCTTGGTGGTAAAGTGAAAGTCTATGGTAACCACCTCCTCAGGGTAGCTGTAGTAGCGTCTCGACGCCTCAGCGAGAATTCCGCGCAGAGAAAGCCGGCGGATTACTTCCCTTTCGATAACTTTAGACGTAATATCCGACAGCACACGGTCTTCTATGGTCATATCACAAGGAAATGTCAGCTTACAGCTGTTGAGCCTGCGTGGAAACTCCATCGGTACAGGAACCACCTCTACATCGTCATAGGCCGCGATAAAGAACGGTGTTCTCTCCCTCTGCCGGCTGTAAGCAGTCCTGCGGCCTCCGGGAATAGAGGCGATATGGCTGTAGACTGAAGCAAGCAACTTAGTCTCGTCGAAATCTCCGACAAACATAAATGAGAACTCCGCCGGATTTGAGAACAGCATATTCACAAATTTCAACGCTGACATATAGTCTATTCTGCTGACAGGGACATCAGCAGGAAGTTCTTTTCCATAGCCGGACCGGACATCACGGCTGTGCAGCATCCCGAAGACGGCTTCTGGTGAATTGGATGCATACGGAGCGCATCCCTCCAGCATCCTGCGGTACTTGTCGAAGTTCTCTATATCCGGCTCAGAGCCCTCAAAATACTTGACCGCAAGCTCTATAAACTGATCCATGCAGGAAGTGTGGAAACGGCCGGTTATCTTTCTACCGTTGACCGAAATACTCCTGTCTATCTCGATATGCAGGGCGTTGGTAAGCCGAGAAAGCTCGAAGACATTCAGTCCGCCGTTGATACTTATACGGGCCACATCATCGACATAGGCCCGGAGCAGATCCACATCATCTTCCGAAAGTGAGATTCCGCCTCGGGCAACTGCCTCGAAATACACCCACCCTGGCTCCACAGACATATGGCGGTAAGCCAATGTAGCACCGTTGGGCAACCTCCGGGAAGTAACTCCTGTCGCAGTATTGACAAATTTGTCACTGCCCTGCACTGAAGCCAAAAAAGAGGCCCCTGAACGCCGGCTCTCAGGGCTGAGATACAGACTGTCTTCCCGAAGAGGCACAGGGTCCACGGCAAAATA
>UMAB01034990.1_pt1 | contig 44403 bp, 38 predicted proteins | sample 1963601 | NCBI WGS metagenome assembly UMAB01 (sample SAMEA4835905, study PRJEB28245) | human gut metagenome | biome: gut microbiome; material: fecal sample | place: Denmark | collected 2008 | reverse complement strand
GCCCCAGATCTTGAGGTTGCTCAGGTCTTCTTCCTGACTTTGACAACCTAAAAACGCCCTGATTGTAACCATATCATAATCAGTATTTTCAGAAAACTCTACCGGTGACGCGGGTGACGCAAGCCTAAAATGAGTATCTTTATGGCATGTTTGTGCGCAAAAAGAAGAACCGGAGCGGCACAGTCAGTGTGGTTGTCGCGGACAAGAGCAGCGGCAGGTTCAAGGAGTTGAAGACGATAGGCGTGTCGTCCGACCCCGATGAGATAGCCCGGCTTGAGGTCAAGGCGCGTCAATGGATAGACGTATATTCCGGCCAGCTGACACTTGACTTTGACGACAGCACTCAGGCGCTCCGTGAAGCGAGGAACACCATTGCCCGGATCGAGAGGACGCTCCAGAACACGCCGCAGGTTATCCTCGGCCACATATACGACAGAATCGGCTTCGGGGCAATCGGGGACAGTATCCTGCGCCATCTTGTCATCGCGAGGGTATGCCAGCCACGGAGCAAGGTGGCCACGGTAGAGTACCTGAAGTCCTATTTCGACGAGGACGTCCGGCTGCACAACATCTACCGCTACATGGACAGGCTGTACAGCACTCAGCGCGAGAAGGTCCAGCGGATAAGCGTGGAGCACACGTTGAGAATCCTCGGCGGGCGGATAGGGGTCGTCTTCTACGACGTGACCACGCTTTACTTCGAGTCCGCGCCGGATCCTGACGATGAGCTTCGCCGGGCAGGCTTCTCGAAGGACGGCAAGACTGCAGAATCGCAGATAGTCCTCGGACTGCTGGTGAGCGAGGACGGCTACCCGATGTCCTACTCCATCTTCAACGGCAGCCAGTATGAGGGGCGCACGATGATACCCGTAATCGACGACTTTGTCCGGCGGTTCAACCTGACGGACTTCATCGTCGTGGCCGATTCCGGGCTTATGAGCACAAGGAATGTGGAACTGCTGGAGTCCGCCGGCTACCGGTACATCCTCGGGGCGAGAATACGGAACGAGTCCCGGAGGATAAAAGACTGGATCCTTGCATCCGACAGGACGGACGGGAACATTGTTGAGTGCCGCAGGAATGACACTCAGAGGCTGATTGTGAGCTATTCGGATGCACGGGCAAGGAAAAACGCATGGAACCGCAGCAGGGGAGTCGAGAGACTACGCAGGGCCTATGCGAAAGGCACCCTGACCAAGGACAACGTAAACAAACGGGGCTACAACAAGTTCCTCGACATCAGCAAGGACATAACCGTAAGCATCAATGAGGAAAAGATAGCGGAGGACAGTCTTTGGGATGGCCTGAAGGGCTATATAACGAACACGGACTTGCCTGGGGAAGAGGTCATATCACAATACCACGGTCTCTGGGTGGTTGAGAGGGCCTTCCGCATCGGCAAGGGTACGCTCGAGATGCGTCCGATGTTCCACTTTACGGAGAAACGTATCGAGGCCCATATCTGCATCTGCTTTGTAGCCTACAAGGTGTACAAGGAACTCGAGCGGGTCATCAGAGAGCTCGGCTTGAGGATGAGCGTTGACAAGGTCCTGGAAATCGCCAAGACAATAACGACGCTCAGGATAAGGCTGCCCGACGGCTCGGCCTACACTGAAACCCTGTTCACAACACCGCAGCAGGAGGCCATCAGACCATTGTTGGAAGTCTTTGCTCAGGATACAAACGAGTAGGGTGACGCATTGTCAAAGTCAGGAAACAACTGGCACAGCTGAGATGTCAGTTGCATCCCACTTTGTGTGGGTTTGATGTCAGTTTGAGTTTGATTTGCGTTTACCTTGCGGTGGGAGACCATTTTCCCGGAAGAAGATCCGAGAAGTCCTTCTTGCCTAGTTCATATTCCGGCATCCTGCGAAGTACATCTTCCAACCAGGCCCTTTCATCGACACCGCGGGCTTTGCAGGTGGCGAGGAGTGAGTAGACCACGGCTGCCCTCTGCGCAGCATCGTCGTCTCCGCAGAACAAGTAGTTCTTGCGGCCTATGGCCAGGGGGCGGATACTGTTCTCGACCATGTTGTCGTCTATCCTGTAGCGTCCGTCGGTTGTATATAAGGATAGTTTCTTGAGTATCTTGTAGGTGTAAGAGATTGCTTCCTCCATCAGGGACTTCGGGCCGCACCTGACCATGTTCACCTCCATCCATGTCTCGAACTTCCTGATTTCCGGATATGCCTTCTCCTGCCTCAGGTCTCTCCTCCTGTCATAGTCCGGCTTCTTGTCCTTCTCGTCCAGGGCATCAGCCTCGCGCTCGACATCATAAAGCCTGCCGATATAAAAGAGGGCCTCGTCCGCCAGTTTCTCATTCTCCTTACGGGCCTCGAAGAACTTGCGCCTCGCATGGGCCCAGCACCCGAGCAGCAGCTTGCCCTCCATTCCCTCGAAGTGCCCGTACACGGCGTAACCGTCACTCTGGATGGCTCCCCTGAAGTCCTTCAGCAGGCCCATCGCCACGCGGGTGCTCCGGGAGCCGTGTTCGTAGAAGAAGAACCGGTCCCCGGTCATGACGTTCACCACACTCCACACGTATCCTTTCACCGCCCGGTGCTTCCCGTTGTCTATCACCGGCAATGTACTCTCGTCAACCTGAACATAGTCGCAGGACAGGACATCCGCCCGCAGCAGGTCGTACAGCGGCTTGACCTTCCCGACCACAGCCTTGAACCAGTCGTTGATTGTCGAGGAGCTGATGGTCACCCCGAGTTCCTTGTATGTCTCTATTACCCTGTAGAACGGCAGATGGTAGAGATATTTGCTGATTATTATGTCCGCCAGAAGTGAGGCGTCGGCCATGCACTTATGAAGCGCTGCGGGAGGAAGGGGGGCGATGAGGAAAGTCTGCCGGTCCGGGTTCTCAACCTGAAGCCTGCTCTTGAGCACGAACTTGTGGCGGATGATACGGCGTATGTACATCCTCTTGGGGACAAGTACGAGAGTCTCGGTGACTTCAGGCTCCATCTCTACATAGTCCTCCTCATTGTCGAGTTCAGGGCGGATATGCTCCTCCTTCACTTCAAGTCTGCTGGTGTCGACAGGCTTGCGGACTTTGCGGTCATGTGCGGACACATGGACTGCCTTGTCCTGTTCGTCTGCAGCACGTGCGGCCTCCCTGTCAAGGCGATCCTGCTCCTCAGGGTCCATCTCCTGCTCGAAAAGGTTGCCGGTAAGTTCCCCGGGCTTTTCCGGAAGGCGGGTCCTCTCTGTCTTCTGGCCGAAGAGCATCTGCGCGTATTTCGCGAGTGTCTTCTGCGCGGACAGAAGCTTGTCCTGAAGCTCGGAGTTTTCCCCTCTGAGTTTCGCGTTCTCGGCTTCCAGCGACGCCATCCTTCTCTGTTCTTCAGCAGTCATTTTTCCCGTTCTTTCCGAGTGTGAATTTAAGAAAAAACGGGCATAGATGCAAGTGCCGAGGCGTTTATCTTGATTTTTTTTCCGCCGATTTTCAGATATTTTGCCCCTCTTGTAAAGAGGCCTCCAGATGAACATCTCGAAGAGCTTTCAAGCGCTGCAGCCTCCGCTTCGGGTCATCGATGATACCCTGGATTGTACTTACCAGTCTGTTCCATTCGAAGGGAGTTATGCTTGCCTCTCCCGCCTGCACTCGCTCAACCAGATGCATCCGGCCGTGGTCGAGGCGCTTGTTGTATATGACCAGACCGCCGGGCTCGTAGCGCAGCAACTTCATCATGTTGTTCGCCGAGTTTACGAATACGAACACGTCGCCACTGTACAGCTTCTGCCCCATATGGCTGTTCACTATGCCGCTCAGCATGTTGAAGTTCTTTCTCATGTCCGTCGGCTTCGTGTATAGCCAGAACTTCGTTCCGTCTCCAATGCTGAACATAGGGCTACAGGCTTTTCAGGATTGTATATACCATTGCTGGGGTCAATCCTCCCTGAATGCGCATGTCGGTGCCTCCGGATGTACGGAGTTCGATGCTCATCCAGTTCTCACCGGTCGTGTCTGACCTGGACTTGACTTTTGATGACGCTACGGAATTGTGCGTCGGCATTGACGCCGGCAGAACGCCTCCGGATACCGGCAGGAAGCCCTCCGGAACTTCCTGATTGCTGTATTTCCGCTTCCACCAGAAGTATTGGTGCTCAGGAATACCTCTCTCTTTCAGCAGGTGCTTGACAGGAATACCCTTCTCGCGGCTCTCTGTCTGGATTTCTTCGATCTGTTCTCGTGTAAGCATATTCTCTGTTTGTATTTGTGCGACAAAGTTAGATCTCACTTACACTGACTGAAATATGTACTTCTTCGGATGCTTACGTATCGTTAGCATTATTGTTTCAAACATCCTATCGGAACAATGTAAATTCCATCTTCAGGACGACGATAAGCATATTCGCCAGTTGCCGTTAGTATCATCTTAAAGGCAGGCGCTTTCATTCGTGTAGTGTCAATCTGTTTAGCTAATGAAGTCAGCGTTTCTACACCCTCGCTTATCAAGGTTTCTCCTCCGAGTTTGACTTCAATAAGTCCATACTGTCCGTTGCGAAGATGTACTACTGCATCGCATTCCAAACCGCTTTTGTCTCGATAATGATATACGTTGCCATTTAATGCTTCTGCAAACACACGCAGATCTCTTACGCACATTGTTTCAAAGAAGAATCCCATTGTCTTCAGATCGTTCATTAAATCTTCTGGTCCTAAACCTAAAGCAGCCGTTGCGATAGAAGGATCAACAAAATAGCGTGTGTCTGCTGTACGGATTGCAGTCTTTGAGCGAAGATTCGGATTCCAGGCCGGCATATCTTCTACTACAAATATTTTTCTCAAAGCTTCGAGGTAAGAACTTATAGTATCATCATCAAGCGTTGCAGTATCGTTGTTTTTTAAATCCTCCTTTAATGTTGCGATTGATACCTGTGTCCCTTGATGTCGGGCATATGCTCTCATCAAGCGTTGCACTCGTTCTGAAGCTCTTTTGACGCCATCGACTTTGGTTATATCTTCTTTGGTTACTGCATCGTAGTAATCAAACGCTTGTTCCAATGCCGCCTCTTCGGGTAATCCTACAGCCATAGGCCAACCGCCACGGCAAATCAGAAAAGCGATGTCTTGTAATTTAAGGTCATTCTTTTCCAATATCTTTTCAGGAGCAGTAAATAAGTTGCCGAGGCTTACCTTTCCATTTGACTCCCCAGACTCAAACAGTGTCATAGGCCGCATTGTCAACCAGGCAAAGCGTCCTGTTCCGGAATGTTCTCTTTCCTCTTCTGCGTCTTTATCGGGGACTGCGGAGCCTGTTAAAATGAACTGCCCCATTTTACGGCGGTGGTCAACAGTATATCTTACCGCATCCCATAATTTTGGTACGGTCTGCCACTCGTCAATAAGCATTGGCGTATCTCCTGATAACGCAGCATCTGTATCTATTTCTAACAGGCTCTTGAAATTGTTCTTCACATCAGTTCGAGCCAACAATATTTTGCTGGCTGCAATTTCCTCTGCTGTAGTTGTCTTGCCACACCATTTAGGACCTTCTATCAGCACGGCTCCTTTTGCTTGCAACTTCTTTTCAAGCAGGCTATCCATTATTCTATGTCTGTAACCATCCATAAATTAAAGTATTTACTCTTACAAAGATAATCAAAAAAATGTGTTCGGTAATTTGGAACAGTATTTTTCGGTAATATGGCTTAAAATTATTCGGTAAAACTGAACCGGTCTGTAATATAATTGGTTCCAGATTTACCACATTGGGGGAAGGGGGCGGCTTACGCTGATGCGGAATGACTGTCGCCTAAAAATGGAAAGTCTTCCTCAAGTATTTCGTTTTCTATAAGTTCTTCGTCTGAAAGATAGTGTTCTGTCTGTGACTTGAAGTAGCTCCAGATGCATTTGACGACTGTTTCGATGTGCTGGTATTCAGATTGATTTTTGAAATAGTAGCTGCGGGCTTTGTCGCACCAGAAATTAATCTCTCTACGGAAATTTGTCCAGTCAGCGTTGCTAAGATATGGTAGAACGGAGGTTTTAATGTCATCTTCCGTATGGATGGGACTGTAAGGAAAATCGGAGGGCGATTTTACTTTTGTAGAAAAGTCAGATACAGAGCATGCTGAGCAGTCTTTTAATATTCCTTTGGTGCGTTCTTGTCTGCTAAACCAGTTTTTTGCTTGTGATGAGATGCTGTCGTTGAATATAAACAGACATCCTTTTTCAATGGCTATTTCACCGCTTAACAGGGATTTAGTGTGGGTTACTTTTCTTTCCATTTCTGATCTGGAAAGGTTTGCGATATTTTTATAGTCTATTCTTAATTCGATAAGCAGCAGCCTCGGGTTATGAGTCCGGCTGCTTTCGTACGAGGATATTCCAATCACAGCATCGACTGTGTAGTCCGGACTCTCGCTGTGCAGTACGTTTTTTTCGTATGTATCCATATCCAGGCACAGGATTTCCTTGTTGAAATAGTCTTTACCTGGATAATCCCGATTAGATACTTCGTTCAGTGTAGAACCGCATCTCTTATATAGCGAATGTGCGGCTACAGTATCATTGTTGTATATCAACTGCTCCATACCTGTGAATATTCTCTAATGCGATGTTGAATGATTCGAATATCTCACCTATCTCGTGCCCTAATTCATGGTATATGTAAAGACCAGTGTCAGGGGCAGGCCGGGCTGCGTAGAAGTTGGTATTGTCCAGGATATCTTCCTTGCCTGCTATGTCATGAATGGCAGCTACCATGTCAGGGTTGTGACTGGCCATCATGATTTTCAGACCTAACTGCTTGTTCAGCATAACGAGCAGGCGGGCGTATTCCACAATCCACTGTGGATGGAGATGTGCTTCCGGTTCGTCAATCATCAACAGAGTGCCTGTATTCAGGTATCCGTTCTCCATAAGACGCTGGAGATAAGAAAATGTCTTGAATCCTGTGGCAACTCTGCTGATATCGATATTGATTCTGTTGTCGCTCGATATGTAGCGCAGTTGTTTGTCATTGAATAAAGTATCGTCTTGAAGCACAGCTTCTCCATGCAACAGATGCTTAATCCTGGCTAATAATTTTTTCTCTTGACTGGAATTGCTTTTGTTTTCTTCGCTGATCATCATATCGCGCAGGGCAGACCAGAACGGATTATCTGTCTCACCGGCACCGATAGCCATCGGTGTATCAACATATATGGCCCGTTGCAGGTTGAAGGTAGTAGAAATATGCTCGGTTTCTAAAATGTCTACACCGTCCTCTTCCAGATGGATATCGGAAGGAGCCTTGTCATCTATTGAGAAGTGTGTGTTGATTGACTCGAAGAACGTATTGTATGGGCGTTCTTCTAAGTTTCGGTATAATTTATTTGTCAGGATACTGATAAAGCGTTCATTCCGTTCGTAGAACTCTTTTATTGCCTTGTCAAGGTCATTGCCTTTTATCTCTTGGTTCAGATAGCTGATGATTCTGGCTTTGCGGGCTTCCGGGATGTTTTCATCAAAAGCTAAGGTAAGAAATTCCCTTGTGGTGTTCAATGCCTGGATGAATAAGTCATAAATCGTGTTAACCTGCTCTTTTGAGTCTACATTGACGATTTTTAACTTCTCAACTATCTCATATAATTGATCAACACTGATTCTAAGCTGTTCATGTTTCTGTCTATTGTACCGTCCCAAGTCCATGCAGGCGTATTGCATTCTGTTGACTAAATGGCGTATGTTTTCTTTATAGTCATCGTACAGGAAATTCTCAAAATTGTTGGTTCCGTTGATGATATAGTAAAGCCATCGCGAAAGTGTGCTTTTCCCGCATCCGTTGACACCGGACAGAACAGTGATTCCATCTAATTTGATAACCGCTTCCTTGATGGCGTGATAATTACGCACGATGTATGTATATTTGCTCATCGTATGATTGTTAATCAATATTAATCCGGGACAAGATACGAAAAAAAAAGAAACAATACGCTCTCTGAGGTCGATGTGTTGTTAAAATTTTTAGATTTGCGCTGCAAAAACAAGCAGTACCATGATAGTTTCCGTGGACAGCCGCACCGTTACCCGTCCGGACGAGACTGTGTTCTATGCTCTCAGGGGGCAGAATAATGACGGGCATGATTATGTGAAGGCGCTTTATGACAGAGGGGTGCGTCATTTCGTGCTGAGCGAGCGCCGTCCCGGTACAGAATATCTTCAGGATGCATCTGTCCAGTATGTGGATGATACTCTCGAGGCTCTGCAGTCCGCGGCGGCCCGGCACCGCCGTCATGAGCTGCCTCGGACGGAGGTTACGGCTATTACCGGCAGCAACGGCAAGACCGTGGTGAAGGAGTGGATAGCGCAGCTGCTCGGGGAGGACGTGCCCCTGAGCCGCAGCCCCCGCAGCTACAACTCTCAGGTGGGAGTGCCGCTCTCGCTCATGGAGGTGACGCCCGAGTGCCGTATCGCCCTGATAGAGGCCGGGATGTCCCGCCCCGGAGAGATGGCCCGCCTGCAGCGGATTATCCGTCCGGACCTCGGGGTGTTCACGCACCTTGGGGATGCCCATGGGGAGAATTTCCCTTCGCTCGAGGCGAAAATGCAGGAGAAGGCCCAGCTTTTCAAGGGCTGCAGTGCTGTAATTTGCCGGGAGGGCTACGCGGCGGATATCATCGCCCGGGAATGCGCTCCGCAGACGAGGATGTACCTCTGGGGCGATTCCCAGAAGACGGATGTCCGGATAATAGGGACCGGGGCCAATGTCGCAGGCCGGGATGTGGAGATGGAGGTCCACGGCGCTGACGGAAGGACGGAGCGCGGCCGGATACATATCCCGTTCGCCGACGATGCATCGTTCGAGAACTGCATGACGGCGGTCGCCTACATGCTTTACCACGGATATACACTTGAGCAGCTGACTCCGAGGGTTGCGGGCCTGCAGCCTGTGGCCATGCGGATGGAAATCCGCGAGGGGGTGGGGGGCAGCACGCTGATAAAGGATTATTACAACTCTGACCCGGCTTCATTTGCAATAGCCCTCGGTACGCTGGCCCATCAGGACTCTACCCGTCCGAAGGTGGTGATTCTGTCGGACTTCGTGGATGTCGGCGGCAAGGCTGAGCAGACCTACCGTCAGGTGGCGCAGATGATAGAAAAATCCGGGGTGCGGCTCTTCATCGGGGTTGGCCCCTGCCTGAGCGCTCACCGCAGCCTGTTCGAGGGGCTGCCGCAGAAGCGTTTCTATGGGACAACGGAGGAATTTCTGTCCGCCGAGCGCAGGGACGACTTCCGCGATATGGATATCCTGATAAAGGGTGCCCGGCAGTTCCGCTTCGAGTATATAGGCGGCTTCTTGGCCCGGCAGTCGCACACTACGGTCTTGGAGGTGGACTTGGATGCGCTGGCGGGCAACTTCAACATCCTGCGCAACCGCGTGCCGCGCGGAACCCGGCTGGCCGTCATGGTGAAGGCCTTCTCCTACGGCAGCGGTGCCGGGGAGATAGCGGCTCAGCTCCAGTACAGCGGCGCCGACTACCTGATGGTGGCCTACGCGGACGAGGGTGTGGAGCTGCGCTCGAGGGGGATTACGGTGCCGATAGCGGTGATGAACCCAGAGCCGGAGGCATTTGACCAGATGATAGAATTTTCCTTAGAGCCGGAGATATACTCCTTGGCGCTGCTCAGGGACTTCGAGGCTGTGCTGGCCCGGGGTGGAGTGGAGGGCTATCCGGTGCATCTGAAGCTCAATACGGGGATGAACCGTTCGGGGCTGGATAAGAAGGATATCCCGGAACTGCTGGAGTTCATGGAAGGGCGGCGGACGGTGATGCTGCGCAGCATGTTCTCCCATCTGGCGGCTGCGGACGACCCGGCGGAGGATGAGTTCACCCTCGGGCAGATCCGCCTGTTCGAGGAGATGACTGGGATGGTGCAGCCGCATTTCCCCTATAAGATACTGCGGCATATTCTCAACAGCGCCGGCATTGAGCGTTTTCCCCAGTATGCCTTCGATATGGTGCGCATGGGCATCGGGCTGTACGGAATAGGCCCGCTCCCGGGGCTGAGGCCGGTGAGCACATTCAAGACCCATATAGCGTCGATACGCAGGATTACTCCGGACCAGACTGTGGGCTACGGACGCAGGGGCAGGGTCAGCCGGCCGTCGGACGTGGCGGTCATCCCTGTGGGCTACGCGGACGGGCTGGACCGTCATCTGAGCTGCGGGGTGGGGGAGATGATGGTGCGCGGGCAGAGGGTACCTGTCTTAGGCAATATCTGCATGGACGCCTGTATGCTGGATGTCACCGGCACGGGCGCTCAGGTAGGAGACGAGGTGGAGATCTTCGGGCACAATATCCCAGTGACCGAGCTCTCTGACAAGCTCGGGACCATCCCCTACGAGGTGCTGACGAGTATCTCCCGCCGGGTCAGGCGGCTCTACTTCAAGGAGTAGCTGCGGTCTTCCCTTTCGAAGAAGTCAATCGTACGGTAGAATGGATGCACGGGGCCGTAGCCGGGACCGAAACGGTAGCCGGAGCCGTAGGCTATGGACTCGTTGATGAATATCTCGGCTCTTTCGACCGCTGCCTCCAGATCGTACTTCCGGGCGATGTAGGTGGCTATGGCCGAACCGAAGGTGTCGCCTGTGCCGTTGACGTTGCGGGTGTCGATGCGGCGCTTGGAGAAGCGGCGGGTGTTGTCGGTGTGGCGGTTGTAGAGGACGTCGATGAGGTTGTCTCCGTCGGGTATGGACTTGATGATCACCGAGCAGCCGGCTTCGGATATCTTCCGGATGAGCCGGTCCACGTTGTCGAGGGTGATGTCCTCACCGGCTAAGACGCGGGCCTCGTGTATGTTGGGAGTGATGATTTCGGCCTGGGGGAAAAGCAGCTCGCGGTAGGCGTCTATGGCTTCCTGGAGGATGAGTGCCGTACCGCCGGAGTCGACCATGACGGGATCGATGACCTTGGGCACCTCCGGGTACTCGCGCAGCAGGCCGGCTACGGCCTCCACTATCTGCTTCTCGTAGAGCATGCCGGTCTTGATGCAGTCGGCGCCCACATCATCGAGGAAGTCCCGGCTCTGGCTGAGGATGATGTCCACCGGCATGGTCCGTATGCCCTTGACCTGGGTGGTGTTCATGTCCACGAGGAGGGTGGTGGCTCCGGCCGCGAATCCGCCGCATGCGGAGACGGCCTTGATGTCTGCCTGGATGCCGCAGCAGCCGAGGGGTTCGCTGCCGGCTATCATGAAGACTTTTGCGAAATCTTTTTTATGTTCCATTGTCTTGTAGGAGTTCTTGAGAGTTATTGGATCACGCCGAAATGCCTGAGTGCGTTGGCCACTCCTCCGGCGTCGATATTGTCAGTGATGTAGTCGGCAGCGGCCTTGACGGTCACTCCCGCATTGCCCATTGCCACTCCTGTGCCGGCGCGGCGCAGGATAGGGATGTCGTTGCCTCCGTCCCCGAATGCCATGCATTCCGCCAGACTGATGCCCTCGTGCGCGGCGATGATCTCCATGCCCCGGCCCTTGTCGGCCTCGGAGGAGATGACATCGGAAAAATACTCGCACCAGCGGGCGGACTCGGCGTGCCGCAGCAGGGGTACGACGGCGGCTTCCTGAGCCTCGTCGAAGAAGGGGGTGAGCTGATATACGGGGCGGGAGAGCATTTCCTCAGTGGTGGTGCGGGTGTCTATGCCCTTGATGGCCAGCATGACTCCGAAGACCTGGTCCACGATCGGGCGGTGGTTGTGTACGATAGCCCGGTCCTCTCCCACGATAAGGGAGGGAACGCCCCAGCGGTCGGCGGCTCCGAGGATGGTCCTCACGTCCTCCGGGTCGATGGGGGTGCGGGATATCGTCTGTCCGCCTACGGTGCATATCGCGCCGTTGACGGTGATGTAGCCGTCGATGAGGTGCAGGATGGGGTCGAGGTTGTTGATCAGCGGGGCGGGCCGTCCGGTGGAGATGAATATCCTCACTCCGGCCTCATGCGCCGCAGTCAGTGCCCCGACAGTGGATGCCGGCACCGAATGGGTCCTGAAGCTGACTAATGTCCCGTCTATGTCGAAAAACAGAGCTTTTATCATAAAACGTTCAAATGGCCCGCAAATATAGCGAATAAAAGGCGAAAAGGTACCCCGCTACTTGTCGATGACGGGGACCTCGTCCTTGGAGTATTCGTCGAGACGTTTCTCCCACAGCCAGTAGCGGGTCTCTCGGACGAGGACACCGGAAAGCAGCAGCAGGGAGATGAGGTTCGGGATGGCCATCAGGGCGTTCATCATGTCGGCTAAGTTCCACACTATCGAGAGGTTGGCAACAGCTCCGACGAAGATGCCTATGATGAACAGTATCCGGTAGACGATGGTGGCCTTGCGTCCGCCGAGGTACTCGATGCAGCGCTCGCCGTAGTAGGACCAGCCGAGGATGGTGGAGAATGCAAAGGTCACGATGCCTACGCTCAGGATAATCGGGCCGACTACCGGTATGACGCCGAAGGCCTGTGAGGTCAGGGTCTCGCTGGCGGAGTCGATGCCGTTGGGGGCTATCACGCAACTTACCAGGACGAGGCCTGTCATGGCGCAGACCACGACGGTGTCCCAGAAGGTGCCGGTCGAGGAGACGAGGGCCTGGCGGACGGGGTTGCGGGTCTGGGCGGCTGCGGCGGCGATGGGGGCGGAGCCGAGGCCGGACTCGTTGGAGAACAGTCCGCGGGCGATACCGAAGCGGCAGGCGGTCATGATGGTCGAGCCGACGAATCCGCCGCCGGCGGCCTGGGGCGAGAAGGCGGAGGTGACGATGACGCGGATGGTCTCGCCGAGGTATTCGAAGTTGATGCACAGGATCACTATGCAGCCGATGATATAGAACAGGGCCATGAAGGGTACGAGCCATGTGCAGACCTTGGATATGCCCTTGATGCCGAAGAGCACCACTAAGGCGGTGAGGATGGTGATGACTATGCCGCTGGCTACGGGCGGGATGTGCAGGTTCTCGTCGAGGAGCATGGAGATGGCGTTGGACTGCACCATGTTGCCTATGCCGAAGGAGGCCACTACGGCGAAGATGGCGAAGAGCACTCCGAGCCACTTGGCCTTGAGCCCGCGCTCGAGGGCGTACATCGGGCCGCCGAGGATGTGTCCGTCTTTCTTGATTTTTACCCGGTATTTTACTGCCAGCAGGGCCTCGGAATACTTCGTGGCCATACCGAATACGCCTGTGAGCCAGCACCAGAGCACGGCTCCGGGACCTCCGAGGGTGATGGCCGTGGCCACTCCCACGATGTTGCCGGTGCCGATGGTGGCGGCTAAGGCTGTGGCTAAGGCGCCGAACTGGCTGACGTCTCCGTGCTCTGTCTTGTCCTTGGTGACGGAGAGCCTGATGGCCTTGAATATTTTGAGCTGAGGGAATCTGAGTCTGACAGTCAGATAGATGTGAGTGCCGAGAAGCAGGATGATGAGGGGCCATCCCCAGAGAAACGAGGCGATAGAGGCGATGATGTCGGATAGTGTCTGCATAGGTCAGTCTGTTGTTAAACGTCTGCGAATATATAAAAAATATCCGGGAAGAATATCTGTTGTGTTCCGGTTTTTCTTAACTTTGTAAGACTGAAAAATACAATCTGTAATATTATGAGAAGTGAAATTACAAAACGCGAGGAGGAGGTGATGAACCTGCTCTGGGAAAACGGCCCCCTGACAGTGGCCGAGATGCTGGCGCTGTATCCTGATCCCAAGCCTCATTTCAACACTGTTTCTACTATGGTGCGCTCTTTGGAAAAAAAGGGTTTCACCACACACACGCCCGAAGGACTGTCATACCGCTATTCGGCTACTATGAACCGCGAGCAGTACGGTCAGAGGTATCTGGGCGGAGTGGTCCGCGACTATCTGGACAACTCCTACAAGAAGGTCGTCTCCCAGTTTGTGGAAAGTGAACGCCTGAGCGTGGACGATCTCAAGTCGATAATCGAGATGATCGAGAAAGAAGGCAGATAAACTGAGTGATGAACGGTCTGCTTACATACGCTGTCGGTTCGGCTGCGGTGCTGGCGGTGCTGTGGGGTGGTTTCCGGCTGTTGCTGCGCTCGCAGAAGATATTCAGGGTCAATAGAGCTCTGCTCAATACGATTCTGTATTTCTCTCTATGTGCACCGCTCCTGCTGTCCCGTCTGAGTATTCCCGTGTCCGAGCGTGCTCCGGAAGTGGTGGGTGTAATGACACTCGCAGGGGTGACTGTGTCCTCCGATGGCTCCCGTCCGGCTGCAATGGCGGAGAACAGCAGTACCCCCGCCTGGCTTCCGGAAGTGCTGACGGCGGTGTATGCGGCAGGTGCAGTTGCCACTCTGCTGACCCATGTGCTGATTCCGGCTGCCGCTGCGGCGGCGCTCCTGCTGAGAGGACGTCGCTTCATGGCCTTATCCGGCGGACATGTGGTGACAGTGGTTTCCGTCCCGGCCCGAAGGGGCCGCAGGGTGGAGCCGATGAGCTGGCTCGGCGTTATTTTCCTTCCGGCAGAAGAGGATTATGACAACGACAGCTACGTCATAAGGCACGAGCTTGCCCACATCCGCATGATGCATTCGCCCATATTGCTCAATGCCTCCCTGATGCTGTGCCTCCAGTGGTTCAATCCGGCGGCGTGGCTGTTGCTCCGCGACCTGAGGCAGAACTGCGAGTTCGAGGCGGATGACGCTGTCCTTGCCTCAGGAGCCGACCGGAAGGAATACCAGCTCTCTTTAGTGGGGCAGGCTGCAAAGGGGATGGCCGTGTCCTTGGCCAACCCTTTCCGGAATTCTAATCTGTACCGGCGTATAGCGATGATCCAGAAGGCAGTCCCGGAGCGGAAGGTCTATGCCCGTCTGCTGTATGTGGTGCCGGTGCTGATGGCGGCGGCTGTGATATTTGCCGAACCGCTCGTTCCGGCGGCAGCCATGCCGGCAGAAACCGGGGCGGGGAACATGACCGGGTCTTCTGTGTACGTACCGGATCCAGTACCTGTGCCATATACTTTAGTAGAGCAGCCTCCTCTGTTTATGGGAGGTGACGACGATGATTTTGTAGCCTGGGTGTTCTCCGTGATACAATATCCCGCGGAGGCCGTAGCCTCCGACGCAGCGGCGAGAGTGACAGTCCAGTTCAAAATACGCAAGACAGGCGAAGTCTCGGATATCCGGACGCTCCGTGTAGAGGTCAAAGGCACGGTGGTAGAGGATTTTGACTACAATATATTCTCCGAAGCCGTAGTCGATGTGGTAGGCCGGTCCCCCGGATGGACTCCGGGATATCAGCATGGCAAGCCTGTGGATGTGGTGTACAACTTCCCTGTGGATTTCCGGCTCAAAAACGAATAATACGCCTATGGAGCCTCTTTTAGGAAAAAATATAGAAGAACTTAAGGCCGTCTGCGCTCAGTACGGCCTTAAGCCTTTCGCAGCCTCACAGATAGCTGACTGGCTCTACAGAAAGCAGGTGCGTGCCATCGATGAGATGACCAACTTGCCCAAGGCGGCCCGCATGGAGCTCGCCCGGCATTACGAGGTGGGCCGCACTGCCTACGTTGACCTTATCTCCTCTGTGGACGGCACGAAAAAGTACCTTTTCCCCTTCGGCCCGGGGGTTGAGGCTGTGATGATACCGGACAAGGACCGGAGCACGCTCTGCGTCTCCTCCCAGAAAGGGTGCCGGATGGGATGCCGCTTCTGCATGACCGGACGCGGCGGATGGCACGGTAATCTCACTCCTGCCGGGATTCTCTCCCAGTTCATGGAAGTGGACGAGGCCGCTGAACTGACCAATACGGTGTTTATGGGCATGGGCGAGCCGTTGGACAACTGGGACAGCGTCCGCCGTGTGATAGAGATATTGACCGCTCCCTGGGGGTTCGGATGGAGCCCCAAGCGCATTACACTCTCCACCATAGGTGTGACGGCGGATGCCCGTACGGGGGAGTCGCCTCTGCGCCGTTTCATGGATGAGTGTACCTGTCATTTGGCCGTCAGCCTGCATAATCCATTTTCCGAAGAGAGGGCTGAGCTCATGCCGATGGAAAGGGCCTTTCCGCTGAACAGGACATTGTCCTTGATAAGGGAGTATGATTTCACGGGGCAGCGGAGAGTGAGCTTCGAGTATATTATGTTTGCAGGGGTGAACGATGACAAGCGGCATGCCGATGCCCTCGCCCGGATGCTCCGCGGTCTGGAGTGCAGGGTCAACCTGATCCGTTTTCACCGCATCCCCGATTCGCCCTTAGCCCCTTCGCCGATGCCGGTCATAGAGCAGTTCAAGGACAGGCTCAATTCGGCCGGAGTCCTGACCACCCTGAGGGCTTCCCGGGGAGAGGATATTCTCGCCGCATGCGGAATGCTCAGCGGCAAGGGACGCGATACGTCCCGTTAGGATGTATTGATTTTAACACTAAAACTTAACTAAGATATGAGGATTATACGTGATGTTATCTTGCTTGCGGCGGTAGTGCTGCTTCCATTGAGTGCTCTTGCCTATCCGGTCGTGGACACGGCGGTGCGTAAAGAGAGACCCAAGGTAGGGGTGGTTCTCAGCGGCGGAGGTGCCAAGGGCTCTGCACATATCGGAGCGCTGAAGGTCATAGAGGAGATGGGCATACCAGTGGATTTCGTGACCGGAACCAGTATGGGCTCCATCATCGGCGGACTCTACAGTCTCGGCTACAGTCCGGATGAGATGGACTCGCTCATCAGCAGTGTGGACTGGTCCATCATCATGAGCAACAATGTTACCCGTGATCAGCTCTCCTTCCTCGACAAGGAGCACAAATCCATGTATCTGCTGACTATACCGTTTACCACCGCGGCCTCACTCGAGAGAAAGATGGAAGCCGGGCGCAGCCGCAGGGAACAGGAGTCCTCTGGCGAGAAGCTGACGTCGGTAGGGGGCGCAGGTACATTTGTGGGTTCTCTTCCGGCCGGATTCATCAACGGCAACAATGTGGAGAACCTGCTCAATTCGCTCTCGGTAGGTTATCAGGACTCGATAGACTTTGATTCCATGCCCATACCCTATGCATGTGTGGCGACAGATATGGTTACAGGTCAGGAAGTGGTCTTTCACAGCGGATACCTTTCCAAGGCCATCAGGGCAAGTATGGCGATTCCGGGAGTATTCTCGCCCGTGAGGATGGGCAATATGGTTTTAGTTGACGGCGGTATGCTCAACAATTTCCCTGTGGATATATGCCGTGCGATGGGAGCAGATATAATAATAGGTGTGCGGGTATCCAGCACCCTGAAAGGTGACCCGGACGCTCTGAACTCCCTGCCGCAGCTGATAGACCAGATCATGGGAGTAGTGACTCAGCGCAAGTCCAATGACAATATTGCCTCATGTGACATCTTCATCGAGCCCGATGTTACCGGCTACGGTCCCATGAGTTTCGACTCTGCCAGTATCCGTAAGCTGGTACACAACGGATATGTGGCCGCGGACAGACACAGGGATGAGCTTAGGGAGCTGAAGCAGATGCTGGATTCTTACGGGCCGTGCGGCAAGCAGCTCCAGGCTCCCCGGGCCCGCAGTATGGACAGCGACACTCTGACTATCAGTTCCATATCGGTTACCGGTGTCGGGCGCAAGGATGGAGAGTGGCTGTTGAGAAAGTCAAGGCTGCTGAAACATAAGCGGATGACAGGCAGTCAGATAGATAAAGCTGTGGCGATGTTCTATGGGACAGGTGCATTCTCCAAGATAACATATACCTTGGAGATGAACCCGGAAGACACCACGTGGCAGGTCAATATAGCCTTGGTTCCGGATGTTCCACACAACTTCGGATTCGGCTTCCGTTTCGACTCTCAGGAGGCCGCTGCCATCCTGCTTGGCTTGGGTATCAACGAGCAGAAGCTCACAGGTGTCAAGTTCAATGTCTCGACCCGTCTGAGCTACAATCCCTGGGCCAAGGTACAGGTGTCATTTGTCCCCAGGGTCATACCCCGCTTCAACCTGTCCTACTCTTTCAGAAAAGAGGAGACAAACATCACCAACGGAGGCCGTACTTATGCCAATGCTTTGTACTACAATCAGATAGTTAAAGCCTATTTCTCAGAATACCATTCGCGGTTCCTGAGTACTGAACTCGGCCTCAGCTATGAGAATTTTATTTATGAGCACTATTTCCAGCATATTCTCGACGGTGGGACCATGCTCCCTATAGGAAGTGACGCTGTGTATACAAGCTCCTATCTCGGAGCTTACGGAAGGCTGATGTTCGACAGCAAGGACCGTTCGTCCTTTGCTACCCGGGGAGTGGAATTCGTCCTTGACGGCAGTTGGAAATTCTACGATATGGACCGCAGGCCGGATTTCCACAAGTGGGGGTTCGGAGATGTCATGGTGTCCTTCGCATCCTATATACCGGCATTCGGGGACAGGCTTGTGATCTCGCCTCAGGTATATGCCAGGCTTCTGATGGGAGACAACTATTTTAATGCCTACAATACGCTTATGGGAGGAGTCATGCCGGGCCGTTATGTCGCTCATCAGCTGCCTTTCATCGGCTTCAACCGTCCTGAGATGATGGAGAACACCATTGCAGTCCTCCGTACCGACTTCAGGGTCAATGTTCATGCCAAGCACTACCTTACAGCTATGGTCAACTATGCCAGAGAGTCCGTGGACATGAACAACTTCTTCAGGCCGAACCGGGAACTTGAGGACGGCCGTCTCAGTGTCGGAAACTGGTGGGGTGTGGGACTGAGATACTCGTATGACCTGCCCATAGGTCCGGTCGATGTGGATGTCTCATGGTCCAATATGACAAATAAAGTCGGAGTGTATGTCAACCTCGGATACTATTTTTAACCGCCTGGCATGGCTTTGTTCCCGCAGGGAGTACTGCAGCCGGGGTGTCCTGGACCTGCTGCGGCGCAAGGGTGTTGCAGGGGAGGAGGCCGTGGCTGTCCTCGAGCGTCTGCGTGAGGAGGGATACGTGGATGACGGACGTTACGCCCGTGCGTTTGCCCGGGACAAGGCTCTGCTGTCAGGGTGGGGCCCAAAGAAGATAGCCTATGTCCTGGCATCAAAAGGAATTGCTGCGGATGTGGCCAAGACGGCCATAAGTGAAGTCAGTGAGCAGGAGAGCGCATCTCGGATGAAGGCGGTAATTAAGGGTAAATGGAAGAGTGTCAAGTCGGCAGATGTGCGGGATAGACGTGCCAAAGTTCTGAGATTCGCTCTTTCGCGTGGATATGACTGTGCCGCTGTGATAGAAGTTCTGGATTCTTTGGAGGAGTAATTGGAAAAATTACTAACTTTGTAGTTTGTAAAACAAACACTAACTTTAAAAGAAAGATGACTACAACTCAGACCGTGAAGAAGAACTATGCGCTCCCCATCACAATGATGTACCTGCTGTTCTTCATGATCGCCTTCGTGACCAATCTCTGCAACCCGATGGCGGTTATCGTGAAAAATCAGTTCGAAGTTTCAAACGCTATGGCCCAGCTCGGCAACGCTGCCAATTTCATAGCCTACGCCGTCATGGGTATTCCTGCCGGTATACTCCTCAAGAGGATAGGCTACAAAAAGACAGCGCTGACCGCTATAGCAGTAGGCTTCACCGGTGTGTTCCTCCAGTATGTCTCCGGATGGAACGCAGTGCAGAGCTACGGCGTGTATCTTGCCGGAGCCTTTATCGCAGGATTCTGCATGTGCATGCTGAATACTGTCGTGAATCCTATGCTGAATACCCTCGGCGGAGGCGGTAAGAGGGGCAACCAGCTGATTCAGTTCGGCGGCGTGGGCAACTCTCTGGCTGCAACTTTCGTGACTATCTTCGTAGGAGCTCTCGTAGGAGATGCTTCCAAGGCTCAGATATCAGATGCCACTCCGGCTCTGTTCATAGCACTGGGTATTTTCCTGCTGGTGTTCATCGTACTGTCTTTCGTCAGGATTCCCGAGCCTGAGCTTGAGAAGGCCTCGGAGGCAGCAGAGAAGCCGGCCGTGTCTTCTACGGGCAAGCGCTACAGCGCATTCTCCTTCCGTCACTTCAATCTCGGTATCATAGCTATCTTCCTGTACATGGGTGTCGAGGTCGGTATTCCTACTTACGTCCTCCAGTACCTTTCTACAGCTACAGACGCCGCTACTCCCGGTTTCGGAATGGACTCCGGAGTGGCAGCATCCATAGCCGGAGTGTTCTGGCTGATGATGCTTGTCGGCCGTCTTTGCGGAGGTCTGCTCGGAGGACGCTTCTCCAGCCGGGCACAGATACTCTTCGTATCATCTGTCTGCATACTGTTCATCGTCCTCGGTATGCTTCTGCCGACTTCGTCCACAGTGCGTTTCTTCGGATTCGAAGGATCTACCGGACATTTTGTGTCAGCTGACATCCCCGTCGGTATGGTGCTGCTCGTGCTCTGCGGTCTGTGTACCTCGGTATGCTGGGGCGGTATATTCAACATGGCCGTTGAGGGTCTGGGCAAATATACATCGGTAGCTTCAGGCATGTTCATGACTATGGTCTGCGGCGGCGGTATCCTCATTCCGCTTCAGGGCGCCATCGCTGACGCCACAGGTTCGTTCCTGGTGAGCTTCGCCGTTCCTCTGGTATGTGCAGCCTACATCTTCTTCTATGCGTTGATTGGCTACAAGAATGTCAACAAGGATATTGTAACTGAATAATAATTGGACATCATGGCAAAACAGACACTGGTAATGGGCATCGACGTAGGCGGTCAGTCTACTAAACTCGGAGTAGTCGATGCGCGTGGTAATATCTTGTATCAGAGTGTGATATCCTCTCTGCAGAGGGAGCTCTCATCCTATGTTGACGATCTGACCACAGCCATCAAGGACCTTATCAAGAAGGCGGAGAATGACGGAGAGGTCAAGGGTATAGGCATCGGAGCTCCTAACGGCAACTACTACAAGGGTACGATAGAGTTTGCCCCCAATCTCAAGTGGGCATACGACGAGAACGACAAACCGATGGTCATCTTCTTCGCCAAGATGATCAAGGACATAGTCGGCATCCCCGTGGCCATCACCAACGATGCCAATGCTGCGGCTGTCGGCGAGATGACCTACGGCATAGCCAAGGGCATGAAGGACTTTATCATGATTACCCTCGGTACGGGCGTCGGCAGCGGTATCATTATAGGCGGCAATATCGTCTACGGACATGACGGTTTTGCAGGAGAACTCGGACACACTATCGTCGTGCGTGGCGGAAGACAGTGCAACTGCGGCCGCAAGGGCTGTTTAGAGACCTATACATCTGCTACAGGTGTTGCCCGCACTGCCCGCGAGTTCCTCGCCGAACGGAAGGACAAGAGTCTGCTGAGGTCCCTCGATGTCGAGAAGATTACTTCCAAGGACATCTATGATGCCGCCACCAAGGGTGACAAGCTGGCCATCGAGATCTTCCACTATACCGGCCGCATTATGGGAGAGGCTTTTGCCAACTTCGTGGCTTTCAGTGCTCCCGAGGCCATCATCCTCTTCGGAGGCCTGGCCCGCTCGAAAGAGTTCCTGACCGAGTCCATTCTCGATGCCATGAATGAGAACCTGCTCGACATCTGGAAAGGCAAGATCCGTCTGCTGTATTCCACCCTGAAGGACTCCGACGCCGCCATCCTCGGCGCCTCGGCCCTTGCCTGGGAGCTGTAAACCGGCTTTCGTGGGCCTACGCGCCCGAAATCGTATTACCCCTTGGAGATCCTCCCCACTTCGTGGGTCCCCTCCCTTTTCGGGAGTCAACGTCTCCAAGGGGTAATACTATTCCGGACGCTCCTGTTCTCTTTCCAGTTGTCCGTGCTGTTTCCTTTCTTGTGTTTCCTCTCTGTCTTCCGCCCACCTCCCCACAACGGCAGCTTTTCCCGTGTTTTCCTGCCGTTGCGGAACAGTTCTTTCAGCGGCATCCTTGCTATAGACTCTGTGGCGCATATTGCATCTTCTTCCTCCTTCCACAACGGCAGCAAAACCCGCGATTCGGTGCCGTTGTGGTTCCACATTTTCTCCTCCGCCCTTTCCACCCCTCCGAAAGGTGCCGGGTGAAGCGTACTTTCTCCACCACCTTCTCGTTTTCGTTATATATAGACCGGCCTCAGAGACGCTTGTCGCCGGCGTCGCCTAGGGGCCCGTTCCGAAAGGTGCCGGGTGAAGCGTACTTTCTCCACCACCTTCTCGTTTTCGTTATATATAGACCGGCCTCAGAGACGCTTGTCGTCGGTGTCGCTTCGGGGCCCGTTCCGAAAGGTGCCGGGTGAAACGGCCTATTGCCACCACCTTCTCGTTTTCGTTATATATAGACCGGCCTCAGAGACGCTTGTCGCCGGTGTCGCCTCGGAGCCCGTTCCGAAAGGTGCCGGATGAAATGGCCTATTGCCACCACCTTCTCGTTTTCGTTATATATAGACCGGCCTCAGAGATGCTTGTCGCCGGTGTCGCTTCGGAGCCCGTTCCAAAGCTGGCGCTGCGGACGGGTGTAGGTGTTACGAAGCGGAGCCGGCTTCCATGAGGAAAGACTTCATGAAGGCGTTGAGGTCTCCGTCGAGAACGCCCTGCGTATCGGAAGTCTCATATCCGGTACGCAGGTCTTTTACCATCTTGTAGGGGTGCAGGACGTAGCTGCGGATCTGGGAGCCCCATTCGATTTTCTTTTTCTTGCCTTCGAGCTCGGCCTGTTTCTCCTGGCGTTTCTTGAGCTCTAAGTCGTAGAGGTGCGACTTGAGGATGCGCAGGGCCCGTTGCCTGTTGTCGAGCTGGGAGCGGGTCTCGGTATTCTCGACCACTATGCCGGTGGGGATATGGCGCACGCGGACGCCGGTCTCGACCTTGTTGACGTTCTGGCCGCCGGCTCCTGACGAGCGGTAGGTGTCCCACTCGAGGTCGGCCGGGTTGATCTCTATCTCGATGGTGTCGTCCACGAGAGGGTAGACGAAGACGGAGGAGAATGTCGTCTGCCGCTTGCCCTGGGCATTGAACGGGGAGATGCGTACCAGGCGGTGTACTCCGCTCTCGCCCTTGAGGTAGCCGAAGGCGTAGTCCCCCTCGAACTCGATGGTCACCGACTTGATGCCGGCCTCGTCCCCCTCGATGAGGTCGCTGACCGCCACCTTGTAGCCGTTGCGCTCGCCCCAGCGGACGTACATGCGCATGAGCATGGCCGACCAGTCGTTGCTCTCGGTGCCGCCGGCTCCCGAATTGATCTTGAGGATGGCCCCGAGATTGTCCCCTTCTTCGCCGAGCATATTGCGCAGCTCTAAGTCCTCGACCTTTCCGGTGAGGGCTTCGAACTGGGCGTCGGCGTCCTGCTGGGCGGACTCGTCCTCCCGTGCGAATTCTAAGAGAACCTCTAAGTCCTCGTCCATTTTCCTGAGTTCATCGTAGGCGTCGGTCCAGAATTTCACGCCCGACATTTTCTTAAGAAATGCCTCGGCCTCCTTCGGGTCGTCCCAGAATCCGGGCCCGGCACTGTGCTGCTGCATCTGAGCTACCTGCTCCTTCTTCGCAGCGATGTCAAAGACACCTCCCCAGCGTATCGATACGCTGACGCAAGTCTCTCACCTGTTCTGTGGTAATCATCTTCCGTGGTTATTTGGTTAGTCGTAAATGTTTTCGTGCGCAAATATAGCAATTCCCGGCAAAAAGAAAAGGCCGCCTGGAAGGCAGCCTTAAATGCGGGTGCGGTGCAGCACTAATAATTCTCCTTTTTAGGCTCGAAGTAGGCCTGAGGATGCTGGCAGGCGGGGCATTTCTCGGGAGCTTTCTTGCCCTTGTGGACGTAACCGCAGTTGCGGCACTGCCAGTAGATCTCGCCGTCGCGCTCGAAGAAGCGGCCGCTCTCGACTCTTTCGAGGAGCTTGCGGTAGCGGGCCTCGTGCTCGGCCTCGACGCGGGCTATCATCTCGAAGGCTACTGCGATCTCGGTGAAGCCTTCCTCGCGTGCCACCTTGGCGGCCTCGGGATAGAGGACTGTCCACTCCTCGTTCTCGCCCTCGGCTGCTGCGCGGAGGTTCTCGAGTGTGGTGGAGATGATACCGGCGGGGTAGGTGGAGGTGATCTCTACCATGCCGCCCTCGAGGAATTTGAAGAATTTCTTGGCGTGCTCCTTCTCCTGTTCGGCGGTCTCGAGGAAAATGGCGGCTATCTGCTCGTAGCCTTCTTTCTTTGCAACGCTTGCGAAGTAGGTGTAGCGGCCGCGGGCCTGGGACTCACCTGCGAATGAGGCGAGGAGGTTCTTCTCTGTTCTGGTTCCTTTGATTGATGCCATGATGAAGTATTGTTAAAAGGTGAAAAATGTAAATCTTCTGACAAAGATAGGAAAATTTCTGTAAGAAAATCCGGAATGTCGTGCGGGGGTGGGCAGGGCGTGGAAGAAAGGACGAAGAAAGGACGAAGAAAGGACGAAGAAAGGACGAGAATCGGGTTTGCGGAAAGTCAAAATTGTCTTATTTTTGCGGCCTGTAAATTGAGGTTAGGAATGCAACAGAAACCGTTACACAATAAATATGCGCTGGTTACAGGCGGCTCCTCAGGTATGGGACTGCAGTATGTGCGGATGCTGGCGCAGAGAGGCTACAACGTGATTATCGTTGCTCTCTTTCAGAATGAGACGGATGCGGTGGCGGAGGAGATGAGGCAGGCCCATCCCGACTTGGATTTCCTGTCGATAGGCATTGATCTGTCTGCGGTGGAGGCTCCGAAAAAGGTCTGTGATACAGTCAGGACGCAGCGTCCGAACGCGGAGGTGGAGGTGCTCATCAACAACGCGGGCATGCTCCATGCCAGACACTTCCGCAATATCTCACCTGCCCAGGTATCCTCCATCATCATGGTCCACAATCACGCTACGGCCATGCTGTGCAGTTATTTCATGCCGGCCATGCTGGAGCGTCGGAAAGGCTATGTGATGAACATCTCCTCGCTGGCGGCCTGGTTCCCCTTCCCATTCCTGACCACCTACGCTTCTACCAAGTCTTTCACCAGGATATTCACCCGTGCCCTCAGGACCGAATGCCGTAAGACAGGAGTGAATGTGTGCTCGATCTATTTCGGCGCGGTGGATACACCCCTGGTAGGTCTCACGCCAAAGCTGAGCCGTATCGCGCGTCATCTTGGAGTGATGATCCGTCCCGAGACAGCGGCCCGCAAGGCACTGGATATGATGTTCAGCGGCCGCAGCGGCAGAATTCCCGGACTGGTCAACAAGATAGCCTGGCTCGTGGCCCCTTTGCTGAGGCCCTCCGTCATAGGCCCGATAGAGCGAAAGGTTACCCGTAAGTGGAATCTGAAGTAGCGCCGGACAAGGAGGGCAGGAGTCGGAAAAGATAGGAATGATGACCGGCAAGGAGTTCAGAACGCGCAGCTGGGCGGCGGTAAAAAGATGCCTGCCCTCCACGAAGAAGACGGCTCTGTGGATGATAAAGATCACGGTGGCTGTCTCTTTCGGAATCATGCTGCTGGGTCATTTCGGAGTGATAGAGTGGATCTCTAAGGTCCTCTCGCCGGTTTTCATCCATTTCGGCCTGCCCGGTGAGGCTGCCCTGGCCTATGTCTCCGGCTATTTTGTAAATATGTACTCGGCCATAGCCGCCGCGGTCACCCTTGACCTCGGTCCGAGGGCCATGACCATAATGGGCGTAATGGCTCTTTGCTCCCATAACATGATAGTAGAGAGTGCGGTACAGCATAAGACGGGCAGTTCTACCATCCGGGTGGTGCTGGTGCGGACACTTTCGGGAATAATTCTTGCATACCTGCTGAACATAATCCTTCCGGGTGAGGCTCCGGCCACGGGAGGGGCAGTGCAGGGCGCTGCGGTCCACGAGTTCGGGACGGAACTGACGGACTGGTTCAAGAATACCGCGGTGCTTGTGCCCAAGATGCTGATAATCATCTTCGCGCTCAACATCCTGCAGGCGGTGATGGCCGAGTTCGGCATCATCCGCGCCATCTCTAAAGCCCTGCGGCCTGTGATGCATGTGTTCGGCCTGTCGTCGAGATGCGCCGTACTCTGGATCATAGCAAATACCTTGGGACTGGCCTATGGAGCGGCGGCTATGATAGATGAGGCCTCCACCGGCAAGCTCCGCAAGGAGGACATAGACGGACTCAATATGCATATAGGCATCAGCCACAGCAATTTGGAGGATGTAATCCTTTTAGCTTCGGTAGGTGCTGTATGGTGGGTGCTGCTGCTGTCGAGGTGGGTATGGGCCATAATATTGGTGTGGGGATACAGATTGGAAGTATATATTAAAAATAAATATTGTATCTTTGTAAGTTCGGAACGAAATGCTTGATAAGATGAAGAATGTATTCGGAAATAAGGCAGCCGCAGTGCTGTCCATAGCTGTCCTGCTGCTGTCGGTATCCTGCAAGACGCAGTACGACATAATGTTGGAGAGCAACGATGTGCCGGCCAAGTACAAGATGGCCTTCGACCTCTTCGACGCCGGCAAGTATTCCAAAGCCGCATCTATGTTCGAATCTCTGAAGATAGCTGTCCGCGGTACTCTTCAAGAGGATACGGTGGAGTATTACACCGCCTATTCCCATTACTGCTTCGGAGACATGACGGCCGCTGAGCAGGCATTCAACTCTTATGTCAGTATGTTCCCCCGCAGTCCTTTTGCGGATAAGGCCAGATTCATGTATCTCGACTGTCTTTATCAGGCGACCTACCGCTATGAGCTGGACCAGACTCCCACCTACAAGGCTCTGGCGGCCATCAACGAGTATCTGATAGACTACCCGGTGAATGATTATACCGTTCAGTGCCGCGCCATGATAGAGGACCTCGAGGAAAGACTGGACCGCAAGGATTATGAGTCGGCGAAACTGTATTATACGATAGAGGACTATAAGGCGGCTCACTACGCTCTCAAGTTAGTACTCAAGGAAGATGCCAATAACCTCTACAGGGAGGACATCATGTACTATACAGCCATGTCCGCCTATAAGTATGCGCAGAACAGCGTTCCGGCCAAGCAGAGGGAGAGATATGTGACATTTACCGATGATTATTTCTCGTTCGTCAGCGAGTTCCCTGAGTCGGATTACCGCAGGGAACTGGACGTACTGGCCTCAAGAGCACAGAATTTTTTAAGCAAGCACTAAACATCAGATAAGAAATGGAAATCAAACAGGTACCTACAAACACCGTTACCAGGAATCTTTCGGAACTGGCAAAGCCCACCGGCAACATCTACGAGACTGTAATGATTATCGCCAAGAGGGCCAACCAGATATCTGCCAACGTAAAGCAGGAGCTCAGCCAGAAACTCGAGGAGTTCTCCAACTATGCCGACACTCTCGAGGAGACTTTCGAGAACCGCGAGCAGATAGAGATATCGAAGCACTATGAGCGTCTGCCCAAGCCTACTCTCGTAGCCATCGAGGAGTTCCGTAACAACGAGATCTACTACCGCAAGGTGGAGGACCAGCAGTAGTTCCGCACATCCATGCAGCTCAAGGGCAAGCATATACTCTTAGGCATAACTGGAAGCATAGCGGCCTACAAGGCTGCATATCTGACACGCCTGCTCGTCAAGGAAGGAGCTGAGGTACGGGTCATCATGACCGCTGCGGCCAAGCAGTTCATCACTCCTCTGACGATGGCTACGCTGTCCCGCAACCCCATACTCGTTGAGTTTTTCGATCCGGAGAACGGCCAGTGGAACAGTCATGTCTCCCTTGGGATATGGGCTGATCTCTACCTGATAGCCCCTGCTTCGGCCAACACTCTCTCGAAGATGGCCCACGGCATAGCCGACAATCTGCTGCTGACTACCTATCTCTCGGCCCGCTGTCCGGTGATGGCGGCGCCGGCCATGGACCTGGACATGTACTCTCATCCCGCCACTCAGGAGTCCATCAGAACTCTCAGGGAAAGGGGAGTGAGCATAGTCGAGGCTGCCTCCGGAGAGTTGGCCAGCGGACTGGAGGGCAAGGGCAGGATGGAGGAGCCGGAGAAAATATTGGAGCATGTCGTAAAAATCTTAGGAACATCCCTCCCGGCGCAGACTCTCGCAGGCCGCAGGGCCGTGGTCACTTCAGGCCCCACCCGTGAGGCCATCGACCCGGTCCGCTTCATCTCTAACCACTCTTCCGGGAAAATGGCTTCCGCAATCGCCGACGAGCTCTCCCGCCGCGGCGCTCAGGTGACGGTAGTCTCCGGTCCGGCCGCAGTCTATCCCTCGCTCCCCGGGGTGGAGGTGAAGAAGGTGGTCTCGGCGGAGGAAATGTACCGGGCCGTAGTCGGGGAATACGGCAGAGGCTGCGACATCACCGTCCTCTGTGCCGCGGTGGCGGACTTCACTCCGGCATCCCCCAGCGACACCAAGATCAAGAAGGACGGCAGCCGCATGACGCTCGAGCTGCTGCCCACCAAGGACATAGCGGCGGCCATAGGCTCGGCCCGCCGTCCGGACGGAGTCATAGCCGGCTTCGCCCTTGAGACGGACAATGCCCGTGAGAACGCGCTCTCCAAGCTCCGCCGCAAGAACATGGACATGATAGTCCTCAATTCCATGCGCGATCCCGGGGCCGGTTTCGGTGTGGACACCAACAAGGTCACTATCTTTCACCGGGACGGCAGTTCTTATGACCTCCCCTTAGAGTCCAAGACCGAAGTGGCCGGCTCCATAGTGGACCATATCGAGGAACTGTTGGGAGGACAGAAGGGATGCTGAGCCGTCTTTCCATATCCAATTATGCTCTGATAGACTCCCTGGACATAACTTTTCCCGAGGGACTGATAATCATCACAGGTGAGACGGGAGCCGGCAAGTCGATACTGCTCGGAGCTCTGTCACTGCTGCTCGGTAAGCGGGCAGACGCCTCGGTCTTCAGTGACTCTACCCGCAACTGCGTGGTAGAAGCCGAGTTCTCGGCAAAGGACGGACAGGAGGAATACATCCTGCGCCGGGTCATTACCCCGGCCGGCCGTTCCCGCTCGTTTCTCAACGACGAACCGGTGTCCCTGACGGAGCTTACAGCCATTTCCCACAAGATAATAGACATACATGAGCAGCACCAGCATCTGCTTCTCACCGACCCGGACTTCCGGCTGTCGGTCATAGACCATTTTGCAGGCACGGGGGAGCTGCTCGGACGTTACCGGAAAGCCTATTCAGAATACGCATCCCTCGAAGACAGCATCAGCTCCCTTGAAAAGGCTATGGCCGATGCGGAGAAGGACGCCGGCTACCGCGAATATCAGCTTTCCAAGCTCTGCGAGGCCCGGCTCGTTTCCGGAGAGATGGAGGACTTGGAGCAGGAGCAGAAGACGCTGGCCCATGCGGAGGAAATCCGCGGCGGACTGGAAGCTGCATGGCAGAGTCTCAATCCTGCGGAGCTCTCAGTGGCCCGCCAGCTTAAAGATGCCGCAGCCCGTCTCTCAAAATACGCCTCGTACGATTCCCGCCTCAGTCCCTTGGCGGACAGACTCGAGTCCTGCCGCATAGAAGTTTCTGACATTGAGCGGGAGATAGAAGATATATCCTCCGGAATTACAGTCTCTCCGGAGAGACTGCAGACTGTGGAGGAGAGGATGTCCCTGATCTATTCTCTCTATAGAAAATACGACTGTGCCGATGTCGATGCGCTTATCGCTCTGCGCGACTCGCTTGCCGACAGCGCGGCAGGGACGGAACAGATGCAGCAGCGGCTCGAGGAGCTTAAGGAGCAGCAGAGAGAAGTGGGGAAGAGGCGTGCGGATCTGGCGGCTCAGCTCTCCAAGGCCCGTAAGGCAGCTTCCGCCTCCCTTTCCGGTGAACTGCAGGATGCAATACGCTCACTCGAGATGCCTCACGCTGTATTTGAGGCAGTCCTGTCCCATAAAGATACGCTTTCAGTGACAGGTGGGGACAGCTTGGATTTCATGTTTTCGGCCAACGGCTCCGCCTCGCTGCGGGATATCTCCAAAGTAGCCTCCGGCGGTGAGCTCTCCCGGGTGATGCTCTCGCTCAAGGGGCTGCTCGCGCGTTACACCTCTCTTCCCACTATGATTTTCGATGAGATAGATACTGGTGTGTCAGGCAGGATAGCGGATAAGATGGGAGACATGATAGGCCGGATGGGGGAGAGGATGCAGATATTTGCCATCACGCATCTTCCGCAGATAGCATCCAAGAAGGGTGCCCATTATCTTGTCTACAAGGAATTCTCGAAGGATGGGAAAGCTGCTACAGGCATCCGCCGGATAGAGGGCGAGGACCGGGTCATGGAGGTAGCCCGTATGCTCAGCGGCTCTGAGCTCACTCCCGCTGCCGTGGAGAATGCGAGAGAGCTCCTCGCGAAGGCAGGAAATCAGGAAAGAAACAGACACAACTTAAGATAAAAAGATCTATGGAAAGAACCCAGCGAATCGACCTTCTTCGCAAGGTCTTAGCCGAGGATGATATCTCGGCGATGATAATCCCGTCTACAGACCCTCATTTCGGAGAGTATATACCGGCTCACTACAAGATACTCGAGTGGCTTTCCGGCTTTACAGGCGAGGCCGCTACTCTCGTGATAACCCAGAAGGAGGCGGCTCTGTGGGTAGACTCCCGTTTCTTTATTCAGGCGGCAAAGCAGCTCGAGGGTACCGGAATAGAGATGATGAAGCTCCGCGTCGAGGGCACTCCGTCTGTCTCTCAGTGGATCAAGGACCATCTTTCGGACGAGGACATCGTGGCTATGGATGAAGACTTGTTCTCCTATGCTGAGTACCAGTCCATGCTTGACTCCCTCGCGCCGCTCAATGTCACCCTCATAGAAGATCCGTTCGACCGGATATGGAAAGACAGGCCGGCCCTGCAGTTCAACCCCATCCGCTTTATGCCCGACAGTATCAGCGGAGAGACCGTATCGTCCAAGCACCGCCGCTTAGTAGAGAAGTTGGACAGCCCCATGGATTTTGCCTATATCGTGACCTGTATGGATGAGGTCGCCTGGCTCTGCAACATCCGCGGAACAGATATAGAGTACAACCCTCTGCCCCTTTCCTACGCAGTAGTCACCCGCGAGTGCGTCACTCTGTTCCTCCGTCAGGAGATGCTGGAGCATGACGCGATGTCGGCTCTTCTCAGAGAGGGAGTGATACTGAAGGACTACGAAGAGTTCGGCCGTTTCCTCAAAGGCCTGCCCAAGGACTGTGTGCGGATATTCTCTTCAGGCAAGATTACAGCCAAGTATTTCTTCGCCGCTATGGACAACATCCATCCGAGAGCTCCTTTCCGTCCCTATATCCCCGATCCTACACCCGGAGGCACCCTGAACATGATGAAGGCCATCAAGAACAGTGTTGAGATTGAGGGCTACCGCCGTGCGTTCATAGAGGATGCCCGTGCGCTTATAAAGGTGATAGACTGGGTCAAGGAACATGTGGACAGCGGTATCACCGAATACGATGTGGCCATGAAGCTGATAGAGGTGCGCAGCGAGTGTCCCGACTATCTTGGCGAGAGCTTTCCCGCCATCGTGGGCTTCGGCGCCAACGCCGCCCTTCCTCACTATGTGCCCACAGAAGAAAGCAGTGCTGTCATCCGTCCCGAAGGCTTCCTGCTCATCGATACAGGTGCGCAGTACACTTACGGAACCACGGACACTACCAGAACCGTCCCGCTCGGTCCTTTAACCCAGGTGCAGAAAGATGACTACACCGTTGCGCTCAAGGGCATGATAGACTTGAGCATGGCTGTGTTCTACAAGGGTATGAGGGGCTGTCTCTTAGATATTCTGGCACGCGGTCCGGTCATGAAGGCCGGCAGGATGTACTGGCATGGTACGCAGCATGGTATAGGACACAATCTCTGTGTGCATGAAGGTCCTCAGAGTGTGAGGATGGAGGAAAATCCCGTACCGTTGGCCGAGGGCATGGTCATGTCCAACGAGCCGGCTCTCTATGTTGAGGGAGAATACGGCATCCGTCACGAGAATGCCGTATTAGTGGTATCTCATCAGAAAAATGTCTATGGAGAGTTCCTCGCATTCGAGACTCTGACCGTAACCCCCATAGACCTCTCGCCCGTCAACTTCGATCTGCTCGACTCCACTGAGAAGGCCTGGATCGAAGAGTTTAACAGGCGGGTGAGTCTGCTGTAAAGCTACTCATTGAGCACCTGCCACCCTTTGGTGAAGCAGATGTCCTTGAAGGCACGGTTCTCGTATCCGGAGCCAGGTGCGACAGGAAGGAAGAGCCCATCCGACTGGAGAAGGCTCTTCCTTTCGTTCAATATGCCCGAAGGGAAGTTGCTGCCGTAGGTATTCATCGCCGAGACAAAAAAGGTCATGATATCGTAGCCCTGGAAAGCGAAGGAAGAAGGCTCGGTGTTGAATGCTGCGCGGTACTTGCGGATGAAGTCCATGGTGGCAGGGTCGTTGTAGTCGATGTGGTAGGACATGGCAAGACGCAGGTCGAGGGCATGGAAATAGTCCAGCTCTACGGTCTCGAAGCTTTTCCACCGGCTCAGGCCGTAGACTTCGACGCGGTAGCCCATGCCGCTCTTGATAAGGTTGAGGTTGCGCAGGGCATCGGTGATGAAAGCCTCGCTCATGGATGGAATGATGACTTTGTTGAGCAGCAGGGTGTCCATCGACATACTCATGAGGGTATCGATGCCGCGTCCGCTCAGAAAATCATAGCTGAATGTCTTGTAGGGGATGCCCCTGGCTCCTAATTCGCTCATCGTCTGTGTGACCAGGTCCGAGCGGTCGTAGCCCTGTTCGTAGATGACAGTTACCGACTCGGAGGTGTCAGCGTCGGACATGTCGGCTATCTTGTCTATCTGGTGGGAGAGGGCAAGGTCCGACTGCGGAGGAAAGAGGTAGAAATAGGGGTTGCCGACGGCAAGTTCAGCGGTCTTCAGGTCAAGGGGCGATACTACCGGGATTCTCCTGCTCCGTGCGTAGGAGGCTATAGGCTGCATGTCGCGCTCAGAGATGGGGCCGATTATGAGGCTGCTGCCGCTCAGGACATTGTCAGCTACCAATTCCCAGGCACTGCCGTATCTGTTCAGGTCGATGACCTCGAGCTCATAGCCCGAAAAAAGGCCCTGCTCCTTGAGGTCTGCTACGGCTATGAGGGCGCCGGCATAGAAGTCCGCGGTGTAGGCATTGATGCCGTCTGTCTGGCGGCTGGCGTTGAAAGGCAGGACTAAGGAGATGGTGACAGTCTCAGTGCCGAACGGTACTGCAGCTGTCCTGTCCTCCTGAACCGGCTCGCTTTTCTGCCCGTGGGCCGTGAATACGGCCTTTTCTGCCTTCTGGTCCGGAACAGTCTCTTCTGCGGGAGTCTCTAAAGCCGGACGGCTGTCCGTCATGGACCTCATGTACTCATCGTCAGGTATGAGGACGCTGCGGACCCGCCTGTCGGAAGAGGTGTCGATGCCGTTGAGCGCTACGAGGGCCTCGACGGTTACGTTGAACTTGACAGCGACATCGTCGAGGGTCTCGTACCACTTGATATTGTATTTCTTATATTTTTTCTTGTCTTTTGCCGGCTTCTTCTGCGCTTTGGCTTTGTCAGCGGCAGGTGCGGCCGATTTCTCCACAGCCGTGGCTGTCACTTCCGTCACCGTCTCCGGAGCTGCTGTCTCCGGAGTCACCGCCTTCGCCTGAGTCTTCTCGGGGATGTACAGCAACATTCCAGCCTTCAGCCCTTCAGAGAGGGTAGGGTTGGCGGTCTGGATATCCTCCACTGTCACGCCGTAGGCTTTTGAGATGGAGTAGAGGGTCTGTCCCTTCAGGACTTTGTGCAGCCAGTACAGTGAGCCGTTGATATTGACTTTTTCCTTGGATATCTCCACTGGAGTGGGTACAAAATCCTGGGCGGCAGCCCTGTTCCCGGCGGGAAGGATGAGCGACAGGCTCAGAAGAAAAGTCAGCAGTATTCTCATACGAGTCTTGCAAGGATGTTGTTGATGTTGGATTCGATACGGGCGTAGGGATCTTCTCCGTACTCTGCGGGCTGGAATTTCTCTCCGGTGATGTGCTCGAAGAGCTCGATGTAGCGGTCGGAGATGCTGCGGACGATCTCATCTGTCATCTCAGGTACCTGCTGGCCGGCCTGGCCGCTGAATCCGTTGGACATGAGCCATTCGCGTACAAACTCCTTGGACAGCTGCCTCTGAGGCTCGCCTTTTGCGAAGCGCTCCTCGTATCCGTCAGCATAGAAGTAGCGGGAGGAGTCGGGGGTGTGAATCTCGTCGATGAGGTAGATCTCACCGTTGCGCATACCGAACTCATACTTAGTGTCCACGAGGATGAGACCTCTCTTGGCGGCCATCTCCGTGCCTCTCTGGAAGAGTCTGAGGGCGTAGTCCTCTATCTTGGCGTAGTCCTCGGCGGATACCAATCCCCGGCGTATGATTTCCTCTTTGGAGATGTCCTCGTCGTGGGTGCCTATCTCGGCCTTTGTGGTCGGAGTGATGATGGGATGCTCGAACTTCTGATGCTCGCGCATGCCGTCGGGGATGGGCACTCCGCAGATCTGACGGGCTCCGTTCTTATAGGCCCTCCACGAGCTGCCGGTGAGATAGCCCCTGACTATCATCTCGATGGGCAGTCCCTGGCACTTGTAGCCGACAGTGACCATGGGATCGGGGGACGCTATCTTCCAGTTCTGGACGATATCTGCGGTGGCATCGAGGAACATGGATGCTATCTGATTCAGTACCTGACCCTTGTAAGGGATGCCCTTGGGCAGGATGACATCGAACGCCGAGATTCTGTCTGTGGCGATCATGACGATGTAGTCGTCGTTTATAGTGTATACATCGCGGACTTTCCCTTCGTACTTGGCCGTCTGATGGTTGAAGTTGAACGCTGTGTTGGTGATTGCTTTCATGATGCCGTGTATTTTAAAGACTGTTATAAAATTCTATCAGGTTGGAGCAGAACCTCGACCATGAGAGTCTGTCCTTTTCTTTAGCGATGGCCTCCACGCAGCTGCGCCGGATACCTTCGTCTGAAAAATATTCCGACACTGCCCTGCGGACAGCCTCCGGTGTGATACTCTCGGTTACAATTCCCGTGCCTGTCTCTCCTATCATCTCCTTCAGCCCGCCTACAGCAGTAGTGACCATAGGCAGGTCAAAGTGGTAGGCTATGGAACTGATGCCGCTCTGAGTGGCGGAGCGGTAGGGCAGTACGCACAGGTCGCTCGCGCAGAAGAATCCGGCCACCTCGCTGTCGCTGATGAAGCGGTCGAAGAGATGGATACGGCTGCGGTTGGGGGATGCGTCGATGAGCTTCCGGTACCGCTCGAAAGAGCCGTACGGCTCTCCCGCTATGAGCAGCTGGTACGAGTCGTCTAATCCCGAGAAGGCTTCTATGAGGATGTCCAGCCCCTTGTATTCCCGGATCAGTCCGAAAAACAGCAGAGTCTTCTTCTGCGGGTCGAGCCCGAGTTCCTTCATGGCAGTGCTGCGGGGAATTCTGTCCCCGAAGTTGGAGTAGATGGGGTGGGGGGATACGATGTAGCGGGCATCCGGTTTCAGACGCAGCAGGTCGTCCCTGACTGCATTGCACAGGACCACGAATCCGTCATGTCCTTTCAGGTAGTAGGATGTGAGGGGTCTGTCAAAGAAATGGCTTTCGTGCGGTATGACATTGTCAAGGATGGATATGACCTTGCATCCCCGTGGCATGTGCCGGGCGACAAATCCTTGTGAAGGAGCGAAATAGGGCATCCAGTACCGCATCAGAAGAAGGTCTGGACGCCAGCGGGAGATGGCCCGTGCGGAAGAGATATAAGAGAATGGATTGGCCGTATCCAGAACAGGCACGGCCTCGAACGGAGGCCGTGAACCGTCTGTGATATACTGTGTCTTGCCCGGAAACAGGAACTCCGGATACTGCCTCTTGAAATTGAACGCCCCTACCGTGCAGCTCTTGGACAGCTCCTGACAGAGGGAGGTGTTGAACTGGGATATGCCTCCGCGGTAGGGAGGGAAACACGATAGGACGGCTGTTCTCAAGTGACTTATTTGTTTCTGTTCTTGATATATTCTGCGTTGAGTCCGCTGATTATCTCATCGGTGATGTTGAGCCCGCTGTCACCGTTGATGACGGTGGTAGTGGCAGCTGTGGTGGTGAGAATCAGGGCATACTGCTTGTCCTTGTTGTAGGTCTCAATGTAGGAGGTGATGGCGTCCATCACTTTGTTGTACATGACATTCTCCTCTTCGGCCATCTCCATCTGCTTCTGCTGGGTGAGGTTCCTCAGGTCCTGGTCGCGCTGTGCCAGGTCATTGTTCATGCTCTCTGCCTGGGAACGTGTCAGCAGACCTTTCTGCATCTTCTCCTGGAAACTCTTGATGTCGTTCTCCAAAGCTCTTCCCTGCTTATTGATATCGTTCTCTATCGCTGTGAGCTTGCCCTGCAGCTCGGAACGGAGGTCATTGTACATATCGTACTGGTTGACGAGAGTGTCAAGGTTGATATAGACGATGTCTCCTTTTGATGCTGTAACGCTTTCACTTCCAGGGGCGGCAGAGTGTACGGGCTTGCCGGCGCCCGTGAAGTGCAGGACAAATAAGGCTGCTACTGCAAGAATCAGTACGATGTTGAGAATAAGATTTGCTTTCTTCATATCAGTTAAAACTTGTGTTATGGATGAATTCAAAAATCATACAAAGTTACAAAAAATCCGTATAAAAGTAAGCAATATCAAAATAAAATCGCAATATTTGCAATTTGGTTTAATACATCGAATACAGAGAAAAATGCACTTTGCCCTGTACGGCCGGCATTTCGGGCCGGATGCTGAGAAGAGGATAAAAATCCTGCTGGACCACCTTTCGGAAAAGGGGGCCCGCGTGTCATGGTGCCAGGCGCCGTGCCGCACTCTTCCGGAGGATGTGGACATATTCCTGTCCTTAGGGGGCGACGGTACATTTCTCAATTCCCTTACGATGGTCCGCGACAGCGGCATCCCTGTGGCCGGCATCAACTTCGGCCGTCTCGGCTTCCTCACCTCTGCCGGCAGTGATGACTCCGGATGTGCGGTGCTGGACCGCATGATGCAGGGAGCTTACAGCGTGGAGAAGAGAAGCCTTATAGAAGTGTCGTACAGCGGCGCTCCCGAGGACTTCTATCCTTTTGCTCTCAATGAGGTGTCCATACAGAAAAAGGACCCATATATGATAGGTATAGAGGTGCGGATAGACGGCATGAGCATTCCTACATACTGGGCGGACGGCCTGCTGATAGCAACGGCTACCGGTTCTACGGCCTATTCCCTGAGTTTCGGAGGTCCGGTAGTGGTCCCCGATTCATCGGTGTTCATAGTCACTCCCATGGCTCCGCACAATCTCAATGTCCGTCCTCTGATAGTCCCCGACACCTCTGAGATAGAGATAGTCCTGAAGACGGAAGGCCATCCGGCCCTGCTCTCTGCCGACAACCGCTCGGTGGACGTGGACGGAGGCCGGGTGATAAAGATACGTAAGGCCGGGTTCAGTCTCTCATGCGTCTCCTTCGGCCGGAACAGCTTTTTCGAGGCTCTGCACGAGAAGCTGCTCTGGGGTGAGGACCGCAGGAATGACAGGTGCCGGCCAGGTTTAAAAGAACAATAGAGAATGATATGATACCAAAACATGTAGCGATAATCATGGACGGCAACGGCCGCTGGGCCAGGATGCGTGGCAAAGAGAGAGTCTACGGACATTACGAGGGTACGGAGAGCGTAAGGGCCTGTTCGGAGTTTGCCGTGGAGGCCGGAATCCAGTATCTCAGCCTCTTTGCATTCTCCGAGGAGAACTGGGCCCGTCCGGAAGCGGAGGTTGCCGAGCTGATGCACCTGATGGCCAAGTCCATACTCAACGAGAGACCGACATTCCGAAAGAACAACATAAGATTCCTCGTCATAGGCAACCGCAGCCGCCTTTCTGAGGCATTGAACCGGGATATCGACGAGGCGATGGAGGAGACAGCCGGCAACACCGGGCTGACCCTTATCGTATTCCTCAGTTACAGCGGTCGCTGGGATATAGAACAGGCAGCGGAACGCTTTGCCGCCGCCGGCGCTCCTCAGGGGCGTTTCAGCGACTTCCTTGCTACATCCGGTATTCCGGACCCCGACCTGCTCATACGTACCAGCGGAGAAAAGAGGATCAGCAATTTCCTCCTGTGGCAGTGTGCCTACACCGAATTTTATTTTACACCGGCCTTTTGGCCCGATTTTCGCAAAACGGAGTTCCGTCAGGCTCTTGACGACTTCGCCTCCCGCCAGAGACGTTTCGGAAAGACAGGTGAACAGATATGAGAAGGATAATTTTTCCGATACTATTGATGATGCTTGTCTTCTGCAGCGCTGCTTATGCGCAGCAGACATCTCTTAGTGTGTCAGTGGACTACGAGCATCCCCGCAAGTACATCCTTGGCGGTGTCAGGGTTAAAGGTATAAAGTACTTAGGCGAACAGCAGATCATCGCCCTTACTGGTCTGCAGGAGGGCTCGGAGATCACCATCCCGAGTGATCAGACGGCCTCGATCGTTACCAGAATCTGGGGACAGAGGCATTTTTCCGAGGTGTCCCTCAACATCGACTCGGTGTCCGCCATGCAGGATACGGTATGGCTGGCCCTGCATCTTCAGGAGAGGCCGAGGGTGTCCCGCTGGAGTTTTCAGGGGGTCAAGAACTCCGAGCAGAGCGAGCTTCAGGACCGCCTCAGCCTGAGGAGAGCCGTGCCGCTGTCGGACTATCTGCTGCGCTCGTCGGAGAACATCATCAAGAACTATTACAAAGAAAAAGGATTCATCAACGCCGAGGTGGATGTCATCCAGGTGCGTGATACGATGGTGAAGAACGCTGTCCGTGTGACTTTCAAGGTAGACCGCAAGTCAAAGATCAAGATCAAGACCATCACCTTCGAGGGTAATGACCATGTGCCGGAGAAAAAACTCGTAGGCTCCATGGCCAAGACCCGCGACATGCGTATAAGGAATATCTTCAAGAGCAAGAAGTTCAATGAAAAAGAATATGAGAACGACAAGCAGTCGCTGATCAGCGCCTTCAACGAGGCCGGTTTCCGCGATGCCAGGATAGTCAAGGACTCCATATATTATGTAGAGGAGGACCGTCTCGGCATCAAGTTCGTCATAGACGAAGGTCAGCGGTACTACTTCCGCAACATAACGTGGACCGGAAACTCTCTCTATACCGCAGAGCAGCTCAACAGCATCCTGATGATCAAGAAAGGAGACGTCTATGACGTAGTCAATCTTGAGAAGAGACTCTTCGGCGACCCCAAGAAGGAGTTCATGGATGTCCATACGCTATATGCGGACCAGGGTTACATCTTCTTCAACATAGTACCTGTAGAGACCAATATCGTGGGAGACTCTGTCGATGTGGAACTGCGTATGGTCGAGGGTAAGCCCGCTACCTTCAACAAGATAATCATCAACGGCAACACCATCACCAACGAGAAGGTCGTGCGCCGCCAGATATTCACCAAGCCAGGTTATCTGTACAGCCAGTCCATGCTCGAGCGCTCGCTCAGGGAGATAGCGTCTATGGGCAACTTCGATCCGGAGCAGGCCCTGGACCACACAAAGGGATATTCTGTCATCCCCAATCAGTTGAACAATACGGTCGACATCTCATACAACGTGCTGGAGAAACCCAACTCGCAGTTCGAGCTCTCCGGAGGATGGGGCGGCTACTCGTTCGTCGGAACCATAGGAGTCAGCTTCAACAACTTCTCCATCAAGCGTCTCTTCAAGAAAGGAGCATGGAGACCCGTGCCCTTGGGTGATGCGCAGACCCTGTCACTGCGATTCCAGACCAACGGTACGTATTACACGGCCGGCTCCATCAACTTCATCGAGCCTTGGCTCTTCGGCAAGAAGCCTACGTCGTTCAATTTGGCCGGATACTACACCCGCCAGACCAATTCATACTACTTCTATCAGAATACGGACGAGTATTATGAGGTATACGGCATCGCCGCCTCGCTCGGCAGCCGTCTGAAGTGGCCGGACAACTATTTTGTCCTCTACCACGAGCTCAGCTGGCAGACATACAACCTGCACAACTGGCGCTACAACTTCCTCTTCGACACCGGTAAGTCCAACAACATAAGCTACAAGATAACCTTAGCCCGCAACTCCACCGACCAGGCCATCTACCCCCGCGAGGGCTCGGACTTCCTCGTCTCCCTGCAGCTGACTCCTCCGTACTCTGCTTTCAGGGACAAGAATACCGATTATCAGAGTATGACGGACCAGCAGCGCTACCGCTGGATAGAATATCACAAGTGGACGTTCAAGGGTGCCCTGTACGTGCGCCTGTTTGATGACTTAGTGCTGATGACCAGAGCGCAGTTCGGTTATCTGGGCTACTACAACCGCAATCTCGGATACTCTCCTTTCGAAGGCTATCAGGTCGGAGGAGACGGTATGTCCGGTTACAATACCTACGGTTCGGAGATAATCGCCCTCCGCGGTTATTCGAACTATTCCCTGACACCTATGAACGAAGAGGGTATCTACGTGGGCCATGTCTACGACAAGTTCACTCTCGAGCTCAGGTACCCGATAATGCTCCAGCCGCAGTCCACCATCTACGTCCTGGCCTTCCTCGAGGGAGGTAACTGCTGGGAGAACATCCAGGACTTCAATCCATTCCAGATCAAGCGCTCGGCAGGTATCGGCGTGAGGATCATGCTCCCGATGATCGGACTCCTCGGAGTTGACTGGGGATGGGGCTTCGATCCGGTGCTTGACCAGGAGAGAGGCGGCTCGAACTTCCACTTCGTCATAGGACAGCAGTTCTAAAAACGGAAATATTTACTATTTTTGCGCAATAAAAGAACAACTAACAACATGAAAAAAATTACCTTAATCGCCTTGAGCGTATTCGCAGCAGCCTTCACAGCATCGGCCCAGACGCAGAAGTTCGGCCATATCAACATGCAGGAGGTGATGTTTCTGATGGACGAGATGGACTCCGCCCGTGTAGAACTTGAGAAATTCAGTGCAGACATGCAGGCCACCTACAATGCAATGGTGGAGGAGTACAATACCAAGATCGCCACATACCAGCAGATGAGCGCCAACTGGACCCCCTCAGTCTTAGCCACAAAGCAGCAGGAAATTCAGGACCTCGAGGCCCGTCTCCAGCAGTATCAGCAGAATGCCCAGATGGACATGAACAACCTCCAGCAGCAGCTGATGGCACCCATATCAAGAAAGGCAAATGAGGCAGTGACTAAAGTGGGGAAAGCGAACGGCTTAGTCTATATCTTCGACCTCGCATCAGGCGCCATCCCTTACTTCGACGCAGCCCAGAGCATGGATGTGACAGCTCAGGTCAAGGCCGAGCTCGGCATCTCGCCCGACAAGAAGCTCCCTGTGCCTCAGGGTCAGTCCCAGATGTAATCAATAGAAAGATAATAGGGTCATATAGAGGGCCGTTCCAAAATTATGGAGCGGCCCTTTCAGTTTTTGAAAAATAGTTTGAAAATAAATTCGGATTGTAAGGAAATATCATTACATTTGTCTAAAATTCTTAACCAACAAATATGCAACACAAGATTATTGATATTGAAGATGTCGTTATCAGGTTTGCAGGAGACTCCGGAGACGGAATGCAGCTCACAGGTACTCTGTTCGCTGACTCTTCGGCCCTCTTCGGCAACGAGATTTCAACTTTTCCAGACTATCCGGCCGAAATCCGTGCACCTCAGGGCACAGTCTCAGGTGTGTCCGGTTTCCAGGTTCACATCGGCTCAGTCGAGATCAACACCCCGGGCGACTTCTGCGATGTCCTCGTCGCGATGAACCCGGCAGCACTCATGGCCAACGCCAAATGGGCAAAGCCCACTGCCACGATCATCCTCGATGAGGATGCCTTCGATGAGAAAGGTATTCAGAGAGCCGGATTCAAGACCATGAATCCTATCGAGGAACTGGGTATCGGAGACCGCAATATCATAGTCTCTCCCATCACCACCCTTACTAAGGAGAGCCTCAAGGACAGCGGTTTAGACCTGAAGTCCATCGTAAGGTGCAAGAACATGTTCACCCTCGGAATGTGCTTCTTCATGTTCAATAAGGAACTTGACCATACATTCGAATATCTCGAGCGTAAGTTCAAGAAGAAACCCGCCCTCATCGAGACCAACAAGAAAGTCCTCAAGGACGGCTTCAACTACGCTTCCAATATCCATGCGATAGCCAACACCTACTACGTGCAGCCCGCCAAGCAGGAAAAGGGTACCTACCGCAACATCAACGGCAACCAGGCTACTGCATGGGGACTGCTCGCAGCCTCCGAGAAGTCAGGTGTGCCCCTCTTCTGCGGCTCGTATCCCATCACCCCTGCCACAGCCATCCTCGAGGAGCTTGCCATCCACAAGGAACTCAAGGCCAAGACCCTCCAGTGCGAGGATGAGATCGCCGGCATCTGCACCGCCATCGGTGCCGCCTACGCCGGCAATTTCGCCGTGACCACTACCTCCGGTCCCGGTCTCTCCCTCAAGTCCGAGGCCCTCGGTTTAGCCATGATTACCGAGCTGCCCCTTGTACTCGTGGACGTGCAGCGCAGCGGTCCGTCCACCGGTATCCCCACCAAGACAGAGCAGACCGACCTCAACCAGGCCCTCTACGGCCGCAACGGAGAGTGCCCCATCATGGTGATGGCCGCCCACTCCCCTTCGGACTGCTTCGAAAAAGCATTCTACGCCGGTAAGTTCGCCATGGAGCACATGATGCCCGTCATCCTCCTTACAGAGGGATTCCTCGGCAACGGCTCCGAGCCCTGGAAGATTCCTTCCATGAAGGATCTGCCCGAGATACATCCTCCCTTCATAAAGGACGCCTCCGAGTGCGGCGGCAAGTTCAGCCCCTTCGAGAGAGACCCCGAGACATTTGTACGCAGATGGGCCCTTCCCGGTACTCCCGGCCTTGAGCACAGGGTCGGCGGTCTGGAGAAGAGTCCTGCCGGAGTCATCTCCTCTGACCCCCAGAATCACCAGCACATGGTCAATATGAGAGCAAAGAAAGTGGCTCATGCCGCAGTCGACATACCCCCTCTCAAGGTCATCGGTGACGAGAGCGGAGAAGTCCTCATCGTAGGGTGGGGCGGAACCTTCGGTCACCTCTACACTGCTGTCAAGGAGTTCCACAAGCAGGGCAAGAGCGTGTCCCTCGCTCACTTCGACTATATCAACCCTCTGCCTCTGAACACCGAGGAGGTATTCTCCAAGTTCAGGAAGATTATCGTCTGCGAGCTCAACTCCGGTCAGTTCGCCGACTATCTGAGGGCAAAGCATCAGAAATTCCACTATTATCAGCTCAACAAGGTGCAGGGACAGCCCTTCATCGTGAAGGATGTGGTGGACGCAGTCAACAATTTATTATAGGAGGACAGACATCATGAAATATACAGCACAGGATTTCAAAAGCAATCAGGAAGTAAGATGGTGCCCCGGATGCGGTGACCACTCTGTACTCGCTTCACTTCAGAGGGCACTGCCTCAGGTAGCCGAGGATCTCGGATACTCTATGGAGCGTTTCGTCTTCGTCTCCGGTATCGGCTGCTCTTCCCGACTGCCCTACTACATGAACACATACGGTTTCCACGGTATCCACGGACGTGCTACAGCCATCTCCACAGGCATGAAAGTAGCCAACCCGACACTGTCAATCTGGCAAGCCACGGGAGACGGCGACGCCCTCGCTATCGGCGGCAACCATTTCATCCACGCCATCAGGCGTAATATCGACATCAACATCGTCCTGTTCAACAACCGTATCTACGGACTGACAAAAGGTCAGTATTCCCCGACATCTCCCCTCGGCAAGATTACCAAGACATCCCCTTACGGAACCGTGGAGCATCCCTTCAATCCCGGTGCCCTCGTAATGGGCGCACGCGGCACATTCTTTGCACGAAGCATAGATTCGGAGCTGAAGCTGAATCAGGAGATTTTCGTGGCTTCCGCCAAGCACGACGGATGCTCCGTGACCGAGATGCTCGTCAATTGTGTCATCTACAATGACGGCTCGCACCGCGAGATCTCCGACAAAGAAGTCAAAGCTGACCGCACGATAGTTCTGAGACATGGTGAGAGGATGATTTTCGGAAAGGACCGGAACAAGGGTCTCGTCTTGGTAAACAAAGAGCTCAAGGTCGTCACCATCGGTGAGGGCGGAGTTACGGAGGACGATATCCTGATCCATGACGCTCATACCGCAGACATGGGCATGCACAGCATGCTGATCGACATGAAGTGGCCTGAGTATCCGGTAGCACTCGGAGTCATCAGGGATGTACCCGACAAGACCTATGACGACAATGTCCGCGACCAGCTCGAGGAAGTCAGGGCCAAGTCCACTATCCACAACATGGAGGAGCTGCTTCACAGCGGTTCCACATGGGAGGTTAAATAAGCGCAGTTAATTTGGAACAACTTAATTAAAACACAAACAACTAACTAAAACACACTAATATGAAAGTTTCAGAAATCATGGCCAAACTTG
>UMAB01032727.1_pt1 | contig 47199 bp, 39 predicted proteins | sample 1963601 | NCBI WGS metagenome assembly UMAB01 (sample SAMEA4835905, study PRJEB28245) | human gut metagenome | biome: gut microbiome; material: fecal sample | place: Denmark | collected 2008 | reverse complement strand
AAGAGCACAACTCGAATACTATTTTTTCTGCGGCAAGGATATTGTCTTTTGATGCAGGGAGCGCTTTTAAGGAATCTGCTTTTGCTCGTATGTCGCGGATTTGCACTGTCGTTTCGCTTGCGGCATTGGCCGAAGTTTCCGCAAGTATTTTTTGATATTGTTCAGCGATTGGTATCGCCACCAATTTCTGACAACTTGCTATAATGATTAAGAGTGTGAAGAATTTCTGCATTTTGCCGTATTTTTTAATACGGCAAATTTAAATAATTGTGCAGATATTCAGGCGTTTTGCTGTCATAAAATGAGCGGAAGCGGTTAATTTGATTTTTTCGCAACTGCAATATTGTTATTCAATAAACCGTTAATCAGCATGTTATAAAGACATGCCGTACATGTATCTCCGAAAGATGAAAATTATATTGTAAATAAATAAGGGTATTTAAGTTGCTTTTTGTCGCTTTAAATCGCGTTATTTGTAAAAATATTAACGATAAACCAGAGTCGTATGAGAAAATTATTTACATTTTTATTTGGCGTGTTTGCCATGGCTGCATCAGGGCAAACATTTTATGAAACGTTCGAAAGTGGCGATATCCCCGGCGCGTGGACGGTTGTCAACACCAATGACACATATAAATGGAGCATAGCACCTTATGAAGGGACGTCGGATCTTGAACGGACTGTTTTGGGATATGAGCAAGGCGGCTCATATGCAGTGTCGTCGGAAACAGGACGGGCCATGGACGGAGTCACGCCCGACCAATGGCTGATTTCGCCAAGCATAAGCGTTGAGAGCGGAGATGTGCTCAATTTTATGATGGGGCATAATTCGGCGTACAACGGCAACGCAAATGTGGTGGACGAGAACAAAGTGAAATTCGAGGTTGTTGTGTCGACAACGGGAACAGATGCGGAAGACTTTACTTACACATTGATTTCCATGGTGCCTGAAAGTGCAAAAAATTGGAGCAATTACAGTTTCAGCCTCGACCAGTTTGCAGGACAGCAAATCCATATCGCTTTCCATGATTATGGAACCACGGCTTCAATCCCTTATATTACCAATACATTATATCTTGACGATATAAGGATAAATAAAGAGAAAGTTTCGGATTTGCAGGTGACAGGCATTGTAAGCCCTATTTCGAGTTGCAACACGCAACAGTTGGTCACTGCCACGGTCGCTAACATAGGATTCGATTGTGCCTCGTACACGATGAATTGCCAAATCGACGGTGGGGAAACGGTGACTGAAACGGTCAACACGCCACTTGTCGGAGGAGCAACCGTCGCATACACATTCGCCAGCCCCATGCTTCTTTCCGCCGGAAGTGCGCACGAAGTGAAAGTGTGGGCAGAGGCATTGTCCGACAGCAATCATGACAATGACGCCTTTGCTGCGGAAGTGAAAATAGGAGACGAAATACCGTTCCCGTTCGCTATGACCGACGACAACGCCGAAACGGCATTCAGCAGCAGTTATACACGGACATCCGGCTGGGTGACAATGGGATGGGCCTACTATAACGATGCTATGATGAAAGGTTGGGTTTACAACCCAGGACTAACAAGCTACTTGCTTTCGAGCTGTATCGCCTTGCCCAAAGGGACAGTCAAGTTAAGTTTCGACTACATGGCTCTTTCTACTGCAAAATTGAATGTGTATTTGGTTACAGAGCCGGGTGTTTACGATTGCCTCGCAGGTTCCATCGAACTTCCGGCTGCCGAAGAATACACGGCGGGAAGCATGACGTTCAATGTGCCGGACGATGACATTTACACAATAGCAATAACGCCCGACAACAGTTATGTAGGCTCTTTCTACCTCGACTATATCAAAATAGACGAGACGGGAGCGGATGTGGCAGTTGTTTCCATCGACTCGCCGAAGCTCAACGCCACTCTTGCGCAATCAGGAGTGACGGTTGCAGCTACGTTCAGGAATGCAGGAGGCACGCTGTTGGAAAACATCCCTGTGTGTTGCCAACTTGACAATGGCACCATTCTCAGGGAAACAATAGACAGGATTGAAATTGGAGAATCGCATCAGCATACGTTTGCTACGGGCACTGTGGATTTAAGCGCCGTCGGGAGCCATACATTGAAGGTGTGGACAGAGATGGATGGAGATTCGGAATCTGCAAACAATGCAATCACACAGACTATTTCCGCATACGAGGCTTACGATTTCCCGTTCGAAGCAAGTTTTGAAGCCGACGAGCAGAACGAGAACTGGATTACATACAACGCAGACAATGATATCCTCTATTGGGAAATAATGCAGGTGATAGATGGCAACATCAACTATGCAAAGGATGGACAGCAAGCAGCATATATGAGTTCAGCTTCCGGAATCGAACACAACGACTGGTTGATTTCTCCGGCAATCAACGCTTCTAAGGGCGATGCGCGCATTTCGTTTTATTACACCACGAGAATGAGCTCGAGTTCGGGAAGCGACGGTTGCAACATAAAGTTGTATCTCGCCACGACCGACGATCCGGATGAAATATCCAAGGATGCCCCGCTTGCCGTATTCACGTTGACCGACGACAATGTGCTGGTGTACAAGCAAGGCTATTCGCCGGTGGAGATACCTGCCGACGGCACGTATTATGTGGCTTTCTATAACGATGGCATGGGGCATGACGTTATTCTTGACGATGTGCGCTTCGACCAATCGGAGGATTTAAGCATCCTTTCCGCGGCCAATTCTTCCGTTTCGGGATTCAATTTGACCGAAAACACTGTCACTGTGGAAATTGCCAACCATGGGACTACGACGCAGAGCGGATTCAAGGCGGCATATACGGTGAATGGCGGAGCGCCTGTGGAGGAGACTGTACAGCAAAGCATCGCTCCGGGAGAATCATTGCAATACGCGTTCAGCAATAAGGTTGACGTGTCTGCCCCCGGGACTTATCAGGTATCTGTCTCTGTTGTTGCCGACAACGATGCCGATGCTTTCAATAACAATTGGATCTTGCCGGAATTTACCTCTTATGCCAATGCGGGACTTCCGTATGCAGTGGATTTTGACACGGAAGAACAGCGAGAGCAATGGACAGCGGAAGGAAACTGGATGGTGGCGGCAAACATGACTACAAGCCAATCTGCTTATAATGGCAAAGGCGCGCTCTATCACACAGGTGCGGCATCTGCCGACGGAGATTGGGTTTATTCGGGCTGCATAGAGATTCCTGCGGGAATTTACGATCTCAGCTTCTTCTACCGTACGTTTATGAATATGACAGATGTGGAACGCTACGGGCAGAATTTCTCGATTTATCTTGGCGAGGAGAAGAATCCGGAAGCGATGACCACGCTGTTGTACTCTGTCGAGGGTACGGTCGTTACAACCAAAGTGTATGAGAAAGTGCTTCAACAAGTGGAGATAGAGGAAAGCGGCAACTATTATATAGGCGTGAAATGCACTACCACGTCGTCTTGGGGCGCGCTTTATCTCGATATGATTACGTTTGAAGAACCGGTGACAGAAGGCTTGGCTCTCGGCACTTACGAATCTGATTTCGCCGGAAAGTTTGATGAATGGTATCAATATAATCCGGCCGACAATTTCAGCCGGTGGGAGCTTGGAACAGGCGTCGGCGGCTCGTCTTGCCTGACGGCGAGCACGACAAGCTACTTCTACGGCAATATGCCGGCAGACTTGCCCGGGATGATTGTCGCTCCTGCTTTCAAGTTGCGTAAGGGCGACGAAATAAATGCAAGCCTTGGCTATCGCATAGCGGTCGACAATATTGACGATCTGACCGAAGAAGATAAGGCGCGCATTAAAATTGGCGTATATCTTGCCGACAAGAATCTGCCTCAGGCATTCACCACGCAGATGGCGCTTGGGACAACCGTTTCCGACGACGTGCAGACCGCAACGGGAAAGATAACTGTGCCTGCCGACGGAATATATTATGTGGGAGTGCTTGCCGATGGGCAAAGATCTGCAATTTCCAATATGGTGACTTCTTCCTACGAGCTCTATTCCGTTAAGTTGTGGAATGAAGACAATGGCGGCGTGGTTGAAATTGCCGATTCCAAACCGTTTGTCTATTTCGATAACGTCGTAAGAATGTTGTGTCCTTATGAAAGTTTGCGGATATACTCTGTTGGCGGAGTGCTTGTAGGGCAATATTCCGGAGTGGACGAGATCGCCCTTGGCAATCTTGCGAAAGGAATATATGTCGTTTCTGTGAAAATTGACGACAAGATAGTGACTGACAAAGTGGTGGTGATGTAAAATTCTGAAATTTCGATAGAAGCATCGGCGATGGCGCAGATTGTGTCTGTGTCGTTGTCGATGCTTTTTTTGTATTCGGACTTTTGGCGGACGGTGTGAAATTTTTCCAATTATTTTGAGGAGACATGCGATTTTTCTATTTTTTTAGCAATTGCCAATGGATGGCAATAAAATTTAATTAACTTTGCAATGATTCCGTAAGGGAATCATACGTATTTGATTAAGAGCGTTATTGAAACTTGCCTTTGTCAATCAAATTCTCGCAAAATTTGAATCCGGAATGAAGGTGGTGGCAACGACGCTCACGCTGGTGGTATATACTTTCTCGCGATGAGAAATATATATGCGCTAAGGCGTGAGTTGCTGTTGCTTATCCATTTTGGAGGCAATGCGAGAAGCCTGATTGACGGATAAGCCAGATACAGTCCTCACGCTTTTGTTGTGTATAAACCGTCCTTTTGGGGATTGAAGGACACAAATGCAACAGTATGGCAAAAAAGTATGTAACAGTGGCTTTGGCTGCTTTGATGATGAACCTTTCGGTATTGGCATCAACTCCATTGAGCCGAGGAACGGCATTGTCTGTGAGAATCGTTTCGCAAGTGACAAGCAAAGAAGAAGGCAGCCCCTCGGCAATAGTCGAAAACGATGTGAAAAGTGCGGATGGGAAAGTGCTGATAAAACGTGGCACTCCTGTGCAGTTGCAAATCGACAGGCAGAAACCCCGCGGATGCGGAAAACCGGGAACGGTTGCCGTGAAATGCATTTCTACAAGCGCTGTCGACGGGCAGAACATCATGCTGGAAGGCAGTGTGAGCGATGAGGGAATCGACAAGAAAGGACTTTCGATAGGCTTGGGCGTAGGCTTGGGATTGTCGTTTTTGCCCGGAGTGGGTTTTGCATTCCTTGCCATTAAGGGCGAACAAGCTGTTGTTGAGAGCAACACGATAATACCCACAGTGTTTGTCATGAACGATTATTCGATTGAATAGCGTGTCGGTTGAGGGTGTTATTGGATTTGTCTTCTTGTCGGATGAAGGTTTTCGCGGAGCATGGGAGAGGCGACTGCGCAATAGCTTTGCGATTGACAATGGGGATGAATCGAATACAACCTTCACACCTTTTTGTTCTTAATATTAATGTAGTCGTGGGAGGTTGCGACGGCAAAAAAAGAAAGCTATGAAAAATGGTATGAAAAAAATGTCAGTATTGTTGGCGGCATTCTTCTTTTGTGCTGCCGCCAATGCGGAAGATGTGCAATGTGTCGAACCGCATGAACCGTTCGTAGCCGGCGATGCCACGGAGCAGGTAGGCAACAGCTTTGGAGAGGATTTCCAACTGCTTGCATGGCAAATGACCGAAACGAGCAAAGTGACGCCCGGATGGAGCGGCGTGAAGACCGGTAGGCGTACGGCCGACAATCCCCGCGCCCGCAAAGGATATCGCGGATTTGTAGAGATTGGCGGGGTTGCCGGAACCGGAGATTATGGCGACGGCGTGTTTGCTTTGCAAACGAGCCACGGATACCAATTCAGCCCGCATTTCTTTTTGGGTGGCGGTCTCGGAATCGATTATCATTTTGATTGGGAAACCGTTTTTGTGCCTATTTTTGCAGATTTGAGGGTTTATTTCATGGACAATTGGATCACTCCTTTGTTGGGGATGAAAATTGGCTATTCTCCATTTGACGGTTCGGGATTTTATTTTAATCCGTCGGTAGGCGCAAGTTTCGCGGTTACCAATAGAAGCGCTGTGTATTTGACGTTGGGGTATAACCTTCAGAAGTCGGAGATTTATTTTTGGAACAGCTATTTGAGCTTCACCGAAAAGGCGACAATCGGCGGCATTTCCATTAAATTGGGCGTTGAGTTCTGATTTTGAGCCGACGAAGAAAACTTGTCAGCTCCTTGACAATTAAAATTGGGCGGAAAAAGCCGCCCAATTTTTGTGGGTTGTCGAGGATTTGGCTATTCTGTGGATGCCCGATAAAATAATAACGGTTGGCAAGGATACGAAACACATTAAATCGAAAGCACTTGTGTTTTGCACTTGCATAAATTTAAGTACAAAACACTACTTTCCAGAAGCATATTTTGGAGCAAACAATAGGTTTAAACCTTTCTGTTGAGGCGGTTTAACAGATAAAATCCCTGCCGGCGGCTTTTCTGCTTGCTTGTTAGAGTACCGCAACCGCTTTGCGGATGCTATCAAGCAAGGCGGCAAGGTTGTTGTTGCGTCGCGCCGTCTGCATATTGTAGTCGGTCTGCAAGCCAACCCAAATATTTGCGGAGATACCCGTAGCCGCTTCAATTTTCAATGCGTATTCGGTGTTTATCGGGCGTTTGCCGTTTATTACTTCGTTGAGCACAGAATAAGATACGCCGATTACAGCCGCAAATTTTCGTTGCGATATTCCACGTGCTTCCAATTCATCTCTAAGCATTTCGCCGGGATGTATAGGTTCGGACGGCTGCAATTCGTCGGGCCTGTAAATCCTTTTTGCTGTTTCCATATTCGATTTATTTGTAAACAAGTACTTTATATAAGTCCCAAAAAGTGGGGGTAGTGTTATTTATTTCCAACAAAAGAAAGACGGCTGAAACTCAATGAGTTGTCAGCCGTTCTTTGTACCCGAGATCGGACTCGAACCGACAAGGTTGTTACACCACTAGAACCTGAAACTAGCGCGTCTACCAATTTCGCCACCCGGGTATCGATAGGTTTTAGCGCGACAAAGATACGGCAAATCTCGGGATGTGCAAATACATTTTAGATAGAAAATTCGTCGGCAATCCGGTGGAAATCGATACCTTTGCGGAAATGTTTAGGATAAATAGCAATTAAAAGGAAATAAGCGTTAGTATGGAATTTGTAAAGCCGGGAAAGTATGTGGAATTGACATACGACCTTTATGAAGTGGAGAATGGAAAAGAAGAATTGATGTTGTCGATGACGAGCGAACATCCCGAGCGCATTGTTTTCGGCGTGGAGGACAATGTTTTGCCTGCACTGTGCGACGCTATCGAAGGGAAGCAGGCAGGCGACGTTTTCGACATCACGTTGACGCCGGAAGAAGGCTTTGGCCCTCGTCGCGACGAACATGTGATGGAACTTGCGCGCGAACTTTTCGAAGTGGACGGCAAGTTTGACGACAAGCACGTTTATGAAGGCGCGTCGATCACGATGATGACGGCAGAGGGAATGCCGGTGTCGGGATTGGTGGAGAAGGTGACCGGCATTAATGTGACGGTGGATTTCAACCATCCGCTTGCCGGCAAGACTGTCCATTTCAAGGGTCGCATCCTGCTTGTGCGCGACGCTACGGAAAAAGAGCTTCATCCGTCGTGTGGCGGCGGTTGTTGCGGTTGCGGCGACGAGCATTGCGGCCACGATCATGGCTGTGGCGACCACGACGGTTGTGGCGGATGTTGCCATTGATATTTTTCAAAAAAATAGCGAGTATAAAAAAGACCGGTTGAAGCCGGTCTTTTTTTTTGTTGAATGATGTGATTTTTGTTATTTGGTTACTTTTTCCAGCCATTTCACCATGCCGAGCATGACACTCATCGACACTATGCATACAGCGAGGAACATGCCCCAGCATTGCCAGATGTCCCAATTGTCGTACATCGTTGCTCCAACCCACAAGAAGAGGTTTCCGAGAGCCGTAGCGCCGAGCCAAAGGCCTTGGCAAAGGCCTTGGAGGTGTTTCGGGGCTACTTTCGAAACGAATGCCAATCCGAGCGGCGATATGAACAATTCAGCCACAGTGAGGAAGAAGTAGACAACGATCAGAACCCACGGTCCTGCTTTCATGCTTTCTTTGGTGGCGGCATCCATCACTTTGAATTCGTCGCCCGACGGATAGCCTTGCAAGAAGGAGAACAATGCGAGGAAGAGGAATGCCATTCCCGCAATGCCCATGCCGATGGCAATTTTCTTTGGTGTGGATATTTCTTTCCCGCGGCGTGCCAGATGCCCGAAGAGGAGCATGATGAGCGGCGTCAGCACAATCACGAAGAATGGATTGACGGCTTGCCATATTTCGGGAGCCACTTTTTCGGTGTCGACATAGTCGCGCGCGAAGAGCGACAGCGAAACGCCGTTCTGGTGGAACGAGAGCCAGAAGAAAATCACGATGCCCAATACGGCGAACAATGCATACATGCGTTGCTTGATTTCTTTTGCCATTGCAGCTTTTTCGGCCGGCGTGTAGTTGACGACTTCTTTCTTTTCTTTTTTGCCCGGAGTCGGGAACATGCGGCGGCATGCCACGAATATCACCAACGACAGCAGCATGGCAGCCACCGATGCGATGAACGAATAATGGATGCCTGTGTTGAACACGTCGAGATAGTTTGTGCAGAATGTCGACAAATTATCGACAGAGCCGCCCATTTTTTCTACGAGCCCGTGGAGATTGGCCGTTTCTTCCGTTCCCATCGACACTTTGTTCAGGAATTTATGGCATAATTCCGGAAGGTCGGCATTGTAGATGAAATTGTTGGCTCTCAACCACCATTCGCGCAGCAAGGGCGCAACGAACGGGGCGATGAGTCCGCCGATGTTGATGAACACGTAGAAGATTTGGAATCCGGAATCGCGGCGGCTTTTTGCCAATTTCAACGCTTCTTCGCCTTTTTTGGCGGCTTCGGCTTCGTAGTTGTCGTACATTTGTCCGACGATTGCTTGGAGGTTTCCTTTAAACAAGCCGTTGCCGAACGCGATCAGGAATAGCGCTGCGCATGTGAGCGGCAACAACCACGAAATGTTGTCGGGGGTGGAAAGTACCGGCACGGACAAGATGATGTATCCAAGCGCCATTACGATCAGTCCCGACATGATGGTTGCTTTGTAGTTTCGCGTGCGGTCGGCAATGAGTCCGCCTACCAAACTAAGCACATAAATGCCGCAATAAAACACGGAATAAATCATGGTGCTCGTCTTGTTGTCGAGCCCGAATTTCGAGCATAGGAACAACACGAGGACGGCGTTCATGATGTAGTAGCCAAACCGTTCGCCCATGTTGGAGAGCGCGGCGGCCAAAAGTCCTTTGGGATGATTCTTGAACATAGATAGAGTATTATTTGGTTTTAAATTGTTTGTAGTCGGTGTAAACGAGCACTATTGCTGACAAAAACGCAAGCAAGGCTGTGGCAAGCGCGAGCCATGCGCCCCATCCGATCATCGCAATCATGGATATTTTCTGCATGTCGTTTCCGATAAAATCCGGATAGCGGCAGAGGCTCACCACGAAATATGTCATGAACATGAGCGGCAACGCTGCAAAAGCCACCGATAAGATGTGCGGGCCTATTTCTTTGCGGAATGCGCACAATATTGCCCCGAAAGCGCCGATGGCCGGAATGAGGAAGGTGGCCATGTCCATGTAGCGTTGGTAGGAGTAGAACACGCGGACATAATCGGAGCCGGTGTTGAATCCAAATATCGGAATGCTGAACAATGGGGCGAAAAGATAGACGGCCGCGGAAATGAGCGACAATGCGGCCACCCCGACGGCCCACGGGTTTTTGAACGGATTCTGTGAAGCAAGTCCCATGGGACGTTGTTTTGGTTGTGGGTTGTTGAATAGGTTGCTCATGCGGTCATGAATTTTCTTTTGCTTTATAGGCAAGTGCATACATTTTTATTTGTTTCACCATCGCCACCAAGCCGTTGCTGCGCGTAGGCGACAAATGTTCGGACAGGCCGATTCGGTCGATGAAGTAAAGGTCGGCTGCGAGGATGTCGGCCGGTGTTTGTCCGGAAAGCACGCGAATCAGCAGCGAGATGATTCCTTTCACGATGATCGCGTCGCTGTCGGCTTCGAAGCGGATTTTTCCGTCTTCATATACGGCGTTCAGCCACACGCGGCTTTGGCAGCCTTCAATCAAATTGTCGGGAGTTTTGTGCTTCGCATCGAGCGAGGGAAGGGCGTTGCCCATTTCGATGATGTAAGCGTATTTGTCCATCCAGTCGGTGAAACCGCTGAATTCGTCTATTATTTCGTCTTGAATTTCGTTGATGGTCCGATTCATGATTGCAAATATAGTGAAAGCCGAGAGGAAAACAATCAAACTTGTTTGAAATTGTTTTCCCGAGGCGCATCCTATATTATTTAAATATAGTGGAATCCGAGAGGAAAACAATCAAACTTGTTTGAAATTGTTTTCCCGAGGCGCATCCTATATTATTTAAATGTAGTGGAATCCGAGAGGAAAACAATCAAACTTGTTTGAAATTGTTTTCCCAAGGCGCATCCTACATTATTTAAATGTAGTGGAATCCGAGAGTTGGCGGAAAGAATTTATCCTTTTTCTTATGCAAGGCAGAACTGTTTTTTGCAGATTTATTTTTTAATCGTAAATTTGCAAAAAACAAAGCGAATGATATGATTGAAAGGACGTTGAAAACGAAATTGGAAGAGTTGGCAGGGAAATATCCGATAGTGACATTGACGGGTCCTCGCCAATCGGGAAAATCGACATTGTTGCGATATGCATTTCCCGACTATAAATATGTATCGCTTGAAGATCCCGACATGCGGTTGTTTTCATTGGAAGATCCAAGGGGATTTCTTTCGACTTATGCAGAAAAGACGATTATTGACGAAGTTCAAAGAGTTCCGGCATTATTTTCGTACATCCAAACACATGTTGACGATATAAATCGAGAAGGCATGTATATGCTTGCAGGATCGCATAATTTCCTATTAATGGAAAATATCACACAGTCGTTGGCCGGACGAACTGCAATTTTGAAACTGCTTCCGTTGTCGCATGCAGAAATGCAGAAGAGCGGTATTCTTCCATCTTCTGTTGATGAAGAAATTTTCAATGGGGGATATCCTCGTCTTTACGATAAAGGCATAACGCCGACAGAGTATTATCCGTTTTATATACAAACTTACGTTGAACGTGATGTCAGGATGATGAAAAATATTGGCGATTTGAGCAAATTCATTCGCTTTATCAAGCTATGTGCGGGTCGTATCGGGCAATTGCTCAACCTTTCATCTTTGGCAAACGAATGTGGCATAGCTGTTTCGACAGCCTCGGCTTGGATTTCTGTATTGGAAGCGAGCTATATCTGCTATCTGCTGAAACCGGATTTCAACAATTATGTTAAACGGCTTATAAAAGCGCCAAAACTTTATTTTTACGATACAGGGTTGGCTTGTTCGCTTTTGAACATACAAAACGCCGAACAAGTGTCAACCCATTTTTTGCGTGGTGGCCTGTTTGAAAACCTTGTGATTAACGAATTTATTAAAAAATCGTTCAATCAAGGTGTAGAACCGGTTCTTTCATTTTGGCGCGACAGTACCGGCAATGAAGTGGACTTGTTGCATTATGTCGATGGGAAGCCTTATGCTTATGAAATCAAATCCGGAGCCACTTATAATGCCGATTTTTTTAAAGGCATTTCCAAATGGGCAAAATTATCGGGGGCAGAGCCGCATCAATGTGCCGTAGTCTACAACGGCGACATGAACATTTCCACATCGTTCGGAAATGTTGTCAAATGGTAGGCACGTTCGAAAAGACAAATGGCATTTATCTGAACAAAATATAGCGTTCAAACATGTTTGAAATTGTTTTCCCGAGACGCATCTATATTATTTATGTAGTGAAATCCGAGAATTGGCGGAAAGAATTTATCCTTTTTCTTATGCAGGGCAGAACTGTTTTTTGCAGATTTATTTTCTAATCGTAAATTTGCAAAAACAAAGCGAATGATATGATTGAAAGGACGCTGAAAACGAAATTGGAAGAGTTGGCAGGGAAATATCCGATAGCGGCGTTGACAGGTCTTAACCATACTCGCATTTATAATGTGCCATATATACTTCCGCTGTTTTTTTGTTCGTAAATAATACATAATTTGTCTCTGTTATGAGCCAACTTTTTTCAGGAAAGGCAGGCTACTCGTGGCAGATGTTGGCGCGCAATGGTGCGGTTGATTTCTCGTTTTTGCAGGTGCATGGAATCTTGCATTTTTATTTTTGCTGCAAAAAAGATGAAAAAATCCGTGATGAAGACAGTTGCGTTCAAGGGATTGGACGCGACGAGCCGCGAAGAGGCTGCGGAGGTTGTCGGGTTGCGTTCTTGCGGCAACCGGATGGAAGTGGCCGGCGATCCGGCTGTCGTTACCTATATGGCAGAGACCGATCGACTGGTCGGCATCGATGTGCGCGAAGGGCGGCAATATTATTTTATCGTGCGTGAAAATGCCGGTCTTGTATTGTTGGGACATCGTGCGGATGGCGTGTTTGTTTTCGACGAGCAAGCGTTGTTTCCCGTGGCAGGCAATGTGACCGGCATGGCATCGGCCGGCGAATTGACGATATTCGGGACAAGCGAAGGGTTGAAGTATCTCCATTATGTTTCCGGCAAATATTCTTTTCTTGGCGGCGAAATAGAAATGCCATCGTTTGTTTTTGGCGTGAAGTCGCAAGGCGTCATGTCGTTGCCGTTGCAGGCTTTGGAACTCTCCGGCGACTACCCGGCATGGACCGGCTCGACGCTGACCGCAGTCGACGACAATCGAGCCGCCGGCAATTTTCGCAAAGCTGTTGTTTCGATGTTGCAATCGGCAAGCTGTCGCGGATCGCGTATTTTGCCGATGCTTTTGCGTGTAGGGTTGCGCCTTTGGGACGACAGCCTGATGTGGTCGGACGAAATGGCGGCCGTCGGGCAGGGGTTGTGGCATCCCGACGTGTTGCGCGAAGTCGCGACCGATGCCGACGGCAATCGCGTCGTGGGCGAATCGGTTTTGACGGCGGAGGCGTGGAAGCCGTCTATTGCAATCGTGTCTTCCGGCATTGGGGCATGGAAACCTTTTGTGAAAGCCGTGGAAATTTATGCATGCGACGCGGATGATTCCGATTTCGATGTGGAAATTAGAAAAGAGCAAAGCCAAACCGGCGCCCCCGCATGTTTTTTGCGAATGTCGGCAACGTGGCGCGATGGTTGCCGCTTGCTTTCCGATGCGGCAGAAATGGGGAAATTTCGGCTTTTGACGGCGATTACCGACATCGAAGCGTTTCTTCAAGGCAAGATAAGTGGCGAAGGCGTGACGGAGATTGCAGCCGGGACGTGGGCTGTCGATGCGCATCTGTCGGGAGCAGAAACTGCATGGTCGCCACGCACGGCCGGATTTGCGCCAAAGGTGTTTGCTTCCGCCGGAGGATATTTGGCTGCCGGAAACTTGACAGTAAAACGCCGGTTGCCTCCGCATTTCTTGTCGATGTGCGACGGGTCGCGCTTGGTGGAAGGCATGGCAAGCACGTTTGTTGCCGTGACGCTTGCCACGCCGGAAGGGGAAGCCGTCGTGACGCGTTCGGAATTGACGGAGCGGTATTCGGAGAAATTGACGGGATGTGTTGGTTATCCCGATGCAAGGGCAATAAAAATGGAAGTGATTGCCGTTGCCGGAGGGAAGTCGTTTCGGGCGGAAATCGCGTTGCGTCCATCCTCATCGGGCAATTTCGCTTTTGCCGTGTCGACGGATGGTTTTATGCTGTCGGTCGTGGATGCGGTGGCTGTACCGGAATCGAGCAACGTTGATAGCCGTTGCGAATCGGCATTGTTTGTAGCTCCTTGCAGTATGCCAATGCAATGGCAACCGTGTGAAGGAATTGGCAGCGGAAGCATCATTGCGGTGTCGCCGTCGTTTCGCTATGGTTCGTCGTGGACGCTCGGTCGCAGTCCTCTCTGCTTGTTTTCCGCCGACGGCGTTCGGTTGCTTTCTTTCGACAGCCGGCATCGTTTCACGGTCGCCACGTTGATTTCCCGACATGTCGCGCCTGACGGAAAGTGCATTTGCCCGACTGCGGCGGGGTTGGCTTTTGCCGATACGCATGGAGAAGTGTGCCGGTATGAAGGTTCGAAAGTCGTTTCGACCGGCATTGTGGTGGAGAATGTCGTTGGCGTGGGGTATAGCGTGCGGTTTGATGAAATTTGGGTGCTTGCTGCGGATGGCGTCGTCGTGGTCGATGGCGAAAACAAGTTTTATCGCCGCCGGATGAAAATCGAAAACCTTGTAAATTCGGATGCCGGCACGATTTTGTGCGAATCGTCGTCGTTGCTTGCCATCGAGGAGGAAAACGAACGCGATATGGAAATAGAGCTTCGTTCAGCCCAAATACCGACAGGCGGGTTGCGGCTGAAAGCCGTGGAGTGGGATGCCGTGGCCGACAAAGCCGATGCCCGCTTTGCCGTGTATGGAGAGAACGGGCATTCTTGCCATGGCGAGTTGTTGTCGCGTTTGCGGATGCGAGGGCAGATAGGCGCTCCGTTCGTGCATCGCGTCGTTGCGCCCCGTGTGCGTGATTGCCGCTTGGAAATCAAAGGTGTTTTTCCGGCGGGGACGGCGATTCTTCCGGCTCGTTTGTTTTTCGGCGGTTAGATTTTGCGGATGATGGTCAGTCCGTCGCGCAAAGGAAGAATCACTTTTTCCACGCGCGGATCGGCCGCCACAAGGTCGTTGAAACGAAGAATCCCTGCTGTTTGCGCGTCGAATTTTTTGCCGTAATCGACCACTTTGCCGTCCCACAGCGTATTGTCGGCAAGGATGAATCCGCCATGGGCGACATGGTCGAAAACCATGTTGTAGTAGTCGTCGTATCGCCGTTTGTCGGCATCGATGAATACCAAATCGAAAGTCAAACCCAATTGCGGCACTATTTCGAGCGCGTCGCCGATATGCAGGTGTATGCGGTCGGCATAAGGCGATTTCTCCAAATGCTCGCGGATGAAGTCCTCCAATTCGTCGTCGATTTCCACGGTGTGCAGCTCCCCGTCGCCATCCATGCCTTCTGCCATCGACAATGCGGAATAGCCGGTAAAGGTGCCTAACTCCAATATGTTTTTCGGGCGAATCATCCGGACTATCATTTTCAGCAGTCGTCCTTGCAAGTGTCCTGAACACATGCGTGGCCGCAAATGGAAAAGATGGGTTTCGCGGTCGAGCTTGTGCAGGGATTCGCCTTCCTTGTCGATGTGGCTCAGGATATAGTCTTCTAATTCTTCCGTCATTATTGTTCGGGCTTTTCCAAATTGGGCAAATCGTAGCGGTCGTAGTTTTGCATCACGTCGTCCACTCGGTTTATTTCGAGGAATGTTGTGCCTTTTCCTTCGCCGAATCCGCCTCCCAAATACGCTATTTTGTCGTTGCGCGTGATGAAGCCGTACTCAATGAGATGCTTCAACCCGTTGTAGAGATATTCGCGCGAAGAAGCGTCCTTCTTTTGGTATAGAGGGTATACGCCATAGGAAAGCGCCAACAGGCGGGGAACATTGGGCCGGTAGCACAAAGCAAGCGTCGGGCTGATGCCTCGAAACGACGCGATGTATCGTGCCGTGCGCCCTGTGTAGCTGTCGGTGATGATGGCTTTCGTGCCGATTTCATATTGCGAGTCGACGGCGCCATGTGCGAGAAATGCAGTCACGTCGGAAGTGTCGCGGCAAAAAAGCGTGTGGTTGAACGCGTCGTCGCGTCGTTTCAACACGGATTCCGTTTCGCTGATGATGCGCGACATGGTGGATATTGCTTCTACGGGGTATTTCCCATAGGCGGTTTCTCCGCTGAGCATCAGCGCGTCGGTGCGTTGGAACACGGCATTTGCGATGTCGGAAACTTCTGCGCGGGTTGGGCGCGGGTTGGTAATCATCGTGTGGAGCATCTGGGTGGCGACGATGACCGGCTTGTGGGCATTGATGCATTTGCGGATCAATTCGCGTTGGAGCACGGGGATGCGTTCGGCCGGCACTTCAATGCCGAGGTCGCCGCGGGCAATCATGATGCCATACGAAGCATCGAGAATTTCGTCGAAGTTGTCGATGCCCTCTTGGTTTTCAATTTTTGAGATGATTTTAATGTGGCTTCCGTGGGAGTCGAGTATGGCTTGGATGTCGAGCACGTCTTGGCGGCTTCTCACGAAAGAATGCGCGATGAAGTCGACGCCCATTTCGACGGCATAGCCGATGTTGGTGATGTCGCGCTGCGTGAGGGACGGCAATTTGATGCTGGCGCCGGGGACGTTGACGCTTTTGCGCGAGCCCAGCGACCCGTCGTTTTGGGCGGTGCATTTCAATTCGCCGCCTTCTATCGCGTCGATGCGGAAGTCGAGTTCGCCGTCGTCGACAAGCAAGTGCATTCCCGTGCGCACGTCGTTGGCAATGTCGGCATACGACAGGCAGATGCGTTCTTTCGTGGATAGTTGGTCGGGGTTGCCCACGAACACGGTTGTGTCGCCTGCGGAAAAATTCAAGTTCTCATCGTCGGCGTTGGTCGTGGTGCGAATTTCAGGTCCTTTCGTGTCCATGAGGATGCCGATTCGATCAGACACTTGCCGCACATTGTCGATGATGCGTTGAAACCCTTCTCGTTGCAAATGGGCGGAATTCATGCGTACCACATTCAGCCCGTTGTCGTATAATTTTTTGATAAAGTCCGCATCGCATCGGCGATCGGAAACCGTAGCGACGATTTTCGTAAATTTGTTTTGTGCCATTTTTTTGAATATGCTTATGAGTTTGCCGCTTTTCAGGCATCGGACTTCAAGGTGCGGAAAGCCGCCGTCGGGCTATTCGGCATGATGGAGCAGTGCTTCCAATGCCAATCGGTAGCTGTCGAGCCCGAATCCGGCAATCACGCCGCGGCATGCGCTTGCTATCATCGACACGTGCCGATAATCTTCGCGAGCGTGGATGTTGGAAATATGCACTTCGATCGCCGGCGCTTTCACGGCGCGGATGGCGTCGGCTATGGCAATCGACGTGTGGGTGTAGGCGCCGGCATTGAGTATGATTCCGTCGCAGTCGAACCCTGCGCTATGGATTTTGTCGATGATTGCGCCTTCGTGGTTGCTTTGGAAATATTCAAAAATAACGTCGGGATACGACGCTTTCAAGCTTGAAAAGAAATGGTCGAACGTCATTTCTCCATAAATCGATTTTTCCCGCGAGCCTGTCAAGTTAAGGTTCGGACCGTTGATGATTAAAACTTTCATAATAGCAATGGCTTTTTCGAGAGAAGTCGTAACTTTGCTTTGTGCCAAAAAAGCATTTGGCACGGCAAAATTACGAAATTCCGACATGAAATCGGCAAAAAACAAAAGTGAAATAGCAAAATTCGGTCAGATCATCGAGCAATTCAACGCCTATCTTTCCTTTGAAAAAGGATTGTCGTCCAATACGATTGACGGCTACGACGATGATGTCGAGAAGTTGCTGCGCTATTTGGAATTGTCGCGAAAGTCGTTGTCGGATATTGTTGAAGCCGATTTGCATGAGTTTCTTGCCGCGCTCCACGACGTGGGCATTCATCCACGTTCGCAGGCTCGCATCATATCGGGCATTCGCGCGTTTTTTCATTTTTTGAAAATAAATGGCATCATCGCGGACGATCCGTCGCGGCTGCTCGAATTGCCGCGGCTCGGGCGCAATTTGCCCGACATTTTGACGGTGGAAGAAATCGATGCCATGGAAGCTGCCACCGACGGGAAAACTTACGAAGGGGTGCGCAACAAGGCTATCATTGAAATGCTTTATAGTTGCGGATTGCGCGTTTCGGAGCTTGTCGGATTGAAGCTGTCCGACATTTATATGGATGAAGAATATGTCATTGTCAAGGGGAAAGGCGAAAAGCAGCGGCTTGTGCCGGTGGCCCGTTCGGCATTGAAAGAAATTTCAGCCTATTTGAAACGTCGAGGCGCATTGACGCCAAAGCGTGGAAGCGAAAACATCCTTTTCCTGAACCGGCGAGGCGGAAAAATGTCGCGTGTGATGGTTTTCTACATTGTGAAGGATTTGTGCGGGCAATGCGGCATCGGGAAACGTATCAGTCCGCACACGTTGCGCCATTCCTTCGCCACCCACTTGCTCGAAGGCGGTGCCAATTTGCGTGCCATCCAGCAGATGCTCGGACATGAAAACATCACGACGACAGAAATTTATGTGCATATGGATCGCAGTTTCCTTCGGCGTGAGGTAGTGAAATACCATCCGCGAAGCAAACGGAGGAAAAACTGATTGGGAACGGTCTATGGTTGAGAGAACTGCGAAGTTGGAAACACGCAACATTCGCCGGTAGCGGTTGAAGGTTGAGTTGCGCATTGTGCATAACCGTGTGTTTCCCAATCTGCAGGGCTCTCAACTCCCAACCCTCAACAGAATAAATCATTTCTTAGTTGCAACAAAATTATTCTAATCTTTTTTCTGCCGACCCCTTCTTTTGTTTCATTTGTTTACTAAAAAGGCGAAAAAATCGTGAAATAATCAAGTTGTTTTGACGATTCTTCTCTCGGCTTGTGTACTTTTGCATAAGGTAAGCTGCGCCTTTGGATAACAATTTCAAGCGAGCTTGATTGTTCTTCACTCGGCTTGTGTACCTTTGCATAAGGTAAGCTGCGCCTCGGAATAACAATTTCAAGCAAGCTTGATTGTTCTTCTCTCGGTTTGTGTACCTTTGCATAAGGTAAGCTGCGTCTCGGAATAACAATTTCAAGCAAGCTTGATTGTTCTTCTCTCGGCTTGTGTACCTTTGCATAAGGTAAGCTGCGTCTCGGAATAACAATTTCAAGCAAGCTTGATTGTTCTTCTCTCGGCTTGCATTACCTTTGCACCGCAAACAAATCGTCCGATCATGTTCGGCGTATTTATGTTTGATTTGCATATTAAATGCGGAAAGTTCAATATCAATATAATTATAATCAAAATGAAGCATTTGAAATTTTATTTGGTTGCTCTTGTGGCAATCCTCGCATTTCCCTCTTGGGGACAGTCGCGGGGACATTACCTGCATATAACCGTGACGGCACCTGCAGGAGAAAGCCTTGAAGGGCAAGGGTTTGTGTTGGAACAAGTGATTAGCGACGACAATAGAATGTCGTATCCGTCGGGCGAAACCGTGCTTGATTCCGAAGGCAAATGTACGGTGGATGTGTATGGCGGCAATCATTGCATTCGCATAGAGCGGGCCGGATTTGTCACTTATGAGAAAACTTTCGCGGTAACTGCCGACATGACGCTCGACATCACGTTGCAGGAAGCCGTGAGCGATCCGTTCTCGTTGAAAACGGAAGTGAAGCACGACATCATGACCGGAGGCAACAACGTGACTCTTTCGTGGAATCGCGAAGATCCGGCATTTTTCGACGATTTTGAAACCTACGAAGCTTTTGCAATAGAGTTTGGCGATTGGACAGGCATCGACGACGACGGCGCGCAGACAGCAGTGTTGAGTGGAACTTACCAGAACCAAGGCAAATTCCAATATGCGCAAATCATCAACCCGCTTACCGGCGTGACACCGCCGTGGTACTACGAATATCCGGTGCTTCGCGCTTACAGCGGTAATCAATATGTGGGCTTTATCCGCACGCAAACAGGCGTTGCCAACGACGATTGGCTGATTTCTCCCGCCATCGAAGTGGGGACGGACAATATTTTGCGGTTCATGGCAAAATCGGCCGACCAGTGGGATGAAAGATTCCAAGTGGGAATCACTACGGAACTCAATCCTACGGCCGACGACTTTGTTTTCATATCGTCGGGCAATTACGAGACAACGCCCGGTGTGGTGGTTGGCAGCACTGAAGAAGATTGGATAACGAAAACCTACGATCTTTCCGAATATGCCGGTGAGACGGTGAAAATTGCGATTCGTTATATCAGTCAAGCAGTGGTTGGGAATGGGCAAACAAATGCGTTTATGCTGATGGTCGACGATTTCTATGTGGGACAGCCCGACTATTATGCAGAGACGGTGGCTCGCGCGAAAGCGCGTCGGGCTCCGGTAATGTCGCCGGCAAACCCGAACGAGCGGTTTGAGATTTACAAAAACGGTGAAAAGGTCGGCGAAACGGAGGATTATTATTATGTATTGGAAAATCTTCCGGCCGGCAACTATACGCTTGGCGTGAAAGCGCTGTATCGCGAAGCGGAAAGCAACACGACGGAAACGCAACTTGCAATATCCGACGGCGATTACGTGAAAGCCACATTCCGCATTTCGACAAACAACAACGCATTGCCCGAAGGGATGACCATCGGCTTGACTGCGGCGGAAACCGGCGAGGCTTACAGCGTGACGGCGACAGGAGAGGAAACTATCGTGCCTTCGCTCCCGAAAGGCGAATACGTGATAGGCGTTGTTGCCGACAATTATGAGCCGTTTTCCCAAACTGTGAAGGTCGATGGCGACATGGAAATTCCGATTTCGCTTGTCGAACGTATCATCGATCCGTACAATATCACGGTTGATTGCACGGAGAATGCCGATGGCTCGGTCGATGCCGTCGTGAAATGGAATCAAGATCTCGGATTCTCCGACAGTTTTGAAAGCTATGAAGATTTTTCCACCGGCGAGTTTGGCGATTGGATTTCGTTGGACGAAGACGGCCTTCCCACTTATCCGATTGCGCTTCAAACGGGAGAATTAATCACCTATCCGGGTTCGGCAACGGTGAATGCCTCCGGACAAGTTGAAGCAGTGCCGATTGCTCCGATGGTGTTCAATCCGTTTGCCACTACGCCGGCCATGGCGCCTGCCGATGTGGCTGTCATGGCGCCGGATGGAAACAAAAGCGTCATTTTCAACTCTTCCCAAATGGCAACCGCCGACAAATGGCTGATTTCCCCTGAAATAACGGTGCGCGACGGCTATATATGGACGTTCTATGCAAAGGCCTATGCATCGCTTTATTTGGAAACCATGGAATTCCATATTTCCAACGGCGGGGCAGAACCGACCGATTTCGTGCTGATCGACCAAGTGACGCTGCCTTCGGAATATTGGGGACTGTACAGCATAGATTTGTCGGCATACGCGGGCGAAACCGTGCGTCTTGGATTCCGCTACACGTCGACCGACGCATTCTTCGCGCAAGTCGACAACGTGTACATCGGTCCTTCCGACGATGCTATGGAAGATGTCGGCGATGTGTTGAAATATGAAGTGTATCTCGATGGCGTGCTGAAAGGTACGGTGGAAGAATCGTCCTATACGTTTGAGGGCATTTCTGCCGGCGAACATACAGTCGGGGTGAAAGCCTTCTATGTTTCGGGAGAATCGGCAATGACGGAATACAAGTTTAACACGCACAGCGGCGTGGCGTCGATTTCCGGCGACGATGTCGCGATTGCGGGTGGCAAGGGCGTGATTCGGATTGCAGCGCCTTGCGGCCTTGTCGAAGTTTACAATCTTGCCGGCCAGCTTGTAGCGACAAGCAATGTCGACACCGAGCAGCAAATCGCGGTTCCGGCCGGCATTTATGTCGTGAAAGCAGCCGGAAAAACTACGAAAGTGGTTGTTTATTAATCGTTTTAACAAAATAATCCGATAAGACAGAGGACCTCATGCGAGGCCCTCTGTTTTTTTGTTTATGTGATTCACCGATGGGATGCTGTCAGTAGCGATATGCTTTTCGGTCGGAGAGCAGTGGTCGGGAAAGCTGTGTGCGTATGCCGAAAAATGCTTTGTCGCGCTTGCGGATGAAATGTTCTTTCAGTTTTGTGTGTGCAGCGTAGCATTCGGCAAGCACGGCACATGCCACGTATTTTTCCGCCAATGCCAGCAGTTGCTTTGCGGAGCATTGCGAATCGGCAGAAACCGACAGCGGCAGTTGGAATAAAGAAGCATCGGGGCAGGGAACACTGAAAGCCGATTCGTCGACTGCCGAAGCAATGCCGGCAGCGAGCGACAAGAAGGCATCATGCGCGTAGAGTTGCAACAACGCCCGATGGTCGGGCGTCAGGATTTCCGTGTGGTCTATATCGCTCATCAAGGCTATGCAAGCGCTTTCGGCGCAAACGTGTTTCTGAATGGCGGTTGAATCGAGGGCGATGGTGATTTCTCTTGTGTTGTTCATGATTTCTTTTTGATAAGGATAAAAATTAAAAGCAGCAAGGCGATGACACTCCAAAAACGGAAGCCGCTGTTGTTGCTTCGTTCGGATTTTGTTTGCTGCGAACGAACGGCAGATGCCACTTTTCGGGCAGAATCCTTTCGCATGGCAGCGATGCCCGCACGCGCCGAGTTTGCGTCGGCGCGTGCAGCCGTCACGGTGCGGATATGCTTCACGGCTATTCGTCCTGACGTGTCGGGCGGATAAAAAGCCACTTCCGTAACCTGTCGTCTCAATTGCGATGTCGCATTTGTGCGGACGGCGGCGACAACGCTGTCGGCCGATGCCGCTTGCGTTGCTGTGGCAATATGGTCGCACGCCGCAGCTTCTTTGTTGCTTCGGCATCCGCTCAGCAGGCTAAGCGCGATGATTGCGGCGAACATGTGCTTCATGGTAGATGATTTTCGAGGCTTGTTTGTAAGAAAGGAAATATCGCGAAGCTTTTTGCTCGGCAAGCACCGACGCGACGGCTTCTGCTATCGTGCAATTGCGCCGTTTTTGCGTGCGGACGACATGTGCGCGAATTTCTTTCCACATTTCCTGTTTGTTTTTCCGGCGGGCAGGGCATGGCTTGCCGTCGCGAATCATGACGTACATCATGCGCAGGGCATAATCGAAAGAAACGTCGTACTTCGGGCGGCAAGATTGCAAGGTTTTGTTGATGAGTTCTTCCCGTGTCCGGTAGTCGCCTTGTTCGAACGCATGGGCAAGATGCTGCTTGAAATCATGCATGAGTTCTTGGTTTCTCATTTTCTTGTGTTTAAACATGGTGTGTTTCGATTAAAGTTAAACTAAAATTGTGTGTTTTTCTATGTGCTTGCGCGGCATGGCAATGCCGAGCCTCATGTTGCAAAGATAAGGTGTGATATTGTATTTTGCAAATAAATAATTGGTTTTTTACAATAATTCCGCGACGGCAAATGAAGCCGGAAGCGAAAGGGGTGAGAATTAGAAAGTTGACAGTGATGGCCAATTTTCAGGATAAAAAAAGAAGCAAAGTCGTTCAAACTTTGCTTCTTCGATTTAGTTGCGGCGGGCGGTTATGCTCCCAATCCGAATGCTTGCCGCAAGCGGTCGACATAGTCGAGTTTTTCCCATGTGAATAGTTCCACGGTCATTGTCTTGTCGCCGTTGTATTTTGAATAGAATGTTTTTTCCACTATTTGCGGTTCGCGTCCCATGTGGCCGTAAGCGGCAGTTTCTTGATAAATGGGGCTTCGGAGTTTGAGTCGGCGCTCGATTTCGCCCGGGCGCATGTCGAACAAATGGCTTACGACATTAGAGATTTCAGCGTCGCTGCGGTCGATTTTTGCAGTGCCGAAGGTGTTGACACACAAGCTTACAGGTTTAGCTACGCCAATGGCGTAGGCCACTTGCACCAATGCTTCGTCTGCGATGCCTGCGGCAACGATGTTTTTTGCAATGTGGCGGGCGGCATAGGCAGCAGAGCGGTCGACTTTCGAAGGGTCTTTTCCGGAGAATGCTCCGCCTCCGTGCGCGCCACGGCCTCCGTAGGTGTCGACGATGATTTTCCTGCCGGTCAGTCCCGTATCGCCATGAGGCCCTCCGATGACGAATTTTCCTGTGGGGTTGACGTGGAGGATGAGTTTGTCGTCGAACATGGCGCGAATTTCTGCCGGCAATTTGTCGATCACGCGAGGCAACAGGATTGTTTTCACGTCGTTTTTGATGGTGTCGAGCATTTCGCGGTCGGCAGCATCTTGCGCTTCCTGCGAATTGTCGGACGGGCGGATGAATTCATCGTGTTGCGTGCTGACCACAATCGTGTGGATGCGCACCGGACGATGGCGCTCGTCGTATTCGGCTGTCACTTGGCTTTTCGAGTCGGGTCGCAGGTAGGTCATCGCTTTTCCTTCTCGACGGATGGCCGACAATTCGCGCAGTATCAAGTGGGCGAGGTCGAGCGTGAGCGGCATGTAGTTTTTGGTTTCGTTGCAAGCGTATCCAAACATCATGCCTTGGTCGCCGGCGCCCTGCATTTCTGCCGATTCGCGCTCCACGCCGCGATTGATGTCGGGCGATTGCTCGTGGATGGCCGACAGCACGCCGCACGATTCGCCATCGAATTTGTATTCGCTTTTGTTGTAGCCGATGTCGTTGATGACGCGCCGCGCCGTTTCCATCAAATCGATGTACACTTTCGATTTGACTTCGCCGGCGATGACAACTTGCCCTGTCGTGACAAGCGTTTCGCAAGCCACTTTCGATTCGGGATCATAAGCAAGCAATTTGTCGACAATTGCATCGGAAATTTGATCGGCCACTTTGTCGGGATGGCCTTCCGATACGGATTCAGAGGTAAACAGATAATTCATTTTTCCATTATTTTTTAGTGGAAAAAGCTAAATCTGACGAAAAGAAAATGGGGAATTTCGTTTTTGCAGTTTTAGCATTTTTTTATGTGGTTGCAAGCAGCCAAATTTTTCCACATTGGTTAATACGGCGGCAAAGGTACGCAAAAGTTGAGAGACGATCAACCAAGCGTTGGCAAAATCGTTTGAAAGGAACATATTTTGTCCTATTGTCGCGGTTTATGAAGATTTAATGTTTGAGGGGGCGGGAAAATTTGTTTTATAGGCGGATAATTTATAAGTTTACACGAAAATACAAGACACTATGAATATCACCTTGCCAAAGCGAATCGACGGACAAGCCCCCCCGACGTTGAACGGCCGGCGCCAAATTACGGTAGTGGGAGCCAACGGGACAGGGAAAACGCGTTTCATCAATCAAATGATTTCCGATTTGGGGGGCGAAGCGTTTGCCATTTCTGCGCTCAACGCGCTGTTTCCCGTGAAAGAGTTGCCGGCAGCCGGAGCGCCTATGTCGATTGCGACGCTCTATTCGCAGGCGTTGCAGTCGGTGCAATTCGTGAAACCGGTGGCGGAAACGGAATTTGAGATGCTTCTTTTCCTGCTGCTGAACGATGAAATGTCCGACATGTTTGCTTATAAAATGAACATTGCCGGCAATGACGGTCCGGCGGGTTCGATGCCGCGCACTAAAATCGACACTGTCGTGGAGCTGTGGAAAGAGGTGTTCCCGAAAAACGACGTGCGTCGCGCCGGCGGGAATATCAAGTTTACAACCGACGCAGGAGAAGATGCCTTTAATCCGATGCGGCTGTCGCATGGCGAAAAAGCTGTGTTCTTTTATATTGGCGCAACGCTTTATGCTCCGGCCAACAGTGTGATTTTCGTGGATTCGCCCACGCTGTTTCTTCATCGCACAATCACGCAGAGCCTATGGACGGCCATTGAAGGGCATCGACCCGATTGCACCTTTGTCTATCTGACACACGACATTGAATTTCCGGCTTCGCGCACGGACAATATCACGGTGTGGATTCGTGGATGCGACATTCGGGCGAATGCGTGGGACTATGAAATTATTCGCCCGCACGAAACGTTGTCGGACCAATTGATAATCGATTTGATAGGTTCGCGCAAGCCGGTGCTGTTTGTCGAAGGCGACGATACGCACAGCTTGGACTTCAAATTGTATTCGCTGATTTTTCCCGAATATACGGTGAAGGCAATGGGCAGTTGCAACAAAGTGATAGAAACTGTGCGGTCGTTCAATGGCATTCAGAGCTTCCATCATTTGGATTCCTATGGGATTGTCGACCGCGATCGCCGCAACGCAAAAGAAGTGCAGTATTTGCGGGAAAAGAAAATATTTGTGCCCGATGTGGCTGAAATCGAGAATTTGATGATGCTTGAAGGCGTGATCCGCACGGTGGCAAGATTGCGGGGAAAGAACGATGTGGATGTATTTTTGAAGGTCAAGTCAAACATGCTGAAATTGTTCAAAGCCGACTTGAAACAACAAGCATTGCTCCATACGCGGCACACGGTGAAGCGGACGATTGAAGTGGTTGTCGATCGCAAATTCGCCAATATCAATGCTTTGGAAACGCATCTTTCCGGATTGACGGAGGAAATAAGGCCGCATGCCATCTACGATGCGCTTTGCCGCAATTTCAACCGTTATGTGCAGGAAGGCGATTACAGGGCGGTGTTGCGCGTGTTCAATCAAAAATCGATGTTGATTGATTCAAATGTGGCGCAACTTTGCGGATTCTCCAAAAAAGACGACTATGTCAAAGCGGTGTTCAATATCCTGAAACGCGGCGGGAAAAACGCAGATGCCATCCGCAAAGCCATAAAAGGATGCTTCGGATTGGATTCTCCCGATGCCGTTTTCCCGAAAATAGAAGAACCGGAGGAAAAAACGGAATGAAATTAAACTACGTGCATTTGTCGTCGGTCGTGTCGACCAACAGCTACTTGGCTGCTGTTGCCGATTCTTCTCCGGAGGGTACGGTCGTTTATGCCGACAGCCAAACGGCGGGTCGCGGGCAGCGGGGAAATTCATGGGAATCGGCTGATGGAAAAAACATTACGATGTCGATGTTGTTGCGGCCTTGCCTCATTGCGCCCAACGAGCAATTTTGCTTGTCGGAAGTTGTTGCGCTTGCAGTGGCCCGCGTGGTGGAGCGATATGTGCAGGACGTGACGGTCAAATGGCCTAACGACATTTACGTCGGCGACAAGAAGATTTGTGGAATTTTGATCGAGCATAAACTTTCCGGTGGAAAAATAAGCCATACGATTGCCGGCATCGGGTTGAACGTGAACCAGCGGCAATTTTTCTCAGATGCGCCCAATCCGGTTTCGTTGAGGCAATTGACGGGCAACGACATTCCGCTTGATGCGGTTTTGCACGATCTTGCGGATGAAATTGCCGGATTGTATGCCTTGCTGCCCGAAGGCAGGGAAGGGCTGCATGAAGAATATTTGTCGCGGTTGTATCGCGCCGGCGGCATATACTCGTATCGGGCGGAAACGGATGTGATGTCGGTCGACGGTCGGCGCGTCCTGTCGGCACGCACTGTCTTTGAAGCGCGAATTGCGGATGTTGCCCCCGATGGCATGCTTTCGCTTTCCACCTCGGATGGCATTGTTTTTCGTTTCGCATTTAAAGAAGTGGCATTCCTTGTCGGGAAATGGTAGCCATTCCGGCTATATAAACTTTTTTCCTTTTACGAGCTTTTCCAAAAACGATTTCTGCAACTTTTGCGCATAATGCTGTCGCACTTGCTTGTTGACTCTGACAACTCTAACTTTTCGGTTTTATTCTTGGCTGCGCGCAGGAATAATGTTACTTTTGTTGGCCGAATATTCATCAGATGATATTATCATAAGACTTTTTATGGATGTAAATGCTACCATTCGCAAAAAATCGCTTGCCGAAGAAGTCGCAGAGCTAATCAAACGGCAAATCGACGAAGGCAAGTTGAAAGAAAATGAGAAACTTCCGGTAGAATCGGAGTTGGCAAAATTGTTTGGAGTGGGGCGCTCTTCTATTCGTGAAGCTGTCAGGATTCTTTCCAGCATGGGGTTGTTGAACGTGCAACAAGGGCGCGGCACGTTTGTGGCAGAAAAAGTTGAAACGCCTGACGAAAGTTTCCGGCAACGGGTGGAACGAGCCGACATCAAAGAGTTGCAAGAAATCCGCGACATTCTGGAAGCGCCAATCGCCCGAATGGCCGCCCAAAGACGGACCGACGACGACTTGATCGAAATCAAGCGGCATCTTTGCGCCCGAAAAGAAGCGGCACTGGCCGGCGATGTCGCGCTCTGCATAGAAGCCGACATAAATTTCCACAAAGCAATTGCCCTCGCCACCCACAATGGAATCATGGCAAGCCTCTACCACGACATGACGGCTCATTTGGCGGCGGGGTATGAATACATTTACGAAGACACATCGCGCCTGATGGAAACGCAACCCGTGCATCAACAATTGCTGCAACATATCGAAGTCGGCGACGAAGAAGCAGCCGCACGCGATGCAAAGTCGTTGTGGAAAGACATAAAAATAGATGGAAAATGACAACAGGCGCGTTTGACAAAACCAAAGCATATTCGGCAGGCATGGCAGGGAAGACGGCATTCTCCATTTTGTTTATCATGGGAACTTGCCACCTGCTCAACGACATGATCCAGTCGGTCATTCCTGCGCTGTATCCGCTTTTAAAAGATAAATACGATTTTTCTTTCGCCCAAATCGGCGTTATCACATTGGTATTCCAACTGACATCTTCTGTGTTGCAACCCTTTGTCGGGCGATATGCCGATCGCCACCCTCGTCCTTATTCTTTGGCGACAGGCATGTGCTTCACGCTTGCCGGATTGTTGGCGTTGGCGTTTGCTTCGGATTTTCCGCTTTTGCTTCTGTCCGTTGCGCTGATCGGATGCGGATCGTCCATTTTCCATCCGGAGGCGTCGCGCGTGTCGCAATTGGCTTCCGGAGGCAAAAAAAGTTTGGCGCAATCTATTTTCCAAGTGGGCGGCAACGGTGGCAGCGCCATCGGGCCGCTGTTGGCAGCCTTGATTGTGCTTCCCTTTGGGCAACATGCCGTAGGATGGTTTGCCTTGGCTGCACTGCTCGCTTCGGCGCTTTTGGCAAAGGCAGGAAATTGGTATCGCCGGATGCTATCCAATTTGAAGAAACAACACCATGGCGCATTTGCAGCCCGCGCTTATCCAAGATCGGCAGTCCGGAAAGCACTTGCCATTTTGGTGTTGATGATATTTTCAAAATATTTTTTCAACGCATGCATGACGAGCTATTTCACATTTTATTTGATGGAAAAATTCAATGTCACGATGCAGCAATCGCAATTTTGCCTGTTTGCCTATCTTGCCGCTTTTGCTGCCGGCACGCTTCTCGGCGGCTTTTTGGGCGACCGCTACGGGCGCAAATATGTCATTCTTTTTTCCATTCTCGGGGCTGCGCCGTTTGCGTTGGCAATGCCCTATCTCAATTTGTTTTGGACGATTGCTGCCGCTATCGCCGCAGGATTGATTATCGCGTCGGCGTTTTCGGCCATTGTTGTTTATGCCACCGACTTGATGCCCGACAAAGTCGGGATGATTGCCGGCGTGTTTTTCGGACTGATGTTCGGATTGGGCGGCATAGGCTCGGCTTTCTTTGGTTGGATTGCCGACTTGACAAGCATCGAATTCATTTTCCATGTCAGCACGTGGCTGCCATTGCTGGGAATCGTGGCGGTATGGCTGCCCGACGTGCGACCGGCAAAAACAGCCGCGCCGGCACGCTGACCGATTGGCAAAACAGTGTTACTAAATATACGCAACGACATTATGAAAGGTAAAATATCGATTCAACGCTACCAATCCCCTTGCGGGGAACTGTTGCTCGGTGCTTTCGGCAATCGGCTTTGCCTCTGCAACTGGACGAAAGAGCTACATCCCAAAAGAGTGGAAAACCGCCTGCAAGCCCTTTTGAATGCCAAATTCACGGAAGAGCCCGTCCCCGTCGTTCAAGAAGCCGCGTGGCAATTAGACGAATATTTCAAAGGAAAAAGACAGGCATTCGACATGCCATTGCTGTTTGTCGGCACTGATTTTCAAAAAAACGTATGGCAAGAGTTGTTGAAAATACCTTATGGCGCGACCATAACCTATGCCGACTTGGCTGCGCGGCTCGGACGCCCCAACGCCGTACGCGCCGTGGCAAACGCCAATGGCGCAAACGCCATATCCATTTTTGCGCCATGCCACCGCGTCGTCGGAAGCAACGGCACGTTCGGCGGATACGCCGGCGGCATCGAAGCAAAAAGTTTCTTGCTGGATTTGGAACGTAATAACGACTGAGGGTTTAGGGCAGCTTTCCCCACTTTCAACTACAAATTCTCGATTGAAAAAGCAGTTTTGAAGAAACAAAAATTGAGGGATGAGAGTTGCTTTTTCCGCTCCCATCCCCCAATCGATTCAACTTTATACTTTGCGGACTTGGTAAATTTTCTTGTTTTGCGTTCCGGTTATTTTTGCCGGTTGCAATCCATTTTCAATACCAATCCAACAGGATATCACTCTCCGAAATCCGCCCATCCGCCATCGTCGCCGGGCCATCCGCTGTCAGATTCGCCGGAAGTGCGCACTTGTTGTTTGAAAAGCGGCGTAGTCGCCGTTCCTTCGTAGCCAAAGGCTATCAAATAGTAATCCGTTCCCGGCTTCAAATCCTGCCCGGCATAGTCCACTGTAGCCTTCAAAGGTTGGTCCGGACGCCCGATGAAGCAATTCATCGTGATATATTCTCCGGCTGCCGTTATCACTTGGTTCATGAAGTCTTCATCCGAACCGCCGAAAACGGTTGCCCATTCGTAGTCGTCGACAGAAACAAGTCCTACGTAGTAGTATTCATCGTCGACCGACGGCACGGGCGTAAACGACACGTAATAGTTGGTCTTGAACCAATCTTGTGAATCTGTTTCTTCGCCGACGGTCACTCCTTCAAATGTGATTGTCATCTCCGACGGCTCTGCTGCTACTGTGCGCGCTTTCTTTGTCGAGACAGCGGTTGTCCGGTAGCCATCCGTGTTCACGCCGAAAACATAAATCGTATAATCGGTTTCCGGCTTGATATTTGTCACGCCAAGATCCGTGCGCGAATTAAGCGTTTGCGTGCCCGTGAAAATTTGCGGAGATGTAGCCCAATTGATTTGGAATCCGTCTTCAAACACGATTTGCTCGTCGGCAACTTGTTCCGGCGTTTTTCCGACCGTTTCCGAATCGGCTTTGATCGTCACATAGTAGCGCGTCGAGGCGTTCGAAGGCGTAACCGTCAAATCCATCAACATGGCCGAAACATTGTCGACAGACACATCGAACGTGCAATCGTCTGTCACCGTGAATCCCGGAGTCGAAAATGCATATTTTGCCAATGTGGTTGTGGCATACGCCGAATTTTCGCCTCGTTTTTCCATGCCGAAAGCAATGGCGTAATAGTCTGTTCCCGGGACGAGCCCCGACATTTGGAGGCGCGTCGCGCCTTTCTTTGCAAGCGATTCAAACGAGCCGCCCATGATCATGTTGTTGATCACTTGTGCCAAAGCATTGTCGAGGAGTTCTTCGTCGCTGCCATGGAACGACTCTTCATAAGCCTCTACCGACGTATAGCCAAGATAATAATAGATGTCGCTTTCAGGATTTGCGCCTACAATGCCCGCTTTGGCTGTCAGCGACGATACGTTCAAATTAAATTCGACTGCTTGCAAAGCGCCGGTTTGGAATTCTTCCGTCACAATCGGCGTTGTCACTTTGCCGTCTGTCGACAAGCCATAGACGAAAGCCACATATTCCGTTCCAGCGTTCAGATTGTCGCGTGTAAATTCTTTTGTTCCTTCCGAACTGTTGTAAAGCGCAAATTCCAAATATTCGGGCAGCGTCATCCACCATTCGTCGGCTTCCGCTTGAAGGCGTTCCAGTTCTGCCGCGTTCAGCGCTTCCACCGAAGCATAACCGTCGTATGTGGTTTTCTCTACGACACCAAAATTATATGTTCCAACAGCGGCATCCGGCTCAATGACAAAATTGGCCGACGACAAAGTGACGTCCGATACCGTAATGACAGCCGCCGGACGCTGTTCTTCGAATTTCACGGAATCGATGTTTTCCGTGTTATATTGCACTACGCTGCCATCTTTCAAATAAATTTTCATCATTTCCGGATAGGCAGACACTGTCGCAAGCGCGACGAAACCCAACAGCGGTAATAGTATTTTTTTCATATCTGATTTTTTTATTTGACAAACTTAAATGCATTGTTTCCCACAACAAGGATATAAACGCCGCCCGAAAGGGCAGAAACCGAAACAGGACTGCCGTCCCATTGCTTCAGCGCCATGCAAACGCGACCGCCCATGTCGACCACATAAGCATCCTTCGCCTCCGGCAGGCCTTTCACGCCGATTGTCCCGCCCGATGCGTAAAATTCCAAATTTCCGCTTTCTGCGACAGTCGTCACGCCGGCATCGGCATCGCCAAAATACAATTTCCCGATATCGACGAAATTAAATGTCCGGACTGTGCCCGTAGCCGCTTCGTGCAACTCCATGGCATTTTCCGTAAACACAATTTTGCCGATCTTCGGAAAAGCAAACGACTCCGAGCCGCCCGACGTTTTTTCCACAATCAATCCATTCTCTGCCAGAACCGCGCCACTCAAAAAGAGCGCAATTCCGGCAATCAATCCGTATCGTTTCCTCATAATGTTTATATTGAAATAACTAAGGTTCAACCCAATTTCTCGCGGATGGCCTTGCTTTCTTCTTCATAGCCCGGCTTGTCGAGCAACGCGAACATGTTTCTTTTGTAGGCCTCAACCCCCGGCTGGTTGAACGGATTCACGCCAAGGATATATCCGCTGATGCCGCACGACTTTTCAAAGAAGTAAATCAATCCGCCGATCGTATATTCCGAAAGTTCGGGAATCGTGATGTGGATATTGGGCACTCCGCCGTCGACATGCGCCATCAGCGTGCCGAGTTCCGCCATTTTGTTCACTTCGTCCACCCGTTTTCCGGCTATGTAATTCAGTCCGTCAAGATTGTCGCTGTCGAACGGAATAACCACCTCGCGGCACGTTTTCGACACCGAAACGACTGTCTCGAATATCGTGCGCTCTCCTTGCTGGATCCATTGTCCCATGGAGTGCAAGTCGGTAGAATTGTCGACTGCCGCAGGGAAAATGCCCTTATGGTCTTTGCCTTCGCTCTCGCCATAGAGTTGTTTCCACCATTCGCCGAAATAATGCAACTTGGGATTGTAGTTCACAAGAATTTCTATTTTCTTTCCTTCGCGATAAAGCGCATTTCTCGTTTTGGCGTAAAGATATGCGGGGTTTGAATCGTTGGCAGCGGCTGTGGCTTTTTCCATTGCCGCTGCGCCGTCGAGCAAACGGCGGATGTCGAATCCGGCCACGGCTATCGGCAGCAACCCCACCGGCGTAAGCACCGAGAAACGTCCCCCGACATTGCCGGCAATCGTAAACGTCTCGTAGCCTTCATCGTTGGCAAGTTTCCGGAGCGCGCCTTTTTGGGCGTCGGTCACAGCCACGATGTGCTTGGCGGCAAATGCCTTGCCTTCTTGCTTTTCCAACATTTCTTTCAATAGGCGGAACGCGATGGCCGGCTCTGTCGTCGTGCCTGATTTGGAAACAACGATAATGCCGAATTTCTTGCCGCTCAGCAATTCCATCAATTCGCCCATATAGTCTTCTCCGATATTATGTCCGGCAAACAAAACACGCGCCCCCGACGAAGGTTTCATGTCGGCAAATGAATCGCTCAACGCGGAAATCACGGCTTTCGCGCCAAGATAGCTGCCGCCGATGCCGATCGCCACCACGTATTCGCAATCGCGCCGCAACACCTCCGCAACGCGACAAATTTCGGCAACTTGCCCTTCCATGTTTTCAGCAAGGTGCAGCCAGCCCAAATAATCGCAGCCTTCGCCTGTTCCGTTTTCCAATTTTCCGACAGCGTCCGATGCAATTGGGTCGAGCGCGTCAATCCGGGCCTTGTCGACAAAGCCCAACACATGTTTGATGCTTAATTTCAAATTCTCCATATATCAGCTGTTTAGGCAAGCTATTTTGTCTCATGCAAGCATTCAATTCTATCCACGGATACTTGCAGCGCAAACTGTGCTTGTCCTTACAAAGGTACGATTTATAATCAAATATATCTTCGTCGCCCCAAAAAAATCGAAATAAATTCACTCACGTTGCGCAATTTATTTTTCTGAAGTATTGCACAAAAAAGGAAACCGCCTTAAATTTGCACCGCTGAAAAAGAAAAACTATCAGGTGCGGTAGTTCAGCTGGTTAGAATACATGCCTGTCACGCATGGGGTCGCGGGTTCGAGTCCCGTCCGCACCGCAAACTTATAAAGCAAAATTTAGAAGAAGTGCTAATTCTCATTGGAATTAGTGCTTTTTTTGTTTTTGGGGTCGGGAAAAAGATGGGGATAAATTTGTTGGACTAAGGAGTGGCTTTGCTCAGTTGTTTCAACCTTTGCCGGTAATGCTACTCACAGTCGCAAGTCTTCCTATATCGCATTGACAATTTACATACGTATCCCCATAAAAATCTACTAACTCACTAAATCCGGTGGCGTTACGAAGTAAGCCAATGTAAAAATGGTTGCTTTTTCAGAAGTTCCAAGAATACTTTTCCTATTTGTAAAAGAAGCGCTTTTCTTCCTCATAGCCAAAACTTTTCCATGAAGATAAAGGGAAAACACTTTTCAAACAGAATAGCATCTACTAGCGTCATAAAATTAGCATCAAGTATAAAGCGCTTCTAAAACATTCTCTGCCAAAGCTGAATCATAAATACGTATGGCATTGTTTTCATCTGTGTTGCAACCAAGATAGTTGATCTTTACAAGCATTGATAACTGATAAAATAAAGAAATCAAACAGAATGAAATAAAAGTTTAAACAAAATCTCGGTTTTTCTAATGGGCAATTAATCTTTATTTATTCATTGCTATTGCTATGGAATAATTGATAAACTTAAATATATTGACAATCCACATAATAACAGAGGTTAAGACCCCCCATGCTATAAACCAAATAATTTTAAATAAAAAACCAAAAATATTTCCTTCAAAAGACATTCCTTTATCTGCATCTTTAGATGATGAAAACAAAAGTTTCCAAGGAGTCTCAGATAGTCCTAATGTGCACATGGCAATTAATGCTTTTTTTCTTTTTGTTTTCCATTCTGGTATTTTTGACATATCTATTTACTCATACCCTTGAGATTTGTTATAGCATCTGGTTCGCTGTTTATTGTAATAACTTATATTCGAACTTTACGAACTTCCCGTATAAAGCTCCCACAACTATTGCACTATTATAGTTCACATATGTATATTCATCAGGGCTAATAAAAGAAATATGTTCTTTCGTAAAGATATTAATTTGTTGGCATCTGCATTTATTTTATAATACCCCGTAATGAAGTTTGTTTTCCATTTGCTCTTTATGCTTATAGTCTTCTTCAATTTCTCTTTTAGCTTTGACATTTCCCGAAACGCCAATTGCCACTCCAATAAAGAGAAAAGCCCCAATAACTATCAATATGGTCATAATAATTATATTTGAAAATCGACAAACAGAGATAATTATTATAAAATATCTCTGTTTGTTGATGCCAGCAGGTGTTTAAATAATTTTATTCATCATAATATTTACCGCCGTGTTCCTTAATAATTGATGCGGCTTTGATTGGGTCAGAACATTCACTCCAAATTTCAATTTTATAGCATCTATCCCAATCAAATCTCGAACAACTCCCCCAATATCCATAGAAATAGATTTTATTGGAATCATAGTAATCGCTGCTCATCTCTCTGTAAAGATGATCCTTTGCATCTTGAAAATCTTCCTCCCTAGGAAAAACATACGAACTTCTTTTAGTTGCCATAATGCTTTTAAGCTGTTATATCCCATCGCTACTTCGGTTTTTATTAATTTTAGCTGTGTTTCATATTATCTCTTTCAAAGAGATGGATTCACGCAAGCAAATATATGAAAAATATTTCATACTAAAAAATTCAACTGAAATCTTTCACTTGTTGAAAAATAATTAAGAATGTTTTGTAATTTCATCATTAGGAAAAGCTAATATGCTGATTACAATCAATATTGTAAATCAATCCATCTCTTTGAAAGAGATAACACATATTACTAATTTATTGCGCCCTTTTAATACAATTTCATTTGTTCTGTCAATGTAGGTGTTTATTGAAACTAAATATATTAGTGTGTTTATTTTTAAATCATGTAGGATTTCTTCACTGATAATTGGCATCGGAATATTTTCACACTTAGCGATACTCGCCCCTGCGCAACGTTCTATAAACTGAGAACTATAACCTGATAATAGTTGTCAAATGAATCGTTTTGCCATATCATTAGCTAGTTATTGGTTTTTCATGCTGCGTCCTTCATAGCATTGGACATTTTATAATTGGAAGTGGATAGATATATTCCATTGTGCCGATTTATATCTCCTGCATGCCTTTCTCTCACTTGAAAAAGATTAGTTGCCCTTTCTCGTGGCAGCGACATGTGAGTGCACCGTGCAGGTATTTTCTTCAGATACGCCATTTCTAAAACGACAATCCCCGAATATCAAACAGGCGATATAAGCTTCTTTTCAGTGGCTCTCAATATTCACATATAACTATACTAATGTTCTTTGTGCTTTTTCTTCCAAAGACAGATGTCGTTTTATAGCGAGCGGGGTCGTGGAATTGTTCTTGCTGCCCAATAAGGTCTGCAACTCGCCTATCTTCTCACGAAGATGTTGATTTTCCATCAGAAGTTTGTTGTATGCCGCCAACAGTTCTTGGTATGTAGGCTGCTTTCCCATATTGTTCAAAGCAACGGTGTCATGTATAAAGGCAGGTACACAATGCCATTTTCTATCTTCACGTCCTTGTCGTGAAGCATGTAGGGTGTGGATAATTGGGCGCCATACTTGGCTATGCACTTTTTTAATGAATTAAGCGTGTAACGTTGCCCTGACTTCACCTCTATGGGGGAAATATTATGTCTGCTGGTAGTTACAGATTTGGCAATTAAGAAATCAATTTTCATGCGGCCATCCGCCGATGTCCGAGAACTGTTGCTGAAGAAATAAAGTTTGTGTCCTGCCGCCCGAAGCATTTGCGCCACAATGTTCTCCACCAACATGCCTTCGTTCACTTCCAGCTTGTCAAACAACAGTTTTCGGTAAAGGTCGGCATTAACAATTCCCCTCTCATCGAAAGCATGGCTGATGAGCAAACCGGTATCGCCCATATAGCATTTCAGCGTGGTACGCTCTTCATTCAGCTTCAATCCGATGCTTGGTTCCGTAGAATTATAACAACAATTGATAATTTTAGCGTCATTCAGCCAAAAAAAAGCCTGCGAATAATCACGCATGCGAGCTTCACTCTGCAAGGCAGACAAAATAAACTTCTTTTCGTGCTTCTGCAATTGTCCCGGAATTTCTTCAAAAATAGCGGCTACTTTGGTTTCTTGATTGTCGGCATATTTATGGATGTCATTGCGATAAAGGGCCAATATGTCACGCTTCACCTCATCTACCTTTTCAAAATCCCGCGTTTCTACATATTTGGCGACAGCTTGCGGCATGCCTCCTACAATTAGGTATTGTCGGAAATAATCCATTGCCCGACGATGAAAAGCTTCCATTGGAAGACGCTTCTCAAACCGCATCCGAATATAAGGCATCAACATTTCGTCTCCCATAGCCCACAAAAATTCCTCAAAATCCATCGGAAACATTTCGATTGCGTGTTCTTCTGAGGGTAGCATGATTTCCTTGACATTCTTCTTGATGGAAATGAGCGAACCTGTTTCAATGTAATCGTAACGCCGGTCTGCCACCAAGTGCTTAATGGCAGCACGAGCACGAGGACAAAATTGCACTTCATCGAATATGATCAAAGAATGGGCTTCTTCGTCTTTTGCCTGACGTGGAGTAAGTTTCCGCCTAAAATAAAGTTCCAGATTCATGAAGAGCATGTCAAGGTCGTCCAGATAAAGGTTGAAAAACTCCATCACTTGAGGATTAACCTTGCTAAAGTCCACCAAAATATAAGACATGTATTCCTTGCGTGCAAATTCTTCCACGATATAGCTTTTCCCTATGCGCCGGGCTCCTTCTATTAAAAGAGCGGTATCACCCTTATGGTTCTTCTTCCAATCCAGCAGTTTATCGTATATTTTTCTTTTCATATTTCACGTATTCAAGATTATTGCATTGCTTGTATTTCACGTATTCAAGATTATTGTACCTGCAAAAATACACGTTTTCTTGATTATTAAGGGTGTCAAGATGATTTTTCTTTCAATCATTCTTTCGACGATTGCATATCGCCACGCTGAAAAGGCGGAATTTCTATCTATCTTTTTAATATTCAAATCTACACCTTTTTCTTTTGAAACAAAGATAGTATCTTTGCATAAGATAAGTTGCATCTCGGCATAATCGCTCAAACGAGTTTGGCGCTTCTGCTTTCGATTTGCATTATTTTTGCCTACAAACCATAAAAATAAGACAGATGAATACTTTCGTAGAAAAATGCAATCAGATATTTGATGAGGCGACGCGCCTTTATCATGAGTATGACAATATAGATGCCGTTGTCGAAAATCCGCACGGATCGGACTCGATCGATGCCGTGTTGTTTCGCAAGAATTGGATTGACGCGGTGCAGTGGCACATGGAGGATATTATTCGCGATCCGGAAATCAATCCGGTGGATGCGCTCGCGTTGAAGCGGCGGATAGACAAGTCCAATCAAGACCGTACAGACCTCGTGGAAGATATCGATTCTTATTTCCGCGACTTGTACAAGGATGTAACTCCGAAAGCCGATGCTTCGATCAACACGGAAAGTCCCGCTTGGGCCATCGACCGCTTGTCGATTTTGGCATTGAAGATTTACCACATGAGGCAGGAAGCAGAACGCACCGACGCTTCGCCCGAACATAAGGCAAAATGTGCCGCAAAGCTCAATGTGCTTCTTGAACAGAAGAAAGACTTGTCGGATGCTATCGCCACGTTGCTCGACGACATTGCCGCCGGACGAAAATACATGAAGGTGTATCGTCAAATGAAAATGTACAACGACGCAGACACGAATCCCGTGCTTTACGGTAAAAAATAGGAAAGAGACTGTTCGATTTGAAACACGACGGTTCGAAATATAAAAATGTGCTGATTGCTCGTTTCTCCGCGCTTGGCGACGTGGCAATGACCATCCCTGTGGTTTATTCTTTATGTCGCGCCTATCCCGATGTGCATTTTGTCATGGCGACGCAGCCTGCCGCTGCAACGCTTTTCATCGAGCAGCCGTCTAATTTGACGGTGAAAGGCGTTGATGTGAAAACAGCGTATCGGGGATTTGCCGGGTTGTGGCGGCTTGCCGGCGAATTGGACAAAGAAAGCCATTTCGACGCTTTTGCCGATCTCCACGGCGTGTTGCGCACAGATGTGTTGCGTTTGTATTTCCGCCTTAGGGGCATCGCTGTGGGGAAAATCGACAAAGGCCGGCGGGAAAAGCGGCAATTGACACAGCCGAAGAACAAACAACTCGTGCCTTTGACCTCTTCTCACGAACGTTACCGGCGCGTATTCGCCGCGCTTGGATTTGACTTCCCGACGACGTTCGTCTCGTTGTTTGAAAAACCGGTCGACCCTGCGGAATATGCGCAAATCACACGACCGAAGCAAAGCGGCGAAACATGGATTGCCGTAGCTCCGTTTGCCAAACATAAGGGAAAAACATATCCGCCCGGATTGATGAGCCTCGTGATAGAACGGCTTGCGAAGTGGCAACACACGCGCATTTTCCTTTTTGGTGGCGCCGGCCACGAACAAGAGGTGTTGCAGCATTGGACAGTGTCGTATCCGAACGTGATTTCTTTGGCAGGGAAAAAATACGGTTTCCCAAAAGAATTGTCGTTGCTTAGCAATGTCGATGTGATGGTGTCCATGGATTCTGCCAACATGCACTTGGCCTCGCTTGTCGGGGTGCCTGTCGTTTCTGTTTGGGGAGCCACGCATCCGTTTTGCGGATTTTGCGGGTGGCGGCAATCGCACGATTTGGAAGTGCAGGCCGACATGCCATGCCGTCCGTGTTCGGTGTTCGGCAACAAACAGTGCTTGCGCAACGATTACGCATGCTTGCGTAGCATCGACCCAGACACGATCGTCGGTTATGTGGACAAAGCGCTTTCCACGCAAAAGCAAAAAATAGAAGCAGATGGACGAAAAATTTGACATACGTAGCAGCCGCATCGATGGCGACAAAGAGTTTGAGCGGGCTTTGCGACCGCTTATTTTCGATGATTTCAACGGACAGGAAAAAATTATCGACAATTTGCGGGTGTTCGTGCAAGCAGCGAAAATGCGCGGCGAAGCGCTCGACCACACGCTCCTTTATGGCCCTCCGGGATTGGGAAAAACCACATTGAGCAATATTGTTGCCAACGAATTGGGCGTAGGCTTCAAGGTGACTTCCGGTCCTGTGCTCGACAAACCGGGGGATTTGGCCGGCATCCTGACGTCGCTCGAAGAAAACGATGTGTTGTTTATCGACGAAATACACCGATTGAATCCCGTCGTGGAAGAATATTTGTATTCAGCCATGGAGGATTATCGCATCGACATCATGATCGACAAAGGTCCCGGCGCGCGGTCGGTGCAACTTAATTTGGCACCGTTCACGCTTATCGGCGCCACTACGCGGAGCGGATTGCTGACGCCGCCTTTGCGGGCGCGATTCGGCATCAATTGCCACCTCGAATACTACGATCATGCCGTGTTGCGACGCATCGTGCAACGGTCGGCACGATTGCTCAACGTCGAATGCACCACGGAAGCCGCAGGGGAAATAGCCATGCGCAGCCGCGGAACGCCGCGTGTGGCCAATGCTTTGTTGCGCCGCGTGCGCGACTTCGCGCAAGTGAAAGGGAGCGGCAAAATCGACATGGAAATAGCGAAATTTTCTTTGGAAGCGCTCAATATCGATCGATACGGGCTTGACGAAATCGACAATAAACTGCTGCTTACAATCATCGACAAATTCAATGGCGGGCCTGTCGGGCTTTCGACGATTGCCACGGCGCTCGGCGAAGATGCAGAGACGGTGGAGGAAGTTTATGAGCCATTTTTAATCAAGGAAGGCTTCATCAAGCGCACGCCGCGTGGTCGCGAAGTGACCATGTTGGCATACAATCATTTGCACAAAAATCCGCACTCCATGCAAAGCGGCTTGTTTCAAGCCGAATAATGTCATTTGAAGAACACCGCCCAAACGTCGAATTTGCATTCTTCTGTTTCAGTGTTGTAGTCGATGCTGCTGAAAACGATCATGCAAGAATCTGTTTTTAAGATAAACGGGCTTGTCGTGCCGAGTTCACCATAGTCTTCTGTTTGGTCGAATAGTTTATGGTAGGGAGCAAAATGCTTTTTGAAATCGCATGAAAATTGCCTATTGTCAATCTGAATGACGTTAGGACTTATCGCAAAATCCCCCCTGACGCATGTTTGATACTCTGAAATGTCAATGCTTGTGACAGACCGAAGATAGAAATGATTTATGGGAGAATAGTTGCGGTTTTTGTATTTTTCAGGCAATTCATTTTCCCCATAGCGTTGTCGCGTTTCAGCCTCGCCCAATTCGCGAGCGAGGTATTTGTATGCTTCTGAAAGTTCGTTGGCGCGGCTGGCCGCGATGCTGTCGGTGGCAACAAACTCAGCGGTGTGAGCCAACTTGCCGTCGCGCTTGTCGCAGAGATTGAGAGAAACAGCTATTTCTTTCATGCGATTTGCCTGCGACATGATGCCGATGTCGTTTGCCGATATTTTAGGAATGTAGGTGAACAATGCGATTGCAATCCCTGCAAATGAAAGCATATAGCGGAACGAAGCCCGCTTCCACAAAAGGGAGGCCGTACACAGCGTTACGATCAAGCCGCAAACTATCAGGTAGACCCGCATTTCCGTGAATCCGTACATTTGTATCCGATAAAGCGCACCCATCCAAAAAAGGCAAAGCGGAGGAATGGCGATATAAGTGAAATAGCGATAGAATGCTTTGAAAACCGGTTTTGCGGCAATGACTTGCATCGTCATGCCGGCAAAAGCCACCATGAAAAAAGCGAATACCATGTATGAAATGCCGCCTTTTGGCAATTCCCAATTGACGAGGATCGAAATGGCGTACAAGTATAAAATGACTGTGTAGATTGCTATTGCCGGATGCAGGACATAGTTGCAGGCGATGCGCAACACGTTTGCTGGGGTGCTCCAATTTTTAGATTCCGAATCCTTTTGCAGCGAACACAACAACAATGGAATTTCGCAGAGGAATATGAAAGCTGCCACATAGTCCAAAAAGCTGTCTATTTTCAAGGAAAATATATAATTGATAGAAAAAACAATCAATACGACGAACAGCAATGTCAGCAATCCAATTCCCATTGCGAAAAAGGCGTTCAACACGCGTTGCAACAATCGACGGGAAAATTCGGAATTGTCGTTAGGTTGCCGGTGGGTCAAAAATACGATTGCCGCTAAAATAAGCAGTACCGGATAGCCGGCAGAATCGATGAATTTGCCGAGGCGATAGAATGTCAGTCCAAAGACGATTGCCATTGCAGGCAAAACCGCATAGTATATCCATTTGGCATTGGCATGGGAAAAGATGCGGTTGGCGCTGTATACGGCAACAAATATGACAGGCGTGAAATACAATATGTAATTCCACTCGATGGCAGTTTCCGGAACTTCTGATATGCAAAAAACTGCAAAAAGCACCAATCCCGTCACGCACTCCATTGGGAAGGATTTAAAAAGGTCGAGAATCCTTGCCTTTAAATGAAAAGAACCGAACAACTTCATGACAAATTGGATTAGAGATATCTTACTGTAAATGAAAAACGGAAAGCTCCGCCGATTATTGCGTTGTTTCGTGTATTGGCAAATGCGTCTTGGGTCAACAAATTCGAGCATCTTGATTGCATTGCACTCGATTTGTGTTACCTTTGCAAAGATATCTAACATAAAAAGCATTCGGATGAAATATTTTAGAACCTTATGGCTTGCGGCAATGGCAGCCATGTGCATTTTCTCGACAAATGCGCAGATTAAAGTCGGAGCGGAATCGACCGACGAGTATATTCCACTTCTTAAAGGCAAAAAAGTAGCCTTGCTGAGCAACCATACGGGCATGGTCGGCGACAAACATGTGGTGGACATCATGCTGGAAAAAGGCGTGAACGTCACGACAATTTTCTCGCCGGAGCATGGATTCCGCGGGAATGCCGATGCCGGGGAACACGTGAAAAGCAGCGTCGATCCGGAAACGGGAATCCCAATCGCGTCGCTTTATGATGGCGGCAAACGCGAGCCTAAAAAAGAGGTGATGGACAATATTGATATTATCGTTGTCGACATTCAAGATGTGGGCTTGCGGTTCTATACGTATTATTGCACGATGGTCGATTTGATGAATGCCGCTGCCAAATATGGCAAAAGTTTCATGGTGCTCGATCGTCCGAACCCCAACGGAATGTATGTCGACGGCCCGATTCTCGACATGAAATACGCATCGGGCGTAGGCCGGTTGCCAATCCCCGTGGTGCATGGCATGACATTGGGCGAACTTGCGCAAATGGCCAATGGCGAAGGCTGGTTGAAAGACGGCAAGAAGGTGCCTTTGACGGTGATAAAATGCAAAAACTACACACACCAAAGCCGCTATGTGCTTCCGATTCCGCCATCTCCCAACCTTCCAAACATGCATTCGATCTACCTCTATCCTTCCATGTGTTATTTCGAAGCTACGCCGGTGAGCCTTGGACGCGGCACGACAAAGCCGTTCCAAATCTATGGGCATCCTAACATGACGGGCTACGACTTTTCGTTCACTCCTCGCAGCGTTCCCGGTGCAAAAAATCCGCCGCAATTGAACAAGCTGTGTCATGGCGTAGACCTTTCCGACTTGCCCGACGATGAAATTATTGCAAAAGGCATTAATCTCGAATATTTGATAGATGCTTACCGCAATCTTAATCTCGGCGATCATTTTTTCCGTTCGTTCTTTGAATTGCTCATAGGACGCGGCGACATTCGGAAAATGATCGAGCAAGGGAAAAGCGCAGATGAAATCAAGGCAACTTGGAAAGCCGATGTGGAGAAATTCAAAAAGCAGCGCAAGCCTTATTTGCTTTATGCGGAATAGGAAATAATCGTAGAAACTTCAAACCCCAAATTAAATGAACAATACAGCTTGGATCGTACTTGCAACAATCGCTTTTTATTTCGTATTGTTGTTTGTCATTTCATGGATAACAGGGCGAAAAGCCGATAATGCCGGATTCTTTACGGGAAATCGCAAGTCGCCATGGTATATGGTGGCTATCGCCATGACCGGAGCGAGCATTTCCGGCGTGACGTTTATTTCCGTTCCGGGAGCCGTCATGGATGGCGGATATTCTTATATGCAGATGGTGCTCGGCTTTTTTGTCGGATCGATTGTCGTGGCGCTTGTCCTGATACCGATGTTCTATCGGATGAACCTTGTGAGCATTTACGGTTATTTGGAAAATCGATTTGGCTTGGCTTCGTATCGCACGGGAGCTTGGTTCTTTTTCGTGTCGAAAATGCTTGGCGCGTCGGTGCGGTTTTTCGTGGTATGCGTCGTGTTGCAAACGTTGGTGTTCGAGCCACTTCACATGCCGTTTGCGTTGAACGTCATACTGACGGTCGCGCTCATTTGGCTTTATTCGTTCCAAGGAGGGGTAAAGTCGCTCATTTGGACGGATTCGCTTAAAACGTTTTGCCTTGTCGTGTCGGTTGTCAGTTGTATCGTGTTTATCGCGCAAAGCATGGGTTTTGGCATCGGAGAATTGCCGGCGGCAGTTGCCGACCATCCGACGAGCAAGGTGTTTTTCTTCGACGATCCTAACGACGGGCATTATTTTTGGAAACAATTTATTGCCGGCGTGTTTATGGTGATAGCCACTACGGGGCTTGATCAGGACTTGATGCAACGCACGATGAGTTGCAAAAATTTCCGCGAGTCGCAAAAGAATATGATTGTCAGTTCGTTTGTGCAGATATTTGTGATTGGGCTTTTCCTCGTGCTGGGCACATTGCTCTACATGTATGCCGGCAGCCATGGCATCGCGGAGACGAAAGACGCGTTGTTCGGGGCGGTGGCATGGAGCGACGGGTTCCCCATAGCCATTGGCATTCTTTTCATCATTGGCTTGATCGCTGCGGCCTACTCGGCAGCCGGCTCTGCATTGACGGCGCTTACCACGTCGTTTACCGTCGACATACTGCAAGCCGACAAAAAAGGCAACGAAGAGAAACTGACTCGGACGCGCAAATTAGTGCATGTCGGCATGTCGGCGATGATGATAGTCGTTATCGTAGTGTTCTACTATTTGAACAACGACAGTGCAATCAACGCGGTTTACAGCTTGGCATCATACACTTACGGTCCGATTCTTGGCATGTTTATTTTCGGAATGGCAGTCAAGCGCCCCGTGCGCGATCGTTGGGTGCCGGTCGTATGCGTGCTTGCTCCGGCAATATGCTATGTGCTCCAAACAAACAGCGAGCAATGGTTTGGCGGTTATCAGATAAGTTTTGAATTGCTGATTATCAACGCTGTCATTACGGCTGCCGGATTGGCTTTGCTAATTAAAAAGAAATAGCGTGGACGCATGTCGCAAAGGATTTTAAACAAATATATTTGGATCCTTGAGACGATTGAACGGCGCGGCCGCATTTCGCGCCGCGAACTGAACGATTTGTGGCAGAAATCGTCTGTGTCCGACGGGATGCCCTTGCCGCGACGCACGTTCTACGATTATCGCAACGGCATAGAAGAATTGTTTGGCATAACTATCGGTTACAGTCCTTCCACGTTCGAATATTTCATCGAAGGTGGCTCAAACATGGGGGAGCTAAGCAGTTGGCTCATCAATTCGCTTTCGATCAACGGAATGCTTAGCGATGCCGGCGACATTGCCGAGCGAGTTATGCTCGAAGAAATTCCATCGGCGCGAAATCATCTTGCCACAGCCATCGAGGCTATCAAGAAATCGCGCAAGTTGAAGTTTGCCTATACGCCATTTTATCGGACGAGGGCGACGGTTGTCGTCATCGAACCGTACTTTCTTCGCATATTCAAGCAGCGATGGTATGTGATAGGCTACAACGCAAAAGACCGCATGGTGAAGACGTATTCGCTCGACCGTGTCGACGATGCCGTGTTGACGGAAGAATCGTTCGACATGCCGGATATTGGCGTAAAAGATTTTTTCAAAAACTTTTTCGGCATCATGACTTCCAAATCGGAAGCGCGGCGTGTCGTGATTCGCGTCGACAACGAGCAAGCGAAATATCTTCGCGCCTTGCCGCTCCATGCTTCGCAACGGGAAGAGGTGTGCGACGGCTTTTCTGTGTTTCACTATACGCTTTGCATCACCTACGATTTTGTACAAGAGATTCTTTCTTTCGGACATAAGGCAACGGTTATTGCTCCTGCGGAATTGAAAGCCATCATAGTCGATGAATTGAAAAAATCGCTTGAAAACTATACGGAGGCATCTGAAAAACGTCAAGTATGAAAATACGAAACATTCTTTTGTCGCTTTGCGCGGTGGTTGCGCTCAATGTCGTTTCTGCCGAATTGCCCGATTCCGTGTTGCGGCGTTGTGCCGCCAGAATGCTCATGGTGGGATTTCGTGGCGACAGCATCACGGAAGAAAGCGATGCGGCTCGCTATGTGCGCGATTTAGGCGTGGGCGGAATTATTCTGTTCGACATAGATTTGACGGGCTCTGCGAAAATAGGCTCGCGCAATATTACGGAAAAAAGCCGGTTGGCGCGGCTGACTGCCGATTTGCGTCGGGAAGCGCATCGGAATTTGCTGATTGCCATCGACCAAGAAGGCGGCACGGTGCGACGGTTGCGGCCGGAATATGGTTTCTTGCCGGCTGTCAGCGCGGAATATCTTGGCAATATCAACAACCGCGACACAACTTTCGCCCATGCCGAACGCATAGCCGCAGAAATGGACAAAGTGGGCTTGAACGTCAATCTCGCGCCGTCGGTGGATGTCAATGTCAATCCGGAATGTCCTGTCGTCGGCGCGCTTCATAGGAGTTTCTCCGGCGATACGGCTGTGGTTGTGCAAAATGCAGCATGGACCATAGAGGCGCACCGGCGTCATGGCGTCCTTTGTGCTTTGAAACATTTTCCGGGGCATGGCAGCTCGGCGTCGGATTCCCATTACGGCTTGACCGACGTGACCGATACGTGGCAACCGTATGAATTGGCCCCCTTTCGGGAACTGATTCGCTCCGGAGAAGTTGATATGATCATGACGGCGCATATATTTAATCGGAGAATCGATCCCGACTATCCTGCAACTTTGTCGAAAATCTTTATAGACGGCATCTTGCGCCGCGACTTGGGTTTCGACGGGGTTGTCCTGACCGACGACATGTACATGCAAGGCATCATCGACAATTATAGTGTGGAAGATGCCATTGTATTGGCAATCAACGCCGGAGCCGACATGATTGT
>UMAB01046763.1_pt1 | contig 54326 bp, 46 predicted proteins | sample 1963601 | NCBI WGS metagenome assembly UMAB01 (sample SAMEA4835905, study PRJEB28245) | human gut metagenome | biome: gut microbiome; material: fecal sample | place: Denmark | collected 2008 | reverse complement strand
GTGCTTACAAGGGGGTTATTTGTATAGTACTAGGTTGTAAGAGTATGTATAACAAATATGCTTATTCAAAATATGAAGGTGAAGCAAAAGTAGCTCTTGATAAATTTGCTAGTGATTATATTGATTTTTTATCAAGAAGCAAAACAGAAAGAGTCTTCACAAAAAACGCAACAGAACTTGCAGAAAAATTTGGTTTTAAAGATATTAATTCAGTCAAATCTTTAAAAGCTGGTGACAAAGTCTATTCAATTAATAGAGGTAAAAATATTGCTCTTTTTGTTATTGGAAAAGAGGATATTGAAAAAGGTATTAATATTTTAGGAGCCCATATTGACTCACCACGTTTAGATGTTAAGCAAAACCCACTTTATGAATCAACTGGTTTTGCTTTACTTGACACTCATTATTATGGCGGTGTTAAAAAGTATCAATGGGTTACTATTCCTTTAGCAATTTATGGTACTGTTTATAAAAAGGATGGAAGTGAAATTGAAATTCAAATTGGCGATGATGAAAAAGACCCAGTTTTTGGAATCAGTGATCTTTTAATCCATTTATCCGCTGATCAAATGCAAAAACCAGCTTCAACTTTTATTGAAGGTGAAAATTTAGATTTAACTGTTGGTTCTTTACCTGTTAAAGATGGGGAAAAAGATTCAATTAAAGCTAATGTCTTAAGACTTTTAAAAGAAAAATATGATATTGAAGAAGAAGATTTAGCTAGTGCCGAACTTGAAATTGTTCCAGCTGGTAAAGCTAGAGAATATGGTCTTGATAGAAGTATGATTGCTGGATATGGACATGATGATAAAGTTTGTGCCTATACTTCCTTAAGAGCAATCTTAGAAACTGAAAAACCAGAAAGAACTTCTTGCTGCATATTAGTTGATAAAGAAGAAATTGGTTCAGTTGGTGCAACTGGAGCTCAATCCCGCTATTTCGAAAACTTAATTGCAGAAGTTATGAACTTAAAAGGCGAATATAATGAACTTGCTTTAAGAAGAGCTTTAACTAATTCTAGAATGCTTTCAAGTGATGTTTCAGCTGGTGTTGATCCACTTTTCCTTAGTGTTAATGAACTTAAAAACAGTGCGTATTTAAATAAAGGTATAGTCTTTAATAAATATACAGGCAGTAGAGGAAAAGGTGGATGTAATGATGCTTCTCCAAAGTTTATTGCTCATTTAAGAAAAATCATGGATGAAGACAATGTTTATTATCAAACATCTGAACTTGGTAAGGTTGATCAAGGAGGCGGCGGAACAATCGCTTATATCCTTGCAAATCTCAATATGGATGTAATTGATGCCGGAGTTGCAGTCTTAAATATGCACGCTCCAATGGAAATAGTAAGTAAGATTGATGTTTATGAAGCATATCTTGCTTATAAAACATTCTTAATTAAAGGATAAAAACAAATTAAAAGAGGTGCTCGTCACCTCTTTTAATTTATATATATAATAAAGATAATAGTGTAATTTTAGAAAAAAGCGGACCAAATTTACAATATTTATCTATAAAAAATAAAAATCCCCTGCAAATCGGGGATATTTTTTAAATTTGGTGGGTACTATAGGGATCGAACCTATGACCTTCTGTACGTCAAACAGATGCTCTCCCAGCTGAGCTAAATACCCAACGCTTGATTAGTATATCATAGGCTGCCGATTTACTGCAAGCATTTTTTCAAAAAAATTTCTTCTAAATTTTTGAAGTAGTTGTTCGCATTTTTAAAATTATGTAATGTTTGACACACTTAAATTTAGATTTAAATCCAACTTTTTACCTACTTTTTTTAATAAATTATGATTTCATCGACAAATTCTAAAAAAACCATTGATTGTGTGCAAAAAAGTTTTAAAAATCTAATGTTTTTTCTTTATTTTTTTATTTTATCAACCTAAAATATAAGTAATATGATCAACGCAGATCTAATTTTGATAATATGCCTTGCATTTGGACTTATTGGGGGCTTAATTCGTGGTTGGTGGAGATGTTTAGTAGGCATGCTCGTCTTGTTTGGCGCCTGCTTAATTCTTTATTTTGGTGTATTTGATTATGCTGCAAAGTGGGTTGAATACGACAGTTTGGAATTTTTATCACAGCAATTTGGCTTTGATTTAACTTATGAGATTCAAGATCTTGGCGTAACTGTAAGGTTAACAAGTATAAAAGATACATTCTTATTACTTCAAAATACTGGTCTTAATCCTGTTTTATTAAATGCAACAAGTGAAGGTTTTGCTAAATCTAGTGTAGCTTTAGTTGGTTTTTTAGTTTTACTTGTTGCTGGATTTGTTCTATCAACAATTCTTTATTGGATTATTCTTAAATGGATTATGCCAAAACGTCTTAGAAAAGGAATTGTGGCACGTTTATTTGGTGGAATATTCGGAATGATAGAAATGGGCACGATTTGCGTGATTTTTTTCCAATTCAGTGGAAACTTAGCTATTCCTTTAGATTCAGTTATTTTACCTCAACTTCAAGATAGCAATAGTGATTTATATAAATTAATTATTGATTCTGGCGTAGTTACTTCTAGTGATCTTAATACATATGTTGGCTATGCCCAAACTGTACTAGGAGTTTTAAATCCTTTAAGTGAAAATTGTCATTTTATTAATACATTATTTAATTATTTAGGCAATATAGGTTTAAGTCCTTTCAATATTATTTCAGTTGACGTTATTGACGAGACCGGTGCAAAAGTCCCTATCGCATTCAAGGATGCCTTCACCGATATGCTTGATAACTTTATTGATGTAAGCGTTGGAAAGCTAAATACCTTATTGGGAGCTTAATTTACGGGGGAGGGTAGTTTATGAAGAAAAACCGTGTTTTAAGAAACTGGGTAATTACCGGCCTTGTAGGTATGGTCGTTACTCTCGTCGTTCTTGGACTAGGCGTTTGGTTCAGAGACACTGCTGGTATCATTGGTGACCAATTCATTAATGGAACCAATCTCAGTGCTATCGCTTGGTTACCTGTTGTTAGTGCAGATTACTGGACCGGATTTTTAGGAGAAGCTTTCTTAGCTCTCTTTGGAAAAGGCGGACAAGGTCTTGCCGATTGGTCCAATTATCGCTTAATTGTCGATAATCTTATCTGGCTTGTTATAGCAGTATTATTTATCGTTTTCTTTGTAGTCATTTTAGTAAAGGCTATAAAAAGAAGAAGTGGAAAACATGTCGCTTTTGCATTCTTTTTCTTAATTTTTGCAGGAATTTCAGTTCTTTGCACAACCGCTTATTATTTTGCAAGACACTTAGTTTGGTCATATGAAAGCGGTAAATTAGTTTTTGATGGACTTGAGGCAACAGTTGCACATAATGGTGATTTAACCGTCTTCCACTCTATGGTTAATGCCTTATCATTTGGTACAGCAAATCCAAGTCATTTTAATGGCGGATGGCAAGCTTATATTGTTTCAATTTTAGCTTATGTTTTATGTCTTGCTGCTTTACTTTACATTATTTCTTATCTTGGTATGGCAATTACCGCTCTTGTTCAACTTAGAGAAAAGAAAGAAGTTGTTGAAGAAACAGTACCTGTTATCGAAACTGCTCCACAACCAGAACCAGCACCAGTTGTTGAGAAGAAAAAAGGTATTCTCGTTGTTAAAAGATTTGACAAATATGGAAATTATGGACCACTTGTTGAAGCAGGTGAAGCTGATTATCCACGTCAAAGTATTAAAGCTAAACCTTTAACTGTTGAAGAAGTTAGAAAAGTTATTCAAGAGGAAGTTGAAAGAGCTGAAACAAGAAGAATCGTTGAAGAATATAAAAACGAAAAACAAGCTGAAGCTATTGCTCAAGCTATTGTTAAGGCTTCTAACAAAGAAGAAAAAGTTTCAACTCCTACAGTAACTCAAGCTGTTGAAGGCAGAAAAGAAGAAACAAAAATTTATCCATCACCAATTATCTTTGCAATGCCAACTAGCGTTAAAGAAGAAGGTGAAAAATTACAAGAAGTTAAAGAAAAACCTGTAGCTCCTAAAAAAGAGAAAAAAGGCTTAACTGAAGATCAAGTTAAAGAAATTATCGCTAGCGAAATTAGAGAAGCTTTAAAAGATCTTGTTATTAAGCATGAAAGAGTTGTTGAAAAACAAGTCGAAGTCAAAGTTCCAGCTAAGGAAGAAACTCATGTTGAAGAAAAACCTGTAGTTGAAGAAGCTAAACCAGTTGAAGAAACTCCAGCTCCAGAAACTCCAGTTGAAACTGAAACAGTAGTTGAAATAAATCCACTTGTTGAAACAACTCCTATTGAAGAGGAAAAACCTGTTGAAACCGCTGAAGTTAAAGAAACAACTGAAACTGTTAGCGAACCAGTCGTTGAAGAACCAGTTGTTGAAGAAACTCCAGCAGAACCAGTTGTTGAAGAAACTAAAGAAGAGACTTTAACCACTGAAGAAGTTAAAGAAGAAGAAAAAGCTGAAGAAACTACTCCAGTTACAGAAGAAGCAGCTCCTGTTAATGAAGAACCAGTAGTTGAAGAAACTCCAGTAGTTGAAACTCCAATCGTTACTCCAACTGAACAAACTGAAAAACCTAAAATTATTAGAATTCCATTTACAACAAGAATGTTAGAAGCTGATGATGAACTTAAGGCTGCATATAATCATATTAAATCCTTATTAAAATCATATGGCTTAAATAACAGAGTTGCTAATGGTGGTGATTCATTCAGATTACATAGAGTCACATATTGTAAGATTACTGTCGCAGGTAAATCGTTAAAATTATACCTTGCTCTTAATCCTCAAGATTATGTTGATACAACTTATCCAATTAAAGATGCAAGCAGCAAAAATATGTATAAGGAAACTCCTCTTGTCTTCAAAGTAAGAAGTGGACTTAGCTTAAGAAGAGCTGATGAATTAATTAGAGATTGTATGGACAAACATGGTCTCGAGCAAATCGATCAAGTTCAAGACCACGATTGGGCAAGTGAACTTGCTAACGTCACTGTCGAAGATGATGGTGATGAGGGCGATGAAGAATAATAGGAGGGAGTTATACTATGAAAAAAGGTAAATTAGTAAAAACTGTATTCTTCAGCATTATCTTTACTGCCGTATTATTTGGACTTGCTGTTCTTACCTTTGGAACTTGGCTTAATGATGCAACAAATGGAGTTTTAACTTCAGTTGGTGCAACTCCACTTTTCACTAATGCCGGGCGTTCCTTTGGCTTATGGCCAGCATTTGATGAATTAACCATGGTTACCTTCGGATTTAGTGTCCGTGATTTTGGTTTAACCATGACTGAAGCTGGTGTTAAATCATTCTTACTATCCTGTGTTGAAGGTTGGCAAGCTGTCTTCACTAGTTTCAGAATTGAACTTATTCCATTTATTGTTTATTGGGTAGTTTTAGTAGTTGCTGTTCTTGCAGTTATCATTGTCATTATTCAATGCTTCACACATCGTAATGGAAATTTAATTTGGATCGCAATTTTTGGAATCATTGTTGCTATCTTTACACTTTATACCGTTGCTGGATTAAATATTTGTATCTTTGGTCCAAGCGCTTTAAAAACATATGCCGTTGATGCAAGTGTTTCTCCAACTGATGGCTATATTTATTTATTAGTTGTTGATCTTGGTAAATCATTAAATTTTGAAGATGTCCAAAGCTTAATTTGGAAAATTTGTGTTTTAATTCTTGCTGTTTTAGTTGCATTCTTCCTAATCGCTAACTTAATTACATCTCTTGTTTATCTCGTTCAAGCTTTCGTCTATACTCATTCACATAAGTATGACTACCTTACAAGAAGAGAAAGAAAAGAGAAAATTAAATATTATAAAGAACACGGCTTTAAAAATATCAACGAAAAGAATAAGGGACAAGCTCCTGCTCAAGAAGCTCCAATCCCAGCATATGCTAATGCCGCTCAAATCCCACCTTATGGTTATGCTCCATATGGTTATCCAGTAAATGGTGCAGTCGTTCCACCTCAATCTGGCGGAAACGTTGTCCAAACTGGTAATAATGCTCCACTTATCGTTCAATACATTACTACAAGTGGTGATGAAAAATTAAAGAGTTCAAAACCAGATGCTGAATCTGCTGGTTTATATGGCACAAGAGTTACTCATGTTGAAAGTGCTCCAAGCTTAACTCGTGATGATATTAAGAGTGCAGTCATTGATGTTTTAAGAGAAAATGATCTCTTAAAATCTGGTGTTGTTGTTGCTCCTGTAACTCATGTTGAAGAAGAAAGAAAAGAAGAAACAATTGAAGATAAATACGATTTATTAACAATTGATGATTTAAGAAATTTAATCAAAGAAACAGTTGGTGCTAAAGAAGAAACTAAAGAAGAAAAAGTTGCTACCGAAGAAGATGTTAGAAGAATCGTTAGTGAAGCTTTAGTTAAAGAAACTGCTCCAGTTGTTGCAACCGAAGTCCCAGTTGCTCATGAACCAGTTAAAGAAGTTCATAAAGAAGAAAAAGCTGTTGCTCCAATTGTTGTAGCAATGCCTGCAAAGATTGAAGAAACTGAAGAAGTCGTCGCTGAAGAAGCTCCTGAAGAAGAGGAAGAAAGAATCAGTGAAGAAGATTTAAGAGCTCTTGTAAAAGCTGAACTTGCTGAAGCTTTAAAAGATATTAAAGTCGAAGAAACTGAAACCGTTAAAGAAGTACCAGTTTATGTCGAAGAAAAAGCTCCAGAAGTTAAAGAAGTTGTTAAGGAAGTTGTAAAAGAAGTTCCTGTTGTTAAAGAAGTCGTCAAGGAAGTTCCTGTTGTTAAAGAAGTTCCTGTCATCAAAGAAGTCGTCAAAGAAGTTGAAGTTCCAGTTGTTAAAGAAGTCATTAAAGAAGTTCCACAACCAGAACCTGAACCACAACCAGAACCAGCTCCTGTTGTTGAAAAACGTCCTTTAATTAAACAACCTGAAGTTAGAGGAAAAGAAGCAGTTCTTGAAAAAGGCGATGCTGTTAAACTTAACTTTGCTGAAAGAATTTTAACTGGCGGAAGTGAAATCGTCCTTGCTTATAACAACTTAAAGAATTTACTTCTCTCTTATGGCTTAAAAGATCGTGTCTCATCAAGTGGAGATACCTTCAGAGCTCATAAAGTTACCTATTGCAAGATTACAATGGGCGGACATCACTTAAAACTTTATATCGCTTTAGATCCAAAAGATTACAAGAATTCAGCAATTCCTGTTGGCGATGCAAGCTTTAAGGCAATTTATAAAGACATCCCATTAGTCTTTAGAGTTAAATCCGACTTATCATTAAGAAGAGCTAGAGATTTAATCATTGACTGTATGAGACAAAAAGGTGTCGAACAAGTCGGACCAGAAGAAAATATCGACTGGGCTAGCCAACTTAAGAACAACTAGTCTTTATAAAGTTAAATTTATTATTAAAAAGGTCTCAGATTTGAGGCCTTTTTTTACATAATGCAAGTAAATCTCAATTATTTCGTCACTTAATCAAGGAGATAAATTAATAGTACTGCCATTTTAAACAACAAGGAAAAACTCATAATCAGGAATTATAGAAATTGCTATGACCAACTCACAAAAGAGAAGTTAATAGGAAAAACGACGAAAAAAATTAAAAACTCGCCAACAAGCAAAACGAAAAACCGCCAAAAAGCAAAACGAAAATACGCCAAAAAGCCAAATGAAAAGTCGCCAAAAAGCAAAACGTTGTTTCAAATCAATCTTATTTGATGCAAAATTAAATCATGAGAGAATATTATCCTCGAATTATAGATGAACTATTGAAGAAGAAATTAAAAACTTCAGGAGCGGTTTTATTAAACGGTCCAAGATGGTGTGGGAGAACAACTTCAGCAAGTCGCCATATTTTTTTGATAATGACGTCTTTCTTCATTGAAGGTATTTGTAACATCTTTCCATTTCGTTTTTTTCATGACTTAATCCTTTTTGCTATTATAAATAATGTTGTTGCTTTAAGATATTTTATTTACCGTTTCGTATTTATTTCTTATGAAATATATTGAAAATTAAGCGAAGCAACTAATAGTTGCGGCTTTGTAAATATAGATTGGTGTTTCATAAAACGCATTTTAATTAATATATACCTAACTAAAGGAGAAAGCATTTATGACTCTAGGAGAAAAATTAAAGGAATTAAGAATTAAAGAGAACTTATCGCAGGAAGACTTAGCAATTAAGCTTAATGTTTCAAGACAAGCAGTAAGTAAACGGGAACAAAATTTGTCATTGCCAGATACTAATAACCTTATTTTGATTGCTAAAATATTTCATGTAACTCTAGATGAATTAGTTAATTATAATGGCAATTTAAATGCCAATAGTGAAGCGAAAGAAAATAAAGAAAGTAGTGAAGAAAAGGAGATTAGCGAAGAAAAAATTGAAGAACAAGAGGAAAAAGAATATGAAGTATTTGAAAAATCACCTCTTTTTGCTATTCTTTCTTCCTTAATTTTTATCGCTAGTTTTTTAACTTTTATTTTAGTTGGAGTTTATGTAAAGGGAGGGTGGAATTACTCTTGGATTGCGTTATTATTTATTCCAATTTTCTTTTCTTTGATCGAAAGCGTTAAAAGAAAAAGAATTAGTACCTTTCTTTTTCCAGTTTTAATTGTTGCCATTTATATGATTCTTGGACTAGTTTATGGCTTATGGCATCCTTATTGGTTTATCTTTTTATTTATTCCTATTTTTTATATTATTGCTGAAGCTTTTGATCGCGCCTTTATTGCAAAAAGAAATAAATAAAATATTTAAAGTGCTTATTTTTATCACAAGAGCATCTTGGGCTTAGCCAAGATGAGCTATTAAAACTATTGTTTTTAATATGTTTTGTTCTTATAATCATTCCTAGTGAAAGGGCACGATATTATGGGGCATGATGATTTAGAAATAGGTTCAATTGAGATGATTACCGGTCCAATGTTTGCTGGTAAAAGTGAAGAATTATTAAGAAGAATTAACCGTTTAAAATATGCTAAAAAGAATTTTTTAGTTTTTAAACCTCAAATTGATAATAGATATAGTGAAACAGAGGTTGTTTCACATAGTAAAAGAAGTTCAAAAGCGATTGCTATTTCTAAAGGTGAAGAAATTTATAACTATTATAAAGATGGAATAGATGCTGTTTGTATTGATGAAGTTCAATTTTTTGACGAAGGCATTATTAAAGTAATTGATGATCTAGCTAACCGTGGAGTTCGTGTTATTTGTGCAGGTCTAGATTGTGATTTTAAAGGCGATCCATTTAAAATTAGTGCCATTATCCTTGCAAAAGCTGAATATGTTACTAAATTAACAGCTATTTGTTGTGTTTGTGGAAGAGAAGCTACGATGACTCAACGTTTAGTAAATGGAGTTCCAGTTTCAAGGAAAGATCCAGTAGTTTTAGTTGGTGCTAGTGAATCTTATGAAGCACGTTGCCGTCATTGCCATGTTGTCAAAGATTAACACCTATATTATAATATTTGCATATGTCGCCGAGTGATATAGATATATTTTTATTAACTAGTACAAATCAATCTCTAAATACAATCTGGGGAATGCCAGATTATGTATGTTGGATTATAATTGGAATTTGCTTATTAATTAGTGGAGTCTTCAGTGCTTCTGAAAACTCTTTTTCTAATTGTAATAAATATCATTTTAAAGTTTTAGCTGATGAAGGTAAGTTAACAGCTAAAATTATTGTTCGTTTAGTTGAAAAATTTGATAATACTTTAGTTACTGTTTTAGTTGGCAATAATATTGTCCAAACTTTTATGACTTATTTAAGCGCCATGCTTTTTTATAATCTTTGTGTTACTTATGGTCTAGGGAGTGGTGTTGAAGCTGTTTTATCAACAGTTGTTATGGCTTTATTAATTTATATTGTTAGCGACACTGTTCCAAAGATTATTTCTAAACAAATTCCAAATAAATTAGTTTATGTTTTAGCTTATCCTATTTTTATAATTGGAATTATTTTAACTCCGATTTCTTTAATATTTAGGCTTATTTTAAAAGCTGTTCATAAGATATTTAAAATTAAAGAAGATAATATTTTAACTAAGGATGATTTTATTCTTCAAGCCGATGAAGCGGTTAGTGAAGATGAAAACTTTGAGGAAGATGAAAATAAAGAGGATGAATTTTTTGAACCTAATGAGCTCCAACTTTTAAATAGAGCATTTTATTTTGACTCAATATATGTAAAAGAAGTTTTAACTCCACGCGAAAAGATATTTGGTGTTGATATTAATGGATTAACTTGTGATAAACTTAACGCTATTATTCTTAATACAACATTTTCTCGTATCCCAGTTTACGATGGAGATATAGATAATATTATTGGTATTTTAACAGTTAAAAATTACTTTAAAGAATATACTCAAGATCCACATCTTGATATAAGAAGTGTATTATCAAGACCGCTTTTTGTCGATTATAGTGCAAAAGTTGATGATATTTTCCGTTCTTTTAATCGTGAAAAGAAACATATAGCCATTGTTAAAGATAACGATAAAGTTGTTGGAATGATTACGATGGAAGATGTTTTAGAAGAGTTAGTTGGTGAAATTAACGAAAAGAAAACCAATATTTTAAAAGAGGCCACTAGAAAATGAACGAGTTAACTTTGATTTTAATATATAGTGGTGTTTTAATTGTTTTGCTTTTCTTAAGCTTTATCTTTTCTAGTGCTGATATGACTTATGGTAGTGCTAGTTTAACTAAACTTGAAGCGATTTATCGTAATGATGAAAGTAAAAAAGCTAATAAATACGCTTATAAACTTTCTAAAAACTATGACAAAACTATTTCTACCATTCTTCTTTTAAATGATACAGTTAACGCTGGATTAGATTCTGTTTCAACTCTAGTTGGTGTTAATTTATGTTTCTTAGTTTTAGGCCAAACTGAATTTGCTCAGCTTAGTAGTGAAACTTGGGGCTTTATTGCTTCAATGATCTGTTTAATTGTTAAAATTACTTTTGGTGAAATTATTGCTAAGTCAATTGGTAAAATTTATAACTATAAATTAGCGGCTTTATATTCTCGAGTATTAAACGCCCTTCAATATGTCTTTTATCCAATAACTTTCTTCGTTAGTGGATTTGGGACGATCATTTCTTATCCAATTAGAAAGAATGTCGAAGATATTAAAATATCTGAAGAAGAGCTTCATGAAATGGTTGATGAGATTGAAGATAGTGGCTTAGTCAATGAAGAAAAAGCTGATATTTTACATGGCACAATTGATTATGCTGAAACTGAAGCTTATGAAATTATGACTCCTCGAGTTGATGTTTACGCAGTTGAAGTAAATGAAGACATAGATGAAATTTTAAAAGATGAAGAAACTTATGTTTATTCTCGAATCCCTGTTTATGAAGATAGCGTAGATAACATTTTAGGTTATGTTTTAACTAAATCTTTAGTAAGAGGTAAACTTGAAAATAATCATGCTAGCTTAAAAGATTTATTAATTCCTGCTTTAACTTTCCCTCGTTCTACTGAAATCAATGATATCTTAATTGAATTTAAAAAGACTCATCAACATTTTGCTGTAATTTTAGATGAATATGGTGGAGTGGAAGGCGTCTTAACCATGGAAGATATTTTAGAAGAAATTGTTGGAGAAATTTGGGATGAAAGTGATGATATTTCTTCTCCTTACTCCAAGAAAAACGATGGTAGTTATATTGTTGATGGAAAAATGAATTTAGAGGACTTCTGCGAGCTTTTTGATTTAAATTACGATGATATTGAAACAGATTATGTTACAATTGGTGGCTTCTGTGTTGAGTTATTGGATGATAAATTTGCTTCAATAAATACAATAATTAATTATAAAAATTTAACAATGAAAGTCATTGCAATTGATGATAAACATACAATTGAAAAATTGCTTGTTAAAGTGAAACATGAAGAAGATTAAGTTATAAAGACTTAATCTTTTTTAAATATAAATTGTTTATATCGTTACTTAATTCTTCTAAAGATTTATTTTTGTTAATTATTCTAAAATCAGTTTTGATATTTTCATAAAATAGTTTGCGATCATTATGTAAGCGACGTTTGATATCGTTTATTTCATCGCCTCTTTTTAGCATTCTCTCATAACGATCATCTTCACTAGAATCGATGAAAAAAGAAATAATATGGGAGTCATTTAAAGATTGAAAAGCTTTTAAACCATTAGGTTCGACAATCAATACTTTATTATCGCCCATTTCACTTTTAAAGGAACCATAATAATTATTATTATAAATTGTTGTTTCAATAAATTTATTATTAGCGAGATTTTCTTTAAACTCATCAACGCTAATAAAGTAATAATCAACGCCATCTATTTCACCAACTCTTTTATTTCGAGTAGTAGTTGTAACAAATTTTTTATAGCCAAAAGTAGAGATTAATTTTTTAGCAATCTCTGTTTTTCCGCTTGCGCTAGGCCCAATCAAAATAATCATAAATAATTTTTTTTAAAATTCTTAAAATTTTTTTAATTTTTTTCAAACAAACTCCTTTATATATGTGAGGAGGTAAAATTATGAAAAAAATTCTGTTAAATTTGCTTTTTCTTTTATCAAGTGTAGTGAATGTTTCACCATCACAACAAAATTCTAGCACTCAAGATAATGTGAAAAAAGCAAATTCAACTTCGTTTGTTAAAAAAGAGAAGATTGAAGTTAGTAATAAGTTAAGACTGTTTGAGTTACAAAGCTTTGATTTCCGATTAAGTGATTTTAAAGGTCAGGAAGAAATAAACTTTAATTTTGAGCTCAAAAAGCCAGTGGATATGTTTCAAGCCTATTTTGTTTATATTGTTGATGAAAATAAAGATCTTTATCTAACTTTAACTAAAGGCGAATTATTGGGTATTGAAAAAGAAAAAGATGTAACTGCTAGTTTTAATATTAATGACCTTAATGGGCTAGGGAATGATTTTTATATTAGAATTGGCGCTGCTTTAAGCTCTGAACTTCCTTTTGAAGCCGTAGCAGTTTATATTGACCTACCAATGTCTAATATTTGGAATTTGAAGTTTGAAACAAATCAATTAGATTTTGTTGTTGCTTTAAGTTATGACACCAAATATTTAACTATAACTCGTGAGTATCTTGAGTTTTTAAATATTTCGCATGATGTTTACATTGATACATATGAGCGCTTTTATATTAATGATATTGATTGTGCTTATCAAAGTAATGATATTTTGCCAGGAAATTCAGCTACCATAACTTTTTATTTATACGACCCTCTTCATTTATATTTTTCAGCTTTTATTAAAGAGCATCCAAAATATGAAGATTATGTCGGAACACCATGCTTTTTTGGAGCAACTTACGATAATACAATGCATACATTAAGGTCAAACGTTATTTTTTATATAGATTCTACAACTTTAATGTCATATCGATTAAAAGGGGATCTAGCTTATTATTTTAGAAGTTCAAATGCTTTTTATTTTCCAATCAATTATTATGAAACTTTTAAAGACGCAAAATGTTTAATCTCTTTTACCAATTATAGTGCTTGCGGGGCAAATATCGAATATCCAATAAATTTACACTTTGCTCCTAATTTTCGTCATGAAAATTATTATATTTCAGTCGTTGAAAGCGTGAAAGATTGGGATAAAGATCCAGAGGTTGTTGAAATATGAGCAGTGCGATTATTTTCTTCTCTTTCATGTTAGTCACATCTTTAACAAGCGTTTTAGGTATATCAATAAATGGGATGGCAATAAATAGAATTTTTTACGAAATGCCAATTGGAGTAGTTAATAGTTCAATTGCTTTATATCAAAAAGATGGTGAATTTAATCCTTATTTTAATCGCACCGTTTTGGAAAACAATATTAAAACTTATTTAACAAAAAGTTTAAAAGGATATGTGCCAAGTTATGAAATTGATTTTACCTACTATCGAAAAACAGATAATAACGAATATGTAATTGATGGTTCGGTATATAGAAGACAAGTTGATGTTTATTTTGCTTGTACCTACTCATCTTTTGTGAGATTTGAAGGAAGAAGAGGATTTGAAATAGAAAGGACAGATTTATAAATGAATTTAAAATTAATTGAGTTTATTGAAAACAGTTTTTTAAAAGAACTTTTAGAAAGAGAAAGCATTACAGATATAAGTTTTAACGGTGAAAAACTATTTTATCAAGATAACTTAAGTGGCCGTTTACAAAGTGATTTAGTAGTCACAAATGATGAAGTTTATGCATTTTTAAGACAAATTGCAAACTTAACTGATCAGCAGTTTTCAATAGCTAATCCGATATTAGATGTCAGTGTAGGGCGATATAGAATTAGCGCTTTACATTCTTCTTTAGCGAGAAAAAATCGTGATAAAGTTTTCAACTTTTCAATTAGATTAGGCTATGACAAATTAAGAATAAAAGATGATGGAAGTTTTATTAATAAAAGAGCACTTTCTCTTCTTGATGAAGCAATTAATAAAAAGTGTTCCATAGTTATTGCTGGAAAAACAGGGTCTGGTAAAACTGAGTTTCAAAAGTTTTTGATTTCTAGAATGAATGAAAATACTAGGATTATCTTAATTGATAACATTAACGAGTTTGAAACAAATTATTTTAAAGACAATTTAGATAGTCAGACCTGGCTTGTTAATAATCAAAAGAATAATTTTGACGATTTAATTAAAAACGCTTTAAGGAATAACCCTGATTGGCTAGTAGTTGGAGAAGCAAGAGGTGAAGAAATGAAAGCCTGTCTTAATTCAACTATGAGTGGCTCGCCAACTATTACGACAATGCATGCTAGAGATAGCGAAAGCATTTACCATCGTATTGCTAGAATGTGCATGATCAATTCAAAGAATTTAGTTTTTGAAGAAACACTAGAAGATGTAAAAGAGCATTTTAAATTCTTGGTCTATGTTAAAAAGATATTTGATGAAAAAACAAAGAGCTATGTCCGTTATGTAGATTCAATTTCGACAAATGATAAAGGAAAATTTTTAGAAGTATATAAATATCCTTCTACTTTTAGAAAATTACCAGCTGAAATGCGAACATTATTTGAAATGTCATTAATTGAATTTAACAAATTTAATCGAAGATTTGCAGGGGTAAAAGAATGAAAGTAAGGTTTTTGATATATGTTTTAATATCATTATTATTTGGAGTTAGTTTCTTTATTTTAACTAAAGATATTATTTTCTCGCTCCTTACATTATGTCTTTTTGTAGCTTTCTTTTTTGCAATATATGACAAGAAAAGAAACTATTATAAGAGAAACCTATCAAGGTCTTATGAAGCGATTAATTACATTAACAACTTTATTATTTCCTTAAGTGTTAATCCTAGTTTAACTTATGCTTTTGAAAACGCAAAAAATAGTACTCAAAAAGGTTTAAGACAACAAATTGAGTCAATAAAACATTTACCGATTGAAGAAGAGATTTCTTATTTATATAAGTATTTTGAATTACCTCTTTATGGAGTATTTATCAATATCATTAACCAATACATATTTAATGGAGGAGATATTTTAGACATTTCACAGGCTTTAATGAGAGATTCAAGAGCGTTAGAAGATCGCTTGTTGGATTTTGAAAAAATGAGTCGAAGAAAGTTTGCAGAATTTATTACAAGTTGGGCTTTGTCTTTTCTTATATTATTTATTCTTCAATTTTCAATATCATCAATTTATCAAGCAATTGATTCTATCGCCTATTATTCGATTTTAATCTTTATCTTCTACCTTATCTTTTTAGTAAGTTTAATTTTTATGACTTATAGAATTTATGATATTTCATTTATGACGAAAGGAGATTCGAATGTTAAAGAAACAAAAACAAAAAATGTTAAAGTTAAATCTAAATCCAAGAAAAGAATTTTTAAAATTTTTAATAGGTAATTTAATTGTTATTGCTCTTTCAATTGCTTTAATTCTCATATTCCAATCTTTAATTTACTTAGCTGTTTTAGTCATTGGGATATTGCTTTATTCATACGCTTTCTTTTATCGATATGATCAATTTGAAGAAGACAAAAGAAAAAGGTTAGAAGTAGAGTTTGTAGAAGTGTTTTCATATTTAAGAATTTATTTGATTAATAAAGAAACTGTTTATTCAGCTTTAACAAAAGCTAATGAATACACTTCAAAAGAAATGAATAATAAAATTAATGAATTTCTACTAAAAATCGATGAAGACAAATCAATTATTCCGTTTTTAGAATTTGGGAAATATTTTCACAATAAAACGATTGAAGAAGTAATGATTTCTTTATACCAAATGGTTGATGGTGGCTATGCTGATAACTACATTAATCAATTCATTTTGGTTTTTGAAAATCTTAGAAAAAGAAGTAATGAAGAAAACTTGCATAATCGTTATAAAAAGATGAACAATCTTAACTTAATAACCCTTGTTGGTAGTGGCTATTTAATGTTAGTTATGCTCATTGTTATTGTTACTGTAATAGGAGAAATGACAAATGGCTTCTAAAATTGGGGTAATGCTATCACTTATATTCTTTTTCTACGCATTTTTGTTCGCAAGTGACTTTGTTATGATCCAACTTACTTATACTAGTTTGGATGCTCTTTCGACTACTGTTAGTTATCGAATTTCTAAAAGTGGAGAAATAAACGATGAATTAGTTCAGTTTGTAAAAGAGGAAATAAATGGAGATATTAAACCAGTTGGGGCGTCTTCTTCTTATGAGGAAGGTTCGATGTTAGGGTATTATCTTATTAAAGAGTACAAGCCAATCGCTTATGATAGTGAACCTTTAACAATTAAGATTAAGCGCTACGCTGTGATTAATATGTATAGATGATTGTTTAATTTTAAAAGGAGGATTTTGTTTAATGTCAGAAATTAAAGGTCAATTATTAGGTATCGTTTTAGTTGTTACAATTTTTGGAGCTGTTGCTGGAGTTTTATTAACTGCTTTTAAAACAGCAGCTACAAAAACAGCCGAGAAAATTACAACTGAGCCATCAATTTCAGAAGAAGTGTTAGAAGCAAAAAACGTTGTTTCAGCTTCAGAACTTTTAACATTTTAGTTAGAAATATTTAATCTTATTCTGATTTAAAGTTATTTCAGAAAAAATAAAAATATCGAAGTTTTGCAAGGTAATTGCTAAAATTTCGATATTTTGTTTATAAAATAAGGAGGTGAATTTATTGTATCTAGCAAAGATTAATGATAGTTTTATGTCTGGTAAAAATAGAAAAGGATCTCACTGGCGGATAATCGATAAAGATGAAAAAGGCAAAGTATATGCTGTTTTAACGACACATCTTTTTGTGCCAGATAATATAAGATTTAAACAAATAAAAGATGGTCAATTAATACAAGTTAAATTTTCATGTTTTGATAATCCATCTGGAGTGTATAAAGATAGAATTTATAAAAGTCATAACGGAGTTAGACTGAGTTATAGAAGTATAAGTGAAAATTCTGTTGATAAAAGACGTTTTAAAATACAGCGAAAAGAAGGAGTAAATGTTGAGTAAACATTTAGTTGGGGTTTTAAAATCTAGATTATTTGTAAATAGTAGGTTTGAAAGTTGATATATACCACATTGTTGATAAATTTCGTAAAAGTTCGTAATTTGATGGAACTCGACCAATTAATAATTATTACCTAAAATCTGCATTTCTTCTTTAGGTGATTTGAATAGTCTGTAAAAAGGTCGAACTGCCGAAAAATTTAAAAGTGCAGAGATATAGATTTCAATTTATAAGTTCTCAAAAGCACAAAAAAACACGATATTCATCGTGTTATTTGTAAGTTTTGGTGACCTATACGGGATTCGAACCCATGAATGCATGCGTGAAAGGCATGTGAGTTAAGCCACTTCTCCAATAGGCCATTTTGCGTGGCGCTGACTATAGGACTCGAACCTACAACCGATCGGTTAACAGCCGATTGCTCTACCATTGAGCTAAGTCAGCACAACTGACGCTCAATAATCATATCACAATATGAAAATTTTGCGCAAGTATTTTTTAAAAATTTTTGAAGTTAAATTTTAGTTAAATTTTTTGAGGATTAAATCAAAAATTTCACCAACTGTTTTGAGTTCTTTTGTTTCTTCTGGAGTAAAGGTTAAGCCGTATTTATCTTCTAAATCTAATAAGAATTCAACTACATCAAGAGAGTCTAAGCCATAGGTGGCAAGAGTGGCATCTCTATCAATGGTTTCAATATGTAATTTAGTTTTAATTAAGTTTTCAAGTTCTGCTTTTTTGTCCATAATTAATATCCCTTCCTTTGTTAGGTTTTTACTTAGTTAATTTTAATACAATAAGGAAAATAATAAAACTTTAAAAATTATGTCATGAGGTCAATGTCATTAAAATCAGTGCAAATTGTTGTTTTTTACAAAAAAATTATAAGTAAATCTTAATATAAATCAATTTAACAAAAAGTGTAAATATAGTAAAATTTTTTGGTATAGAGGAGTGAAATGGAATATTTGAAGGCAAAAGAGATAGACATAGAGCAATGCCAAAAACTTAAAAAAGAAGTTATTGCTCGATTAGATAAAAGTGGTCTTCATATCTGGGACGAAGAATACCCAAGCGATGAGTTGATTAAAGAAGATATTTTATTTTCCAATGCTCGTGTAATCAAAGAAAAGGATGAAATAATTGCTTATGCTTGCTTTGATGAAGCGATTAAAGAGTTTGGAGAAAATGTTTTTAAAGAAGATAACTTATATTCATTTTCACGACTTATGGTTAAAAGCGGTTTTACCGGAAAACACGTCGCAACATTTTTAATAAATTCTATGCTTAAGGAAATGAAAGAATTAGGCGCTGATGGTTGTGGTGTTTTAGTACATCCAATCAATAAAGTGGCTATAAAAATGTATGAAAGATTAGGATTTAATCTTGAGGAAACAAAGATTTATCCTTATGGAGAATTTCATAATTTTGTTTTTCTTTTTGATAATTAGTTGATTTTTGCAGGGTTTTTAAGGCAAATGAATTACGATAAATACAATCAACAATATAGAAAAGCCATTGAACTCATGGCTCTTTGCGACAAAAAGAGTGAGGATTCTTCATTAAGCTATGAGGAATTTTATTTGAACGCAATTACTTATGAATTTGCCTTTTCACTAGCCTTATTTAACTATTCTCAATTTATTGGTTCTTCTGAAAGTTCGAATAGTCTTTTATTTTTAAGACGACTCCTTGAATGCTACGCTTATTACAAACCATTCGAAGATAAACGTTTTGAAAAAATAAATTTTCAGGTATATAAGATTCAAGCTCAAAATCGAGAAGTTGGGGAAAAAGAAGCTAAAAAAATTAAAGACGCTTTAAAACTTAAAAGGTGCAATATTAATGATGCTATAAGAAATAACAATTTCTTATTCTTGCACGGCATTTATACTTCGGATTTTTCTTATCGTAATTTCATAAGTGAAATTTTTGATCGCGTCGATAATGAAATGATATTTCTTTATGATTATTTTTCATTAAGAGCACATCAAACAAATTTGAATGTTTTTAATAAGAGTTTTGATAATTTAGATAATAGATTATTTAATAGTGTAAAAGATTTTTACCCAAAAATTATTATTGACGCTTTGAAAAACATTAAAAAACTACCAAAAGTTTCTTTGGCCGATGAGGAAAAAAGCTTTCTCTCAGACAATGATGGACTAATATATCGAATGCACGATGAACTTCTTAATTTTTATGCAATGATTGAAAAATGCAATATTGATTATTACACAGTTTTTCTTGGGCTTGTTTGGTCCTTTATTGAGTCATCATTATTTTTATTTAAACTAAAAAGTTACCGCGGGATTATCGCTACCTTTAAACCATTTATTGAAAAGGTGGCTGTTTTTAGTAATTTATTAAAAATGAAGCCTTACGAAGCCGACAATGCCTTTTTTGATTTTAATTTTTGCTCAATGTATGTAGTATATAACACTATGGCAAAAATGAATATACTTGAAGAAAATATGCTTGAAAATGAGCTTGAAAAACTTTATCGTAATCGTTTTTCTAAAGGCAGCATGGAAGGTTTCTCTTCTTTTAAAATCAAGATTGAAAGCAACCCAAGTTATATTATTACAAGAAAAAACGAAAATTATTCTTCATCAGTAGAACGATATTTTACAGAAAATTATATCAAAGACAAAAAAGAATTAATGAATGCTTACTATGAAAGCGTTGTTTTGTCTCATTGTGATGGATTTTTACTTTTTAAAAAGGACAAAGACTATAGTGATTATGCTAAGGTTGTTATTAAATTTTCTTTGGACTATTTTAGATACTTAATTGATTTCTTCTTTGGAAACAAATTTCATTATCTTCTTGAAAATGGCAATGGTAAAGAATTTATAAATCATCAAGTTTTAATCAATTTAACTAACCAAATTGAGTCGGCTCATTTTGAACAAGAAGAAAAAGCAAAAGTTAAAAGCAAACCTTTCTTACCTATTGAAAATATTAAAGACTATCTTGATTAAAAATAGGTATTCTTAAAAAAATCGTCATCTAAATAATGATTTTTCTTTATATTTTTCCGCTTTTATATTAATGTAGTTATATAAGTGTAAGCGCTTACATAGGAGGAATAATTGCTATATGATCTATGAAGCAAAAAATATTAGGAACGTGGCTCTGTTTGGCCACCAAGGTAGTGGAAAGACCTCTTTGGTGGAATCACTTTATGCCGCAGTAAACAAAACAGAAAAGGGATCGATTGAAAAGGGTAACACTATAAGTGATTATCAAAAAGAAGAAAAAAAGAGACTTTCTTCTATCTCTACATCAATCGTTCCACTTTTTTATAATGATTATAAGATTAATTTACTTGACGTTCCTGGAAACGATGATTTCGTTGGTGAAGAAATTGCTGTTACTCATTCAGTAAAAGGAGCAATTTTGATGATTGATGCCTCAAGTGGTATTCAAGTTGGAACAATAAAAGCGTTCAAACTTTTAAAAAGAAGAGGCATTCCATTCTTAATTTATGTTAATAAGATGGATAAAGGATACCCAAATTATGAAGAAATTTTAGAACAAATCGTCAAGACTTTTGGGAAAATGTGCATCCCATTTACCTTACCATTAGGACACGCTGATCAATTTGATGGTTTTATTAACTGCGTTGAACTTAAAGCGAGAAAATATAATGGTAAAGATTGTGTCGACGATGTAATTTATGAAGACAAAAAAGCTAAGGTTTTTGAACTTTATAATAGTATTTGTGAAGCAGTTGCTTTAACAGATGATGCCTTGCTTGATAAATTCTTCTCAGGTACACCTTTAACAAGCGAAGAAATTCATAAAGGTTTAAGAAAAGGTGTTTTAAATGCTGAAATCTATCCAATTATTTTTGGTAGTGCCATCAATAATATTGGTATAAATACATTAATACGTATGCTTATTGACTACTTACCTGCACCAGATGATTTGAAACCATATAGTGGAACAGATGATGCAGGAAAAGAAGTTACTAGAATGACAAAATCTGATGAGCCATTTAGTGGTTACGTTTTCAAAACATTAATTGACCAATATCTTGGGCAAATTAATTTTGTTAAAGTTGATAGTGGTATTCTTTCTGCCGGAGAAGAAGTCTTTGTTCCAAATTTAAATAGAACAATTAAAATTTCGGGTTTAAATATTATTTCTGGTAATAATTTAACAGCAGTCGATCAAGTTGGTGCTGGAGATATTTGTGCTATTACTAAATCAACCGAACTTGAAACTTCATTCACTCTTTGTGATAAAGACAACCATATTAAATATAAAGAAACATCATTCCCAACCGCTGTTTTCTTTAAAGCCTTAATTACAAAAGATAAAAAAGATGATGAGAAATTATCTAATGCTTTAGCAAAAGTGGTTAAAGAAGATAAAACTCTTGAAGTTAAGAGAAACAATGAAACTAAACAACTTTTACTTGGTGGATTAAGTGAAACTCATATTAACTTTATTCTTTCCAAGATTAAATCTACTTATGGCGTTGAAGTTCAAACTGCTGATCAAAAGATTTGTTATCGTGAAACAATTACTAAAGAAGCTCATGGTAATGGCCGCTATATTAAACAAAGTGGTGGTAGCGGATTCTATGGTGTTGTTGAAATGAAATTTGAACCAAGCGAAAAGATTGAATTTGCTGAAGAAATTTTTGGTGGTGCTGTTCCTAAAAATTACTTCCCATCAATTGAAAAAGGCTTTTATGAAGCTTTAAATGAAGGTTTACTTGCAGGGTTCCCTGTTATTAACTGTAAAGCAACTCTTCTTGATGGAAAATATCACCCTGTCGATTCAAATGAATTAGCATTTAAGATGGCGGCCATCTTAGCATTTAAGGATGCTTATATGAAAGCTGGACCAACTATTCTTGAACCAATCTTAACTGTTAATATTTATATTGATAATAAATACTTAGGTGATGTCTTAAATGATTTAAATTCACGTAGAGGAAGAATTCAAAACATTGTTGATAAAGAAAGTGAAACAACAATGGTCGAAGTTTTACTACCAGAAGCTGAAACTTTAGACTATGTTACAAAATTAAAAGTTTTAACTCAAGGAAGTGGCTATTTCAATAGATCTTTCTATTCTTACGAAGAAGTGCCACATCAACTACGTGAAAAGGTAATTAAAGAAAACTCATTATTAAATAATAAATAATTAAGTTTTTGCAGTCTTTTTAAATTAATTAGGTATTTTCTTAAAACAATTATTTAGCAAAATATTGCTAAATATACATAGAAAATACCTTTTTAATTGTCTATAATTTAGACATGACTAGACGTTTTAATTTGGATGAAAATTTTGATTTTAAAATAATTCCAAACCTTAATAAAAAAGAATTAAATTTACTTTCTAATGATATCAAAAATTTGATTATTGATCAGTGTTCAAAGTTTGGTGGTCATTTATCAAGTAATCTTGGAATTACCAATTTAACAATTGCGCTTTTTAGATCTTTTGATTTTACAAAAGATAAGATTATCTTTGATATTGGACATAATTCATATCCATATAAAATATTAACCGGAAGACCTTTAACCAATTTAAGACAATCTGATGGTATTGATGGTTTCCAAAAAATTAATGAATCAAAATACGATGTTTATGATGCAGGCCACTCATCAACAAGTTTAAGCGCGGCTTTAGGTTTTGCTAAAGTTCGTGATTTAGAACATGAAAAATATAATGTAATTGCGCTTGTTGGGGATGGTGGTATTGCTAATGGACTTTGTTTTGAAGCTTTAAATAATTTAGTTATCGCAAATACAAAAATCATTATCATTTTAAATGATAATGAAATGTCTATATCACCAACTACAGGTGGATTAAGCGCCATTTTAAAAGGCATCAGAAGAAACCCTTTAGTAAAAATCATTTTTAAAGACGCTAACTTTGAATATTTAGGACCAGTCGATGGTGATGATTTTGATCAACTTAAGAAAGTTTTTGAAAAAGCTAAAGCTAGTAAAAGAAGTGTACTATTACACGTAAAGACGTCAAAAGGTGAAGGATATAAATATGCTGAAGAAGACCATACCGGTGAATATCATTTTGTTAACCCTTTTGATAAAGATACTGGAAAGCAAAAAATTGATTTAGGGAAAAATGTAATATCTTTTTCAAAAGTCTTTGCTGATCTAGTTGAAGAAGATATGAAAAATGACGAAAAAACTATCGCTATATGTCCTTCAACAACTGTTGGCGCAAAACTATCCTATTTATTTAATGAATTTAAGGATCGAACTTTTGACGTTGGTATTAGTGAAGAACATGCCGCAATATTTGCCAATGCATTTGGCGTAAATGGCTATCATACATATTTATTTATGTATTCAACTTTTCTTCAAAGAGCTTATGATGAAGTTCTTCATGATATAGCTAGGAATAATCGCCATGTAACACTATTAATTGATCGTTGTGGTTTGATTGGACATGATGGAGAAACCCATCAAGGGATTTATGATGATGGATTCTTCTATTCAATTCCTAATTTTACTTTAGCGATGCCAAAAGATGAAAATGATTCTAAGCGTCTTTTTGAATATGCAAAACAGTATCGACATCCAATGGCCATTAGATATACACCAGCTTATAAAAATTATGATGAAGTAATTTCAATTAATGAAGCACCATTAACTAATAATTTTGAAATTCTTCAAAATGGTAAAACTAAGAAACTTGCTTTAATTAGTATGGGCCCTCATCTATTAAGTCTTGTTCCAAAATTAAAGAATGAAGATGTAACAATTTTTAATGCGTTATTTTTAAAAGGGTATGATGAAAGTAGTGTTAAGAAACTTTTAGAGTTTGATAATGTTTATATTTATGATCCATACGGAGTTGAAAGTGGTTTTACTTCTAATCTTACATTAGATCTTGTTAAGCATAATTATACTGGAAAAATTTATACTAAAGCGATTCCTTTAAAATTCATAAATAAAGGTAATATTTTAGAACAAGAAATTTTGCTTAATGTTGATGTTGAATCAGTAGTTAATGATATTATAAAGATTAATCATGAAAGTTGATATTATTGAACCATCAAGTTATTGCTTTGGAGTAAAAAGAGCAATTGATTTAGTTACAAAAATTTGTGATGAAAATAGAGAGCAAAATATTTATCTTTTTGGCGAATTAATACACAATAAGGAAGCGATGCAACCTCTAATCAATAGAGGAGTAAAAGTCATAGATTTTACAAAAAACACTGCAGAAAGTCTATTAAATTTATTTAATAAGAATGATATTGTAGTTTTTAGCGCTCATGGGCATTCAAAAAAGTATGAAGAAATATTACTGAAAAATGGCGTTAAATTTTATGATGCTACTTGTCCAATTGTTAATTTAAATCTTCAAAGAATTAAAGACAGCAAAGATGAAATTATCTTTGTTGGGAAGAATGGACATCCAGAAACCATGGCTTCACTAGATGCAAGAGATAATGTTCATCTATACGACATCAATAATGAGTTTGATTATACGGTTATTAAAAGTGATTCGGTTTTTGTAACAAATCAAACCACACTCTCTTTTATTGAACTCGAAAACATTTTTAAAGATATAAAAAAACATATTCCAAGTGCTAAATTTAGTGATGAAATATGCAACGCTAGTCGAGTTAGACAAGAAAAAGTTTCCTCATTAGATTGTAAATATGATTTAGTTTTAATTATTGGGGATAAAACAAGTTCTAATACCACAAAATTATTTGATATCTCTTCTAAAAACGATAGTCATGCAACTTATTTTGTTTCTAATCTTGATGAAGTGAAAAAAACTGATTTATCCAAATATCATTATTGTGCTATTTTTAGTGGGACTAGTTGCCCAAAATCGCTTATTAATACAATAAAAGAATACCTGGAGGTTACTTATGGAAAAATTTGAACTTAAAAAGCCAATTAATCATATTGCTTTTATTATGGATGGCAATGGGAGATGGGCAAAAAGAAGACTTATGCCAAGAACATATGGACATAAAGTGGCCTGCAAAAGAATTATTGAAATTGTTCGTTTTTTAAGAGAGATTAATGTTCGAGTTGTTTCTTTATATGCTTTTTCTACTGAAAACTGGAATCGTCCAAAAGATGAGATTACAAAACTTTTTGAATATTTAGATGATTTCTTCAATGAATATATTGATGAATTTGTGGAAAATAAATGTCGCATTCAAGTTTCTGGTGATATTTCAAAATTACCTTTAAATACACAAAAAACCATACAAAAAGCAATCGAAATTACAAAAGATTATACAGATTATGTTTTCAATATCTGCTTAAATTATGGTGGGAGACAAGAGATTGTTCGTGGAGTAAAACTTGCTTTAAAAGACATTCAAGATGGGAAAATCAAAGTTGATGATTTAAATATTGATACTTTTAAAAATTACTTGTATACACACGACCTTCCTGAAATTGATTTAATGGTTAGAACAAGTGGAGAAGAAAGAATTTCAAATTTTCTTTTATATCAACTAGCTTATAGTGAATTTATTTTTACAAACACTTGCTGGCCAGATTTTACGCCTGATAAATTGATTGAATGTTTAAAAGAATATGAGAAAAGAGATCGTCGATTTGGAGCGATTAAAGAATAGCATTATTTTTTCATTAATTTTAAACTTCTCAAAGTCTTAGTTAATTAACTTTAGTAAAGAAATAAAGCCTTATATATAAAGGATTTATATTTTTTAAATCATTTTTGACATTTTTTTCACTGTTTTTATAATATAAACTTGACTTTTAAGGTCAAAATCTATTAAATTTTAACCAGATAAGCAATTATCTTCGTAGAGTACCTGTGGGTATTCTTATTTTTTTAAAAGGGGTAATTAAGTATTGATGGAAGAAATTAACCGTGTTGAAGAAGGACTTAGCGAAAAACTTAAAGAAATAGGCTATGAGCTTTATTCATTTAAGTTTATTCCAAAGACTCGAATGCTAGAAATTGTCGTTGATCGAGATGAAGAAATTAATCTAGATGATATAACTAATGTTTCAGAAACAATAAGTAGTTATTTAGATGAACATGATTTTACAGATAATCCTTACACTTTAGACGTTTCTTCTCTTGGAGTTGAAAAACCTATCAAGTTAGAAAAACTTGATAAGTATGTTGGAAAATATATCAACATTCACTTATCCCATCCCTACCAAGGAGAAAATATATTAGAAGGTAATTTAGATTATTGTGATAATGAAAAAGTAGTTTTGTCTTATAAAAACAAGACTAAGGTAATTAAATGTGAAATTAATCGAGCCACAATTGATAAAGCTCGTTTAGCAATAAAGTTTTAAAAGAGGACATGAGGTAAATTTATGAATAAAAAGAAATTTCTTGAAACTTTTGAAGATATGAATAGAGCTAAAGGTGTTGACCAAGAGACCCTCCTTGATGCTTTAAAAGAAAGTTTTAGATTAACATTTGCAAAAAAGATTGAAGATGAATATAAAGTTGATAAAAAGCCTGTTAGAGTAAATCAACCTGTTAACAAGGAAAAAACAATTGTAAAGCTTCCTGATGCTTTAGTCAGAGTCGATATTGATGTTAAAAAAGCTAAAATTGATTGTTTTAGACAATGGCTTGTTGTTAATGATGATGATGTCAATGATGATTATATTGAAATTGGCTTAACCGAAGCTCAAGAAAAGAATCCTAAACTTGCTTTAGGAGATTATTATGAAGAAGAATTATCGTTAGATACTTTAAAAGATAAGGACATCTCTCGTTTTAAATCTTGCTTCACCCAAAAAATTAATAAAGCTGAAAAAGACGCTTTACTTGCTACATTTGCTAATAAGATTGGAACAATTGTAACCGGTACCGTTGAAAAATGTGACGCACATTCAGTTATTGTTGAACTTGGAAGAACAACTGCAACATTATTCCAAAAAGATTTAATTGGTGATGAAAAATTCAATCAAGGTGATTCAATTAAAGTCTATGTTGAAGGAATTGGAAAAGATGATAAGAAAGGTTCTCTTGTTAAAATTTCTAGAAGTTGTAATGGATATTTAAGATGTTTATTCGAAAATGAGATTCATGAAATTTATGATGGAACTGTCGTAATTAAATATGTCGAAAGAATGCCAGGAAGAAGAGCAAAAGTTTGTGTTTACTCTAACGATCCAAACGTCGACCCAAGCGGAGCATGTATTGGACAAAATGGTACAAGAATTCAAAACATTGTTTCTCAACTTGGTAATGCTAAAGAAAGTAAAGAAAAAATTGATGTTGTAACTTGGAACCCAAATCTTGGTTTATTCGTCAGTGAACTTTTAAGACCAGGTAAAGTTTTAGGAATGAACATTGATGAAGAGAAGAAAGAAATTATTGTTGTTACAGATGATGATACTTTAAACCTTGCAATTGGTTTTAAAGGAACAAACGTTGTACTTGCTAGAAAAATCACTGGTTACTCCATCAAAGTAATCGATGAAACAAAAGCTTCTGAAGAAGGTATCGAATACAAAAAACTTGATGAATATGTTCTTGAAGCTAAAGAAGAAGAAAGAAAGAGATTTAGAGAAAAACAACAAGAAGCAATCAAGTCAAGAGGCGAAACAGTTCACGAAGAAGAACCAACTGAAGACTTATTTGTCAAGGAAGGTGACGATGAAGAAGAAGTTGAAGCAAGTGTTGAATCAACTCCAATTGTCGAAGAAACTCCAGTTGTTCCAGAAGAGAAAACTGAAGAAAAAGTTGAGAATGACGAGGTTATTGCTGAAGAAGAGCCTGTTGTCGAAACTAAAAAGGTTAAAGAAGAAGAACCAGTTGAATTTAAAGAAGTTAAAACTACAACCACTCTTGAATCTTTAGAAAGATCTCTTGAAGAAGAAAAGAAAGAAAAATCTTCTAGCAAGAAAACTTTCAAGAAAAAGAAGAAAGAAGTAAAGAAAGATAACGAGGATGATGAAGAAAAAGAAGATAAGAAAGTCATCCAAAAAATGGACATCTATACTGATGAAGAACTCGAAGCTTTTGAAAACGAAGATAGTGATGAAGACTTCGAAGATGAAGAAGATTATTCAGAATACGATGATGACGATTACTACGAGGATAGATAATGAAGAAAAAGCCTACTAGAAAATGTTTAGCAACTAATGAGATCTTTAATAAAGAAGATCTCTTTAGAGTTGTTAAATCACCTAGTGGTGATGTTTCTTTAGATATGACTGGAAAAGCTAATGGTAGAGGAGCTTATATTTCTAAATCAATAGAAGCAATAGAAAAAGCAAGAAAAAGTAAATGCTTAGATAGAGCACTTGAAGTTAGTGTTCCTAATGAAATCTATGATCGTATGATTTTGTTTTTAAATATGAAGTAAAAGGAGGGATTCAATGAAGAATAAACCAATGAATAAGAAAATGAACCAAAGGGAGGCTAATCTTCCTACAAAAAAGGCTCAACAACAAAATTTAAACAAAATTAACAATGGTGTCTTTGTTTTCACTAGATCTCTCACTGTTGGTGAACTTGCTAAAGAATTAAATATTAATGCAAGCGATATTATTAAAAAATTATTTTTACAAAAGAAACTTGTCACCATTAATCAATATTTAGACGATGAGACAATTGGCGAAATTTGCCTTGAATTTGGTTATGACTTCAAAAAAGAGGAAATAATCAACGAAGAAGATTTTGAAAAAGCACAAATCGAGGATAAGGAAGAAGATTTACAAGATCGTCCACCAGTTGTTACAGTTATGGGACACGTCGACCATGGTAAAACAACTTTAATTGATGCTATTAGAAATTCAAACTTAGCTGCTAATGAAGTTGGAGGTATTTCTCAAGAAATAGGTGCGTATCAAAAAGTTGTTAATGGTAAGAAAATTACCTTTATTGATACCCCAGGGCACGAAGCTTTTTCTGCGATGAGAAGTAGAGGAGCAAGTGTTACTGATATTGTTGTTCTTGTTGTTGCAGCTGATGATGGTGTTATGCCTCAAACTATTGAAGCAATTGATCACGCTAAAGCCGCAGCCGTTCCAATTATTGTTGCTATTAATAAGATTGATGTTCCTGGTGCAAATCCAGAAAAAGTTTTAAATGAATTAATGCAACATGATGTTATTGCCGAAAAATTTGGTGGTGACGTCTTAACTTGCGAAATTAGTGCTAAGAAAAAACTTGGCATTAACGATTTGCTTGAAGATATTTTGTTACAAGCTGAAATGCTTCAACTTAGAGCAAATCCAAAGCGTTACGCAATTGGTACTGTTTTAGAAGCTGAGCTTGATAAGGGTGAAGGTCCAAAAGCTACTCTTCTTGTTCAAAATGGAACTTTATACAATAACGATTATGTTGTCGTTGGTACAACATATGGAAAAATTAGAAGAATGACCAATGAATTTAAGCAAGTTATTAAAGAAGTTGGACCTGGCACACCATGTAGTGTTATTGGCTTAAGCGAAGTTCCTTTAGCTGGTGATCGCTTTATGGCTTTCCCTACTGAAAAACAAGCTAAGGAAATTGCTGAAAAAAGAAAACTTAAGAAAGTTCAAGAAGAAAGAGCAGCATCCAATGGCGTTTCTTCTCTCGATGACTTATATTCTAAGATTAGTGAAGGTCAACTTGCTCAAATAAATATTGTTTTGAAAACTGATTCAACTGGTAGTGCCGAAGCTGTTAAAGGCGCTCTTGAAAAACTTAACAATGAACAAGTCAAAGTCAATGTTATTAGAGCTGCTGCTGGTGCAATCACTGAAAGTGACATTTTATTAGCTAGTGCTTCTGATGCAATTATTTATGGCTTCAATGTTAGACCATCAGCCATGATTAGAAAGAAAGCTGAAGAAGAAAAAGTTGAAATTAGACTTCATAGAATCATTTACGCATTAACCGAAGAAATGGAAGATGCAATTAAGGGTAAAATGAAGAAAGAAGAAATTGAAGTTGTTATTGGCCAAGCTGAAGTCAGAAACATCTTTAAAATTTCAAAAGTTGGAGAAATTGCTGGCTGTATGGTCACTGATGGCGTCATTAAGATTAATTCCAAATGTCGTGTTTTAAGAGATGGTGCAATTGTCTATGAAGGTGCAATTGAATCATTAAAACGTTTTAAAGATGATGCTAAAGAAGTCAAACAAGGCTATGAATGTGGTCTTAGAGTCACAAATTATAATGATATTCACGAAAATGATATCATTGAATGTTACGAAATGAAGGAAAAAGACAATGCCTAAAAATACAAAAGACATTGAAAAGATTAAAAGTTTAATTGCTCGTAACGTTAAAGATATTGTGACTCAAGAAATTCAAAATGAGCATATTGGCTTTATGACCATTACGGATGTTGAGGTTAGTAGTGATCATTCTTATTGCAAAATATTTGTTTCTTTTTTAAATAACGCTAAACATTCTTTAGAAACACTTAATAGAGCAAAAGGTTATGTTAGAAGTGCACTTGCTAAAAGAGTTCACTTTAGAAGAGTACCTGAAATTACTTTTGTTCTTGATGATTCTTTTGAAAAACAAGCTAGATTTGAAGAATTATTAGCAAAAGACAAAAAAGAAATCGAATCAATCGAAGAGATTGAAAAGAAACTTAAATAAGATTTTGTTTCTTTAAATAAGCATCTAAATTACGAGGGTTCATGTCTAAAAGATATGAACCTTTTTGTTTTTTAAAGCAAAGTTTCTTAGCTTCATTGATATATTTTCGACCTTTTAATGAAAAGGTAATTGGATTTATTTTTAATGAAATATTCCAATATAATTTAAAGACAAAAGGAACAAATAAGTTATCTGTTTTAACCCAAATTTTTTCGATAGTATAAGCTTTCTTTTTATGAGAAAGAAGAATGATTCCTACTAATTCATCACCTTGATATAGGTGAAAATGTTCAGAGTTCTTACTAATTGTATCAGAGACTTTTATATATGCTTTTTCATCAAAAACCTTGCAAAAATCAATTATTTTCTTATAGAACAGTCCCGAATTATTGACTTTATTTTCTTCATGAAGAAAGAAAACATTGAATTTTTCTTTGTTAGAAAGCATTGTTAAAAAGTTATCATAACTAGCAGGATAGGTTTTATTTAAGCTAAGTAAAAGTTGCTTTATATCTTCTCTTTTTGTCTTTTTATCATTTGGACAGTTGCTAGGAAATATAGGCATATTTTTTTCTTTAACTAAACGTATAATTTCTTTTTCATCTATATAAATAAAAGGTCTAATAAAAGTAATCCCTTCATTCTCTAAAAACATTTTTGGTTCAAATGTAGCAATTCTTCCACCATATATTTCATTTAAAAATAGTGTTTCTATCGCATCAGTTTTGTGGTGAGCAAAACTAACTTTATTGCAATTTAATTCATTGGCTTTTTTATTAATAATTGCTTTTTTCATTCTTGAACAAATGGAACAAGGTAACATTGTTTTATTTTGAAGTTTTTGTTGTTCTTTTAAAATTTCATAAACTGATTTTCCATCAGCAACAACTAAATCTAAACCTAAAGAAGAACAATACTCTTTGATAGCCAATTCATTATAATTTGGGAAACCTAGATCTATATTAATTGGAATTATTTCAAAATCGATTTTAGAAAATCTTTTATATAAAGATAAGGCATATAAAAGAGCCATTGAATCTTTTCCGCCACTAACTCCAATAGCAATGCGGTCTTTATCATTAATTAAATTAAAATCTGAATCAGCTCTTTTAATACTAGCTAAGATAATTCTAATGGCATCCATGCCTATAATTATTCTTTATTTTTTGTAAATTTAAAATATAAATGTTCAAAAAAATAGATTGATTAGGTCAAAAAAGAAGAAAATTAATAATTTAGTTTTGAACGAAAGTTAATTTAATGACAAATACATTTTTTGAATTTAAAAAGGTGATTGGTTTGTCTTATAATGTTGTCTATGGAAGTAATATTTTTAAAAAATTTCGATGATATTAAACAAGGGATTAATGACCTTGGACTTGTTTTAGGCTTTTTTGATGGTGTACATATTGGACACGTTCAATTAATTTCTTACGCAAGGTCAAATACTAAAAAAGGAAGTTTAGGAGTTTTTACTTTTGATAAGCCTTTAAAGACAATTGAAGGATGTTTGATGAATATTGACGATAAAATCGAAGCAATGAGAAATCTTGATGTTGATTATCTTTTTATTGTTCAATGTGATGATAACTTCAAAGAAATGAGTTATGTTAAATTTGTCGATACTGTTTTAAAAGTTTTTAACCCAACTAAAATTTTCTGTGGACCTGATTTTAGATTTGGTCATGAAGCAAAAGGTGATGTAACTTATTTAAAACAAAGATTTAGTCAAGTTTACGTTTTAAATTATGTTAATGATCATTATGAAAATAAAGTTTCTAGTACTCGTATTAAGGAACTTATTAAAGAAGGAAATATTAAAGAAGCTAATAGATATTTAGGTCGTCCATATAAGATGTTTGGAGCAGTGGTTCATGGACTCAATAACGGACAAATTATTGGCTTCCCAACTGCAAATTTACTCCCATCTGTAGATTATGTAATACCAAATAATGGTGTTTATTTTACTAAAACTGAAATCAATGGTTTTGTTTATAATTCAGTTACTAATATTGGAATTCATCCAACAATTGAAAAATTAAATAAACCAGCGATTGAAACTTATATTATTGGCTACGAAGGCAATATATATGGCGAAAATGTTTCACTTTATTTCTACGAAAAAGAAAGAGATGAAACAAAATTTGATAGTCTTGATGAATTAAAGAAAAGAATAAGCGAAGATATTGATAATTGTGAAGAATTCTTCAAGTATAAAGGCTGATTTTTGCTATTTTGCTTGATAAAGCTTTGCGATTTTGATAATTTAATAAGGCTACATTAAACCATGCTTTACGAGAACTCCGACGTTTGACATAGTTTATTGCGAATTTATTTGAAAGGAGAAATTAAAATGGCATTAGAAAAGAAAGAAAAAGCTGCTCTTGTTAAACAATTTGGCACTAGTGAAAAAGATACTGGTTCTGTCCAAGTCCAAGTTGCTATCTTAACAAAAAGAATTCAAGAGTTAACAAAGCATTTAAAGGCTAATGATAAGGATCATACCGCTAGAAGAGGTTTGCTTATCCTTGTTGGTCAAAGAAAGAAATTACTTGCCTATCTTGAAAGAGAAGATAGAAATGCTTATTTAAAACTTATTGCTGATTTAGGCTTAAGAAAATAAGATAAGAGTGAATTTAATTTAAGAAGACTTTATAATTATAAAGTCTTCTTTTTTATATATGGTCAGTTCATATTCATATATTAAATACTTTAAAAAGGAATTTATATTAGGCCCAACTTTCAAGATGCTCGAAGTATTTTTCGAACTCTTGATGCCTTTTTTGATGTCCTATATTATCGATCAAGGAATTGATGCGGCAAATCATTATGGTGATTATAGTAAAATCGTAATTCCTGGAATTATTATTTTTGCTTTAGCTGTTTTAGGATTATGTTCAACTTTAGTTTGTCAACATTTTGCTTCAATCGCTAGTCAAGGTTATGGGACAAGACTAAGAAATGCATTATTTAAAAAGATTATGAACATGTCTTTAAGAAATGTTGAACTTATTGGAAAAGGAAATTTAAATACTGCTTTAAGTAATGATATAAATAGACTTCAAGTTTCTGTAGCCATGATGATAAGGCTTGTTTTAAGAGCACCAGCTATTGTTATCGGGTCTTTGATTTGTGCTTTTATAATTGATTGGGAAGTAGCTTTTATTTTTTTAGGTGTTGTTTTATTAATATCGATTATTCTTTTCTTTATTCTTTTTTATTCTTCTAAAAAAGTAATAAGTGTCCAAAAGAAAGTTGATAACTTAGTCACTTTAACTAATGATTCTTTAAATGGTATGAGAGTAATTAAAGCATTTAATAATGAAGAAGTTGAAGTAAATAAATTTAAAAGTAAGACCTTAGATTATTTTAACGAAATGAAAATGGTTAATTTTGTTAACGCTTTAACAAATCCATTAACATTCTTAATTATTAATATTGCAATATGTCTAGTTATTTATTTTTCCTCTAGTCAAATTTTAACTAACTCTGATTTAACAACTGGAGAGCTAACAAGTTTAATTCAATACCTTAATCAATGCTTTGTTGCCTTAATTGCTGTCAGTAATTTAGTTATTATTTTTACTAGGGCTTTTGCAAGTAAGAAACGTGTTGATATTTTACTTAATTTGGAAGAAGATTTAGAAAATAACCCAAGATTTGCACCTTTTTCAATTCAAAATGGCGAAAATTTAATCGAATTTAAAGATGTAAGTTTTCATTACAATAAAGGTGAAAATAACGTTGTTAAAAACTTAAATTTTGTAATTAGAAAAGGAGAGAAAGTTGGTGTAATTGGCGGGACTGGTAGCGGCAAAACAACTCTTATTAAACTAATTGAGAGATTTTTTGACCGCAGCGCAGGAGATGTCTTATACAAAGGAAAAGATATAAAAGACTACGATTTAAACGCACTTCATAAAGAAATAAGTTTAGTTAACCAAAAAGCTGTCTTATTTAAGGGAACAATTAGATCAAATTTATTAATGGGAAAAAAAGATGCTAGCGAAGAAGAAATGGTTGAGGCTTTAAAAGAAGCTTGTGCCTATGATTTTGTTAAGAAACTTCCTGATTTTTTAGATTATGAAATTGAAGAAGGGGGCAAGAATTTAAGTGGTGGTCAAAGACAAAGACTATCAATTGCTCGTGCTTTAATAAAAAATAGTGAATTATTGATTCTTGATGATTCAACTAGTGCTTTAGATTATTTAACAGAAAAAGAATTAAAAACTAATATTTTTAACAAAAAAAATTTAACAACCTTAATTATTGCTCAAAGAGTTTCTTCTTTATTAAATTGTGACAAGATTATTGTTATGCATCATGGTGAGGTTGAAAACATCGGAACCCATGAGGAATTATTAAAGAAGAGCAAGGTATATAAAGAGATTTATGATTCACAATATGGAGATAGATATGAAACCAATTAAACGTTTATTTTCATATATAAAGAAGTATCCACTATTTTTAATAGCTTCTCTTTTATGTGCTTTAATTTTTGTTACATCTATGTGCTTAACACCTCTTTTATTTGGTAAAGCCATTGATGAAATTACTTTTGCACTTGAAAATTCTATATCATTATTTGAGACTAAATTTGTATTTTATTTGAGTTTTGCAGGCATTTTAATATTTTTAGTATTAGTTTTTGAGTTCTGCTTTGAGTTTTTAAATTCACTTTTTGTTGAAAAAGTCACAAAAGAAATTAAAGATGATATCTTTTTAAAACTTAATAAAGTACCAATTTCTTATATTGATTCTAATTATCATGGTGACCTTGTTTCTCGAGTAATTAATGATAGTGATAACATTAATATTGCTTTAATAAGTGGATTTAGACAATTCTATCAAGGCGTTATTCAAATTATTGTTACCTTTGTTGTTATGTTTGTCTTAAATTGGATTTTAGGACTTGTAGTAGTAGTTTTAACACCATTTGGATTTATGATTACCTATTTATTAGCTCATAAAACCAATAAATATTTTAAAGGACAAGCAAAAATTGTTGGTGAAATGGGAGCGATATCACTTGAAGATATTAATAATATTGACCTAATTAAATCATTTAATTATGAGGAAAATGCTTATGAAGCATTTAAAACGCAAAACGAAGCTTTATATAAAGTTGGCCAAAAAGCTCAATTTTCAGGCAGTTTGACTAATCCTATTACTCGACTTGTAAACAATTCAACTTATGCTATTGTTGGAATGGTTGCTGTGATACTTTGCGCCTTATCATTTAAAGATAACAATATAATTTTAGGAGCAAGTTGTACGGTTGGTACAATTTTAACTTTCATCCAATTTTCAAATCAATTTGCTAAACCATTTAATGAGATTTCAAGCTGCGTTCCAGAAATTCAAACTGGTTTTTCTTCTTTAAAACGTATTAATAACGTTTTAAATGAAGTAAATGACGTAAATGATGGAAAAGAAAAGATTAATGAAGTCATTAAAAAGATTGAATTTAACCATGTTGATTTTGGGTATAGTAAAGAGAAACTCGTAATAAAAGACTTTAATATAGAGGTAAAAGAAGGGCAAAAAATTGCTATTGTTGGTCCTACAGGATGTGGGAAAACAACGATTATTAATTTACTTTTAAGATTTTATGATCCAAGTCAAGGAAGTATTAGTTTTGATAGTTTAAACACAAAAGAAATTTTAAAAGAAAGCTTAAGAAGTTCCTTTGGTATGGTTTTACAAGATACCTGGATTTTTTCAGGTACAGTCAGAGAAAACATAATTTATGGTAAAAAAGATGCTAGTGAAGAAGAAATAATTGAAGCAACTAAAAAGGCTAATTGTTACGATTTTATTATGCGTTTACCAAATGGATTTGATACTTATATCGATGATTATTCAGGTCTAAGTGTTGGTCAAAAGCAACTTATCTCTATTGCTAGAGTCATGCTAGTTAATCCTAAAATCATGATTCTTGATGAAGCAACAAGTAATATTGATACTCGTACTGAAATGAAAATATCGGCTGCATTTAATATTTTAATGGAAGGAAAAACATCCTTTGTTATTGCTCATCGTTTATCAACAATTATTCATAGTGATTTGATTTTAGTTATGAAAGATGGAGAGATAATTGAGCAAGGCAAGCATGACGAATTATTAGCAAAGCATGGCTTCTACTATGATCTATATAATGCTCAATATTCAAAAATAAATTAGTTTTTGCAAGGATTTTTTTGAAAATGTATAATTTTTTTGAAAATATATATTTCACTAATCAATAGGCCTATGCTATAATCAAGGAGCCAGTATGGAAATCTTTATTGTCATTTTACAAGCGTTACTTTATGGGGTGGTTGAAGGCATTACGGAATGGCTTCCAATTTCATCTACTGGTCATTTAATTATATTAGATGATATTTTTAATGTTAAAGCGACTTATCCAGAGTTTTGGGACTTTTTCTTAGTCGTTATCCAATTAGGAGCTATACTTGCGGTTATCTTGAGATTTTTCAAAGAACTTAACCCAATTAATCCTAAATTAGATAAAACCCAAAGGAATGATATTTGGAAAGTATGGTTAAAAATTATCATCGGTGTTATCCCGGTTTGTTTTATTGCTTTGATTCTTCAATTTACCGGACTTGATTCATATTTAGATAACACCATAATTATTTCAACTGCATTAATAGTATATGGCGTAATATTTATTGCACTTGAAACATATCTTAAAAAGGATCAAAAGAAATTCTTTACTTGTAAAGACCTTGGATTAGTAGGGAAAAATGAGGCGTATTTTAAATATGAATCCACCAAAGATATGCCTTACATGATTGTCTTTTTGATTGGACTTTCTCAAATACTTAGCTTAATTCCAGGTACATCAAGAAGTGGCGTTACCATTGTTACTGCCTTATTACTTGGCTGCTCAAGAACTTGTGGTGCTGAGTTTAGTTTTTATCTTTCAATTCCAGTCATGATTGGAGCAAGCTTAGTTAAGTTTATTTCCTTCATGGGAGAAGGCGTTGCCTGGGATTTAAACATGACTCTTTATCTTATTTTTGGTTTACTCGCAGCTTTTATCACATCTCTAGTAATCATTAATACTTTAATGAAATTTATTAAAAAGCATACCTTTATCGGCTTTGGTTATTATCGAATTGTGCTTGGTGTTGTATTAATTATTTTAGTTTTAGCTGGAGTCATGAATTAGTATGAGCAAAAAATATAAAGTAATTGACGTAGAAAACTGGAATAGAAAAAGCCAATTTCTTTGGTTCAACTCTTTTGATAATACGACCTATGGCATGGATGTTAGAATGGATGTAACTACTCTAGTCGAATATTCAAAAAAGACAAAAACATCTTTCTTTATTAATTTTTTGTATTGTTTAACAGTTGCATTAAATGAAATTCCTGAGTTTAGATTAAGATACGTTAATAATGAAGTTAGACTTTATGAGGAAATTAATCCAACTTATACGGTAAAGTGTGTTGATGGTACTTATAACAACGCTAAACACGAATTTACAAAAAGCTATTCTTTGTTTTACAAAAGATGCCATGAAGTAGTTGAATACGAAAAAACCAACCTTAATCATCGTGATGAATATAATGATAGTAGTTACTTTGATGATTTTTATTTTTCGTGTTTACCAACATTAGACTTTATTGGAATGACTCATCCAATGATTTATAGCGATAAATCAAGTCAAAGTTGTACTAGAGCACTTTGGGGTAAATTTGTCTTAGAAAATGGTCGTTATAAAATGACGTTAAATTTAACGGCTTCCCATGCCTTAATTGATGGTTTTCCAATGGCTGAAGGCTTTAATAAGACCCAAGAAATAATAAATACATTTGAAGAATTTATAAATATCAACAAATAGTTTTCATACGCCAAAAATTATTTTTAATTTTTTACTTTAATTAAGTGAAATCTAGTTTTAATAAGTGTAAAATACATTTGTTTATATTTAAGGGAAAAAAGAATGAAAAAAGTTTTTGAATTAGAATTTTATGGAAAAAAGCTTGTTGTAGAGACTGGCGAGATTGCCAAACAAGCTGATGGTGCAGTATTTACAAGATTCAATGATACTGTCGTATTATCTACTGCATGTTGTAGTGATGAACCAAAAGAAGGAGATTTCTTCCCTCTTACTGTTGGATATGAAGAAAAACAATACGCAATCGGAAGAATTCCTGGCGGATTTTTAAGAAGAGAAGGCCGTCCAGGCGAACATGCTACATTAACCGCTCGTTTAATCGATCGTCCAATTAGACCAATGTTCCCAGAAGGATTTAGAAACGAAGTCCAAATTGTTAATACAGTTATGAGTGTTGATTTAGATGCAACCCCTGAAATGACTGCAATGTTTGGTTCTTCATTAGCTTTATCAATTAGCGATATTCCTTTTGATGGTCCAATTGCTGGTGTTTATGTTGGAAGAGTAGATGGAGAATTTATTATCAATCCAACTGTTGAACAAAGAGAAAAGAGTGACTTAAATCTTGCTGTTGCTGGTACTATGGAAGCTATTAACATGGTCGAAGCTGGAGCTAATGAATTAAGTGAAGATGTTATGCTTGATGCAATTATGTTTGGACATGAAGCAATTAAAAAACTTTGTGCTTTCCAAAAAGAAATTGCTAATGAAATTGGAAAAGCAAAAAGAGAAGTTTCTTTATATGCTCCAGATGAAACAATTAAAAAAGATATTTACGATAGAATCTATGACCGTATGGTTAAGTCAATTTCTATCTTTGATAAACTTGAAAGACAAAACGCAATCGATTCACTTAAAAAAGAAATTTTAGATGATTATGATGCAAGAAGTTATAAAGATGATAAAGATCATCGTTTAACTATGCTCATGGTTAATGACATTCTTGAAAGAATGGTTGCTGATGAAGTTAGAAGACTTATTACTGTTGAAAAAATCAGACCAGATGGCAGAAAAGTTGATGAAATTAGACCACTTGATGCTCAAATCGACTTATTACCAAGAGTTCATGGCTCTGCAATGTTTACTAGAGGTCAAACTCAAGTCATATCTACATGTACTTTAGGAATTAAAGATGATGAACAAATTCTTGAAAGTTTATCTCCTGAAGATCATAAGAGATGGATGCATCATTATAATTTCCCACCTTTCTCAGTTGGTGAAATTGGAAGAATGGGCACTCCAGGAAGAAGAGAAATTGGACATGGTGCATTAGGTGAAAGAGCATTGAGCTATGTTTTACCAAGTGAAGAAGAATTCCCATATACAATTAGATGTGTCGCTGAAGTTTGTGAATCTAACGGTTCTTCATCACAAGCTTCAATTTGTGCTTCCTGTATGGCTTTAATGGCAGCAGGTGTTCCAATTAAGAGAATGGTGAGCGGAATTGCAATGGGCTTAATCACTTCTGGACCACTTGATGGAAACCACCCATATACAATTCTTACTGATATTCAAGGCCTTGAAGACCATTTCGGTGATATGGACTTCAAAGTTGCTGGTACTGAAGTTGGTGTTACAGCTCTCCAAATGGATATTAAGATTAAAGGTGTTACAAGAGAAATCCTTCATGATGCTTTAATGCAAGCTCATAATGCTAGAGCTGAAATTAGAGCTGTTATGTCTAAAGCTATTAGTGAGCCAAGAAAAGAGCTTTCTGAATATGCTCCTAAATTTGAAACATTCTATATTGATAAAGATAAGATTAAAGATGTTATTGGTAGTGGCGGAAAAGTCATCAACGACATTATTGAAAAATGTAATGAAGTTAAGATTGATATTGAAGACGATGGAAAAGTTACAATCTATCACACTGATAAGGCTTCAATTGAAAAAGCAAAAGGAATTATTGAAGGAATCGTTAGAGAAATCGAAGTTGGCGAAGAATTTGATGGCGAAGTTACTAGAGTCGAAAGATATGGTGCTTTTGTAAAATTATTTGCTGATAAAGAAGGCTTATGCCATTTCTCACGCCTTGCTTGGGGACATGTTGATGATGCTCATGATGTCGTTAAAGTTGGAGACACTTTAAAAGTTAAAGTCATTGGCATTGATGACCATGGTAAAATTAGTCTTTCACACAAAGAGTTTATTGAACATGGTGAAGACGATGCTCCTAAAGCCGATAGAAAACCATATGATAGCAGAAAAAAATCTGCAGATCGCAATGATTTTAAGAAAAAAACATATCAAAGCAAACCTCAATCTTCTTATCAAAAAAGAAGTAATGACGAATCTCTAGAAGGCTTTAAAGAATTTAAAAAAGAAGAAATTAAAGTTGAAAGCCCTAAAGAAGAAGTTAAAACTAGCGATGAAAAGAAAGGCTTCTTAGGCGGACTTTTCAAGAAAAAATAATCATGAAAATCCTTATTGCTAGTGATTTACATGGCTCTACCAGAGCTAGTGAAAAAATTATTGAGTTAGATCAAAAATTTAATTTTGAAAAAGTAATTTTACTTGGTGATATTAATTATAGTGGGGCACGTAATGTGCCTCCACTAGACTATTACCCAATTTCCGTTTGTGAAAACTTATTGAAAATTAAGGATAAGTTAATTTTAATTCGTGGTAATTGTGATTCACGAGTTGATGAATTTGTTTTAGGTGTTAAGTTTAAAGATATTGACGAAATAGAATTAAATGGCCATAAAATCGTTTTAACTCATGGCGATTTATACGATGAAAAGACAATTGAATTTAATAAAAACGATATCTTTATGTATGGGCATACTCATATTTATGTCTTAGAAAAAAATGAAAAAGGCTATTTCGTTTTAAATCCTGGTAGTTTAACTTTGCCAAAAGGCGGTAATCCAAAAACTTACGCAATCTATGATTTATGTGATGAAACAATATCATTATTTGACATTGACGATAACTTATTAAAAAAACTTGCACTTAAATAAATATTTTTAGATAATAAGCACAGAAAAAGAGATATGGATAAGATAAAAGTTTTGGCCCTTGGTGGTCTTGATGAAGATGGAAAAGATCTTTATGTCATTGAAATAAACGATGATATTTTTGTTATTGGTGCTGGATTTAAATATCCAACCAAAAATACTCCTGGCATTGATTTTATTATTGCTAATTTTGACTATTTAAAAGAAAACAAGGATCGAGTTAGAGCCTATATTTTACCAAAAGGTAAAATTAATAGTTTTGGCGCTCTTCCTTATATTATTAAAGAAGTACCTGCTCCTGTTTATTGTACTCGTCTTACAGGTATCTATCTTGATTTATTTACTAAGAAAAGACAAATTAAGTATACTTACGACTATCATTTCGTAACATTACCAGCTTATTTATCAATTGCTGGGAGAGAAATGGTTTTCTTTTCAACATGTGCTTCAATGCCATCAACATTTGGCTTAAGCATTAAAACTGATTTAGGAAACATCGTCTATAGTGGTGATTTTATTGTTGAATATGCTAACAACAAATACTTTAAACTTGATTTGAATACTTTAGGTAAAATCAGTGAATTACCAACATGTTTACTTCTTGGTGAATCAGTTAATGCAACAAAACCTGGTTACTGCTCACCAAATCACAAAATATACAATCATTTAGTCAGTCAATTTAAGAGTGCTCCAGGTAGAATCTTTGTGGCTGTTCCAAGTGATAATTTATACCACATCGATGAAGTATTTAGAGCTTGTACTGAATTCAACAAAAAAGTTTGTCTCTATGATGAAACAACTGAATGGATTTATGACTTAAGAAAATACGAAAAAGATGCATATTTTAATCCAAAAAATATAGTTCCACTTGAAGATGTTTTAAGATGTAAAGAAAACGATCTTGTTATTCTTCTTTCTGATGAAGGCGAAAAGATTTATGATAAGATTTCTCTTCTTGCCAATGGTGAAAATGAAGAAAAACAAGTTAGACTTGGTGAAAACGATACATTCTTTATTGCTTGCCCAGCTAATGACAATAATGAAGTTATTGCAACAAGCACAATTGATGAAGTATATAAAAGCGGATGCCATGTTTATTATTTAACAAGAAAAACTCTTGGTAAAATGCATGCTTATGAAGAAGATATCAAGATGCTTCTTTCACTTTTAAAACCTAAGTATTATTTCCCAATCGAAGGTTTTTATGTCAATTTATTAGAAAATGCTAAATTAGCTTTTGAAATGCGAATTGGCTTAACTCATCACAATATTTTCTTGCTTGATAATGGTAATTCATTATTAATTGACGAAAACGGCGCTAGTGTTGATTTTAACACTAGTGGAAAAGTACCAGCCGGAGAAGTAATGATTGACGGAATTGGTGTTGGTGATGTAGTTAATGAAATTATTACTGAAAGAACACGTTTAAGTGAAGATGGTGTTGCAGTATTTGGCTTAGCAGTAAGTAAAAACGAAAGAAAAATTATTGCTGGACCAGACGTTCAAATGAGAGGCTTCTTATTCTTGAAAGATAAAGAGGCTGACATTATGCTTAAAGAAATGTCTAAAATGTTTGTTGATATGGTTACTAGATGGCTTGAGACAACAAAAGATTTTGATACAAAGCGTATTGAAGAGCAAATTACTAGTGTAATCTCTAAATATCTTTTAAGAGGCAGCAATCGTAACCCTGTTGTCAAACCAAATATCATTGTTATTGATTAAAAAACTATTTTAAAAAATATTTAAATGATAGGCGCTTAGTCTATCATTTTTTTATGAATTTTTTTATAATAAATGCGTGGATAAATTTGTTAAAAAAGTGCTTAGCACTATAAGTTTTGATTGGACGAGAATCGCTCTCGGTTTTTTTGTTTGTTTGATTGCTGTTTTTGGCGCATTATCAAATGCTCCAGTTGATGATTGGCTAATTTATGTTAGTAAATTTATTAACTGGTGTGTTTCTTTTTTAGTTGGTTCAATTTTGGCTTATGCTGTATATTTTATTTTGTTTTTATATGGTATTAGCCTTATTTTCTCTACTAAAAAACTTGCAAAAGTTAATTTAAATTTAACAATTCTTGGCGCTGTATTTATTGTTTTTGGTTGTTTAATTTTAGTTTCTAATTCGATGGTTGATCAAGAGTTAGGTTATTTAATTTTTTCAAATTTTGAAGGCTATTTTCAACATTTATATAATGATTTTCCTAACGTTCAAAACTATTCCAATACTGGTGTGATTGGAATGTTCTTGGTTGCTTTAATAAATAGTGGTATGACAAATATTGGCTCAAATGTAATTGGATCAATTTTACTTGTTATTGGTTCTTTCTTTGCGTTTGGGAAACCATGTATAAAAGCGACACGTTTAATTATCGATTATAAGAACCAAGTATTTAGAAAAGATGTTAAAGATAACGTCCCAGGATATGATGTTGCTAAAGACGTTAATTATACATATCAAAATGTTAATAATATAAAAGAAGAAACCGCTCAAAAAAGAACAATAATGATTAATCAAACAGAGATTAAACCAGAAATTGAGCCAGCAATTGAAAACATGATGAATAGTCATGTAGAAGTGAGTGAGCCACCTGTTGAGCCAGTAAAAGAGCCAATAAAAGAGAATGTTTATCGTGCTTCACCAATGAATAATAACGTAAATCAAACAAGTGGATTAATAAAAGCTCATTTTGATTTAGACGAAACAAATAAACCACAAGTAAATGCTAAATCTACTAGCGATGAAAATATAAATCAAGCCTATCAAAATAGTAATCAAACGGCTGCTCAAGTGGCAAGTGAACCAGTTGTAACTCCTATGCCAGAGGTTCAACCAACTATCAATTATGGAAATAAAGTAACAGAAGAAGTTTTAAATAAAACAGAAGCAATTAATCAATATGCTTATGCTCAGAAAGAAAGAGAAGAAATTGTTACTCCAATTGTTGAGCAAACTAAACAACCTACTTTAAATGAACTTGCTCATAAAAATCAACCAACTCCTCAACCAGCTTCCAGCCATATGAGTCAAGATGAGATTGATCGTTTGGCAGCTAAAAAACCTGAATTTGAGGAACCTGAAACAACTTATTCAAATAAAGTTGAACTTAAAAACGAAAAGCAATATGTTGGTGAATATAAATATCCACCAATTGATTTATTAGAGAACAGAGATTCAAGCGATACTTTAGATGAGAATAAGCGTGTTTGTGATTCAAGAAAAGAGAAAATTAATCAAATTTTTGCTGATTTAAATATAGGTGCATCAATTATTGATTATACAATTGGACCTAGCGTTACTAGATTCGATTTACAAACCGAAAAGAATGTTTCTATTAATGGAATAAGTAGATATATCGACGATATTTCCGTCAGACTTGGTGGTGTCGATTGCCGTTTTGTTCCTATCGTACAAGGAAAATCAACATCCGGTATTGAAATTGCTAATGCTAAAGTTAGTTTAGTTAATTTTAAAGATTGCGTTGATCGTTTACCAAAAGGCGATAAATATGGCCTTTATATTCCATTTGGTCAAGATATTAGTGGAAATTATATTTCAGCTGATTTAAAAGAATTCCCACATTTACTTGTTTGTGGTACTACCGGTAGTGGTAAATCTATTTTTATGCATAGTGTAATTATGAGTTTAATCATGCGAAATGCTGTAGATGACTTAAAAATAGTTATGATTGACCCAAAACGTGTTGAATTTGGTAAATATAAAGAAATGCCACATTTATTATGTCCACCAATTAATGATTCTCATAAGGCTTATATTGCTTTACAAAAACTTTGTGATGAAATGGATCATCGTTATGAAATCTTTGAAAATTGTGGTGTAAGTAATATTAAACAATATAACCAAGACGCTTTAGAAAACGGCAAAGATAAAATGCCTTATATAGTTTTAATTTGTGATGAATTCGCCGATTTAATGGATACAAACCGTAAATGTAGTGAGCCAGTTGTTAGACTGGGCCAAAAAGCTAGAGCTAGTGGTATTCATATGATTATTGCTACTCAAAGACCATCAACCAATGTTATCACTGGTACAATTAAAGCTAATTTACCTGTAAGAGTTGCTTTATCTTGTTCAAGTTATACAGATTCTATGACTATCTTAGGTGAGGGCGGTGCTGAAAAGCTTCTTGGAAATGGTGATATGCTTGTTTCATGTCCTTTAATCTCTAAGCAAGGCTTTGTTAGAGTTCAAGGCAGTTTTGTCGATAATAAGGAAATTCGTAAGACTGTTGAATTCCTCAAAGAGCATTATCCAGTTAAATACAACCCTGACTTCTTAGATTTAGAAGAAAAAACTAAGTCAACTGCCTCGCTTGAATCGATTGCTCAACAAAAAGAAGAAAACTATAATTCAATGTATGATAAGATAAAAAGTTGGGTTATGTCTCAAGAGTATACTTCAATTTCAAAAATTCAAAGAACGTTTGGCTTAGGCTTCCCACGTGCTGGCAAGATGTTCTCAATGCTTGAAGAAGAAGGAATTGTTGAGTCTGAAGCCACTGCAACGAATAATTCAAAAGGTCGCCGAGTTTTAGTTCATGCACCTGAAGAACCATTTGTGCAAAGCGAAAATCCTGGTTCAATAGAGCAAACTACAATGGATTATTCTAAGTAAGGTTATTTTATATGAATGTAGGAATAGATCTTACTTATATTCCTCGTTTTATAGATAAAGAAGAACTAGCAAAAAAAGTTCTTTCGAAATCTGAATTAAATGAGTATTATTTATCAAGGCGAAAGGAAGAATATTTGGCGAGTCGTTTCGCTTTAAAAGAAGCTTTCCTAAAGTCGATTAAAAAAGGAATTTTAGATATCGATCTTAAAAAAATTGTTATTGTTAAAGAAGAGAGTGGAGCAGTACATATAAATTATTTAGATAAAGACTATCCAGCTTCGCTTTCTCATGAACATGAATATTGTATTGGAGTAGTAGTATATGATTAACACATTTTTTGGCGCTAATTTAGTTGACTATCATACCATTAGAATTGCGATATTTTCAGAAGTTAATAAAAGTGATTCTTCACCATTTAATTTAATTATTGATAGTGAAAAAATCATTGTTTTAGAAATCGCAAAACAAAGTTATTTAAACGGCTTATGTTTATATGAATGCCGTAGTAAAGATAAAATTGAACTTGGACACAACTATGTGATTCAATGTCGTGATTTTGGATCGACTTCATTAAATGTTAATGAAGCGACCACCTTCCCAACCTTTGATGATGATTTTTATTATGATGGAGATGATTTAGGAGCTGTCTATTCAAAAGAAAAAACAACTTTTAAATTATGGGCGCCATTAGCTAGTAAAGTTTCTTTATTTATCAGAAAGAATAACAACGAAAACTTCACAACTTATAAAATGAAAAGAGGGGAAAAGGGAGTTTATGAAATCACTTTAGATGGCGATTATGATGGCTATATGTATCGCTATTCAGTCACTAATAGTGGTTTAAATTTAATCACAACTGATCCTTATGGAAAAGGTTCTACTGCAAATGGTAAAGATAGTGTAGTAGTTGACTTTAATAAAGCAAAAATTGATTTGTTTGAAAAAGATTTACCAAAGTATGAAAAATATAGTGATGCAGTTATTTATGAACTTCATGTTAGAGATTTAACAATAGATGCTAATACTAATATTGAACATAAAGGTAAATATTTAGGTCTTGCTGAAGAAGGAAGAGTTACTAAAAAAGGAAATCCTGCCGGACTTGATTACATCAAATTTTTAGGTGTAACTCATGTTCAACTTTTACCTATTTATGACTTTAAAACAACTGATGAGTTAAATCCTGATACAACTTATAACTGGGGATATGATCCTGCTCAATATTTTGTACCTGAAGGAAGCTTTTCGTTAAATCCTAACGATGCTTATTCCCGTATTATTGAATTGAAACAATTAATTGCTGCTTTCCATAAAAACGGAATTAAAGTGAATATGGACGTTGTTTTTAACCATGTTTACTCTAGTGAATTTTCAACTTTTGAAAAAGTTGTTCCTAATTATTATTTTAGAAAGAATCGTAATGGCACACTTTGTAATGGCAGTGGATGTGGTAATGATTTAGATACTAGTAGAAAAATGGTCAGAAAGATGATTATTGATGCTTTAGTTTTCTGGATGAAGGAATATGGTATTGATGGCTATCGTTTTGACTTAATGGGTTTGATTGATATAGACACCATGAATCTAGCCTTAAAAGAACTTCGTAAAATTAAATCAGATTGTATGATTTATGGTGAAGGATGGGATATGCCTACTAATTTACCATCAGATAAAAAAGCAACTATTTATAACTCATTTAAAACTCCTGAAATTGCATTTTTTAACGATACTTATCGTGATATTGTTAGAGGCAATAATGATTTTAAGAACAATTCTTATCCAGGCTATATTTTAGGCAATACATCTTTCCTTGAAGGATTTAAATTTGTTTATTTAGGGAGTTGCGTAAATTATTGCTATGCTCCTCGTTTTAAGAGCCAAGAACAATCAATAAATTATGTCGAATGTCACGATAATGGAACTGTATTTGATAAAATTACAAGAAGTTTTCCTAATGCTGATTTAGAAACAAAACTTAGAATTTTGAAAATGATAAATTCGACTGTTTTATTTTCTTTTGGTATTCCATTTTTCCATGCTGGTCAAGAAATTGGTCTTTCTAAAAAAATGGAAGATAATACTTACAATAAAGGCGACGAATACAATAAATTTGATTATTCAATTCTTGATGAAAGATTTGAAGAAAGTGTTTATTTAAAGAGCTTAATTGAAGCTAGAAAAGCCTATAGAGGCGCTTTCTCTCAATTTAAATCAAGCGATGATATCGCAAAATCTAATGTTTTCGTTAACCTTGAAAGAGGAGCTTTAGAAGTAAAGATTTTCTCAAAAAATAATGATGAAACCTATGCTTATGTATATAATCCAACAAATGAAAAAATCTCACTTTCTTTTGAAGATTATTATCGCTTAATTGTTGGTTCAGCCGGGTATTTAAGAAATTCTGATATTTATATTCAAAACTTTATAGTTGATCCATACACTGTAAATGTTTACGTGGTGAAGAAAAAAGATGAGAAAGTATCTAAGAGTAATAGCTAAATTATTGCCAGCTCTTATTTGGGCTTATTTTTCTTGGATATTTCGCTACTCTAGACATCCAGAAAAATACGATATCAATCTACGTTTTAAGAAAGTTCAAACTTTAATTCGCAAAGTTTTAAGAGCTTTTAATGTTACTGTAAATGAAATTGATGTTGATAAGTATGATTTGACTTTAAAAGAAGGGAAGCCTCACTTAATTGTTGCTAATCATATTAGTGGTTTTGATCCTTTAATTTTTATTGCATTAGCTAAAAGGCCAATTACTTTTGTAGGAAAAAAGGAAATCTTAAAATTACCATTTGTTGGTAAAGTTGTTAAAAGCTTAAATGGAGAATTTTTAGACAGGGATGATTTAAAACAATCTTTAAAAGTTTTTAAAAGCATCGCTCAAAAAATGATTGATATTCCAAATCTTGACTGGTTAATTTTCCCTGAAGGAACAAGAAATAAAATTGACCCAACTGATACTAAACCTTTCCATTATGGAACATTTAAACCAGCAATGAAAAATTCTTTAGATGTTAGCGTGTTTTCGGTTTTAGGCACTCAAAGAATCTTAAATTCTAAGTGTAAAAATAAGGTGAATCCAGTGTGCTTAAAATATGATTTAACCTATACTTTTGAAGATTATGATGGCTTAAAAACAGTCGATTTAAGCACAAAAGCTTATGAAACATGTAGAAGTGGTGTTCAAAGTTTAATTGAAGAAGATAAAAAGTTAGTCCTTAAATACAATAAGAAGGCTTAATGTCTTAATCCTTTTGGATAGTAGTTTTTTAATCTTCCATTTACATATTTAACAAAACCTAGGTTGATTCCATTATATGAAACGACGTAAAAGTCGTTTTTTATATTGTAGTTTTTAATTATTTCTTCACCATGTATATATTTTTTAAATTCTTCTTCAGTTAAAGCAATAGATAAAGATGGATTTAAATAATGAGCAAGATGGAAACTAGGAATAAAAATATTTTTGTCTAAACTTCCTAGGTGTAATCCAGGTCTAATTAAATTAAGCTTGGTTAAATCGAAAGCAAAATTATTTAAATAAATTTCTTTATTTATGTTAATCTCATTTTGAAAATTTAATTCGAACTTATTGAGTAAATCTTTATGATAAATTTTATTTTTATTTTTATTTACTGAAGTAGAAGTGTCTCCTTTTTTATGAAGCAAAGCAATAAACTGTCCTTCGCCATCATATAAATTTGGAAATAAGTGAATAGCTTCTGGTAAAAGTTCGCTTTTATAATAACATGGTTTATTTTCGATATTAATTATTTCTAAATCATTAAAATTATTAAGAGCATCTAAAACGACATCTTCATTTTCTTCTTTTGAAAAGCTGCAAGTGGAATAGATTAAATATCCACCTTCTTTAAGCATAAAGTGAGCCATCTTTATTAACTCTTTTTGTCTTTCTTGAAGACTTAAAACTTTATTAATTGTCCAATCTTCTTTTGCTAAAGAATTTTTACGAAACATTGCACTTCCAGAACAAGGAGCATCAAGAATAATAGCGTTAAATTTATTTTGATAAAATTTATATATCTTTGAAAAATCGTTATTAGTTACAATGACATTTGAAAAGCCTTGTCGCTCTATGTTTTTTGATAGTTCAAGTGCCCTTTGGTGACTTAAATCGTTTGCAATGACGTTTAGATTTTTATCTAAATTATTGAGTAGTAGTGATATTGTCTTCCCGCCCGGAGCAGAACACAAATCTAGTACTAAATCACCATTTTTAGTAGGTAAATAGTAGGAAACTAGTAGTGAACTAGCATCAATCAAGTAGTAAGCACCATTGTCGAAGAGATATGATTTGCCAAATTGATACTCGTCTTTGCTATAATAAAACACATTTTTTAAGAAAGGATGCTCTTTTATATTTGGAAAAGCGGTCTTGAATGCTTGAGCACTCATTTTTGATGTGTTTAATATTAAAGAATTAGTTCTTTCTTTTTCTTGAGCAAGTACAAGTTCGTGAATAAATTCGTCATTTAAGTATTCTTTTAAATTATCTTCAAACTTCATATTTACAATTATCGATTATTTTTGCATAAAAGTGTAATGGAAATTAACTAACTATATAAATGATTTAATTTTAAATAAATAGCATATCTATCGTTGTTTTTTAAATATTTCAATATTAAATGATTTAATTTTTATATATAATTTAGAAAACAAGAGGAAATAACTTTATGGATATTTTGGATATTATTGCTAAAAAAAGAGACAAAAAAGTATTAACCAGAGAAGAAATTCATTACTTTATTAAAAATTATGTAAGTGGTGATATAAAAGATTATCAAGCCAGTGCCTTATTGATGGCGATTTATTTAAATGGAATGAATAATCAAGAAATATCTGATTTAACTGATGAGATGAAAAATAGCGGTGATACCTTAGATTTAAGCGATATTCCAGGCATAAAGGTTGATAAGCATTCAACTGGTGGAGTCGGTGATAAGGTTTCTCTTATTTTAGGTCCAATGGTCGCTTCTTTAGGGGCAAAACTTGCTAAGATGAGCGGTAGAGGCTTAGGCCATACTGGAGGAACATTAGATAAACTTGAATCAATTCCAGGATGTAGAATTAATCTCAGTGAAGAAGAATTTAAAAATCAAGTTAGAGAAATTGGAATTTCTATTATTGGTCAAAATGAAGATTTAGATCCTGCCGATAAAAAACTTTACGCTTTAAGAGATGTTACTGGAACTGTTGCTTCAATTCCTTTAATTGCTAGTAGCATTATGTCGAAAAAATTAGCAAGTGGAAGTGATGCAATTTTGCTTGATGTTAAATATGGAAGTGGCGCCTTTATGAAAAACATGAAGGATGCAAAAAAACTTGCTATTACCATGGTTAATATTGGTAAATCTTTAAATAAAGATGTCAAAGCAGAAGTTACAGATATGGATCAACCTTTAGGTATGGCTGTTGGTAACAATTTAGAAGTTAAAGAAGTTATTGATACATTACATGGCAAAGGTCCAAAAGATATAACTGAACTTTGTATAGATAGCGGAGCAATTATGCTTGTCCAAGCTAAAATCTTTAAAGATAAAGAAGAAGCAAAGAAAGCACTCATTGAAAATATTAATAATGGTAAGGCTTTTGAAAAGTTTGTTGAGTTTATATCTCATCAAGGCGGAGATAAAGAATACTTATATCATCCAGAAAAATTCCCTCTCGCTAAAAATATTATCCCTGTTTATAGTTTAAAATCTGGTTTTGTTTCTAGAATTGACGCTTTAACAATTGGAGAAAGTTCAATGAGACTTGGCGGTGGTAGAGAAACTCTTGATGATGTTATCGATATGTCTGCTGGTATTGTATTAAATAAGAAAATTGGCGACCATGTTGAAAAAGGTGAACTACTAGCCACTTTATATACTAATAAAGATAATACTGAAGAAATATATCAAAAAGTTGTTAGTGCTTTTAAAGTATCAAAAACCGTTATTAAAAAAAGTAGTGAAAGACTATTAATAGAATAATTTTAGATTAACAAATTCAAACTCTATAAAAGTGCGGAAGTGACCGCACTTTTTGTCTGTCTAAAAAATTTGTAAAAAAATTAAAAAAACCACTGTGGTTATTCATCTAAGTTGTCACTATTTTTGCACAAAGTTATTCATTTAATTTGTCACTATTTATCAATTATTTGACCAATTTTTTCCCTTTTTGTGAAGAAAAAGTTTGAACATATTGGTTCGCCAAGGTGTATATTTAGGTTTCTTGAATTCTTTTTCTATTTCACTGCTGGTAGCTATATTTGTTCTGTCTAGTTTATAAACGTCAGGAGCCGATAAATTCTGGTAGTCAATTTTTAAAGTTTCGATTGGCACAGCTTTAAAAACATGCCCATCTATTGTGATAAATTTTAAATCATCAATTGTAACGCTAAGAACACACTCTGTTTTATCTTTAATATTCCTAATTATGTTTATTTCACCTTGTTCTGTAACGATCGCTGGATAATATTTTTTACCTTTAAAAGATACTGTTCCAGCTTTATCGAATGATCTAATAAAAGTGCAACATAATCTAATTTTAGCTTCATTTTCGTCAATTTTTCTTCCGTATAAGTTTTCTTTGCACTCTCTTCCGCCAAATAACTTATTCATTTCAGGAACAAAATGATTAATCAAATATTCATTTGCTGCCTCTAAAGTTTCTATACCTTTTTGACGTAATTCAGCGCATAAACGTCTTTGACAAGTGCCGTTGGCTCTTTCAATAATCGCCTTTCTTGTCGCTTGACTTGTAGTTTCAATGTGAACGCCAAAACTTTTTAATGCATATTCTATTTGAACATGGCCATCAGAAGTAGTTGTATCTTTTTTTGACCTTGTTGAAACAAAACACGATCTGTTATCAGTTAAAATAGTTTGAGGTAAACCATAATTAGTGAAAATTTGTTTTAAAACATTGAAATAGGCTGTAGCTGTTTCTTGTTTGTCTAAGTAAGCTCCAACGATGTTGCCGGTGCAAACATCAACAGCTAAATGTAAATGAGTTATTTTGTTTCCAAAAAAGGTTGCAGAAGAGGCATCCATTTCTATTAAGAATCCAGCTTTATCACCTTTAGGTAGTCGATTTGTTGGCTTTTCAGTGATAAAAATATTAGAATTTTCTAAAGGCTTCACCTCGTTTTTTACGTATTTCAATTCTGGGATGGAGTCTTTTTTTGCTTTTCTGATAGTTTTTCTTTGAGCATACGGAGATAAAACAAAGCTACTTCTTAACGCTCTATAAACAGTTGCGTAGGAAACGTCTATATTCTTATCTAACTTTAGTTTTTCCTTAAAATGTTCGATGCTGAATCCGTAATATTCGTTTTTATACAATTCGACCAATGAATTACTATCAAATTTAGATTCACGTTTCCTCGGTGGTTTTATCAGTGACTTTAACCCACTTTCTAAATACTTCTTATATTTTCGATAAAACGTTCGAGTAGAGCAGTCTAATTCATTGGCGGCTTCACAAGCTTTTATAACTTTTCTTTTGTACTGTTCAAAAATTGCAATTTCAAAATAGTCTTCTTGACTAAAAATATCAGTTGTTTCTTCCATTTAAATCTCCTAAATATATAAATCTATTATAGTGACATTTTAAATGAATAACCGTTACTGACATTTTCAATGAATAACCACAAAAATTTGTAAAAAAATTAAAAAAACCACTTGCATTATATTTGGAGTTGCAGTACTATTATTGAGCACGCGTTAAGTGAGTAACTTATAGCGTAAGAGATCTTTGAAAACTAAATAGATGTACAAACA